>Ga0256405_10002290_pt1 | contig 44891 bp, 58 predicted proteins | sample RumenRJG_02DNA_FD_189096 | JGI IMG/M metagenome (GOLD analysis project Ga0256405, IMG submission 189096) | Bovine rumen microbial communities from Lethbridge, Alberta, Canada - RJG_02 | ecosystem: Host-associated > Mammals > Digestive system > Stomach > Rumen | place: Canada: Alberta... | reverse complement strand
TCGGACATTATCTAATGTGACTTTACTAACAGTTTCTCCATAATTAAGCAGGTATGGTCTTAATTCCTGAGCTCTTACATCGGTAACTGGTTTGTTAAGGGTTTCTAAAAATTTCTCAAGTGTGGATCTGTAATAGACTAAAGTGTTTATGCTTCGGCCTTCCAGTTTTTTAGCATCAATAAAATCATTCAATAATCTTTCATTCTCTCTTTTCGCATCTTCTAAAATAGGTTTTTCTTGGGTTATGATGTCCACTTTTTCTAATTCATGAATCAGAACCTTGTTTAATTCGCTTAATTGTTTCTGATTACAGTATTTGCTCATTTTTTCTGTAACCCGATAAATGATTTCTGCTTTGGATTCGGGAACATCTAATGGTGGAACATATCCCATGTTGTTATTGTAATCTAATAATGTATCGTACATACAAACTCCTCCCACTAGATTAATGTGGTCTGTTTTGTTTTGTCCATAGCCTTCTCAACAACAGGCCGCTCCTCTTCTTTCACAGTAACAACATCCTGCTTGGTGTTGTGCCCTATGAATACTTGACTTTCCCTCCAACTGCTGCATTGATAGACAGTGAAAGGTCTGCCCAGGTCAATAAATTCATTGACCTTGAAACCGGTGAAAAACTCAAGGCTCAAACTGTTCATGTGGCATACGCTGCCTTTAACACCATGCAGGAGGAAATTTATAACACTCATCTTCACGCTTGTGCTATCCAAATCCCAGCCAAAGCACAGGTCATAAGGTCTTTGAGTATGGTGGGATAATAAGGTTCTGCTGCTTCCACAGGCACAATCATAAACACACTTGACATCTTCCACAGGGTTTTCTTCATCATCCACAAGCCGGGTCATTAATCTTGTCACATCCATGGGTGTGAAGAATTGTCCAGTTGTCCCGGCCTTGTATTTTGATTGTACAATGTCCTCGTAGAATGTGCCAAGCCCATCAAAGAAGGGTCTGTGCTCTAATTCATCCCGGGTCCAAAGGACAAGTTCCCTGAACATGTTATAGAAATACTCATACTCTTTATCCTTGTAGTTCTTGCAATTGAATAGCTTGGTGTCAGGGTTGATAGTGAACAGGTCTATAGTGTAATCAAGGAAATCATTGAACACTATGCTCACTTCATGAGAGTATGTGAGCTTGTTGAATTCCTTTTCAAATTCTTTTTCTCCCATCATTACTCCTCCTTATACTTGATTATACAATACCTACACCATTGGCAAAATCCTTCTCCAAGGATGCAATAATCAGCTTCACTCATATTAATCTCCTCTGTGCTTTCGCTTCGCTTATTCTTTTTTCTGCTATTTCGTAGTATTTCGGTTCTAATTCTATGCCAATAAAATTACGATTGGTTTCCATACAAGCGACACCAGTCGAACCACTACCCATTGTAAAGTCTAATACTGTATCTCCAACATCAGAATATGTCAATATTAAATCTTTCAACAAAGGAACAGGTTTTTCAGTAGGGTGATAATGATTATAACTTTTAGGGTACTCTAAAACATTTGATTTATATTTTTTATCACCCTTTAAATTGAATTTAGACTTGAATTTAGACTTGAATTTAAAGTTAATCTCTTCAAGTTCACTATAACTTTTAAAACAAGGCAACTTATCAATATTGAACACACTAATTAATTCATTATAAGTGTTTTCAGTACATAATGAAAATTGGCTACTTTCCACCCTATAAAAAAAGTGTTCGGCTCTCCTATGACCTAATCTTCTTTCAATATCTTTATATGAAACTCCCATCTCATTTAATAATTGTTGGGCATAAATCCTTAATGGGTGTTTATTATCACTATCCCATCTTTTACGAAAAACACTCAAATCTTCAACATAAGAAACGGGTGCGGATTTGCTATTGAAAGGATTAGCGAAATGGTCTTTAAACCAGTATAATGGGTAAATAAAAGGGAGGTTTTCTGGTTTAAATTGTCTTAAATAACTGGTGTATGGCTCTTGGCTAAATAGTATACAAACTCTATTCATTCTTAATAATTTCTCACAACAATCAAACATCTCTTTTGTTGGCAAGGTATTATCCCATTCAACAGAATTGTCATTCCACCCATCAAGAGTTAATCCTTTCACATTACCATATGGAGGGTCAGTTAATACCATATCCACTTTTACACCATCATCGATAAGGTCTTGCATAACCTTTAAACAATCTCCTTGAATTAATTTAGCATCACTCATAATATTCTCTCCTCGTAATCCTTAACTAAATCCTCCAACTCATCCACCAAATCAATAAACGCATTATCAAACTCTTCCGTATGGTAATCAAGTGGCAGGTCAAGCATTAACTGACTATGACCCACTCGTAGATTACTCAAACTTAATTTGATATAATTCAAATCCTTACTGCATTTCACTTTATCCTCTTCCTGTACTACTTCCAACATTCTAGTAATCTCCTAAACTTGTCTGTATTGATCGCTTATCCCGTTTACAATAATAGCGTGGTGTAGTCTTGCTTATGCAACCGGTTTTTCGGATGTCGCACATATGACAACACTCCACACCATCACCATCATCATTCAAGCTTACATAATCCTTCCAATCATAACCACGCCTTGGCTCCTGGTAAGGCTTGTACCCCTTATATTCTCTGCTGTTGAAATCATCACTAGTTTCACAAAATATTATCAATCCTCCTTTTTATGAATAAACTCATATATGTTAAGTGAAGTTTTTTCACCTATCCCTCGTACCTTGTTAAAATCCTCAACAGAACAATTAATTAAATCATGTAGCCTTTTAATCTTTAAGGTTTCCTTAATCAGTTTTGCCTTCTTATCACTCACACCCTTAACACTACACAACACACTATCCACCGCGGAAGCAGATTTAACAAGATTCTTAACCTCACTACCATAATACCGGCTTTCACAACATTTCTGAGCCTGAAGTAACATCTCCTGGAAAGCCACACTCTCAGATGCTGCATAGATGACTGGGCAGATGGTCTGCACCCGTCTTATTGCCCCTTCGTATCTGGCATAAGTGGATTTGATATATTTTTGGTAATCATATGTGTATTGCTTTCTCACAATATAGGATTCCCAAGTGTCCAAGATATAATCCTGCAAATCTCCTTCAACAATCAAGTAGCTGTAAGGGTAGGTTACTGTTTGGTTAACACACTCATCAAATAAACGACCATTAGTGATGCTTTTCATCAGGTCATCGATTAGTTTATACTCAAAAACCACTTGGTTATTGAATAAGTAATCCCCGAATTCAAGTTGTCGTATTTCGCAATCGTAACCCTTACCCTGATAATAGTCTTGGGCTCTGCTCTTCCTTGTAGATGTTAAACCATGCGGACCATTCTCACGAGTATCAACAATTATCTTCATAATTTATTCACCACTTCTTTAATCAATTCGAATTCCTTACGCCTGTACAATTTAAGCTCATACCGTAAATCATCCAATTCTTCAGCTACTTCATCCCTTGGTGGATAATTGGCAACATCACTAACCTTTGTTATTGGATCGCCGAAGATGTTTCTTTGTTTTTCGTATAATCCGTTGTCGATGAATCGTTGTATTTTGTCGATTGTGTTTAGGTCTGTTTCTGCCATGTTTATCAACTTGAGTAGGTCTCGTATGTGGTCTTGTATTTGTTTTAGGCTGGGTGTTAGTCCTATTTTGAGTAGGCAGTTGTTTTCTAGTTTGCAGCCTGTGCATTGGTTTCTTTCATCGTATTCACAAGTTAACATAAGTTGTCTCCTTATATTTTTTTTTGAAATTACAAAATTACAAAATTACATTGCTTATTTTATTGTTTAGAATTACATTATTACAAAATTACAAACAATAAAAAAGGTCGCTCTGTAATATACCAATACCCATTGAAAAAATTTTGTAATTTTATAATAAATCCTATGAATACTCAAAACTACAAAATACTGAGTTCTCCAAGGTTTTGGAATTACAAAGACAAAATGTAATTTCAAATGTAATCTTGTGTTTTTACCTTATCACCTCAAAGTTGCCTTCGCCATCATACTCGTCAAGTTTAGGATACAGGAAATCCAAGAAATCATGATAATTAACAATCATCATCCTCTTAGTTTTACCATTAATCAATATTGGCTTGTATTCCCAGCCTAACAATTCGCTAATGGATTGCAAGTTATAGCTGCTGCTAGTAATCTGTTTAAGTTCCTTCTTGATACCGCTACTGCAAACTACATTAATAGTTCCATCACGGCCACGGTGAAGGTCAAGCCAAGGAATCAGCTTCTCATTCAACACACTCCATACTCTATCATTGAAATCATCATTGGTTTTGAAATCCGTGTCAAGGTCTTGTTGGTTTAATGGTCTGCCGGTTTCTTCACTCCATACTTGGACTTTCTGTGTGGCTCGGTTGATTTTCTCTATCAGGAATAATCTGATTTCTTCGATTTCTTCTTCATCTAGATCGTCGAGTGTTTCGGTTTTGTGCCAGTCCAGTATCCAACTTGGCATATCGTGGCCGGTGTCTAGGTATGCTCTTCCTACTAGTAGGTCTGCTGTTTCTTGCCAATCGTTGAGTAATAATTCGGGATTGTTTTTTATTTCGGTTATGAAATAATTTCCGAGTGCTTTGAGTTTGTTTAGTATGCTCCTTTTGGGACTGTTTATTTTGAAGATTTCATCAAATTCTTTCTTGTTATCTGCGGCCTTTTTTTCGTTGTGGCTGAATAGGATGCTGGTGAATCTTCTGAATAATGCATCACCGGAGGGCAGTCCTTGGTTTGCGGTTATTATTCCACAGCTGAAGCTTGGTATTGTCCTGTAGGCTTTGCCTTGGTATCTTCCACGAGCTGTTGTGGATTCTATCGCGGTTTTGAGCATTCCAACGATTGAAGGCTTGTTGAGTGCTCCTTCTGGTTCGCTTACCATTATTGGTTTGGTGAATTGGCTTACTCTGCTTCCGACTCTTGCTACTGTATCAAAGGATGAGCCTCCTAGGTTGTTATCCTCGTTTGGGATATCATAGATGAATAGTATGATTTCGCCAAGGGTGGTCTTACCACTTCCAGCCTTACCATACAAGTATAGCCAAGGCATCCATTTACCACCAATCTGTTTGATACTGTAATCAAATATACTCATTAATCCCCATTTTAAACAGGTGCTTAGTTTGGTTTCATGTCCTTTAAAGAAGGGAGCAAGTAAATCTATGACATTAAGGGCCTCATTTACTTCATCTTGGCTTGGCTCATCTACATCAAGGTGGATGATTTTCAATTCTTCATTGGTTTTATCCCAGTACACTCCAGGATTGTCAATCTCGTTATGCATTTGGGCGAGTTTGTACTTTACACTTATTTGTATCACCGCGGCGAGTGTTCCTTTTAATCGTCTTGGTGTTATTACCCATCCGGCTTCTTCAAGGTATTGTTCGATTTCCTTGATGGTTTTACGATTGGTCTCGAATACTCTGCTACTGGTTTTACTCACCCATCGTATAGTGAATGTCCTGCCAATATCATCGAGCGGACTGTCATGGATTATAACTTCCTGAGGGTAAGCATTAATCACAGTTTCAAGGTTCCTTTCGCCTTTCTTACCATTATCCCATTCATACTGGATTATCTCCAGTTTCTGATTAAGTATGATACTGGTGTTGGTTCCGGTTTTCTCCCTGTAAACCTTTTTAGTACCATACGGAGCCAAAGCCTTTTTCAACCGACGATTGAACATTGTGGTTTCAGCCTCATCATAATTCCTTGATAATAAAAAACTAACACCATCTAATCCAGTATTAGGCTTATCCTCTAAGGAGTAGATATTATTTAGGTATGTGTTTATGTCGGCCCAGTCAAACATGGTTTCAAAATCAGGATTGTTGACAAGGTTTTCACATAATGGCCTTATGATGTCTTCACAGGTTTCTGGATCTACTTCTTGTGTGAACATTTCGCTTATGATTTGTCTGAGTAGTGTGTCTGTGAGTTCTGGTTTGATTTCGGTTAGTGTTTGGGTTAGGCTTTGTATTGTTTTGACTTGTGCTGTCATTGTGGTTTTTCACCTCCCGTATTTGTTTGGGTGATAAAAAAAAGTGGTGGAAGATAGGGGTTTTTATGCTTCTTCCACGTGTTCAAGTAAGTTTTTACAAATGTCCTCATTGAAGTCAGGGTATTGGTTGTCGAATGCCCATATCTTACTGATGCGGGTGAAGTTTTTCTTGTTGAGTTCGTCTCCGCGTCTTTCGAGTTTTTGGATAATCTTCCTAAACCATTCGCCGAGTACCACATTGTCGGTTCCTTTGAGTACGAGTGCTGGGTTATCGGATTTTGGTTTTTCTTCAACTATTTCGGCTTCGATGACTTCGGCTTCTTCAGCTTCTTTTTCTTTTTTCGGTTGTGCCGGAGCCTTCTTCCTACGCCTAACTTGACCTTTTTTCTCATTGTTTATCCCTACCATTTCTTCGGATGGTGTGCCATTCAAGTTTTTGTCAAGGCTTACGAATCCTCTTAACTGGTTGGAAAGGGCCTTCGAACCAGCACGAGTTTGCGCCATGCTAGCCATTTGGAAGTAATCCTTGTTTCTCCAGTTTCTTTCATTGTTCAAGCAGTAAGCTTCGGCTCCACCAATGATTATGCCATCGGATACTCTCACTACTTCAGCTCTTGCTTTGAATCCCTTGGCCTCGAATATCTCGACTGGTTCCGCTTCACCGGTTCTTACGGCTATTCCGAATGCATTGCCTAGTGCGATCCAGTCTTCGAATTCAAGATGGCGTTTCCCGTTTACTATAACGGGTTTCTCCTTGTTGTGTAATACTTCGTGTACTACTGCTAGGGCGTTATGGTTTTCGGTTTTGAGTTTGTTTTCGTCTTTGATTAGGTCGAGGGAGGAGGTTTTTGCCTCCGCCTCTATGATTTCGTTTTTAGTAGTCATATTCTGCCTCCTCTTCTTCGTATTCTACTCTTCTGCTTGGGTCTTTTTCGACTTTGTATACTCTTTTGTCGGCGTAGTTTTCATTGTTAGATGGTATTATCTTCGCAAGGGTTACTCTGATGTAGTCGCCGATGTCTACTTTCCTGTTGTATCTTTGCAGGTCCCTGTGAGATGGTAGTTCTTTTTCGAATCCGCTCTCCAATTCAAGTAGGATACGAGTATTGCCGTAGTTGTCTTCTACAAAATCGATTACGTTTCCTTCTATTTGGTCTCCAACTGTTAGTGGTTCCCAGTATCTGCTTGTTTCGTCTATTCCTGGTGTGATTGTTTCGAATGCCATAGTATCAGTTACTCCTTGATTGCATCATAAATTCTTAATAGTGTTTCATACTCTACTATGAGTGTGTTTAGTTCTCTTTTTTCTTGTACGAGCTGACTGTCAATGTAAGCCTTTCTCATACTCTCATTTGATATTTTTGTTAATCCTTGTGCTTTCCTTTCTTCGTTCACCTTGTCCCAATTGGTTTCAAGCAATAGGGTGTTTTTGTCGATGTCGACTTTCTGTCGGTAGACGTCCAGGTTTTTCTTTGCTCCTTCTAGTTCTTTGATTAGCATCATGTTGACGTCGATGCCTTTTTGTCTCCATAGTCCGATGCAGTTGTAAACGGTGTCGGTGTATCGTAATGGTTTCATTTCTTGGGTTTCTTCTTGTTTAGTTGCCATTCTTGGTCCTCCATATGTTGAATTGTTCGAGTTTGGTTTGTTCATTGGGCAGGTCGAATACGAGTACTTTGCAATCGCCTGCCTTTGTGAATGTTGTGTAGAAACCATTTTTTTGGAAGGATTTCATATCCTCCAATGCAATGGCTTCGAGTAATTCGTCTGCTAACTCTCCAATACTAGTCATCATGCTCCTCCAAAGTATTGATGATTAAGGTATACTCTGGTTTATTATGCAGTTCTGACCAGTATTGCTTGATGCTGATGGTTTGTACTTTCTTGGCTCCGAAGACCCCTATTTTGTTTATTTCTTTCAGGACTCCGTGCCAGTCTGTAATGATTTTTTCTTCTTTCTTAATAACTCTCATAAACTAAATCCTCCTATAAAAAAGCCAAAGGTGTGCTATAATATTCCGGTGGCTTGATAAGGAAGCAAAGTGCTACAAGTCCCAGAAATGCAAGAACAAGGAGTGTTACAAAACCAACCAGGACAAGTGTCCTGTGGATATCAGTTTGTACACGGTCTAGTCTTGCCTTGCCAGTATAACACATATAACAATATGCAAGGAAGTTCTGCAATCCATTAATCATAGTTTCACCTCTTCACCAAGCAGGCTGCTTATATGAGCCTCCAAATAAGCCTCATCATTCAAGTAACAATCCACAATGTAATCCTCTTCATCTTTTGGATCGTACCATGGGATTTCATCAGGAGCCTCGACAGTATGGATTGCTCCAAGTTCAAGGTAATCCTCAAAATCCATCATGGCACACTCCGGTAATGTAACCTTTATGGTTTCTAAATTCAACTTCAACAGTCCTTCCAGGTACTAACTGGCTCTTGGGTACGCCTCTTCCGAGGAAGACCTTATAATGTTTGCCATGGGCATTTTGTACCCATAAGCCATGGTTAAATGAAAAAAAAGTTTGCTTAACCATTGTTTTCACCTTCTTTGGCAAATTTCAGTATTCTTTCTTCGAGCTTTAATGCTCGTATTATGTTTTCTCCAGTTGTCAAATCACCATTCGGCAATAAGACAATTGTGTTTTCTTCGATTTTCATAGTTACCAAAATTCCTATTGTGCAAAAATTTTTAAGTCAAGAATTTAAGTCTTGCTTGATTTAATGTTGGTCTTCATACTATATAAAAGTTGCGACTTTTTGTTTAATTTAATGGCAACATTTATTATAGATAAAAAGTATAATTATATATAACGAAAAATATAACAAGAGGTATGATAATCTTGAAACAGCATAGTAAAATCAATAAGGCAAACACCACCAGTAATAGCCTCCGAACTGGCATTCCGAAGGCAATAGGTGATGTTTTAGAAGTTGAACCAAATGATGAGTTGACTTGGACTGTCAATGTCATCGACGATGAGAAGGTGATAACAGTAAAAAAGAGAGAAAATAGCGACGATTAAAATCTTAATGTAGCGACATCTTTATAAGTAATCATGGACAAAAATAAGTTCATGGTTGCTGAAGATAAACAATGCTATAAAAAGTAAAAGGTTTTCATAGTTCAAAAATAAATAAATAAATCCTATTTGTGCAAAAAAATTATAAGTTATTATTTTAACTAATGTGAACTCTCTTTTTTTTTATCGTATTATTCTCTATTCTACTACTTGCTTTGGCAGCCATACCCCTTTTTTTTATAATTCATAACCCAAATCCAATAATATCCGTCTCACCTCCTCACGTGCAGCCTCTTTAATATTGGCTTCTAATTTCTCATACTTCTTTTTTAATTCATAATACTCTTCATTTTCAACTTGCTTAACCTCCTCCAATATCAAGAGTTGGTTTATATTCCGAGCATACTTCCTTTTCAAATCATCAGGATTATTCAGGAAATAAGATTGCCTCGTCTTCTCCTTACTCCGCCCCTGCAAAGCATCAATTTCATCAAGAGTCAAAGCATTCTCGCCTTGTGATAATTGACTCGCATGATACTTCCTGAGCATATGACTACGGAACCGATGATACTTCCCAACACTACCCAGGTCGAGCTTCCTATTAATCTGACTGAATTTCTTCCCAAGGTAGGAGTAATCATAATCGAATAATCTGCTTGTACTGGTTAAACAATCCTCTTTATTTTCAAGATAGTATATGATTGCTCTTGTGGATTCGGGGCTGCTGAAAGTATAATAATCCTTGTTGGTTTTCTGTCGGTGTATCCTCCAAGTTGGAATTATATCCGTGTTTGGATCTAACTCCTTCAATACTTCATGAATCTCTTCCTTGTTGTGGTATTCGCTTGTCGCTTGGATGAAGTCTTGTATTGTTAGGTTTAGTGTTTCGGTTCTGCCTGTTCCGCTGCTGGTCATGAAGAGGATTAGTGCTTTCATTTTGGGGTCGGTTAGGTTTACGGCTCTTCGGATTATTTCCTTGTCTGGTAGGTCTGTGTAATTGACATTGGGTTTTGTTTTGTTCCGTGTGCTTACCTGTGGGAGTGGTTGTAATTCTATCTCGTAGTGTCGGTAGATTGCGAGTATTTTCTGCAAGTATACTCTGATTGTTCCTTCGTACTCGTACTCGTCTATTAGGCTTGCTCTGTACCCTATGAGGCGTTTTCGGATTTTTCGCCGTTTCCATCTTATGCCGTCTTCTTCTTCTTGCTCTGCCTCTTCCAGTAATTGGGCCATGCTTTTGCCACAGTAGGTTGTGTATTTGTTGATTGCCGAATGGTAATTGTTGATCGTGTTCTGGGTGAGGTTTTTTGCTTTTGCTATTCTTGTTAGTAGTTCCTTGTCTTCCTTGTACATTTTTTTGTGTCCCTTTGTATAGTTTTGTGGTTTTGTGTTTTTTAAAGTAAAGTGAGAGCTTTTGATAAGTAATATTCTTTTTTGGGTGGAAATTGTGTAGGGTTTTCGATAAGAACTGTGGGTTGTTTCTGCCTACTTTTTCACCTAGTTTTACTATTTTGGTATGGCTTAGGTTATGTGTTTGTTTTTTAAGTTATAAAAAATAGTAGAATGTAATACAAATAGGGGATAAAAGTAATAAAAAAAGGATAAAAAAAGGATAAAAAAAAGTTTTATGGTTTTAGCATCCAGCATCCTCATCGTCTTGTTCGACTGGTGGCACTGGCTCGATGTACTCCTCGTTCAAGATGATTGGTTGTCTGATTTCACCGACCTGTGCAGGCTCCTCAATGCTTGGAGCATTATCAAGGAAAGCCAATGTATTCGGATACTTCGCATCAACATAAGCAATAATCAATCCCACAATTGCAAGGATTATGCTTATTACTTGGTCTTGGGTTTGTGTGTCTGCTATGATGTAGGGCAAGACGGTCAGAAGTATCATTTTCACGATTGTACTAATATTTCCAGTATGGTTTGACATAAAAATTTTCACCTCTTATTGTACATAGTTTCCATTCTCATCCGTAAAGACAACCTCATCCTTATTTATGATATTGTCCTTATGCTTTTTCTGATTTACTCGGCTTTGGTATTCAATCACGAGTTTATGATCGCCCAGGCAATCATATAGTCGGTTGGCTATTTTCTGGTTTAAGATTATTTTTTGTATTGTCATAAGCATCATTATTTTTTTGTGATTAGGCATATGCTTGGTTGGTTGGCTGGTGTGTTTGCAATATACTTAGCAAATTCAGTATAACTTCTTTTTTCGATGTAGCCACAGTAGCTTGTGGTTCCGCATTTGTTGCCGAGACTGTTTAAGACATAAACTGTTTTATTATTATGGTCTATTTTATGGATTGTCTCGTAGTGACCATATTTGAGTCGGTATAGGTTGTGTATGATGCAGTCAGTATCCTTTTGGCTTATTAGTTTGCCAAGGGCTTTAAACCTAGCGCTTGTATCTTCGCCGAGGCTACTGAAATTAATCCACCTTGTTTTTAGGTTGCCGTTACTGGCTTTGGCTATGGCTGTATTTATGCCTTGATGGTCGGTACCGCTGGTTGTGGTTCCTGCCCAGCCTGCAAGTTTATTCTCGTTGTATTTGGTTATGCCAAACTTCCGCAATACTTGATGGACTGAATGAACACCACAATAATAACTGGTGCATTGTCCTAGGTTGTTGCAACCGGTATTCAGATAATGTGGACTGCTTGTATAAACTTCTATGTTTGCATTGGTTGATGTAGATGTGCTTTGATTGTTTTTTGTTTTTGTAGTCTCCTTTTTATTTACATCAATGTATGATGATGTAAACAAGCAAGAGTTAGGTAAAGTATTGTTTTGCTTGTAGTAATTTAGTATTTTACAACAAGCATATAGGTAGGTTGTGAAGTCTGCCTTGTTTCTTATGGTTATTACATATGCAGGGACTCTACCATTTTTGTTGCAGTACTCATTGAACCTTGACACCATATCCAAATAGGTTGTTTTACTGCAATTCTCATCTAGTTTGGTACTGAATCCTTGATTGGATTTGTTGATTGTTTCTACTTTGATGTTTTCTGTTTTCAAGTTTGCGATTGTTCTGCTTATCAAGTAGGCAGTTGTGTAAACACTATACTGATTACCCTCAATAGTACAATACTTTGGCAGTTTCTTATTAGTTTCAATAAAATGTTTAACTTCAACCGCTTCATTGATTATGTTTTTTTGTGTTATTCTTGACATAATCCCTTTCCTATAATTTTATTATTATTTTTTTGTCTATCTGTCATTATGGAACATCTGATTATTTCCTATCCCATTCCAAATGAGCATAAATACTAACATTAGACAGACTATTGCCAGTCATACTCTTACGATACAGTTTATTATCAGTGTCCGTGATTACTACTAATACATTTCCCCCGTTGCATAATTCACTGATTGGATACCTTGGTCGGAGTTCATCAGGTAATATTGATACACCATAGGCTGAAAGTGTTGTACTGGCACTTGTTCCAGTAATGCTCACATCAACATTGACACGAGAAGCATTATACCTAACCCTATAGGTATTATCATTAACGTAATACTTCCAAGAGGTAGTGTCTGCAAGGGAACAAACAACACAATCATCCATACCACTTGATACTGTGATGGTATCTGCAACATTCACACTTAAACCAAGTGTAACAGTACCCCTGCTACTTGTAGTAACATTCACACTATCAGTTGCAGTAATGCTAGTGCCATTCACACTAACAAAACTTCCACCAGTACAAGTAACAGTACGGGTCTGACCATTGGCAGGGTCGCCGAACACATCCCGGACCAGTAAGGTTATTGTAACTGTATCACCCACAGCAGGGCTGTAATCACTACTGGTTAACTTGTCGATGTAATAATTATCACCAAGAATTTCACTTATACTTACATTGCTTCTTTCACTCATACATATCATGCCTCATCTATTTCAATATACAATCCTTTATTCTCTACGCCAATACTGCAAGTCATATCCTCATTGCTTGTTTCCACGTACAAACTCTTATTACTCAAGCCGAAGCTTAACGATCCCGTATTCTCGGTCTGCACGTACAATTCTTTTAACCCCGTATCCACGCCGAAGATGAAACCATAAAGGGTATAGCCGAACTGGTAAACAGTCTGCAATACACCATCAATAGTGTCAGTCATCTTCACCAGGATACTCTTATTCAGCATATAATCTTCAAGACTATGCTCACTTATTACATTCCCATAGCACCTTAAACGGGCTGGGCTTATTAGGATTTTCTCAACCATAAATTAATTCACACTCCATCATACTCTTTTTAGAAGAAACCATTAGGATAATTCGGACCCTGATAACTATGAGTCCTGCCAGGAACAGTACCATATTTTGGGTTATTTAAGTGGTTGCCCCAAGGCTTACGATACTTCAACACAGGGTCAACATACCGCCACTTACCCGTGCTAATAGTGGTAATCTTGCCGAGTACATGACCATTACGGCCATTCTTTGTATGCACATACTCCAACCGTAATGTCTCCGTGCAACCCGCGGCATCCATCAAAGTAAACATGAACCTTGTACTGTCACAACAATTCGCTCCTTTCACTTTCATAACATATGTTGGTGAACGCCTGAAATTATCATAATAATCATACCTAAGATTACTCTTTTTACCACACCAAGCAGCAATCTTCTTCGCCGCCGCCAAACCCGTACTATTGCCAACAATATTCTTGGCTAATTGCACAAGGTTCTTATTGATCGTGTAACTAGATGTCCGGTTTTTACTGGATTCGACATTCTTGGCTTTGACGGTTTTTGTTATTGTGTCGTAGTACATTTTCCCTTTTTTAAGGGTGTAGGCATCTGTCTTTGTACATTTGACAGGCTTTTTGTACATTTTAAGCTTCTTTGGGTTGCTTCCGTGGTTTGCTCCAGTGATTGTGCTGAAGTCTGCATCACACTTCTTGCAAAAGATGTGTCCTTCTGCGGAGCCTCCTTCTCTGTTGCCTGTGGCTGGGAATTTTCCCCAGTTGCTGTGCTCGTTGCCAGCCCAGAATATACCCCAATACAATTCCTTACTGCCACAGAATGGACATTTCCTTTTAAACACGGTTTTATAAAATTTGGCACCATATTTGGGTAACTCACCATATGCACTAGGTAGACCAATGGCCATCAAGTATTTACCATCAGGCGATACACCATACTTAGTATAGTATCGTTTTACACCCTTTGTAGACTTACTTGTTTTCTTTGTGGTTTTCTGCTTCAAATCCTTAGGTGTTTTCTTCTTTGTATCAACTGGCTTCGGAGGAGTCTCCACAGTACCAGACACATTAACCTGGACAGTATTTGTGGCTTCTTCGTACTCCTCATCACCACCGAAACTTATAACGAGTTCGTAGTCTCCTGGATTAAATTGCAGGTTCAGCCTTGCGTAACCATTTGCATCGGTCAAACGATTGTAGGTGTGCTTGGTCAAGGTCTTACTGCTGCCATTATCCTTTACCGTGTACAAGGCAAAAGTAACCAGTTTATTCGGTAGGTATTGTGTGCTATAGGTGTCGGTCTCATCATAATCCAAATTCTCCAACCGAACACTATATAATTTTTCATTCGGATATTTAAATGACACATTACTTGCATTGATACTGGTTTCCTTGGTCACTGCTTTAATATTATTCAAGCTATAATTGCTGAGTTCGATGGTGTTTTTGGCTACATCATGAGCCTCCTTATGTGTCTTAACCACCCTAGCCGTGACCAATTCACTATAATCCGGAAGCTTCACATACACCTTATCGTGTAATTCATAATCGTTGAAGCTTCCCTCTTTCCGTAGGTTAGCGACATCTACGGTAATGTTGAATTCCCTAGTGGATTTTTCTTTGAGTTTCATTGCAACATCATTGTAGATTGCTAGGGCTACTTCGTCACTGGTTTCAACGGTTCCCATCTTCGGACGATTCAATAAGAAATCGTCACGGACATCAGGATTGCCATAGACTGTGGTATACTCCATATTAGGAATATTCTCGGTGCTTACGTGCAAATCACCCGCCAGTTTATTATATGGTGCTTTCCAATAAGCAGTGGCTCTCCAATACTCCCATTTGCTATTAGATGCGGTTTGAGTGTCCACATTATCATTTGGGTGATATGGTCTTTGCCAGAAATTACTCTTACTGCTTGCTCCCATTTGTTGCTGTGCCATACTAGTGTCATTTGCTTGTATCTGCACCCTCTCGATTATCATTGGTATTGTTTCGCCCTTAGTGACGCTTAGGTTCTTCCAAGCATTTATGATATTGTTCATATCATTCCTTGTAAGACCATTATTCTCATCAAGGCTTAGGATTGGGCTTATGCTGGTGAATGTTTCGGTCTCATCTGTCTCAAACTGGACATTCTCCAAGTTAAAACCAAAGTCTAGGACTTCTTCGTGCACATGACCTATTTCCCTGTTAATGCAAGTCATATACAATATTAACTTGTTTTCAGTATCATAGATTGTAAAGTAGCAATCATCAGGAATGGTAGTATCCGTAATAGTGTCAGGGTCATCCGCTATACTGATAAAGCTTTTAGGTTGAACACCACACACATCAGTGGCTGCGACGGCGAAGCTTTTACCCTTGATTTCCATACCGAGTGTGCCGTGATTCATTGAAAGGCAGATGCAGACATTAGGGTCTGTTCCATCTAATCCGACGGTCTTGGCATTCCAACTGAGTGGTGTGTCTCCTTCTTTGTAGACTTTGCCATCACTGTTAAGGAGTTCGCCATTAGAGTTAGTGATTCTTAACTCTGTATTGGTTGGATCAATATTCGCTAATACGGTTCCGTCATCAAAGTTTACTATGTCGTCTTCTTCTTCGACGTCTTCGTAGGTGTCGGTTGTTGGGTTTCCATCAGTATCGTAGATTTCGGGGGTTGTGTTGTTTTCGGTTACGAAATCATACTCTATATTCAACTGCCAATTCTTGCTTACATCTATCGGATTCAAGAAATCCAAATACCTATGGATTGTATTGTTTAGTTGGTCTTTTTCATACCTTGTAACGAACACATTACCTGTTTCCTCTTCAATATACCTTAACAATGTCATCAAGTTAATTGTGCCGTTCAGGCTGATATGGTTGTAGGCTTTGTTCATTGCATATTGCACTACTCCAATATTAAACCAGTCTCCAAACCAGTAATGCAAGGCATTATAGTCGATGTTTACGCTTTGTTGTCCATTTGTTACACTCACATCAAAACCATTACTACTTGTTAGTTCGTTCTGTGTAAACAATGGAGCATAATTCAATTCTACAAGGACTTCTTCCAGTTCAGTATGGAAACTATTCTCTTGGTAAACATCGGTTTCTACTGGTGTATTGATGACATACAAGCAATCTGTTAAATTATTGTCGCCACTAATCCAGACCTTGTTGCCGATTCGGAATAGTTGCTTGTCTTCGTGCAAATCTTGGAACTGGTAGGTGAAGTCAAGTGAGCGTAAGCCACCTTGTTCGTGTGTCTCGGTTAAATCACATAATTCTGGGTCGAGGAATCGTAGGAATTCCTCATCACCAGTCATTACAACAATAGTTAATCCCATATTTTACCATCTCTCCGTGAATTCTACCTTTCTGACTGTGCAGCCTGAGGCGTTGAAATTATACTCTCCGTGCAGATTAAACCAATCACTATTAAAGTCTACATACTTGCTTAGGTCGGTTGGTTCTGTATCGTCCTCATTAGTCCGGTGGTAGACTCGTCTTTCTTCGCAATCTATCTCAACAATACCGGTTTGCCAGTCTCCATCGTAGCCGATTGTGAATTTTTGACCGGTAACAGTTTCTTGGAGTGTGATTACATTATCTTGTGCCTTTAAACTGATTACTGGATTAACACTTGCTATTCCCTGCACAAATCCAGTGATATTGGTACTTGTGTTCTGTTTTGAGTATGCAGTACCCGCAGGTATTGTCAGTTTTGCCTTGATAGTGTAAGCCCCTGCACTTGTGCTTATGTCCATTGTGTCGGTCATAATATACTCGAAGTAGACATCAGGATAATGTGAAAACTCGATCGTGTTTGGTATTGGTCGGTTGTATTCGTCTTTTTCATTCACCAGTAACTTTGTTAATTGTCTTAACATATCTGTACTGGTTTGTAGGTCGCATTCGCCGATGCTCATTTCGAGTTCTATGGTTTTTTCTCTGATGTTTTGTCGGTAGGCATCATTGGTGTCGGTTCCATCGATAGACAAGAAGCTTGTGTCGGTGTCTAATCCTTCTGGTATTTTGGCATCTTCTATGAAGGCACCATAATAACTTAAATCCTCACCATTCACCTTTACATTGATTAACTGTTCCTGCAATTGTTCAATATAGAAGCCTATTCTTATATCGCCGAAGTTGAGGTTAGCATCTTCTTCGAGTAGGATATTGTTTGCGAAGATTTGCACCTCCCAGTCATTTAGGTGTGTTAGGTCGGTGGTTTGGAAGCCCCAAAGGTCGCCTAAGCCTCCGAACTTGAACTCGGTCTGTGAGTCCATGGTGTCTTGGTTGTTAAGGATTATGGTTCTTTCGCCTGTTTCACCAGATGGGCTTACGAGTTTTGCGGAGAGTACCATTTCATCGGCTTGTTCTATGGTTCCAGTTACCTCGATTCCACGGATACTATGGGTTTCGTCGGTTCCGTACTCTTCTTCTAATGGGAAATCGTATAAGACTATGGTTTCTGTTGTATCCAAATTAGGTATACTGGTTTCGGCGATGTTCTCATCGAGTAGGTTACTGATTGGTTCTGGGTAGTTGCCAGTTTGTTCTCTTCCCTTGTACACTTGTTTCTCGATAATGCAGATATTATTGAAGGTTATGTTTCCTGGGTCGAACCCTGCACTTTCGGCTTCGGTGTGGTCGCCGGTTATGATAATATACAGGGGGTAGTTTTCGTTGTAGGTGAATTCGCAGTCCACATTATTATAGGTGTTTATGCCGGCGAGGTCTTGGCTCCAGTATTCCGCATTCTCAATAATCTGACTTGTTGTTAAGTTTTCGTAATCGGTGCTATCGGTTATGGTTTCGGTTACTTCGCCTGTATCAGGGTCGGTAGTTTCGGTTATTGTGATATTATCAGTTATTGGGTTGTTGAATACTCCAATCCGATTGTTTTTGTACCAGTTTCTTTTATAAGTATCATTAGTTGTTTGTTTCATATCTGCCTGAGCGATGTAAGGGTAACCAGTGCCTAATCTGTCCTGTTCTTCTTCGGTGGGTTGGAGGAGGATACTGTTAACCACCTCACCAGTTTGTGGGATAACATGGAAAGGATAATCAACATAACCCACTTCATCAGGGGGTAGCAATCTGATGTTTTGTGCCCCGAGAGCAGTGAACCGTATCAGGAGGTTTACACTTTCTTCTTCGCCCCAATCAAACACCCAGAAAAGGCCAGCCCCTGGGTTGTAACGGACATTTGCGGTTGTTTCCCTGTCCGGACGGATAGTGGTGGTTTCAGGGTTGACCCTGAGATGTTGATACCAGTAGCCTCCGGATTGGGAGTAACGCATATCCTCCTTGCGTACTGTGAATTTGAACTCTTCATTGACAGTCTGATAAACGATATCATCAGCCATCTCAATAATCATGTTCCCATCGTCATCAGTACCACTACTTACATCAGTAGTGCCACCAGTCTCGGACTCTTCACTTGTTACTGGTTTTTCACGAATACTAATAGTTTTAGTGGCATTCGCACCATTCAAACTCTCAGACAATGTAAAACTACCAGTGAAAACACCAGACCCAGATGGATAAGTAACACTTGGAATAAACCTTACTGTAACATTACTACTGCCACTACCCGCGACACTCGGCTCCCAACGATAAGTCGTATTATTAACCTTGGTAACCCGTCCAGTTCCCTCATAAGACTCATAAGAGAACCCAACTGGTGTAGTCAAAGTAAGTGTCGGATTATACCGTGTCAAATTCTTATTACTAACACGTAAAGTAACATCAAACGGTTCCCGATTATAACCATCAACCGCATCAACCTTAACCGTATAATCACTTAGGACATACTCGACCTTAATACGAACATAACTAATCCTAAGGTAACCGTTCCATTTGTTCGTATTTGCCGGATAGTTGATGCGGCAACCGAAATTGCCACTATTCAGTTGTGCACGGGTAATCTTACCCTTAACATCAAAGGTTTTAGTATTGGTTTTCATTGATGTAGTCGGTGCAACACCCTTCGCACTAAAACCACTCACACCCAACAATGATATAGTTGGAGCCGGTATATTCACCACACGCTTAGGATACTTACTGGAATAATCACTGCCAGTATTCTTACGATGACGATACTCAACAATGATTTTTGTAGGTTCTGCACCCAATGGCAGATTAAAACCGAACCCAGTACAACTAATCGTACTAGGTCTATTCTTGGTTTCGCTCTTACCCTGAATCAAAATACTTGATATGGCATGACTATTCTCCGCCGCATTACGAATATTACTTAAATAATCGAAGGTTACATAATGACCGCCCGTGGTTTGAGTCACGGTACCTGCATATTTTGTTGTTGAAGCCATACTTTACACTCCTCTCGCTCTATTATTCCTTGCAAGGATACGAGCCTTCGCCCTATTATCCAAACTTTGGAAATCATTATTATTCACCAACACAGATAACACACTCTTATCAGTCAAACTCTCAACTAATGCATTCCTTAAAACATTCTCATCAATACCAACGGGGACATTCCTTAGATCCAGATTAAGATTAACATCATTGGTGGTGTGTATTTCCATCTTCTCAATGCTACTGACTTGTGATGGTGTTAGGTCTTCGCCACCATAAGCACCACCCAATGGGAGGTCCTCACCACCAAAAGCACCACCACTCACAGGAACCTCACTAGCCTTCCTTTTGATTTTACCTACCCAGTCAGCGACTGCATCATAAGCATCTTTAAATGGCTTGGTGAAAGCATTAACCACACCACTAAGGGCACTGGTGATGCTGCCGCCGATACCGGATAACTTGTCACTCACACCACTAACTACCTTGCCGGCTTCGGTCTTTGCATGGCTTACCCATTTTCCACCAGCATTAACTATACTGGTAACTCCTTTTAATAATTGTGTGGTCATCTTGCCAGGTAGTGTTGTTATGCTGGTGATTACTCCGGTTACGATGGCTTGTGCTTTCTGTTTGGCATTATTCACCATCTTACTGAATACGGAGAGCAGGAGGCTTGCTAATCTTGTCAGGATGGTGCTCCAGAAACCAGTAATCGCACCCCATATGAGTATAATGGCTTGTTGGAGGCTTATCTGACCACTAACGAGTGATTGGAAAACGCTTATCACTTGCCAAATCAAACCAATAACGAGTCTGATAGGTGCGGTTATCGCATTCCAAGCAAAACCAATAGCATCAATCAAAGCCCTTACTATATCAAAGTTTCCACCTAGGTTCACACCAAAGAAAGATAATACTGCATCGATTGCTGGTTGAACGGCACTAACCATCGCAGTCCAAGCTTCATTTATTGCAGTTAGGAATGCTTGAACATCAGGATTATTAATAAAAGCCTCCCAAAGCCTGTTAACACCAGCACTTATTGCATCGAGCATTCCGCCGACATCATCCCACCATCCGAATGCTTTGCCGACTTCATATACAATCGCTACAAGGGCGGCAATCGCTGCTACAATAGCAATAATCCACCATAATGCAGCTCCCTCGGCGATTGCTAATCCTCCAAAGGCTGTTGTTGCACCTTCGGCCGCGGCGGCCTCAGAAGTAATACCAAGCGCCGAAGCCACACGGGCGATTGCACCTTTACCTTCCAATGCATTAGTAATGGTTTGTTGGATGTTGAAGCCTTTCATGGTATCAGTCAAGGTTTTTAATCCATTGATTTGTAGTGCGAAGCTTCCGGCACTGCCAATCAATCCAACAAAACTGCCCAATGGACTTAATACTCCGCTTAGGCTTAGGCTTACATCCTCCCAAGCCGCTCCGAGTTGGTCGGTCAAGGTCTTATGTTCGGCTTCTTCATCTGCTAATTGTTGTAATTGTCCTTCGTATTGGCCGGTTATTTCGCTTGCATGGTCGAGGCTTCCTGCTTGCATTCCGAGGGCTTGTTCTAGTTTTCTGGTGTCTCCATCACACTCCTCCAATGCACTGCTTAAACCAGATAATGCGGCTCTTCCACCACCATACTTCTGAGTAGCAGCCGCAATAATCATGCTTGACTGGTCGACATCGAAGCCCAATTCTTTAAATTGGCTGTCATATTTCCTGAGGAATGTGTAGTAGTTCTGCATTCCACCAACGGTATTGCTGTTAGCATAGGCCAATGCATTAAAACTGCTACTTACGTTGTTCATATCTACACCGAGCACGCCTAATTCCTGAGCAAGACTGTTGGTGGTCTGTGCACCCAATCCGAAAGCATCATTAATCCTGTCAATATTAGTCGCGCTTGTGCCAAGGTTCTCGGCACTTACTCCCATCTGGTCCAGACTCTTCACGTACATCATGGCTTCATCATTAGGGAAAGTAGCATTACTGATATTATTAATAAGGCTTACCATCTGAGGCTCGGCTATACCGGTCTGTGTGGCTAATTGTCCGACACTGATCGCCGCGGTATTCATATCTTGAGCCATGCCTTCGGCCTGTGCACCAACTTGGCCAACCTGCTCGCTTAATTGTAGGAGCATACTGCTATTGATGATGTCGAGGTCGCTGCCAAGGTCCTCAACCGCAGCATCAGCACTAGACACACTTGCTTCTAATTCGCCAGCACCAGCCGCGGCCTCATTGAATTGTATGCTTCCAACTTGTGCTCCTGCATCGATTAATCTTTCCACTTCTTCGGTGCTCATCCCTAATTCGGTGGCTAATTCATCGATACTGGAACTGTCGATGTTGCTTACCGCAGTTTGGAAGCCTGTAACGTTTTCCTCCATACTCGTAAAGTCACTGGATACTGTGTCGGCAGTACCGGATAAACTGTCGGCCATGCCAGTGACCGAGTCGGTGACAGATGAGAATACATTGCTGGCATTATCCACGGCTTGTAGTATTATTTCTATTAATTCGCTCATACTCTCATTTATCCTATTTTTTGAATTTCACTCCATTTGCTTCCGCAAGGGCTTTGACTTTTATGTCTAATCCTTTAAGGAACGAGTATTTTTTTGCACTCATTATGTTAAGGAAGGCATTTTGCAAGAGTGTTCCTTCATTCATATTACTCACTAATCTTAAACCGTCGCAATGACTTTGATATAGTACTATGGCTTCATTCGTTTTTGCGAAATTGTTTCACCATAGTCAAGTCATTATCACTTAAACGGCTTACATTGATGACTTCTGTGAATAAGAGTTCAGGTAACCCAACAACCATACCCCTTACTTCATCAGTGGTTACTTTTTCACCATCCACAGATAAAGACAATGCTACTGCCTTGTACATTGCCTCGGCTTGGGCTTCGGTGAATTCGCCAGTATTAATATCCACATCATTCATATTGGTTTGCACAGCCTCTCGTTTGCCGTTTCTCATGTTGACCTTGATTGATAATGGCTTTTTCTCAATCACTTGAAGCTTGCTTAATTCGCCACTAGTCAATGGTCTTAACTTGAACTCTAATTCTTCGCCTTCCCAATCAATACAAACCTCTTGGATATCATCCACTCCAAGAGTTAACTTTTGTATCATATCCTTATTACTCATGCATTAATCACCCATTATAATCGTTAAAAATTGTTTAAAAAAAAAGCACCACACAATAATAATGATGGTGGTGCTAAAAATGGTTCTCTTAGTTGTTTGTTAAAATTATTTTTATTCACTGATTAAAGCTTCCTGATTATTCACAAGCTTAATGTACATATCGGTTTCCACTTCGGTTGTGCCGTCAAGTAAGGTTACGGTGCTACTGCCAAGGCTCTCCAAGGTAAGGGTGGTTTCGATACTGTCGACACTGCTTACATTGTATTCGGTTCTTACAGTACACTTTGGGAAGACAATCTTGCAGGAAAGGTTAGGGTCTTCGCAATGATTAATATTAACCTCTAATGGTATCTGCAAGAGTTTACAACTGGACGGTTGTAAAGCATCGACTTCACCATATTCTGCGTCAAGGATGCTTCTGACTGTTTCACTTGTCAGGCTGGTTGTGATGCTGATACTGTTTTCACGTTTACCGGCAGTAGCACGTTTCTGTGGGTGACGGCTGCCTAATCCGATTGTACTATCCACATTATGGTTATTATTACCCTCAAAACTGAAAGCAGTAGATACTCCATCGACGGCCTTATTATTCAATTTTAAGGACACATCATAGAACATGATGAACAAGTCCTCATTAGTCAATGCATCTGGTTCGGTGAATGACTGGTTAATGGTTGCTTTCTCGGTCTTGTAAATCCAATCAGCACCCACAGTCATAGACTCATCACTTACTTCCAGGGTTAACTTATCTTCAAGCAGTCCGTACACATACTTTGTCAGCATATCATAGGCGGCCATTGCACGGAAACTGGTTAACTCCTTGCCTTCACCACCATAAAACTCGTGGGTATGGTAATCACCAGTACCCGCGGTATATTTGTAATTGTCAAGGAAGCCAAGGAAATACCAAGTCAACTGTTGCAAATCAGCATCAGCACTAGTTGAGCCGGTTGGTTTCATTATCCCTGCTCTGGCACGCTTATTCATCCTTGATGAGCCGCTTTTGGTTACTGGTTCGTCATTGAGTTTGAACTCAACGCTTTCGGCGTGGTTCCAGAAGCTTGGGTCGAAACTTGAAGGAACGACACTGGTATCTCCGTAGGTGGTTTCGACTTCTAATCCAAATCCTCTATTCATATTATCATTATTCTCCTAATTGTTGTTTGCAGCATAATCTCCAATCTATTATATGGTTCACATTCAAGACGGCGGCGACTACTGGCAATCGTTCACTCTTGTTATTGACATCTACGGTTCCGAGGGGGTAGAAGGTTTCGAGTGTGATATTCCTTATTAGTCTTTGTCCTGGCAATTCCTGGTTTTGTATTGTTTGCCAATTCCTTTGCACGCTTAGTATTACCCTTGTAGCAAGGTTCATAGTGGATTCATTGGCATCTTCGAGTTCTGGCTCGTAAACTGCACAATTAAACTGGAAGGGTGTGGTTAATTCCATTGTCCGACTTATATCGGCTTGCCGGTTTGGTCTTGTTTCGTGCTGGTACATCCAGATGAATGGTTCGTCGATGTGCTCTTCTTCAAGGTAAATCTTCTTGAAGGTTTGCACATCATTGAGTAAGCCATCCTCTGTCATTTCGGTTGTGATGCAACCGGCTAGGATATTTTGTAATGTTTCCATTCCGATTACTATGTTAGTCATCCCATCACCTCACTTATTGCCTTTAAGAAATAGCCATCAAGTCTGCCGTTAACATCCGCGAGACTGTCTTCCACAAAATGCCTTCCTTTTATTCCTGGATGATGAACTACCTTGACTGGGTGGTCTGCACCCTCCCAGTACAACGCCTTCTTACTAGTAGGAGTTATTGTGTAAGGCTGGGTTCCATCGTTTACCCATTCGGCATATTCGGCAGGGCTTTTAATAACCGCCTCATCACTACTCAATGAATCAAGGAACCATGACTTTAATAATCCATGGTCTACTGGACTGTTACGCATCAGCACCCTTATCAATTCCTGACTACTATACTCCAAACCCTTCTGCTTAGCCTCTGTCAACTTATCAGGACTTAACCGGGTAGTTAAATCAGATGTGTCGATGTCGATGGTGAAGCTTGCCATCTATTCATCCCTTCCTGTAATTGCGAGCACACCAATACTATCAGGCTCTGTTGAAGAATCTTTAACAAATGGTTTTAGATCGTCTTTCAAGTCATCAGTGAAAATGTCACTGCTTAATCCTTGTATGGTCCAGTCATTGACCTTGATTATTGGGTTGTCTCGTTTCTGGATTGCGAGGGTTACCATGTTGCTGGTTAATCGTAGGCAGATATTGCGGATGGCATCTCTCACATTATCGTCGGTATAGTTCCGATTAGTGTACATGTTAATCAAATCCTGTGATTGATTAATCCAATCGGATACTATGTTGTTTAATCCTGTGGTGTCGTCTTTTTCAAGATTTAAATGCTTTGGTTTTAAACCTGTGAAATTGATTACGTCATCTACACTAATCCACATAAATTTGTCACCATATAATAAAAAATTAAAAAGTAGGAGTGAAGATTCACCCATTTTTATGGTAATTCTCCAGTCCTAATGTATTCGTATAAAAGTTTTCTGTTACGTTTTACCACTATTGGCAACTCATCAAAGGGTAATAATTCCTTCTTTTTCGCCTTAGCAGTTTTCTTGTTTTTTGGTTTCTCATCAGCCATACCCAGAATCCTCCATTAATGGGTTTTTATGAGCGGCCACCCTCAGAAGAGGAGCCGTGTGTTATCCGTACAATCTTTTCTTCTAAGGTTTCAACTCTTTCTTCTAACTCTTTAACTTTCTTCTTAAGTTTCATAGACATGAATATCACCCATAATTATAAAAAGAAAAAAAATAGAAAAATGGTTTTTAGAGTAAGGCTGCTGCTTGTGCTGCGGTCATGTCCGCGACAACGATAGCATCAGTCCATTGGAGACTTGCATCGCATCTGATTCTGTAGTAGTATTCGGTTTTTTCTTCTGCGACAACGCGATGAGGCTCCACGCTAAGGTCACGCCAGACGCCGTACCAAAGGAACTCCGGCACAGTTAATACACAGCCTGCAACTTTACCGTAGGAAGTTCTTCCATCAGCAGCATCCAATACTGGTGCGTATTTTACTGGGATTCCCTTGTATTTTAATTCATCAGCATTCAATAAACTAGAGTCTCCTAATCCGGTTTCACGATCAATGAGGAAGTTTCTGTATGCTTCGTAAACTTCGAATGGTACATAGAAGACAAGGTCTTTCATGAGGTTTGCTTGTCTGTATGCTTCAGGTAATTTGTATAATGCTTGATTGAACAAGTCAACGATGCCTTTGGTGGTTACATCATAGTCGGTTCCTTGTACGATGTGGTTGGTTGCTCCTTTTAACCAGCCATTAGTAACACCGAATAAGCCGGTCTTGGTGGTGTCTCCGTATACTGCTAATGCTTCAAGGTCTACACCTACTGCTTCACCCATCATACTGAGTAAGGTTTGTTCGAATTGGGCTTGTTCGATGTTGTCTTCTTTATCATCATCGAGTAAGGAGGTTTTTGCTTTTAATTTCTTAGCGTTTAACTCTGCTTTACCGAAACCAATTTTTGCTTCAGTCAATTGGTCTTCAGTATTACCGTTAGAATCGTAACCGTTTTGTAATACACGGCCAACGATTTTAGTGCTGGATACTACTTGGGACATACTGTTCATACGGCGGAAACTTGCATCTGCTAACATGGTTTGACTGATAGTAGCAGCACGCATAAATTGAGCAAATTGCTCATCATTCAATAATGCTTTTGCAGTATTCATATCAGTTCTCATACCCTTAAATACTTCTTTTTCTTGTTCGTTTACGATTTGGGATAAAATATGTTCATTCACCATAAATATCATACCTCAAAAATATATGGGTTTATTTTTTACGTGTTCCATCAGGGTTTTTGCCCATGATTTCATAAATATTAACAGGCTTACTCTTCTCAGCAGACAAGTTATCATGCACTGGTTCTGCTTTGGATTCGCCTTTTTCACTTACCGGTTCTTCGGTCTCTACTTCTTCCGCTACTTCCTCAGCGGTTTCCTCTTCAGTTTCTTCTTTCTCTTCTTCTTCCTTGTCCTCATCCTCTTCTTTGGCTTTTAAAGCCTCGACTGGTGTGAGGGCTTGGGTTAAAGTTTGCTTGAAATCTTCCTGCATGGATTTAAGTGCTTCGGGGAAGTCTGCTTTTAATCCTTCAATCTCTGCTTTTAATTCAGAGACCTCAGATTTTAAAGCCTCTACTTCTGCTTCTTCACTCATGCCCATAGCAGACAAGACTTTACTTTTTAATGATTTAACATCTTCTTGGTTTTCCATTATATCACCATTTACTTCACAGAATTTACTATCGTGTAAACATGGACTCTTTACGAGTGACACGGATAGCACTACTGGGTCAGGCACATCCCGTATTAGGCTGTTGCCTGAGCTACTAACATCTTTACAACTGCAAGGCAAAGGAGTATCCGGCTCGCTCTTCAAAGCAGTTAGGTACTCGTCCGCCCGTGACTTAGTGAAGACACTAGCACTATACCCAGTATAACCACCCTCCCGTGCTATTTGTACTGCCTCGGGGTTGGTTATATGTGAAGTGACAAACCATGACCCCCTCGGATATGATTTCATGGATCCATCAATGAGGTGCATGGTAGTGTCTTCTGTTAGTAAGAATGAGTCGACGGGTTCTCCTATCCGTTCTCCGTTTCTTGTGAGTCCGTGTTCGTGGTCTATGAAGCCATATTTTTCATATGACTTTGCGAATTCACGGATTTGTTCACTGGTTAGTGGTGGCTCCCCGTTTACCCAGTCACAGTCTTTTGCTCCTGGTATCATTACGGGGGCGGTTAAGTGGATTGTGCCGTCGGTTAGTGTTTTTATTGTTTTCATATGCATCATTCCGAAAGCCGATTATGCTCTTTTATTTTTAGGCTTTCTTAGTATACACTCAAAGCAGTTTAAAAAAAAAGGTAGTAAAGAAAAAAAGATTAAACTAAATTGTTACGATAATCAAAAAAAGGATAAAAAAAGGGATAAAAAAAGGGGGGGGATAATGAGAATGAATTTCACAAGCATCATCTAAGGTACGATTATATCGCTCGGAACATCCGCCACAACATCCTCCAAATCATCTACTCTTTTGGTTAATTCTTCAACTTGTTTTCTTAACTCTTTTACTTCTTTGATTAATTCTTCTACTTGTGTCATAAACATATGCTCCTATTTGAATTTTGGTTTGCCATAAATCCCTTCTAAATATTTTGCACGATTAGGGAACTCTTTAACAAATTGATTATGTGTACTCTCATTTAAGTATAACATTCCAGACTCTGCAAAATCCTCCACATAACATTCATTATGTGGTTTTAAAGCAGGATTTTGAGACCCTTTTTTCCAAGTTTTTAACTTAGTTTTGTAATTTTTATTATATTTAACATAGGACCTTCCAGCATAATCTGTAGGAGGTTTATAAGGAATTCTCTCTTTACCATTAGGTGCAATATATTTGTATAATTTATTATCTTCTTGCACAATCTTCTCATACTCTTCAATACTAGATAATTTGAAATATTTACTATTTGCACCATCTTTAGCATGAGTTAATTCGTGATTAAATGTATCTAACTTTTTTCCAACAGTTTGATTGTTATCATATATTGTCAATGTCTTAGTTCTATTATTAAATTCACCATTAACCGACCTCTTGTTAGTTGCTTTGATTTCAATTTTTGCGAGGTTTTCAGAGCTTAATTTTGCATCTGATGGAAGGTTATTTAAATGGTCTTGTAAAATTTCAAATGTTAAATTAGTTTCGTGGTCAACTGTTATTTGTGTTCCATTTTCTAGGGTATATGTATTAAATGTTGAACCCTCTTCAACAGCGTAAGTATTAACCCAATTTTCTTCTTCTATTGGTTTGTTCATTTCATCAATGATTTGTTGAGTGTCTTGGGTTTCCGCTTCTCGTTGGTCTTGTGGTGTTGTTACAGCTCCGATTATTCCTTGGTAACCACGTGCCAATTCACCATTAGCCACCAACTTCAACTGATTAAGCTTGCTAAGATTATACTCCAACTGAGTCCTAGCCTGTAACCGTTCACGTGGCAGACTGAACTTACTATCAATAACTGCTTGTGCCTCATTAACCGCCTTAGTGTACTGCTCGTATTGGCTTCTTTGGGCTTGTGTAAGATTAGCCTCTAATTGCTCCTGACTTGGTTCGCTTAAACTTTCCGTATTGATTGGTACAAGGTCAGACTCCCTGAAAGGACTGAAACTTGGAGCCATAAAACCATAAGGAATCACGAAAGGTGCATTACTACACCTACAATTAATCCACTCTTCAATAGGACCACTAGTATCCCCAGGAAACGCTAAACCATTAGAGTATTTACCATCAATCGGTATAATCTCACCATCCACCTCGGCATGACTATCACGGGTACGGTCATCATTTGCGGCGATCCATTGAGTATACTCTACACCGTCCTCCTTGTATTGGTCTCTTGTTGCTTGGTTGTGGCTGGTGTTTATCTCAGTCCGTGCTATCCTTCGGGCTTCCCAGTCCGCTAACTGGTCGAACCTTTGGGTAATGTCATTTGCGACCTTGTTTATGCCCTTTCCCTCTCGGTAACCATCACTTATTATCTGGTTGAGTTGGTTGTCTACTCGGTTTAGTGTGTTCTCACTGGCTCGGAATGTTCTGTTGAGTAGGTCTTCTTCCGCCTTGGGTATTGTGCCAAACAAGGAATTCTTATCCTTGTCTATGAATCCCTGAATGCTTAATGTAGTGGCGGCCTTTAAAGCAACCTTATCCTTGTTTGCTCGCTTGGTTAACCGTTTAGCCTCAGCCTTTCCTAACTGGTATTCTCGGAGCTTATACTTCCGTATTATCTCATAGTATTCCTTGTGAGCTTCGTGGATTGGGCTTAACATCAGATTAACCTGGCCTTGGAGTAACTGGTAATCGCTCCAATACTCATCTAATCCTTTTAAGACTTCCTTTTTTAGCTTACGGAAGAAGCGGCCTAATTCCTTTTCAAGCTGGGCTTCGTTATTCTGCCTTCGCTTCAATGCGACCTGGCTTGCCAGCAACTGTTTCTTGGTCCTCTCGGGTAATGTCATCCTTTACCTCTTCATTATCATTCCATAATTGGTCTTCCAAACTGCCGAGTATAGTGTCCACTTCGAGCATTGGATTGTTCTCGGTATTATTCCATACTTGTTCAAGTGGTACATTATTCAAATATCTTGCATTCAGGTAATAATCATCTGGATCTTCAATTGTTAGTCCGAATTTTCCACCGAAGTTATCAATCAATTCCTTAATAGTCATAGCACCCCTTGCAAACAAGAAGTCGGCTAATGCCAAGTCCTTAGTATAATCAATCGGTGCAACATCTTCAATACTGAACTTCCAACTGGTGATTCCTAATTCGGTTCCGATTTGATTAATCAATGACTCCATCTCTGCCTTGATTGGAGCAATAGTACCATATTTGTAACTGCTCATAGTCGCTTCGGAGTTACTGCCGTTTAGGTTACCACTATCAAACACACCGAGACGGCTTGGGTCCATATGGTGAGCATGAATAACCTCATCACGGGTATCCTTACGATACATACGGAAATGTCCTTCCTCAGTCTGCACAGATAAAGGTGTGATGTTCAAGTCAACATTACCCTCTTCACCCTCACTAGGGATAGTTATACATATTGCAGAGTGTGGGTTCTTAATGACTTCCTTAATCTGCTGACCAATCTTATACCTGAGTGTTTGGGTTACATCATATTCAGGGTCATCAGGTTCCAGGTCATAATCCGCAAAATCGCCTGTAACTGTGATTGCGAATTTTGGCATACCATAATTGTCAAAGAATGCATTATTATACTTGACCGCTCCAATATCCCCCTTAATTGAACCAAGGCAACTGACTATTGGTGGTCTGCCATAATAATCCGTGCCAGGAGCATACTCCATACTCCATAACAATTCGTTGGCTTTCTCATGAGGCTCCAATGAATTATATGGGTGGAATTCACCAGTATCTGCATGAACATCACACTTGTTACCATACTCATCATAATTCTTACCATAAATCACGAACCATACTCGCTTGCCAGATGGTGTAGTGTGCAATACCCGTTTAAGGTCGGCGTGTCTTCTTAATGTCTGTGCAGGAATATGCTTCAACCTGATAATATCAGAATCAGACTTATCCTCCCTTATCACTTCCAAAGCACCATAACCGATTGCACGGCGGTCATACACTAACCGTTGCAAATGAGTATTAATACTTGGAGTACAATTATCCAACACACTAATGAAGCGTTCCTTTTCCGCCTCGATTGGTTCGGTACCTTCTATTGGTTTCAATGTGTAACTGATACCGCTGGCATCCATTGCGACCGCTTCCACACAACTCGCATGATAAGTGTACAAGTCTAGTAACTGTACAAGGTCGTATGGGTTGTACTTTGGGTTCAGAATGTTATGTCCCATCTTGTAGGTTTCATCCACTACTTGTTTACTCCCAGTCGCAGGGTCAATATCTGCTTTCAAAGCGTGCTTATCGAGTTCTAACTGGTCGATAACATGGTACTCTTTTTCATTGTCGATTGTCACTATAAAACTATCAGATTTCTTTGTCATAATATATCACGCATTAATCTTTTGTCCTCTTCGGCTCAACCTGGAACCGAATAAACCACCACGCCACATATCAGGGCAATGGTCATCCACCTTCAAAGGCTTATCCTCGCCACGTTGTTGAGCTTTGGTATCCCAACAATAAGTTTGAGCTTGGGTAATACTATTCTTGCAGGATTCATGAATAAAGAACCTTTGATTGTTGAACAGGTCCTGTATCCTTGTTATGTCTTTGAAAGTGTCAGGGGCGTAGGTTCGTACTTTCATCCGTATGTGGGGGTCTTGTTTGCATTGGGCTTTCAGACTTGCAGCATCATGTGGCAAGTAGATAGTGCTTCGTTTACCTAATCCATACTTGTCTTGCAATCGGAGAATATCATTTACACGATCACTATCAGATTGGGCTACTCCTTTCACGGTTGCATCGTAATAGGTTTCCTCTTGCAGGTAGTAAGTGTTGCCCTCTTTTGTATTCTTGACTATCCCCATCACTCCAAAAGTGGTTACTGTGGATACTCCATAGTCACAACAGATATTAATCTCATCGAAGGTTGAAGTTAGATCGTCATGGAAGACATGGATGTTTTCGTCGAAGCTGTCGTAGATTACTCCCTCGGCGATTACCCATTCTCCTAGTATGTTTCGTTTGTAATTGACTTGTGATTTCCGGTTGACTCTTTTGAGTTCCTCTATGTATCTTTGGCTTAGGTGTAGGTTGTCTTCTAGTGTGAAGTGCCAACACTTAACGGTTCCTGAGTCAAGTAATTCTTGATTGGTTATGTAGTCGGTGTAGATGAAATGATAAGGAGATTCTGGGTTCATTGTCCAGAACATTTGTGCTCCATCCACACTGCACCTTGTGATTGCCATCTCAACAGTGGATTTACTTGCACTTATTATTTCATCGGCGTACCATCCGCCTACTGTCATTCCCCGTACTTTCTCGGTTGCTCCTTCGTCACTGAAACCGATTAGCCATATCTTGTTGCCGGCGATTTCAATGTAGTTGTCGAACTTCCGATAGACATATGGTATTCTGCCGTCTATCATGCGGATTAGGTCTCTGACTACATTCCTTTCAATAGTGTCTCTTGTTTTACCACTTATCATAAACTCGTAGTAGTCTGATTTGAGTACGAAGATTAGGAATTTGAATGTTGCTGCGATTGTCTTACCACTACGGACACTTCCATGTGCAATATTGATGAAAGCATCGGAGTCATAGATGAATGACTGTGCTTTGAGGCTGAAGGCTCCAAGGTGCAAGATATTATTGTTGTTGTTTGTGTTTGTCCCATTCGGCTTTGCTTGCATGGAATGCCTCCAGTAAATTATCCACGTTAGAGTATTCTACTTTGGTTTCTGCATCAACATCTGCTTTGACATTATAATTCTTGTCTTTACCAGTTAATTGAAGTAAACTGTTGACTGCATTGTTTCTTCCTTTGGTTGCTGATTCTGCTTGATGTGGTGTGAATTTTCCCATCATCTTTGCGTTTTCAACAGATTCATCCACTTCTTTGAAACCTCTTTTGACACATTCATAAAAATAAGGTAAGTCTTCGGTTAATTGTGCTGCAAGGTTTTCTTCGGCTAATCGGTTGACTTCATTCCTTTTACTTGACCTTCTCGCATCCCAGTTATGCTTTTCATCACATGAAACATTTACTCCTCTACTCCATTCTTTTAGTTGAATGTGTGTAGGTGCACTCCCTTTTTTAATATCATAAGGATGGAAACATATAGGGTGTTTCTCAAGGAACTCCTCATGTTGAGCAGATGTTTGGCAGAAGTCCGGTTGATATTTCTTTTTGTATGCATATTGTAATAATTCAGCATAGTCTTTTAAATTTCCATTAAAGAAAAAGTATGGTTCTAAATAGCATCGTTCCCTTTGTACTTCTCCTTTTTGACATTCGTGTATAGGTTCGTGCCATTCGGTTATTGCCATATTATCACCATTATTATCCTTGTTGTATCTTATTTTTCTCTAATGAATGGGTTATCGTATTATGTTGAAATAAACGTTAATCAAGATGGTTATAATGGTTAATCCGACACCAATGAGGGCTAATAAGCTGCTTATTCGGTTGTGGTTGTCGAGGGTGGTTTGTTTCTGTAATGCGAGTTCGGTTTCGATGGCTTTTAATCTTAATTCGAGGTCGGTGTCCCCTTGCCGTGATTGTATCAATAATTGATTAACATTCTCATTAAGCTTGTCTAGTTTATCTTCCATCTTATCCATCTTAACGTATAATTCATCGATTCTTTTGTCTTTGAAATCCGCACGTGCTTCTAGTTCGGTTATTTTCCGTGATTGGTTTTGTATTTGTTCTTCGTGTAGGCATTCGACTCCACTCATCCTATCCTCCCTATCCTTTTATTTTGGGTTCTGTTATTATACACTCAAAGCAAGTCAAAAAGGATTAGGGTTAGTTTTATTTTCGTAGCCGTAGGCGGTGCAATTCTTTCTGGATCGCCTCATACTCTGACTCATCATTGTCGTGCCTGTGTGGTCCTAGTGTGCCGGTGCCCTTTTTCCTTGCCCAACAGTATACTTTGTTTTTCGTGTACCATCGACTAAAATATACCCGTGATTTGAGTCTGCGGGCTTCCTGACTACATTCTTGTGAACAGTATCTTTGGTTGTTCGTTGTTTTTTTGTATGGTTTTCCGCATAGTTGGCAGTAGTGAGTGGTCATATTAAAAATAGTGTTAAAAGTATTATCTTTTTTTGTAGTTGTAAAAAAAGGGGGAGAGTTTTTGAGGCCCATAAGAAAAAGTGTTTATGGTTGCTGAAGCCCCCAATGGTACTCCCCCTGTTTTTTTACTATATTATGATATAGTTGCATATTTTTATATCGTATGATTCCTTAAACAATGGTTTCTTTTTTTGGAAATATTGTTGGCTTGGTTTGGGTTTGAACCAAAATCCATGCCAGTTAAAATAAATGAAACTTGTTTTTTTTTCACCATTTTTTGGATGATACTAAACCCTGTTGTGTTTCAAATCCTTTGTAGGAGGGACTTAAATGAATACTATATTTTGCACAAATGATTGAAGACTGCTGTTATATTTTGGCTATACTTATAGAAATGGTAAAACTATTTGGTATATACTTTGCTTTGCGACGATTTGACTTTTAATTACTTGGAACTTTGTATTAATGAATTGCATTTGAACTGTTTGGTATAAAAGAAAAAGAAAGGATTATCAGGGAAGAGTTTTAGTATTATTGTTTGTGGGAAGTATCATCCAATCAGGTGAAAATGTTAAGCTCCCCTTGTTTTTGTTATTCCTTTGTTTTCCTCCTATACTATTATTAACCCTAGACGGTTTAAGTTCGGAGCCGTAGTCTTTTGATTTCTCGTTGTATTCGCTCATACTCCGCCTCTTCATCGGTTAACCTGTGTTGTGTTAGGTTGCCTGTTCCAGGACGAAAGGCTGAAGCATCAATGATTTGTTTATTCCTTATCTGATTATATCGTCTCCGTGCATACTCGCATTTCTGCTCACGGTGCCTGTTACGGCTACACTCCTTGCTGCAGTATTTCTGATTGGGATACTGTGGTATGAATGGTGTTCCGCAGTATCCGCATTTCATTCCCGTTCCAGCCTGTTCTCGTATATTTGGATACATATTCTTAAATCGTCAAGGTCGGATTTTATCCTCTTGTCAAGGTTTGGATCGTCTCCTCCTTGTGGTAGTTGTTTGTAGAAGTTGTTGATGAAGTTGGTTAGGTCTGTTATTGTGTCGTTGATTATGTTTAGGCTTCTTTTATGTTTTGGATTCATCTTAATCGCTTCTCCCTGAGTAGTCTTTCTTGTTCAGTTACTAGTTCTTGGCGGAAGTTAAGCAACTCTGTTTTTCTTTCATCAAGGCTTGCTATTCGTTTGTCTATCATTAGTATTGATTGTTGTACTTCCCTTAACATATTCTCTAATTGGTTCGGCATATTTATCAGCTTCTTAATATTTTCCTTATCTTACTGATTGTTCTTTCGTATTCATTCAGTTTTCTGTCTTGTCTGTTAAGCTCATCAATTATCTTGTGGGCTTCCTTGTCGGTTAATCTTGCAAGGTAATTCCCATCTTTTTTGATTAACCTATTGGTTATATCATATTCGTATCTGCCATTCATCATAACTGTCTCCAATATATCCCTTGACTGGTTAAGTATTTAGATAGGTAGCAGGGGCTTATGTTTAATTCTTCGGCGACCTGTTTTAGTTGTTTGCCTTGATCGTGTTGTTCTTTCCAGTAGGTGTCTGGGATTTTTCGTATGTGGTCTTTCTTTGGACTGGAGCGTAGGTTTGGCCATCCATAGGTTCGTCTTGCTTGTTCTACTAGGTCTTTTAGTAGTACGGTTTTTGTTTCTGTCAATTTTACCATCTCAGTTTTTTGTTGGTTTCTTTTTCGAGTTTGTCTGTTGTGTCGTGTACTAGCCATAAGCGTATGTGGTAGTTGCTTATGTGTCTGCATTTGGGGCATTGTACATAATACTTCTTTTTGAATAGGTAATGTAGGAATGCTGATAATTCACTTATGGTTATGGCATTCCCACAGTAGTTGCATTTTAATTGTTGCATTGGTCTCTCTCTTCATCTGTTAACTGGTTCCAATGGCGATAGTCTTTGCATTCCTTGTTTGGTCTGTTTCCGATTATGCAGTACCATTCATTATTATCATAGTAGGTGTGTATGCAATTATCACAATCACTCATCATTACCACCTTTCAAAAGAGTTGTTACTATCCATCAATATTTTCATTTGAAATTCCAATGAGTCTGCAATCTCATACAACTCCTTATCCCTTTCAGTTACGGCTCTTTTTTTCAAAGCAATAATGTGATATAATATATCAGTCATTTTAACCCTTGCACAAGTGTCTTCACTTATAGGTTCTCCATCAAATCGTTTCTCACTCATCTTCAATCACTTCTATTTTGACTTTTTTCATAATAATGCTCAAATCATTATACTTGCAGTCCTCATATGCTCTTTTGACATAATTCTTTGCAAGAGTCTTGTCAAAAAACCAAGCAACAATCCAATTGCCATCTTGTACTGAATAAACACTATCTATTTCACTTATTTTTCTCATCAATCATCACCACTACCTTTTTGCCATCGTATATACTCTATTGCTAAATCTTTACTAACAATGAAAGCATTCAGCCTCTTTATCTTTCCTTGTAACTTTTGGTTCTCTTCTCTTAATTTTTGGTTCTCAATTTCAAAATCAGTTTCGCCAAATAATTGGTCATCACTCATAAATTTAACTCCTCCACAATCCTATTTCTCATTATTATTTTGCCATCAATAGTTTCATCTATTGATTCGCAGATTGCCTCCCAATCCCAACCGCATTTCTTCAAAAGCATAACTTCTCGAAGAGCTTCATAATAATCTGTGAATACTCCGAAAGTCTTCTTTTTCCCATTTGTCACTTTTTTAATAATGTATTTTCCGTCAGCGTATTCTTCTATGAATTTTGTTTTAGATCCCATCAATCTTTCATTCAGGTTCCATCCATGTTTAACATGGTAATCTCTCCAGAATATTGCATCTTCAAGAGTTTCATAAGTTCCAAAGAGGAATATCTTATCTTTTACTCTTTTTTGGATGTAATAATTCCCCGTGTTTTTACGATACCCTATGTATTTTGTATTTGGAACCCCTTTCATCCTAGCATTCCTTCCAGTATCATCTTATATATTTCTTATGAGCATATTTGAGTTGGGACTGGTCCACTATTGCATAAATCTGAGTAGTTTCCAAACTGGCATGCCCTAATAATTGGCTGATTTGTTCTATAGGCATTCCATGATTGACTGCCCATGTGGCCATGGTTCTGCGGAATCTGTGAGCATGAACTTTAGGAACTCCTGAACGTTCACTTAATCCCTTGAACATTGATATAAGACTGCTGTTACTTTGAAGAGGTTTCCCTCCTATGAGGGCTAGGAATAAATGAGGGTCATTATCAGTTCTTGAATCAAGATACATTTGGAGATGAAGTTCGGCTTGTTCTCCGAAATATACTTCTCTTTGTTTTGCACCTTTACCCCATACGATTATGCTCCTGTCATGGAAATCGACATCATCCTTTTTCAATTGGATTAGTTCGGTTATTCTTATTCCAGTACTTAATAATAGTTCAAGCACTGCTCTATCACGCAGGTTAGTGCAAGCTAACCTTAACTGTTCAATCTCATACTCGGTAAATGGTTTCTTAATTGTCTTTGGCTGTTTTACTCTATGGATCTTATTCATAGGGTTTCGGAAGATATATTCCTCTTCAAGTAGCCAAGCAAAGAAGCTGCTGAAAATCCTTCGGACATTATCTAATGTGACTTTACTAACAGTTTCTCCATAATTAAGCAGGTATGGTCTTAATTCCTGAGCTCTTACATCGGTAACTGGTTTGTTAAGGGTTTCTAAAAATTTCTCAAGTGTGGATTTGTAATAGACTAAAGTGTTTATGCTTCGGCCTTCCAGTTTTTTAGCATCAATAAAATCATTCAATAATCTTTCATTCTCTCTTTTCGCATCTTCTAAAATAGGTTTTTCTTGGGTTATGATGTCCACTTTTTCTAATTCATGAATCAGAACCTTGTTTAATTCGCTTAATTGTTTCTGATTACAGTATTTGCTCATTTTTTCTGTAACACGATAAATGAGTTCTGCTTTGGATTCGGGAACATCTAATGGTGGAACATATCCCATGTTGTTATTGTAATCTAATAATGTATCATACATACAAACTCCGCCCACCTTAGATTAATGTTGTTTGTACTGTTTCCTTACCTGAAGGATGCAATTCAACTATCTGTTCCTCTTCAATACTCTTATTGAAACCTTCACCAAAGAAATGGAAAGCATCTTCATATGAATGCAACAGTTCTATATGAGGTAAAGGCAACCCATACCCAAGATACTGGTTAACCTTATAGCCACCGAAAAACTCATTGGTAATACTGTTCATATGCAAAACACTACCACGTACACCATGAATATAAAAATTCAAAGCTGCCATCTTAACACTAACACTATCCAAATCCTGACCTATTACTATGGCATTTGGATCATGATTATGCCCTGCAAGTAATAATCTTCCACTTCCACAACAACAATCATTAATCATGCCATCACTTGGCTTTCCCATCATAGTCATCTCAGCCGTAGCTTCGCAAACGTTAGATGGTGTGAAAAACTGACCCATACTTCCAGCCTTGAATTTGGATTGGATTACCGCTTCGTAAAACTCTCCAAGGTAATCATACCAACCTATGGAATCCTCTTTCTCTAGGGTTTCATTAGTGATTAGTATCCATTCCTTGAACATTTCCATGTACTGTTTTTCTCTTCCTTTGAAATCTAATCCTTGGCTTTTAAGAGTGAGAAGATTTATGTCAATGCAATAATCTAAAAACTCACTAAAGAGATTCATAGGGTCATGGGTACGTGCTAGCTTTTCAAAAATCTTTTCAAAATTATTCATGTTAAAAATCTCCTAAACTTGTTTGTATTGATCGCTTATCCCGTTTACAATAATACCTTGGTGTAGCTTTGCTTATGCAACCGGTTTTTCGGATGTCGCACATATGACAACTCACTACTTTATCCTCGGCATCATTCAATCTTACATAATCCTTCCAATCATAGCCCCGTTCTGGCATTGTGTAGGGCTTGTACCCCTTATATTCTCTGCTGTTAAAATCCTCACTACTCTCACAAAATATTATCAAACCTCCACATTATGAAGCCATTCATATAGATTAGTTGCAGTCTTATGCCCTATTCCTTTCACTTGTTCAAAATCCTTAATGGTAGCCTCAAGCAAATCACTCGGACTCCCTAATCTTAAGGTTTCCTTAATCCTCTCTGCCTTTTTAAGGGACACATTACCAGACCCACACAACATATGGATAATAATATCCGTACCCTTAACAGGTCGTTTAGTTCCACCATAATATTTTGGATGGCTGCACTTGATCGCCTGCAACAGCATCTCATCAAAAGCTTGTGTTTCGCTCATTGAATGTATGATATTGGAGTAGCATCTTAATCTCCTGAGTCCACCATAATATCGTTTGTAGCAGTTGGCTCTCCATGCAGCATAATCCCCGTCCCAGTGATTGTAAATCTTTGGAATGTCGAACATATACTTAATATAATGGTTTATGTCTCCTACGATTATTAGGAAACTGTAAGGGTAGTGTTTGGTTTGGTTTGCCACTTCTTCGAATACTGATTTGTCCCTTATGCTGCTCATCAGGTCTGCGATTGTCTTGTACTCGAAGATGGTTTCATTATTGAATAGGTAGTCCCCGTAGTCTAGTTGTGCTATAATTGCGGGGTAGCCTAGTTCATTGTAATGTTTTTGGGCTCTGTCTTTGCGGGTTCCGAGGGAGTATTTCTCCCCCTGCTCCCGTGCATCAATCAGTATCTCCATCATTTCTTATCTCCAATGTGCTTTACAGTTTCACTATGTATCATCCGTTACTCCTCCTTGTCATTCATCTCATCAATAGAGTTGCTTATCTCCTCAATAGCACCTGCAACATCAGATAATGGGTTAAGTTCGAACCATTCTGCTATTTTTTCAAATGCTTTCACTAATCTTTCACATTGTTCTTCGTTCATGCTGATTACTCTCCTTTTAAGTATTCCAAGTATTCGTTTAGGGCTTCGTCTCCTACTGGTATCCCATTCGCAATTATCTCCTGGTCTATCAAGGGACTTATCCCCTTCGCTTCTCTCAACTCCATCACCAGCCTTTTAGCCGTATAATCCAAATCTTGAGTGTTCTCAAAATCCCATGGATAATAGGTTCCATCAGGCAAACCAGGGAACCCATACAATGTATTATCCTCTTTTATGTGCCAATGGTATCTTGGGTTAATCTCATTGTAACGCTCCTTCATATCACCATACCTGCATCTTTGACAATAAGGTTCAAAAGATTTGCAGTTGGATCTATAGTTATGGTTGGTTACGTGTTTGAGTATGTTTTTGACTTCATTGGTTGGTAATGGTTCTTTGAAGTATTGGTTTAGTTTTTCAGCTTCTTCTTCCATCAAGTCGGTGGGTTCGTGTTTGTTGAACCTTCTTAGATGGTTGAGTGCTTTGAATAGGTTTTGATTTCTGTTTCCTTCATTTGTTTCGTAGATGTATTGTTTTATGCATGGTATTTTGTGTATCATTTTTTGCGGTACCTCTTGGCACTTTTGTCATTTTTTGCGGTACTTCTTGGTACTTTAACCGGTTTTTGCGGTACCTACGTGGTACCTCCTGGCACCTTTAAGGCACTTGTGCGGCACTTCCGAACTCCACGGAGGAAGCTCCAATCGGGTATTGCAAGGCTCTCCATCGTTTTCGGTGTTTTCATGATTGACCATTTCCAGGAGGGGGGTATACGGCACTCCGTACATGAGGGAGAGCTCCCCCACATACTCCTCAATAACGGCACTTTCAAAAAGTATCGGGTTGCTCTTTATAGGCTCCGTTTGGACAAGAGCATACACATTCTTATTGCCTCTTGGCATCTTTCCAATAGGTTCTATGAATCCGTGATTGGTAAGGCTGCCTATGATTTCCCCTACCGGGAGTCCCTTAAGGTTGCTGTTTTTATTGACTTTGGACTTCACGATACTGACATTGAAGATTTCCTTGCATTGTTTAATGTTAGGTATCTCTCCTCTTTCGTATCGTTCAAACTCGCTTGCATAATCTTCTTCGCTAGGCCTATATGGTTCGAACCAGTTAGTCATATGATTGAAAACTTTTATGGAAGACTTGCTCACTCCATGCCCTGGATTGAATAAGTCAGCGATTAACTGGTTATCCGCTCGGGTGCTTATAAGGTAGGTTTTCCCGTCCCGTACTATGCGTTGGCGGTAATCATAATTGAGTAAAGTGACTGTTTTCACGAGTGCCGGGAAAGTGCTTAATCCCCTTTTGTAATACTCGGCTTCTTCAAACCAATCATACAAGCAAGGGTCATAAGGGTTGATGATTTCAACTTCCCTGCTCCTGGCTTCAACATAATTCACATAATCATGAAACATACCAATCTCATCATTAATGATGCGAGCCCTTTCTTCTTTAATCAATCCTTGATTATATTTAAAGAATTTTTGCACTTGCTCGTTTGTAGCTTCAGGGGTCACATCTATCCCACGTGACAGTATCTGGTCATCTAATCCCTCACTATCCACACTGGTTATGCAGGCACTACAATATCCGCGGACTTGGAAGAAGTCAACTTCCCTGCGGCCAGTATCAGGGTTAGCAGTATCGCTTGTTTTCTCAACTTCAACTATGCCCTCTGTGGTTAATTCCTTGTAACGATCCAAAGTGTCGGCCCATTTCTCATAATCTGATTTGCCTCCCATGTCTTTCATTCGCATTATCTTGCCGTCAAGGTAATCGATGCCTTCGGTTTCGGTTTTACGATGTAATGCTGATTCGCTTATACGGCCGTTACGGAAAGCCTCGGGCGGCATTATCTCATGAGCACATTCTTCTATTACGCTTTTACCCTCGCCTGCTTTACCCATACTGAAGAACCATATTGGTTTGATATGGAAGTAAGTGCTCAGGTGGCAGATTACTCCTACGAGTGTGTTTCTGGCTTCGCCTCCGCTCAACCATTCCGCTGCATAATAAAGGAATGTGGTTATGTCGGCTTCCTTTGTTTCTATGAAGTTGCAGAAGTCTCCAGCCCTTGTTTCCAGTTTTTCCAATCTCTCCCGTTGTTCTTTCAAGTCCTGCTCTTGCTGGTTCCTGTTCTTGTTAAGGATGTACTGTTCAAGAGCATTCTCGATGTTTTCCAAGCAAGCCATCAGTTTTTTACTAATATTGGGTCTGCTAACTACTTGGGTGACATCATCCACGGTTATGGTGACATTGCCTTCTAATTCCTTGATTAGTTCTTTCACTAAACTGCTGTTAGTGTTTAGTTGCCCAGGCCTTGTCTTGCTATTATTCCTGTAGATTATCTCGCCATCCTTGATTAGTTTGTACCGGTAATCTGTTTTGCCTTTCTGCTCTACAGATAGGAAGTATTGGAATATTGGAAGTTCCTGTGCTGGTATCTCTGTCAACTTTTTCACCTCCGATTAACATTTATTCTTATAAAAAAAAGAAAAGGGTTTTAGTGGTTAAAGTTGAATTTTAACCACTTTAAAAGTCATGTAACTTGGGAAGTCTTTCCTTGCTGGGACTTCGATCGCTTTGATGGTGCAGACCTTTGCGGAGTCAAGGAATCTGCGGTATTCGTCAAGGTCTGCTTTACCTATACGGTTATGTTTCTTGCTCCAGCCAGGTTCTTCAAGGTCTTTGATACTGGCAAGGAAAGCGTAAAGTTTGCTTTTGTGGTGGATGTTCTTTTGGATGTCTCCATCAGTTTTTAATGTGATCGGGATTTCGAGTCTTTCTTCCATTTCTTCATCCACTAGTGTTAAGGTTACGCGGTGTTGTGGTTTTGGGTTGTCTTCCCATTGTACTGTCTGGACATCTGAGAGTACTGGGAATCCGGTCCATGTTTCACCGTCTTCTAGGTTGGAGAGTGTTACTTTCAGGTAGTCGTACCATTCATCGTTGAAGTCGTTTTCTTCCACCATTTCGCCCTCAAGGCTTGGGAAGAAGGTGGTTTTAGCCTCCTTCTCCTTCTTTCTTGGTTGTTCTACTACTCTCTCAGTGTATTGTTCTAATCCTCTGCTCATTCTTCTGCCTCCATTTCAATAATCTTAGTGTCTTTTTTCAGTTTGTTTCTTGCTCTTTCTACTTTAGCCTCATGTTCTGCTTCTATCACATCAAAATCATCTGGTTTGAATTTAGGCATATCTTCTGCAAATGTGCCTTCAAATCCTGCCATCTTCATAATCCAAGATAATCCCATACGATAAGCCTTACCTAAAGCACGAGTCTGAGCCATACTTGCAATGGCAAACATATCCTTTTGAAAACCTGTCTTATCTGCTTGAGCTTCTGCCCTTGCAATGACAGTTCCGCCCATAATCTCATCATTTTGGATTATAGGGTTTTGGTATAATGTTGCTCTTGCCTTGTAACCTACAATATGCCCATGCTTATTTTTAATCTCATCTATGATTGTAGTAACTGGAACAATACCTAAGAATGTTCCTAGGACTTCCCAGCCTTCAACCATTACATATTCTGCTTCTTTGTTTTTCTTGTTTAATCCTTTAACAGTTAATCCTTGTTCCCTTACTAATGGTGCTAATGTATTTGCCACATTGGTAGCAACACCTACTTTAGCACTCATTGGTATTTCAGGGTTAAGGATTGCATAATCTGGCAAGGTTGCAGGTTGATCGTTCACTTGTTCGACAACTACCATTTCATTAGTGGTTTCTTCTGTTTCGAATGCCATAGTATCAGTTACTCCTTGATTGCATCATAAATTCTTAATAATGTCTCATACTCAACGATTAAAGTGTTTAGTTCTCTTTTTTCTTGTACGAGTTGACTGTCAATGTAAGCCTTCCTCATACTCTCATTGCTTATCTTTGTTAATCCTTGTGCTTTCCTTTCTTCATTGACTTTGTCCCAATTGGTTTCAAGCAATAGGGTGTTTTTGTCAATATCGACTTTCTGTCGGTAGACGTCTAGGTTTTTCTTTGCTCCTTCCAGTTCTTTTATCAGCATCATATTAACATCGATGCCTTTTTGTCTCCATAGTCCGATGCAGTTGTAAACAGTATCGGTGTATCGGAGTGGTGCCATTTCTTGGGTTTCTTCTTTTTTAGTTGCCATTTTTGGTCCTCCATATGTTGAATTGTTCGAGTTTGGTTTGTTCGTTTGGCAGGTCGAATACGAGTACCTTGCAATCGCCTGCCTTTGTGAATGTTGTGTAGAAACCATTTTTTTGGAAGGATTTCATATCCTCCAATGCAATGGCTTCGAGTAGTTCGTCTGCTAACTCTCCAATACTAGTCATCTCTCTCCTCCAAAGTATTGATGATAAGTGTGTACTCTGGTTTATTATGCAGTTCTGACCAGTATTGCTTGATGCTGATAGTTTGTACTTTCTTGGCACCAAACACGCCAATCTTATTGATTTCTTTGAGTACACCATGCCAATCAGTTACTACTTTTTCTTCCTTTTTGATAGTTCTCATAAATATTGTCCCCCTATAAAAAAGCCAGTTCAGTACTGAAATATGAAGGTGGCTGGATAAGGAAGCAGATTGCACATCCAATAATGATTCCCAGTATGAACAGTAAGACAAAACCGACAAGGATTAGCTTGTCATGAATATCATTCTGAGTTTTATCTAGTCTTGCCTTGCCAGTATAACACATATAACAATATGCAAGGAAGTTTTGCAGTCCATTCTTCATAGTTTCACCTCTTCACCAAGCAGGCTGCTTATATGAGCCTCCAAATAAGCCTCATCATT
>Ga0256405_10002287_pt1 | contig 44931 bp, 39 predicted proteins | sample RumenRJG_02DNA_FD_189096 | JGI IMG/M metagenome (GOLD analysis project Ga0256405, IMG submission 189096) | Bovine rumen microbial communities from Lethbridge, Alberta, Canada - RJG_02 | ecosystem: Host-associated > Mammals > Digestive system > Stomach > Rumen | place: Canada: Alberta... | reverse complement strand
CATTGATAAATAGCAATCGTTGTTGGGCATCATACTCCGTGTTGCCACTTGGATACTTGACTTTCTCGGATTCTATCTTTTGAATCTCCGATAGCATCTCTTGCTTATCCATTGTGGTAACAAATATCCCCGATATGCTCTTTATCAAATAATGCATTTGAGTACTATTTAAACATTCTTCGTCATGTTGTACGTCGGCAATAAAATCGGCTGTATTCCGGACATGCTGGTGAGGTTGGACACATACGCCCGGATATAAGGGAATATGATTGCCGGAGCACTAATCTCTACGAATGATTTCTCTTTGGTCAAATCAACATCGGACTCAAAAATGCCAATGATGCCAACTTGGATTCGTAGTGATTTGTCCTCATTCTCAATAAGTACTTCCATCGGGAAAGAAATTAGATTCTTTTGAGCAAAATCCAACTCTGTAGGAAACTTGAAATTCACATCCAGTTTTCCTCCCTGTTTGAACTTTTGGGTATCTATTTGATAAATAGACTTAACCACTTTAAAGTCTAAAAAACGGAATTGTGCTTCTTGCTTTTTCATTTATGCAGCAGTTTTATAAGAGTTATCAGTCGTATTGAAATTATTTACTTTGTTGAAGGAATATTGGGAGGCATATTGCAGATCTCCTTCCATTTCAAAAGTGAATTTACAAAAATCCTCATCCTCCGCAATCTTCTCTTTATCAATCTCATATTGGGATTGTAAATCCATATAAATATGAGCAGGGATTCCCCATACTTCCTCAATTTTTAATGCCACATCAGCCGTAAGGCGTTGAGTGCCATTTAAAATCTTATTAAATTTAGGAAGTTCTATCCCCATCATCAGAGCCATCTCCGTTTGGCTCACTCCACGAAAACTCATTTCGTCTTTGATAAACTCTCCTACCGGAATAGCATATCGCAGATTCAACTCATTTGCGCTGATTCTCCCATTGTTAGGCATAATGATTAGTGATTTTTTCAAATGTTACACTTAATATAATTATTCCATCTTTATCTTCCGTTATGATGGCGCGATATTGATCGTTCAGCCGAATGCTGTTTTTACCTTTTAGATCACCTTTGAGGGCTTCATATCTTAGACCATTAATCCTTTTGATTTCCTGGATGTCTCTGGCTTTTTGGAAGTACCGGATTGCTTTATGAAATGCCCTTATAACATTAGATGGAAGATTGCGATACTGACGGCTTGTGGGGCGGTCTGTCTTTGCCACCTCAGCTATCTCTTCATCGCTAAAATATACTTCCATATAACTATAATTGTTTCAATTTTTGTGCAAAGGTACAACATTTTTTTGATATATGCAAATTATTTTGCGATTTTTCGAAATTTTATTGTATCTCAAGTCGAAATGGTTGCTATTTCATCTCTCGCTCTTCTCTCGCTCATCGCTCAGTCAAGGAGTGACGAATAATGGAAGGATATAAATAAGGACAAGAGACGCATAAAACGACCCAAAATGGACAAAAAGTGATGTGGTCAGTGATTTATATAAACCTCACACGTACATATATAATTTTTTGTTTTATTAAAGTGCTATATTTCAGCAATTTATGAAAAGCAAATATAAATCGCAGAATTTGGATATAAATGGGTTTTTGTAGTAACTTTGCAGTCGCTTAAGCTAAGGCTCAATACGACTCGCGACGTGCCAAAAGGCAATTGTCTCGGCAGGTTAACAGCCTCGATAATTCCGTCGCTCATATGAATTTTCGCCTTGCTCTACGCTCTCCCCACTGCGTGCGACGCACACATCGGGGACCCCATAAAAAGAAACGTTTAACAACTCAAAAATTAGCAATTATGACGAAGAAAATTTTTATTATCGGATTGGTACTCGCAGCAGTACTTTCGATGAGCGGGTGTATGCCCGGAAGTGAACAAAGGAACATCCGTATTGCGGCACATTGCTACATCAAAGGCGGTGGACTGCAAGAGGGTGAGAAACTGATTTTTGTCAATGGTATTCAGCGCAAGTGTTTGCGTGAATGGCAGGGGCAAATGTGTAAGTATGTGGCGGTTAAGTACACTTTCCGCAAAGCGAATGGCAATCTCGACCAGCGTATCATTCATCTGCTGATGACCGAACATTGCGACAGCATCATCGATTGCAGTTACGACGGCAAGGCGGAATGGGTCAAATCCGATGATCTGCTCATGCTGAGAGACATCTTTCCGCATGGTGTCTTCGGCGGCGAACGGTAATGTATCTCCTTTTAAATATAAATAATATGCAAACAAAGTATTTCGTATTGGCAGCGACGATGGTTTGCGCCGTGTCAATGGCAGCTAACAACAAGGTTAGCGGAGTTATCAAGGACGCAGCGGACAAGAGTGCGCTCGTCGGTGTCAATGTGACATTAGTCGAAAGTCAAAAGTCAAAAGGCGAAAGCACTCGCAATGTAGTATCCGGCACGGTCACAGACGCGCACGGTAAGTTCAGTTTGGAAGCCGAGACGGGCGAGTTCATGTTGGAATGTTCGTATATCGGCTACGAGCCAATCGGCATGAGCTTGACGGTAAGCGGAAACATCCACCTCGGCACGATTGAGATGAACGAGGCTTCGACGGAACTGAGCGAAGTGGTGGTAGAAGGTGACGCGGTGATTCAGAAAGTGGATCGCCAGATTCTTCTACCGAACAAAGAGCAGTTGGGTGCTTCTTCGGACGGCATGTCCTTGCTGCAGAACTTGCAGATTCCGCGTATCGTGGTCAATCCGACGGACAACACCGTCAAGACCCTCGCCAACCAAGACGTGCAGTTGCGTATCAACGGCATCGAAGCAAGCAATTCCGAGGTCATGGCGATTAACCCGAAGGACGTCATCCGTATCGAGTACCACGACCAGCCGGGTGTGCGCTTTAACGGAGCGGCGGCTGTCATCAACTACATCGTCAAGCACCGCGACACGGGCGGCAATCTGATGCTCAACGCGTCCAACGGCGTGACCATGCCCGGTTGGGGTGAGTACCATCTGTCGGGTAAGGTCAACTTTGGCAAATCGTCGTTCAGCCTCTTGACGCACTACTCGCCGCGTGACATCTACTGGACGCGCACGAACGCGGAGACGTATTATTTTAGTCAAAAGTCGAAAGTCGAAAGTCAAAAGCCATACACGATAGAGAACCGCGAAGTGGGTGAACCGACACGTTTCAAGATGAATCCTGTTAATATCGGTTTGACTTATAACTGGACGAACGGCGAGAAAAATAGGGTCCAGATAGCCTTACGCGATTTCATGAACTTTACGCCGCACTCGAAGACCAACCGTGATTCGCGTCTCTACCAAGCCACGGATAGTTTTGCCATCCACGACCATGAAAGTTCAAAATCTATTTCGCCCTCGTTGGATATTTACTACGAGCACAACCTGCCGGACAACAACCATCTGTATTTCGACGTAGTGGGCACGTATATCAATAGCAGCAACGACCGCAAATATTTTGAAACCCCTCTCCAACTCTCCCCTCAAGGAGAGAGAGCTGATTCAGCCTTGTGCGTGATCTCTCGCGTGAAAGGTAACAAATACTCCCTCATCGGTGAAGCTATCTATGAAAAGGATTGGGAGAATATCGCCTTGACGGTCGGTGTGCGCCACAACCAGCAATGGATGGAAAACCAATATAATGTACAAAGGGACGATGTACAAGGTACAAAGGTTTCTATGATGACCGCTGAGACCTACGCTTTTGCGGAAGTGCAGCAACGTGTCAAGCAGTTTTCGTACGCCGTGGGTATCGGTGCTATGCACACGTATATCGAGCAAGCCGGACAGAAACAATCAAACTGGATTGCCCGGCCGCAACTGACGCTGAGTTATGACTTCGGCAAGGGCGTGTTCTGGAAATACAAAGGCTACGTTTCCGGCTACCAACCCTCGCTGTCTGCCATGTCAGACGTGGCGCAACAGATTGACAAATACCAGATTCGGCAAGGTAATCCCGACTTGAAGCCGGTTATGTTCGTTGCCAATGAGATGCAACTGTCGTGGCAGTCCAAACACGTCAATCTGAATATATGGGCGAACTACTCGTACGACCACCAACCGATTATGGAAGAAACGTACGAGCAACTGATTGACGGTCAAGCGTACGCGATACGCACCTACGCCAACCACCGCGGCTTCCATCGTCTGCAAGTGGCTCCGAGTGTGCAAGTGCGCGTGCTCAATAACAGCCTGATCTTCACCGTTGCGCCGTTCGCTAATTATTACGTCTCGCATGGCAATTCCTACACGCACAAGCATTTCAACCCGGGTGTCCGTGCCAGTTTCATGGGCATGTACAAGGGTTGGCAGTTTTTCGGCGAAGTGACCACGCGCAGCAATAACCTCTGGGGCGAGACGCTGGAGTACGGCGAGTTCTACCATCATATCGGTCTTGGTTACAATGCCGACAAATGGGGCTTCCGTGCCATGTTGATGAACCCCTTCTCCGTCAAGGGCTACAGCATCGAGACCAAAGACCTCTCCGCTCTCGCACCGAACACGCAACATGCAGAGATGCGGGATTTCCGCCAAATGCTCATTCTCAACTTTCATTGCAACCTCGATTTCGGTACCCAACGCCGCGAAAATGGGAAACGTATAAATAACGAGGACAAAGAAAATGGTATCTTGAGTGGTACGAAATAAGCCGAATAATACTTGAAAATCAGAAAATCTGAAAAATTTCATAAAAATATTTGCAGGATTCAGATTTTTTGTGTACATTTGCAGTGGATTTGCAATTTATAATTAATGTATGATAAATAGCAAAATGAATGTTAACGTGCGAAATATCAGCGAATACATAGAGAAGATGGCGGGTGCTGAAGTGCAGATCTATCCATTGGATAAGGCAAAAAAACAAGCACTACCGATTCTTATTACGAATGCCTATCAGTTGCTGCAATGTCAGTTGCTGGGCGCCGAGGTGTGTCTGATGGTTTGCAAGGATGCGGATGCAACACCGATGCAGCTGAAGAAGCATTGCGCGATTGTGGAAAGGGCGTTGGAGATGCATGCTGCTGTGGTGTTGCCGGAAGTGAAGCCGTACAACATGAAGCGGTTGGTGGAAGCACGAGTGAACACGATTGTTCCGGGACGTCAGTTGTTTATGCCTTCTCTACTAATGGATCTTCGTGTGCAACGAAACCCAGTGGATATGGAAGGCAAACCGATGCCGGTGATGGCACAAGTGGTGTTGCTTTGCCATCTGCAGAAACAGAATCTGAACGGGATGTCGGCTCAGCCTATTGCGGAGTTGATGGGCGTTTCGTATCCGAATATCAACCGTGCTGTGAAATGGTTGGCGGACAATCATTTCGTGGAATTGACTCTTGGTCGTGAAAAAAGGATGAGGTTCATCCGTGAAGGCAAGGAACTATGGGAGCAAGCGTTGCCGATGCTGCAGAGTCCGGTAGAGCGCGTGCTACGGACGGATAGGATATTGGAAGCATATGTTTGCGGCGAGGAGGCATTGGCTGAATGGACGATGTTAGCTGAACCGCAAGAACGGCATTGGGCGATCTCGAAACAGGAAGCGCAGCACTTGGGAAGGGATTTGGATAAGGAGTTTGGCGAGCATGTGGTGGAGGTTTGGCGATATGATCCGAAATTGCTGGGGAACAATAACATAGTAGATGTACTATCCCTATATTTGTCATTACGCGATACGAGTGATGAACGCGTACATAAAGAAATAAATCAATTAATGAAAGATAAACAATGGTGACGGGATTGGACTTGTTTAAGGAGCGGTTCGCTAAGTTTACAAGCAACTATGTCTTCCGATTGGCACCGATGCTGACAGAAGGAGCGCGTTATGCGTTGCCGGAAGAGATGGAGGTTGATATGCAGGAGTTTGTAACGCGAGTAGCAGATGAACTGCCGAATGAGAATTTTCTGCATGCAGCCGGACTTGGTGCGCTACGCGTTGAAGGATTGCTGGATGTAGTGAAGAGAGCATATTTACAATGAAGCCGTTTGTGGTGACATATCCTGAAGCGAAATCACTGGTTATCTGCGGGGATATACACGGTGAGTTTGTGCCGCTGGTGTACGAAATGTGTATCCGCTACGGGATGCACGATACGCTGGTGATTGTGGCAGGAGATTGCGGATTCGGGTTTGAGAAACCGGGTGCGTATGACCAAGTGTTTCGGCGTATAGAGAAACGTCTGGCGCAGAACAACTGCTGGATAGCGATGGTGCGGGGCAATCATGACGACCCTGCATATTTCGCTACGGACGCGGCAGGACATACGGCTGTGGAGCACAAGCGGTGGCGCACGGTGCCGGATTATGCCGTGATCCAATCGTGCGGACGAACGGTACTCTGCGTCGGAGGTGCTATCAGCGTGGATCGACAGGTCCGCAAACAAGAGATGGTTCGCCATCCCGGTAAGGTCTATTACTGGCCGGACGAAGCCCCTAAGTACGACGCGTCCTCTTTGGACGCAATCAGTGATGCGGGTTTGAAGATTGATATTGTAGTGACCCATACCGCTCCATCTTTCTGTGAGTTTCAGACGAAAGGCGGACTCTCTACTTGGGCGCAGAACGACCCGACTTTGCTCGAAGAATGTGACGCAGAGCGGCATACCATGGATGCTATCTTGGCGCATCTGAAGCGAGACGGGCATCCGTTGGAGCGGTGGTACTATGGGCATTTTCATAACTCGTGGCACAGTGAAATAGATGGTGTGTGGTACAAGATGCTGGATATAAAGGAATTGCTGGAAGTACCAAGAATCGTAACTACTTAACTACCCTTTTGACCGACTCACCACCGAGAGATGACCGAGAGATGACCGAGAGACTGCAACCATCCGGTATTTCCGGATAGTTCCCATCAGACGGGCTCCGGCTCGTCTTTTTTGTGCTCATTAAATCGTTCAACGTTCATTCGTTAATTCGTTAACTCTTTCATTCGTTCATTCTTTCACTCGTTAACTCGTTACCATCCCCTCCCCCGCTCCTCCAACTCTCCACCGACCGATAACCACTCCGAGTATTGCACCCGAACTATCACAATAGTGAGGATTAAGTGCGATACATAGAATTGCGCGACCCTTGCGGTCACGCAGCCGCATGGCTATAGGGAAGCGGTGTACAGGGTAGCCGCGACCGCCCTGATGTAGCATCCATGTTTCCACCGACCGATGACCGTGAAGCGGTTAAGGTGCACCGCAGAGTGTCCGGTGGACAGTCAAGGAGTAAGTGCGCCGCGCGAGTTCGCAGGGCGAACATAGAACTCCTTAAAGCCGAGAAGACCGAGACACAACCGAGAGATGACCGAGCAGCAAAAATTGCCTCCAAAACCAAAAATCTTTGATTTTTTCTTGCACATTTCAAATATTTTTTGTAACTTTGCGCACTTTTGCTTATAAAAACAAAAGTAAGTAAGAAACAAAGGCACAATTAACACGATAGAACACAACGAAATGAAAGACTCGCTTACCTCTCAACAAGAGCGTATGGATGTCCTCAAACACCTGATGCCTGAAGTATTTGAAGAAGGCAAGAATGACTTTGAAAAACTAAATAAAAAAGACTATGGATACTATTCAAAACACGACTGAAAATAAGATTGGAGTATTCCAATATGGTGCGACATGGTTGCGTGCCGATTTTCATCTGCATACCTATAAAGATAAAGAATTTAGCTATTCAGGAGAACCTTCTGAATATGTCGCCCAGTATATCAACCGTTTATCATTAGAGCAGATACAAATAGGAGTGATAACAAACCATAATAAATTCGACTGGGATGAATACAAAGATCTAAAAAAGAAAGCTAAGAAAAAAGAGATTTGGTTGCTTCCCGGAGTTGAGTTATCAGTAAACGATGGTGCCAATGGTTTGCATTGCCTTATTGTGTTTGATGAAGACACATGGCTTGGGAAAGGAGATAATTATATTGAACATTTTTTGGCCTCTGCATTTGAAGGTGTGCATAACCCTGAAAACGAAAATGAAAGATGTAATTATAGTTTAGAGCAGTTGTTAAAGAAACTAGAGGAACATCAGAATCAAGGGAGAGATGCATTTGTCGTATTTGCTCATGTTGAACAGAAATGCGGGTTCTTTAACGAATTAGATGGTGGAAGAATTCAGGCAATAACCAAAAAAGAGTTATTCAGACAATTCATACTCGGTTTACAAAAAATCAGAACTTATGATAGAATTGCGACTTACCGTCAATGGTTCGGATGTGATTTACCTGCTTTTGTCGAGGGATCGGATTGCAAGAGTATAGAAACAGTAGGAAAAGCTTCTACCCAAAATGGAGAAGAGAAAAAGACTTATATCAAAATAGGAGATTTCAATTTTGAAGCATTGAAATATGCTCTTATTGATCATGAACATAGAGTATCCTCTCAACTAAAAGATCCATCTAATTCATATATTAAATCAATTCAGTTTACAGGTGGAAAACTAGATGGAAAAACGGTTTCTTTCTCTCCCGAATTGAATAATTTTATTGGTATTCGTGGAAGTGGCAAATCTTCAATCATAGAGATATTAAGATATACATTAGGTATCAATTTGACGCATTCTTCTGCAGATGAGACATACAAAAACAATCTTATTTCTTACATACTTGGAAGTGGAGGTAAAGTAATAGTTGTTCTGCATAATAACAAAGATGGACAAGAATATAGAATCGAAAAATTATATGGACAAAAGGCCAATATATATCAAAATCTAACCAACGAATTGAAAGATTGTTCCATTGAAGCGATTTTAGGAACGCCCATATATTTTGGACAAAAAGATTTATCCAACAAGCAAGAAGATTTTGAAGCTGATTTGCTTCAACGCTTAATAGGATCCAGATTACAGGAGAAAGATAGTGAAATCCGGCAAAAAAGGAACCAAATAGAAGGAATTATTGCTGAAATAAGAAAGATTAATAATTTAGATGCACTCAAAGAAGATACAGAACAAATAATCAAGAACGCAGAACAAAATATTGAATATTTTAAAACTGCAGGAGTTGAACAAAAATTAAAATCTCAAACCTTATTTGAGCAAGACACATTTGTAATCAGTAAACAACGAGAAATTATCAAAAAATACGCGATATCTTTAGAAAATATCATTTATGAATTTGACGGAATCTTCTCTAATACGATAGAAGGTTCTGAAATAAGTAAGGATATATTTGTAGAAGCGAATAAGATACTGAAAGAAATTAACGAGACTCTGACTTTAATTAAAGGAACTAGAACAAGAGTATCTGAAGCATTACAAAAATTTGATGCGCTGACTGCTTCTATGGATGATAAGCGTTCTGAAATGGCAGAAGAATTTGCCAAAATTAAGCGTGAGATAAATTCGGACACATTAAATCCCGATACTTTTATCAGTCTCAATCGTGTAATAACCACATCTAAAATCAAGTTAGAAGAAATACAGAAACAAATAGCAAAAAAAAGAGAGTTAGAACAAAGATTGCTAACTGAATTAATAGAATTAGAAGGGTTATGGCATAGCCAATTTTTGATAAAAAAACACGAAATTGATAAAATCAATCAAGCAAATTCAAATTTAACGATTGAAATAGATTACAAAGGACAAAGAAGCAGATTTCATGAAGAAATAAGGAATGTTTTTCGTGGTACAAATATAAGAGAAACGACTTATCAGTCCATAGAGGATAATTTCACGGACTTTGTAGAGATTTATAAGGACACGGAAAAATTTGCACAATTATTTCCTTCTTGCAAAGATGTCTTTATGGAGCGGTTTAATTCAACTTTGTTTGAATTATTGACATTCCGTGTGGAAGATAAAGTAACAATAAAATATAAAGGGAAAACTTTAGCACAACATTCATTAGGGCAAAGAGCATCTGCACTGATTGTATTTTTGTTGGCTCAAAAAGATAATGACATTTTAATCATAGATCAACCTGAAGATGATTTGGATAATCAAACGATTTATGATGAAGTCATTAAGGAGATTTTGAAGTTAAAAGGAGGTATGCAGTTTATCTTCGCAACGCACAATGCTAATATTCCTGTTTTAGGGGATAGCGAATGTATCGTTGCTTGTAATTTTGAGGATAGTACTAAAATCGAAATTAATGAAGGCACAATAGATACACCTTCTATCCAGAAATCAATAGTTGATATTATGGAGGGAGGCAAAGATGCCTTTAATAAAAGAAAGAACATTTATAATATATGGAAATAATATGGATGCATTAGAACTATTAAATATTATTACCCGTGGGGAAACGAGTAAGGTCCAATTTAAAGAAATCTTGACTAGTATAGATGGTATAGCTGCAGAATTTATTGCAATGGCTAATTCTCATGGAGGGATAGTAATATTTGGTGTGACAGATAAAACAGGAGAGATTAAAGGTCTTACAGATGATCAGATCAGAGATTATAATCAAAAAATTGGAAATATAGCCTCTGATTCTATTAAACCCCAATTATATGTAACGACGGATGTTGTTCCTATTACGATAGATGCTGAACCACATAACGTATTAGTTGTTTTTATCGATGAAGGTTTGGCAAAGCCATATAAGGATAAACAAGGTCGCATTTGGATAAAACAAGGCAGTGACAAACGCATTGTTACAGACAATAATGAGCAGATACGTCTGTTTCAGCAAAGTGGAATGGTATACGTAGATGAAATGATCATACCAAATACCTCAATAGCAGACATTGACGAAAAAAAAGTAATGGACTATTTGGGAAAAATAGGAGATGATACCGATTTGCCAAGTGAGCAATTATACAAAAATATCAACTTGCTGCGCAACGATTGTCTGACGCTTGGTGGACTTATGTTTTTTGCTCAAAAGCCTCAAAACTTCAGATCTGCCTTTTGCGTAAAAGCGATTTCATTTGTTGGTAATGACATAGCCGGAACAGATTACAGAGATAGTGAAGATATTGATGGCTCTATACCAGAGATGTTTGAGAAATGCATGAGTTTCTTTAACCGGAATTTAAGACATACCCAACAAGGACAGAATTTTAATTCTACAGGGATATTGGAAGTGTCTCCAATTGCTCTGGAAGAGTTATTGCAAAACGCATTGACACATCGGGATTATTCTCGTAATTCTCCTGTATGTTTATTTATTTTTGATAATAGAATAGAATTAATTAGCCCGGGACGTCTACCCAATAGTTTAACCATTGATAACATTAAAATGGGCAATGCGGTTGTTCGTAACCCGCTAATAGTATCGTATGCATCTAAAATAATGAAATATCGTGGTATCGGTTCCGGAATTCGTAGAGCAATAAAAGAGCAACCGAATATAGAACTGATTAATGATATTGATAGTGAACAATTCAAAGTCATTATTCCACGTCCTATCCAATAAATTTATAATGAAAGAAGACCTACACATAGAATTCAAACAATTATGGAGGAATCTTGATTACCATCCCTTGTGAGAAGTTTATTGCCAAACAAACCGGCAAACCAATCGGAGCGGAGGTATCCACAACACAAGATGGTCAGACTACACAGAAAAGTGTACAGAAAAAGTTCGGGGAAACTATTGGAACTACAGCAAGTAAGATTGTTGAGTTAAGGAGAGCAAACCCTGACATTTCGATTTCTGAAATAGCCGTTTAGGTGCATACTTCTGAACGTAATATAGAGAAACACACCTCTAACTTGCAGAAGAACGGGATTATTCGTCGTGTTGGACCGGATAAAGGTGGCCATTGGGAAATTTTGTAATTAAAAGATAACTATAATTACCAACCGATCATTGTAATCAGTGGTATTAGTGAGAAAAAAGAATAAAATGTCTTTAATAGAATCATATGCATATAAAGGACGCAACTTGTCAAGGAAAGTTCTTTTGAGAAATGGAGATTTCTTTGAAAGTGTCATTAATGGTATCGGAGCCCCGAAAAAAGAGTTAAGTCCAAGTGACTACGATATTGCATGGTTAAGAAGTCCGTCTTTGCCTAAAGAACCTGCGTGGAGAAAACATATTCGCATGGTGGACTTGTTTTCAGGGACTGGCCCAATGACTCTCGGTATTGTTGAGGCTGGGCGCGCAACAGGAGTTAAGGTTGAACCTGTTTTCGCCATTGACTTTGAAAAAAATGCCGCGCTTAACTATGCATACAATTTTCCACAATGCAATGTAGTAAACGATGATATACTCAAATATGTAGATGGAGAACCTGGTGCACCTGTCAGTAAAGCCGAAGCAAAAACTCTTGATTTAGTTGGGCCTATTGATATGGTAATTGGCGGCCCTCCTTGTCAAGGGCATAGTGATTTGAATAATCACACGCGAAGAGATGACCCAAGAAACCAACTTATTTTTAGAGTTATTAGATTCGTAGAATTAACGCGACCAAGATACGTGGTGATTGAAAACGTGCAGGGCATTAGGCATGATAAGCATCAAGTTTTCCAGAAGTCGAAAGAATATTTAGAATACATAGGATATCACACGTTTGAAAATCTCCTTATGGCATCCCATTATGGCGTTGCTCAAAATCGTAGAAGATGTATCTTGGTAGCAACTCTTGATGATATCGATTTTGACTTAAAACACTACGAACGCTATGACACAAATGGAGTGTGGTGGGCAATTGAAGACTTATCGGAAGCGAAAGATAGTAAAGATGTGTTCAACACCTCCGCAAAACACTCGACAGTAAATCAAGAACGAATAAATTATCTGTTTGACAATGGCATTTATGAATTGCCATACCAATTGCGCCCCAAGTGCCAACAAAAGATAGATAATCGCTATACTTCGGTGTATAGCAGAATGCATCCAGATATGCCTGCACCTACTATAACAAGCGGCTTTGGATCAATAGGTCAAGGACGTTTTGGACATCCATACGAGAGAAGAACGATGACTCCACACGAAGCAGCACGAGTACAATTCATACCAGATTTCTTTAAATTCTCCAAAGAATTAAATCGAGTAGCGCTTCAAAAGATGATAGGTAATGCAGTGCCACCCAAATTAACATATATAATTGGATTGGAACTTTTAAGATGAATACGATAGGACTTTTTGCGGGTATAGGCGGTATTGAGCATGGTTTGACTGAAGGCGGTATGACAACGATTCAGTTATGTGAAATTATGCCCGAAGCGCGATGTGTTTTGCAACGCCACTATCCGAATGTCCGAATTGATGAGGATGTTACCAAATTGCGAGATTTAGAACCGGCTGATGTTTTGGCTGGAGGTTTCCCATGCCAAAATTTAAGTATCGCAGGCAACAAGCAAGGTATAACTGGAGAACAATCATCATTGGTGAACGAAATATTCCGTCTCATCGAAACAAATCAGCGCCCACACTTTGTTCTAATTGAAAACGTAGCTAATATTATTTCGCTAAGACAAGGAGAAGCAATTGAGTTAATAACCAGACGTCTCTCTGCTTTGGGTTACGAGTGGGCATATAGACTTGTAGATCCTCGCTCGTTTGGAATACCTCAAAGACGTCCAAGATTTATATTTTTAGCATCCAATATTATTCATCCGAAAGATATTTTATTTCCCACAAATGAAGATGTGGATACTATTATAGATGATAAATTGGGAAATGATGTTGAGAATGCCGAAGCTTATGGATTCTATTGGACAGAGGGGAAAATTGGTATTGGATGGGCAAAGGATTCAATCCCTCCATTAAAATGTGGCTCATCATTAGGATTGCCATCGGCTCCAGCTATTTGGGATATCCAGCATAATATGTTTGGAACTCCTTCTGTGGAAGACGCAGAGAGATTGCAAGGTTTTCCTGAAGGCTGGACTAACGTACTACTAGAAAATGGCTTCAAAGATAACAAACGATGGAAATTACTAGGGAATGCTGTAAACACGGCTGTTTCAACTTGGGTAGGGCAACGTTTAGAGAATGGTATAGTTGAGCCATTGGCGGATGAAAGATTATTTCGTTCAAATCTTCGTCCTTGGCCAAAAGCGGCAATTAGTCACAACGGCGGAATAATGGGAGTCAAAGCTAGTTTTTATCCAAATGGAATAAACTATGTACCAATACTTGACTTCTTGCATCACCCGCTTAAACCGCTTTCTTTGAAAGCAACACTTGGGTTTAGAAAAAGAGTGTTAGAGAGCACTTTAATCAAGTATCCGGAAGTATTTAAAAATTCAATAGCAACATATTTAAATAATCAGTACAACTATGTTGAATGATATTAATGCACTGTATCAGCAGATGCTGCAAAAATTTGAAGGTGGACTTAGTAACACATCTACAAAAAAATTTGACGATATAGTGTCGTCAATTGCCAACGTATTAGGCATTCCAGTGGAAGAGGTATATGCAACCGGATCTGGCTCACGTCCTGGAAACTTGGAAGTGCGTCTATCCCAAGGAGTCAGAGCTACAATCCATACTACAGTTGGTTTGGGATTTATAGTTGATGAAAAGAACGATCCTAATAACGTTGAGAAACTCACAAATAGTGCATTAGTTACTTGCAAGAAATTTCTTGGAAGAGGGAAAGCTCACTATGATAATATCGTTATATTCGTAGAGAGTAATGGTTCGATTTCCGCATCTGGTCTCATTTGCCAACAAAGAACTGCAATTACAGAAAAGCTGATTACGGAGTTGCAAATTGACAATGTCCAAGAAGTTGCACCATCTACCGAAAGCGAAGAGGATTCAAAGTCTAACTCAGAACTCCAGATCATTTATTATGGAGCACCCGGAACAGGAAAGAGCCATAAAATCTCTAATGATAAAAATCTGAAGGTTGCTGCAACAAGAAATCTAGTATTTCGCACAACGTTCCATCCTGATACCGACTATGCCACTTTCGTTGGATGCTATAAGCCAAAGACACATAAAAAAAGTATGATTAATGGAAACGGCATCAATGAAACACAATTATTAAGTTGCTTCTTTGATAGCAATAGCCCTAAATACAAAAGACTTAACAAGGCTCGTTACCTTTACGAAGCCCTTGTTCACACCAAAGATATAAGAGACTTAGGGCTGGATGCACAAGCTGTGGCTGACAAACTGAATGCAAATGGTTTTTCTGGTTGTGCATACACGACTGAAGCAACATGCATGTATAATATTTATGATTGGCTTAAAGACGACGGCTATATCGTAGAAAGTAAGCTCTCTTATGAGTTTGCTCCACAGTGTTTTGTAAAAGCATATGTGGAAGCATGGAAGCACCAGCAAAGTGGTGAGCCTGTTTTCTTAATTATTGAAGAAATTAATCGCGGTAATTGCGCTCAGATATTTGGAGATCTATTCCAACTTTTAGATAGGGACAACAACGGCTTTTCTCGATATGAAATATCGCCAGATTCAGACTTACAGGAATATATTTCTGAACTTGGATTAGACATAAAAAATATTACTGATGCAGATGGAAATGACATTTCTGCAAAGATTGCAAATGGTGAATTAATGAAATTACCCAATAACTTATATATTTGGGCAACGATGAACACTTCCGACCAATCGCTCTTCCCGATTGATAGTGCATTCAAACGCCGCTGGGAATGGGAATATATCAAAATTACGAAACCACAAGATAAGAATTGGGAATTGGAAGATGGTACCAAGTGGTGGGATTTCTTGCAAAAGATAAATGCGATCATTGCTTCCATGACATCAAGTGCTGACAAGCAACTCGGCTATTTCTTCTGTAAACCTGATAAAGATAACAATACTATCTCTTATGAGCGCTTTGTAAATAAAGTGGTATTCTACCTTTGGAACGATGTTTTCAAAGATTACGCAATGGATGAAGGCAAGTTATTTAAGTTCATTCCGAAAGATAATGAAGGAAAAGATTTGGTAGAACGCGACCTAACATATCCTGATTTCTACGATGACGAGAAGGGTGAAAAACAGGACTACGTTATTGCACAATTTATCCAACATGTTATGGAATGGCAAAAGGATAATCAGAAAGCCTAATGCATATTATCTTTGAAGAACATAGTTACAAAGCCGAAGATGTAAAAGATGTGCTGAAAGACATCGGGGCTATGCAAGATGTTGACAAAAACGTCAATATCACCTATGTCGGCTATTTCTATAGCGAAACGGTGAAAGATTGCGTGTTTATTCTGCCAAAAGTACTCCTCCAAGATATAAAAAACGAAGATGGTAAAACTATTGAAGTACTTGCAGATATTGAACCGAGAGACAACGAAAGCGGCACTAAAAAATACATCACTCCGGAAGACATCATTTCCCCCGAAGGACAGAAGAAATACCTTACGGATGAATATAGCAAATTTATCTATGAGTTTGCTGTTTGGATATTCCGTGCGCTTTCCGTATATCGGCAAAAGAAACCAAATAGCCATGCTATATATTACAAGCAATTACCGCAGTCTGGACGAGGGAAACGACATCAAGCAAACACCTTCCTTGATATCCTTCTGTCGCTAATCCGTTTCAATAAAGAGAACCAAGATTTCTTCATGTTTACTATCCGGAATATGCACTCCGGACTAAACAAAATCAATTGGACAAAGACAATATCCAAAAGTCAGGCAGTCATTCAAGACGAGACACCGGTTTATCTGGATCCCGTCAATAAGAAACGTCAAATTAACTTTGACGAAGAACTATTTATTATTTTCTTCTCTATACTGAGACACATTAACGACAAGTATGGTTTTCAGGCACCTGTCAATTTTCAATATGAATTGATCAGCAAGAAGCGTTTCGAACACTACCTGAACGGCTATGGACAATTACGGCTACGACAAATTAAATACAAATATTTCTCTGACCGGGCACTAGCATTGTGGGATTTATGCTATGCTTTCTTTGAATCCACACACCAACTTGCAGTTAATACGGATCAAAAAGAATACTTGCTTGCCAAGAAATTTGAGAATGTCTTTGAGTCTATGATAGATGAGTTAATCGGAGACTCGGATATTCCACGCGGACTAAAAGAACAATATGACGGCAAGCGTGTTGACCACATGTATCGATATGATGCGCTTATTCGCGATGATCAGGAGCAGACAGATGAACAAATATACTATATCGGTGATAGCAAGTATTACAAGAGTGGTCATAAATTAGGAAAGAACTCTATCTACAAGCAATTTACCTATGCCCGTAATGTAATCCAATGGAACTTGGATCTGTTCCTTGATGAAGAAATTGCAACGCGCGACATGACCGATGACGAGAAAGCGGATTATATAGCGGATAAACATACAGATGGCTATAAAAGCATTCGCCTAAGAAAAGACGGAGTCGGTTTCTCTACCGAAGGATATAATGTTATTCCTAATTTCTTTATATCCGCTTTCGTTTATCCTGATCGAAAATATGTTGCTACAGAAAATGTGAGACCTTCCGGAAATGGGAAACACCCTCACACGCATATCTCTTTCCAATTTGAAAACAGATTATTTGATAGAGATACACTTATCCTATCCCATTATGATGTAAACTTCCTCTATATCATTTATCTGTATGCACGAAATAAACAATCAGAAAAAGCAATATGGAGAAAGCAAGTTCGTAATATCTTCCGCGATGAGATACGCAAAGTAATAGAAGATAAATTTGACTTCTTCGCCATGAAAGCATATCATGAAGATGATGCTAAGGACTTTTTGCGTACCCATTTCCAAGAAGTCAACGGAAAAATCTATACGCCTTATGGAGTTGATAACATCTATTCCTTGGCACTTACGCATGAAGAAAACAAAGATACTGATACTTATAAAGAAAATCTTGCTCTACGCGAACAATTATCAAACTACTTTGCTATTGTTCAATTAGCCAAGTCTACAGATGAAATCGGGCAACTTAAATTAGGGGAGAATCCTGAATCCATTTTACAAAATATGGTCATTGCTGGTCGCGAACAACAGGCTACTAGTTATGTTCAACCACAATGGCTCACTGAACACCATTTAGAGCGTTACTCCGATTATACTATTGTAATAGGTTTCTATAGAGATGATAAACATTTACGATGGATATTGGGAGATAATAATCGGGGCACGCTAATATATAATGTTCGCGCACATAGAATCAAAGACTTAAAGGAAGGAGAAGTGCGCCAAGGTTCACATACTGAAAATTGGTACAATAAACAGAAGACAATGTTTGCTATCCTTTATACGGATGGATATGATAAAACAGGCGAGTACCGTGTGTTCCATGTTAAAGATCATGCGTATCTATCTAAGGAAGATGTGCTTGATACCAAATATCCCACAAAAAATCCGGATGGAAGGCCTGAGAGCGATTACTATCTTTATCGTTTTGACGAAGAAGTATCAATAGGGAAAATTGACATTGCTAAATTAATTGACGAGCTTTCCGCTCAAGCGATATTCTCAGTTGATGGCTATGTGCAAAATCAACCTTTATTTATTACAGCACAAGATCTCATAAGATATCGAAAATAACTCTTATTATAAAGAATATCATGAAAGACAACCCAAGAATACATAAATCTCCACATCATTTTTATTTTGACTTTTCTGGAGCACCTCAAACTACGGATGAAATCATTGAACGTATTAATAACAAAAAATACGATAAGCTTGATGACCTTCTTAAAAGTATTGAATGGGAATTGACGGGAGATGAATTGATCGAACCTATAAACGTTCGTCATTTTCTTAGATGTATCTCAGATGACGAAGTACGCTTGGATCTAATGAAGTTCCTCAAAAAGTACGCAAAACAATATTTTCGGCAGGCTGCGGAAACATTTGAATACAATGAAAATGTCAGAGTAGCTACATCCACTGCTCTTGTAAGAGAAAGCATAAAAAGCGCTGACGAATATCTGGAATTGTTCGAAGATGAGTTAGGATTCTTGATTGATCAATTGGAAAATTCTAATGAATTCTCTGGAGATAAGTTTGCAAAACAGACGAAACGAATTACAGAATTGGAGAAACAAGTAAAAGAATTACAGACCGCTAACCACAAATTGCAAGAAAAAGTCAATCGGTTTGAACACCCTGCTAAATACGGGCACTATATTCCTTCCGAACTGAATAATCGTATATTCCGGGAAGTAATGAATTTTCTGCAACACAAACAAATTGTTCTTCCTTTATATGATGATAGCGATTATGGAAGACGAGTGTATTGCTATCGTTGGTATGGTAAAAAGGCATTATTCGGCTACTACGTGGAGCGTATGAACCATGAGTTGGAACTCAATGAGGCAAGAGATTTATTGAATTGGCAAATCTTTGAGGCAGCTATTGATAACTATAGTGATTTAGTAGATGAAGCACGTAAAGCTGTTTCTAAATATAGAAAAAATCCTAAAACATTACTCCCTGCAAAAGCAGATATCATTGATGATGCCATAAGATATGCCAATGGAGAAATGAAAAATGCAGAGATACAGAAGCTATGACCGAATTCCAAACGAATAAGTCTATACAGATAAACGAATACCAAACGAATATAAAAAAGAACTTATGCGAATACTAAACGAATATATATACGAAGGCGCAGATATAGCAACCGAATAGGTTTACGCATTCTCACATAAGTTCATCGAAACGACTCGTCATAATTCAGAAAAAAGCAGTACCTTTGCAGCGAATTTCAAATACTGAAGTTCGCTGCAATTTTTTATTGTATAACTCGCGTATCCGAGTTGGAATAATGAGCAACGGGGCTTCCAACGTTTTTCCTCGGTCTCAATGCTCAGAAAGGGAAACACGATGCGCCATAAATCTAAATGTTTATGGCATCTGCAAATTTATTGGGCAAACTCCTTGCCTCCTATCTCTCCACAAGTAATGACACACTTGCGGTTTCCTTCCGTGCGCATTATGCAGCCACCGGCTCACCTTCTGCATCTGTCAGCAGTCCCACACTCTCCCCTGCCCTGCGTATCAGGAGAAAGCCTACATCCCTTCGCCTCACTTCGGCAACCTTCTCCTATCGTTGGTTCGAATCGGAGCAACGACGTATCATCCAACTCTACCAATGCCTCCTCCGTGCCGGTTGGATTGCGTCAAACACCAATTCTGAAGAATTCCTTTCTCTCTTCTCCAGACGGGACACCAATTGCAAAATCCATTGGATAGGCAAGAAGACATATCTTGTCTATCTCTTCAAACTTCTGACGGACCGGCGATATATCTCCACACCAAAAGGCGTAGGCAGATGGATGATTGTCAGCAGTCACTTCGTGGATGTGCATGGTCGTCTCTTTACCCACTTAAACAGCCAACGAACACCCCTCAAAGCGCAAAAAGCTATTGACCAACTTGCCGAACTGCTGAACGCTGCCATTAAGTAGAAAGACTGCACCAATGTATGCGCAACGCAAAATTTGCATAGGAAATACATTTCTCTTAATAGCTTGATTTTCAACGCTCCGCAAAGAGAAAATGACCTTCTCTCATCCCTCCATCACCTCAAATGTATGCACCAAATCCTTACCGCGCATACATTACGTGCAGCATTATTATAGAAACGCGTCCCGAAAAGGACAGGCACAAAGAAATTGTTGATAATTGTTGGTAATTGTTGACCACAATCAATCTTCCTTCGTCTATTGCGTCGAAATTGAATTCCGACAATGGTCACCAGACCATCCAGACACAGGAAACGAAATTGTTTTGTATGTTTATTTCTTTTGTGTGCTTTTACTCGTAGAGTGCGGGATTAGTTGATAAAAAATATCCGGGTGCTTGCACACGAGAAGTTTTTAACGACTGAACACGCAAGCACAAAGTGCAAAAGCACACAAAAGGGTTTTATAGGTTTTTGTTCAACTAAAATAATTTAAAAATATGAAGAATAAACATTTAGTAAAAATCACCATCCACTGCCAATCAGCAGAAGAGATGCAGAAAGCCAAAGAGGCTGTCCTCTATCACTTGGAGACCCTCAATCCTGAGTTTCAAGCAACCAACAACATCTTAACGGTTTCAGTTCCACCGCTGGACCAGAAACTCTTCTTTCCGGACGAAGCCTGTTCTATCATCCGTCAGACTCTCGCCCAGTCTCTAACCTTCATCCACGAATGGACGTGCACACTCCATTCTGAAAGTTGAGATTTTTTATGTTGATTGCTGTTTGACAGTCCGTTCCGTTAGAAGAATATAGATTTTTATACAGACGGACTATAGAAAACTTGTTTACAATAGTTTGGCTGTATAAATATATAATAGCATTCATGCTATGGACTGTCAAACAGTGTTTTATATGTTTTTGTTTAATTAAAAAAAACTAAAGAAATGAGTAAGTACAATTTGGAAGCTCCTTTCACCGCCTTCAGCGGCAAAGTCTGCAAGCACTCCAAGATCATCTTCAAGAAAGTGCGCCAGACCAACTTCACTTCGCAGATCTGCAATCCGCGCACCAAACCCTTCACCGAAGCCGAACTGGCACGCCAGAACAAGTTCCGTCAGGCAGCTGCTGCCACCAAGACAGCTTTAGCCGACCCTACCACTCGCGCCACCTACGAAGCCGAGTTCAAAGCCCAAACCAAGTACCAAACCCTCTACGGTTTCGTCCTTGCCAAAGAATATGCCAAACTCGCATAAACCAATCGGGGACCCCAGAGTAAACCGAAGCCGTAGGCTGTTTGCTATGGGGAGAGGAGGAAGTGCGGCAACTCCCTTGAGGAACGTGGTTTCTCAACATGTTGCAAGCCACTTCCGACGAGGCGTCTATGCCTTGCGCATCCATGTATTGACCATGCATGGGCAATAAAAAAAATGTTTTGTATGTTTATTGCCTTAGGTGGTTGTTATAACGCAGTTATGTGGATTTGTATGGAAAACAACCATGTAAACTTGTTTATGTTGGCTGTCTTTCATACAAAGACACAAAGCCCATGGGGGCAACAACCAACTGAGGTGTTTATCTATGTTTTTTTATTATCTAAAATAACTAACGCGAATGGGAAAAGTATTTTTCGAAGACCCGGTACATCACATATCGGGCAAAATCAGTAAGAAGTACCGCACGTGCTACAACCACAAGCGTGTGAACGGGCTGAATTTCACCAGTGTACCTGGTGAGCGGACTACGCCGGTGAGTGCGGAAGAGATCAAACGGCGTGAGCGGTTCAAGGTAGTGCGTCTGGCGGCACGGAGCCGTGCGATGGACCTCATGCATCTGACCTACGACCAGATGGACTTCATCGAGGAGCGTAAGGCGAAAGGTGCGGCGTTCAAGTACACGACCTACCAGGGATGGCTGTTCGGCAAGGCTTGGAAATGCTACGACGAGAGTACGGGGCAAGTGAACATGCCGGAGCGGTTGAACACCGTGGGGTGATTGTAGGAACAAAAACCTAAATAACCCCTCTGAGGTAATGCTCTGACGAGCTATGAGTTGTAGCCCTAATCGCTCCCTTAAAAGCAAGCTTTATGGTAGCCCTTACGGCTACACCTCACCGCCTTGCGGTAATTGCCTCATCGGACATAAACAGAAAAAACATTTTGTCGGATCCAATCCGACATAAAAAAGAAAGGAAAAATATGAGAAAAATAGTAATCATCGGCATGGTGGCGGTGACCGCCACTGCCTGCAACGTGACGCGAACAATCACCACCCGAAGCGAGGCATGGCAGAAAGGCGACACAAGCGTGGTTATTCAAACCAAGACGGTGGAGACATATGATGCTTCGCGTAAACTGCCCTAAGTAATGCGCTAAAACCGCGTTTTAGCGGTAATTACCCGGACGTTTTCGCTCTCCCCACAAATTAAAATTTGCGGGACCCCAAAAAGAAAAGAACGGTCAAATAACCGCTCTTTTCTCTATTATAATCAAATGCACAATTACCACGCAGTGCCGAGCATGCGGAGGTAGGATTTGTAACGCCACTGAGCGTTCTCCTGAGCGGCGGCGAAGAGCTCGTCTGCCTCTTTCGGGAACTGTTTTGCTACAGAAGCGAAACATGAAGCGGAACAGGCGTACCGAAATAGCGTCCGGGGGACGGTATGAGGAGTAAGTACGCCGCGCGAGTCCGTAGCAGCCATAGCGCGGACATTGCCCATCGTACACGAGCTCAAACGCAGTTTGGCTAAAGGTACATGGGCATGCTCCGCTTTCCCCAAGAATTGAAAATTATTGGGGACCCAGGGCGCATAGCAAGGACATAGAACTCCTTATTGCCCATGGGTAGTCTGGAACTTGGGTGGGCGGGCACGTCCTCGCAACTTGTTTGCGAGGTTCCCACCCTGTTTCAAGCCTACCTCAAAGGTGAGCGATTCGATTCCGTAGCAAAAAGCAGAACCCTCTTAGGCGGAAGCCGCTTCTCCCGTTTGGCGGGAGAACGCTCCGCCCTACGCAGGCTCGGGCACGCAAATGGGTAATAAGGGACGCACGAAGAATGTGCGCATATATGGAGAACACGGTGTATGCAATACGCTGTGTTTGTTTATGTATCCTCTGCTCAGGCGGTCATACAGGATTTGTTTCTCTTTTTATTCAAGACAAAAACCGTGAGCGAAGCGAAATAATCGACAGAGCAAAGCGGCGGAGAACCGAACAAGCCGCGAGAGAAACGAGCACCTTATTATGGGGGAAAGAAAGTAACCATCCATTAAAGTACAGGTAGTTACATATCATTAGGGCTGCAACACCAACGTTGTAGCCCTAATTGTGTGTAGTCAGAGTAATGGATTATTGATTGGATGCATCCAATTTGGCTTCTGGATGCGATTGGATCCAAACGTGTGGTAAGAGTTGACGTAATTGAGATTTTGTGGGAGACTTTAATGGATTTGCAGTCAAATATGGCATTTTCGCAATGACATCATTCAGATACATACGCGGATTGACATCCTGCTCTTTGCACGTTCCGATGAGTGAGCAGATAATAGACATCCATCCCGCTGCTTCATGGTTTCCGCAAAACAGGTAGTTCTTACGTCCAAGCGTTATTGGTCGGATAGCATTTTCAGCAAGATTATTGTCTATCATCAACGATCCATCTTCCAGATACCTCATCATATTATCCCAACGCGTATAAGCGTATGTAACAGCTTTGCCGATCAGACTACGTTCACTAAACTTCACACCTTCCGTCTCCATCCACGCTTTGAGATGTTCCATGATAGGTCGAGCCAGTTCGTCACGTTTCTGCTTACGCTCGGCATCAGACATATTGGATTCCGTACAATTGCGCTCTATCTGATACAGTTTCTGTATCTCGCTCAACGCAAACTCTGCCGCTTGACGGTTCTCTTCGAGAGCTTGTTCAAAATGGCGACGGATATGTGCCATGCAATTAACTAATTGCACGTTATTATTGTTCCTGAAAGCCGTTTCGTATCCCGCAAATCCGTCACATTGCAAATATCCCATGTAGTGATGCTGCTTAGCTAATGTCTCTATCACCGCTCCTGCTCGTGAGCCGTCATCGTAATGGAAACATCGCAATCGCTCCTTCACCGCTCGTATCATCCAAAGGTATTCCTTGTTGGTCTTGTGCTTCTCCTTATCGACTACCGGAGTTGTCGTTTCGTCACATTGGATGTAATGGGATTTAAAGATCTCCGCTACCAATTCGTCATACAAAGGTCTGAGCAACTCAGCTGTTGGCTTGATCCAACTGGCAATTGTACTCTCATTCACCTTAAAACCCAAGTGGTGATACTGCTGCACTTGACGATAGAGCGGCAAGTGATACTCATATTTGTTGAGAATGGTCTCTGCCAACAATGTCGCGTCGGCTATTCCTTTATTAATAGGGAACAAAGGCATCGGAGCAATGCGGATATCCGTGCCGGTACCATTCTGCTTGGCATATTTCTCACGGATATACTCAATGATTCCTAACTGAGCCGGGATATACTTTACCACACGTGTTACTTCCTCGCCTATCTTCTTGTAGGTCTCATCGACACCTTCCGGCTTGAGTACTATCCGCTCTATCACCTTCAAGCCTTCCATCATCTTGCGGTTCTGACGTTTCTGCTTGCGCTCTTCCGGTGTCTCTTTCTCGATCTGCTCGGTGGCCACCTCTTGTGCTTGGACTATCTCCGGGGCAATCGGCTCGTCAAACAGACTCATCTGATTCGGATCCATCAACGGCATCTTCTCGCTCTTGCGACCAAACATCTGACGTTGGAGCCATGCTAACTGAGCCGACAACTCTTGTATCCGAGTTGCCAATTCGTGATTAGTCTGCACTAATGCATCCACCATCTTTTGTTCGTCCGCTGTCATTGGTTTACCTTTCAAAATCCAATGCAAAGGTACAAAAAAATCCTGACATACGCAAATTTTTTGAGCAAAAAATGCACCTCAAAATGCACTTTTTATACATGGTATTCAGTACGTTCTGCACGTAGCCTGCGAAGCCTTCCCTGAGGACTTTCCACTATACCTTCGACCATTACCACCAAATCACGCCATTCCATAAAATATGTCTTCGATTCGGGATCATACTCGGGCATCCGGAAACGACCTGCCTCCAAACGTTTCACGTACATCACCATTCCACCATCCTCGGCATGGAGCAGCTTCATTAACTTGCGCTCCTTGTTGATAAAGATAAACACATCTCCATTCTTGACATCACATCCCATCTGTTCGTGTACAACACCGCACAATCCATTGATGCCTTTGCGCATACAAGTCGGACCAGGACACAGGTAGTAACGCATGGTATCATTCAAACTAAACATAACTCGTGCACATGGTGTTTAACATCTGGATGGCTACATGATCACTACTGGATGCAAATTCCACTTGTACACCATTTGGGAATGATACTACCACTCCGGAAGATGATGTTTGTGATGCACGATGAGTCTGGATGCGATAGGATACAAACGTGCGGTAACAGTTGACGCACTTGGGATTTTGCGGGAGACTTTAACGGATTTGCTGTTACATATGGCTTCTTTGTTTGATTAATAATTGTTGATAATTGTCTTTAATTGTTGATAATTGTTGACCAAAAAAAAAAGAAAAAAAACAAAAAATATTTGCATATATCGGAAAAAATGTGTACCTTTGCAGCCGAATGATCAAGTAATATGTCCTCTTCGTTAAGATATCTTATCGTATTATTCGCTCTTCTGCTGTTAGCTGCTTGTGACAGGAAAGATCCTGCCTTGCTGGAAGTGGATGCGTTGATAGAAAACCATCAATCGTTACAGATGCAGTACCAGGCGCAGTTAGACTCCATGACTGCGGTCTATGCGTGCAAACAGATGACGGACGAGGAGCGTTTTGACTGCTGCGGTAGGTTTATTGATATGTACCGCGGTTTTAATCTCGATTCCCAATATGTGTATGTTCAGCAGCGTTTTGAGTTGGCATCTCGATTGACTGACAGGAAATACATACAGGCTGCAATGATGACTAAGGCTGAGGTGCTGATGCGATCCGGTATGTATCACGAAGCTTTTCTTAGCTTGGATTCGGTAACGGCTTTTCCTATTGAACCTGTTTATCTTCCTTATTACTATTATCTGCGCCGGACGCTTTATGGTCTGATGGAGGATTTCGCTATTACCGATTCGGAGAAAAATCGGTATCATCAGTTAACGCAAGATTACCGCGATTCCATTATGCGGGTGGAAGAGAAGGGGAGTTTTATTCATGAACTGGTGCGTGCGGATGCTCTCTATGCCGATGGACTGTACGGTGAAGCGCTCGCGTTGTTGGAGAACTATGAATCAACGACTGGTGTTGAAAAGAACCAAGAGGGGCTCATAGCTATTACCAAGGCGCAGATATACCGAGCTATGGGGAATCGTGAAGAGGAGAAACGGTATCTGATTATCTCCGCTTCTGCGGACTTGAAAGGAGCGGTCAGGGAATATATCGCCTTGCGGGAACTGGCAGTGTTACTCTATTATGAAGGTGATATAGAGCACGCATATCGCTATATGACTTGCGCTATCGAAGATGCCAACGAGAGCAATATGCGTATCCGTTCTTTTGAGATCAGTACAATCTATCCTATTGTAGAGCAAGCCCATCAGCGGCAAGAGACAATAAGAGCCCGGATGTTACGAGGCTTAATAGTCAGCATTACTCTGCTGGCGAGCTTGTTAAGTTTGTTCCTTATCTATAGCGCACGCAAGCGTAAACAATTGGAGGCATTGAATATTCTGCTGAGAAATTCAAATATTGGCCTGCAACAAAGCAATCAGATTAAAACGGTCTATATCGGTCATTATATGGAGATGACTTCGTTACTCATTGAACGTTTTGATAATTGGCGGAAGACACTGAATCAGTCAATAAAAAGTGGCGATACCAAGCGTGTGCAGACGGAGATTGCATCCCAACGGTTCACCCAAACCCAACTTAATACTTTCTATCAGGATTTTGATGAGGCGTTCTTGAATATCTTTCCGGATTTCGTGGATAAAGTGAAAGATCTGCTGGTGGATGGTACGGAGTTTCGTATTAAAGAAGGCGAGAAACTCAATACCGATCTGCGTGTATTATGTTGTATTCGTTTGGGAATAACCGATAGTACGCAGATAGCTTCGTTCTTGCGTTATTCACTCTCTACTATCTATAATTCACGCACCCGAATGCGCAATTTAGCGAAGGGAAATCGTGACGAATTTGAGCAAAAAGTCACTACTTTGTGATAAGTGCCTGATTTTTGTTAAATACTTTAAAATGAGCTGCATATCAAAAAAAATGTGGCTCTTTTTTACTACTTTTTACGAGCGTGTTCTTGTGTATATTCGCAAAAAGCAGTAATTTTGCATCGTCAAATCAATTTTTTAATCAAAAAGTTAGGCTTATGAAAACACATTTTCTCTCTTTGGTACTGACTGTGATGTTGGCAGTCGCTCCATGTTTTGCAAATCGTATTTATCTGATTGGTGATGCTACACCGGGTGGATGGTCTTTGGACAATGCTGCGCTGATGGTGCCGGCATCGGATGGTGTGTATGAGTGGGTTGGTGACTTGAACGCCGGTGCACTCAAGTTTGTGACACATCATGATTGGTTGCCATCGTATGGCCCTGCTACGGATAATGCCGCACTGTCTATTGGTACTGTTGATTTGGCTCTTCGTTCTAAAAATGCAGATCCTGATAATAAGTTTACGGTCGCTGCGGGACGCTACGCACTCACGATTGATATGTCCGGTGCAACGCCACAACTGACCGTAGCTGATGGTACAGGGATAGAAGATAAGGGTTTGAATGCCTATTATCCGGAGGTCATTTATGCAATTGGCTCTGCAACTCCAGCTGGTTGGACGGTGAATAACGCAATCGAGATGAGGGAGAGCGCCTTCAATTCCGGAATATTCGAACATGTACTCACGCTCAATACCGGCGAATTGAAATTCCTTCACCAGAAAGATTGGGGTGCCGGTTATGGTGCAACGCTAGCAAATGATCCGGTGAACGGCTCCGGAGTCTATACTATTGCCGCTTTGGATGATTCGGATAAGAAGTTCGCTGTGACATTGACAGATGCTACGGATTACAAAGTGACGGTCAATGCGGTAACAAGCTCGATGACGTTATCCTATTACCCTGAGCGTCTCTATATCATCGGTCCGGCTGTGGGCGGATGGAGTTGGGATAATAACGCTATAGAAATGACAACTTCTGAAGAAGGTATTTTTACATGGGCGGGCACGTTGAGTGCAGGCGAGATGAAATTCTTTACGGAGAGAGACTTCGGAGCAACGGCTTATGGTGCCACAGTGGCAGGGCAAGAGATTGCAGCATCCGGAGTATATGATCTGGAGAAACTGGGTGCGGAAGATAAGAAATTTATTGCTCCGGTGGCAGACGTTATACTTACGGTGGACTTGAAGCAGATGAAACTTAGATCAGTACCTGATACCGTAACAGGTATCAGTATGGTGGCAGATGACGGAATTATCCGTATATACGACATGATGGGTATGCTCCGCATCACTCTTCCTGCAAATGAAAATATAACCGATAATCTCACGAAAGGTATCTATATCATGGTGAAAGGTACTGAAACGGAGAAGATAATTATCCGTTAAACGTTATGAACACAAAATCAATCCCTATTACACTTATCCTCTTATTCGCCTGTGTCTTTCCTCTTTGGGCGCAAGTGAGTGGAGTGATTGTGGACGAAAAAGGCGAACCCATCATCGGAGCCAGTATCTTGGAGAAGGGTACGACCAATGGAACCATCACCGACTTTGACGGTAACTTCATGTTGGATGTTGCCGAAGGTGCGACATTGGAAATCAGTTACGTCGGCTATGCCACGCAGTCTCTTCCCGCAGCAGCGAACATGAGAATTGTCCTCAAAGAGGATACCGAAGTGCTTGAAGAAGTAGTCGTGGTCGGTTACGGAGTCCAGAAGAAAAGCGACTTGACAGGTGCTATATCGCAGGTAACGGAGAAAGATCTTCAGAAAGTTCCCGCACCTTCGATTGGAGTGGCTTTGGAAGGTCGTGCAGCCGGTTTGCAAGTTACCGGTTCCGGCGCTCCGGGTAGTAATGTTAGTTTAAACATCCGTGGTATTGGTAGTATCAATAACTCTCAACCGCTGATTGTGATTGACGGTGTGCCGACCGATGTGCCGTTGAACATGATTAACATGGATGACGTGGCGAGTGTGGATGTGCTCAAAGATGCTTCTGCTACTGCCATTTATGGTAGCCGCGGTGCTTACGGTGTTGTAATCATTACTACCAAGAAAGGCGAGAATGAGAAAGGACATATCAATCTCAAAGCTTCGTTCGGCTTTGATCGACTTCAACGCACCTTGCCGCTGCTCAAAGCCTACCAGTTCGCTTCGTTGCATAATGAGATGATGGCAGCAGCCGGACAACCCCAATATTCCGGGTATGCCGATCCTTTGGCGTTTGGAGATGGTACGGATTGGATGTCCGAGTTGTGGCAGTTTGCCCCGACCCAAAACTATAGTCTGAGTTACTCAGGTGGTACCAAGAAATCCAATTTCTATGTGTCCGGTGCGTACTATGACCAAAAGGGTATCATTAAGACCACAGCATACAAGCGCCTGACATTGCAATTCAATCACGACACGCAATTATTCGACTGGTTGAAGTTTGGTCATAAACTCAGTCTCAACCATGATATCAAGTCCGGTGGTGCATACAATATTCAAAATACCATGCGTGCGTTACCTACGCAACCGATATATAATGAAGATGGTACTTGGGCGGGCCCGGTAGGTTTGGCAATGTACGTGGGAGATATTGCGAACCCGATAGGAAAGATGAAGGAGAATACCAGTACTACCAAGGGCTACAACCTCTTAGGAAACATCTATGCGGAGATAAAGCCGGTGGATTGGCTTATTTTCAAGACCACATTCGGTATTCAGGCATTGTTCTGGGATGAAGAAGGGTGGACGCCTAAGTATGATTGGCAACCGATTGCGCAACCCGAATCGGAAGCGAGCCGCAAATTTGATAAGAGTATAACATGGCTTTGGGATAACACGCTTACCTTCGTCAAGACCTTCAAACAGAAGCATAACTTCACTGCCATGATCGGTTCTTCCATGCAGGCGAATACCTATGAGTTTATGTCCGGTTCCGTACAAGGTTTTATTTCCGAAACAGCCAAACAACTGAGTAACGGTCTTTTGGAACCGACCATCTACGGCAACAAATCCGATTGGGCATTACTCTCCTTCATGGGACGTGTAACCTATGGTTACGACAATCGTTATCTGTTAACGGCTACTTTCCGTGCCGACGGTTCGAGTCGTTTTGCCAAGAAGAACCGTTGGGGCTACTTCCCCTCTGTGGCATTGGCATGGCGTATGAGCGAGGAGCATTGGTTTGAAAAGAACTTTTGGCTGTCAGATCTTAAACTGCGTGCCGGCTATGGTCAGACGGGTAACCAAGCCAGCGTCGGTAACTACGCATACGCAAGTCAACTGCAGACTGTCCAGTATGTGCTCGGTGATAAGCAAGTGCCCGGTCTCGCTCCTTGGGTGCTGCCGAATCCCAATGTGCGTTGGGAAACGGTGGAGCAGTATAACGTAGGAGCCGATTTCGCGTTCTTTGATCAACGCTTACATGCTACCGTCGATTGGTATATCAAGAATACAAACGACATGCTCGTGCCGATGTCCGTGCCTATTAGCAGCGGTTATTCGGACGAAGCAGTACCGAGTATCAATGCCGGACGGATGCGCAACACGGGTGTGGAGGTCAGTCTGAACAGTTTGAACTTCAAAGGTGATTTCACCTGGACCACAACCGTCAATTTTGCTTATAACCGCAACCTGATTCTTTCGCTCAATGATAATGTACCGATGTACTTCGATTGCAATGTGCATAAGATCGGTTATCCGGTTGCTGCTTTCTACGGCTATGTGACGGATGGTATCTTCCAGACGCAAGAAGAAGTGGATATGCATGCCGTACAGACGATCGGTAGCGATCAGTACACCAGTACCCAACCCGGTGATATCCGTTTCAAGGATCTCAACGGCGATGGTGTAATCAACGAAGATGACCGTACTATCCTGGGTTCTCCGACCCCGACATGGACATTCTCCATGAATAACCGATTTGAGTTCTATGGCGTGGACATTGAGATATACCTGCAAGGAGCAGCGGGCAATAAGATCTATAATGGTAACCGTGCTACTCTCGAGGCTATGTCTGTGGCGCAGAACCAGATGACCACTGTCTTAGATCGCTGGCGTCCGGACTATCACTCTACCACGATGCCGAGAGCCGTGTTCTCCGATCCGAATAAGAACAACCGCGTCAGTGACCGTTTCTTGGAGTCCGGTGACTACCTGCGTCTGAAGAGTATCACGATAGGTTATACCTTGCCTAAGAAATATACGAAAAAAGCCCTCATGGATGAGGTTCGCTTCTCGGTTTCGGGACAGAACCTCTATACACTGACCCGTTACACAGGACTCGATCCTGAGGTCGGAGGCAGTGGTATTGACAGCAATGTCTATCCCCTCACCCGTAATTTTACCTTTGGACTTAATATAACCTTCTAATGCATATGATTATGAGAAAAATATTGTGTATCCTATTAACAGCGTTAGTACTTGCATCCTGCAACTTTTTGGAGCGCCAACCTTGGGATTCGGTCGATACGACCAATGGTTTCCAAACGGCGGCAGATGCTGAAGCGGCTGTGAATGCTTGCTACCAACCGCTCCAATGGGCAAAACTCTATAACATGCGTATATGGACGCTGGACATCATTGCCGGCGAGAGTGTAGTAGGTGCCGGAGGTGGTGAAGACGGTATAGAGACAGTCGATCTTGCGAACTTCATCGCGAATGCGGACAACTTTGCGGCGTTGGATTTATGGCGTGGTCCTTCGCCCGGTATCCTGCGGTGTAACTTCGTGCTGAAAAACGTACCGGACATGCAGATAGAGACGGACCTGAAGAACCGTATGTTGGGTGAAGCGTATTTCTTGCGTGCCCATTACTATTTTATCTTGGTTCGCCTTTTTGGCGGAGTTCCGATGCCTACGGAACCACTTACTTCGGATAGTGAACTCAAGATGCCGCGTGCTTCCGTGGATGAGATCTATGAACTCATCCTCAGTGATTTGAATGAAGCCATCGTCCGTCTGCCACAACGCAATACTTATGGTAGTGCCAATATAGGAAGGGCAAGCAAAGAAGCTGCGATGGCAGAATTGGCACGCGTACACCTCACCTACACGCATAATTATAATGAGGTGGTGCGTCTCTGCCAAGAGATAACCGCCATGGGATACCAACTGGCTCCTGACTATGCCGATAATTTCAATCCTGCCAAGCAGAATGGAGTGGAGTCTATTTTCGAGGTGCAGTACTACGGCAAAACCAATTATGATTTCTGGTCGAACGAGAATCAGTCTTCATGGATCAGTACGTTCCAGGGACCTCGTAACTCAGGCATGGCTGCCGGTTGCTATGGTTGGAATCAACCGACAGCTGAGTTCGTCAGTCAGTATGAAGCGGGAGACTTGCGCAAAGATAAAACAATCTTTTATGCCGGCTGTCCTACGTTCGATGGATATACCTATTCCGGATCGTATTCCACAACCGGATATAATGTCCGTAAGTTCCTCTTGACCAAGAATCAGTCTCCTGACTATAACACCTCCAATCAGAACTGGGTCGTTACTCGTTATGCGGATGTGCTGCTCATGGAGGCAGAGGCGCTCAATGAGTTAGGCCGTACTACGGAAGCAGAAGCACCGCTTTATCAGGTACGTAAGCGCGCAGGACTCACATCTCGTGCGCAAGTCGAAGGACTGACCCAAGAGCAGATGAGAGAGAAAATTATTCATGAGCGTCGTATAGAACTCGCCTTTGAGGGACATCGATGGTTCGATATGATCCGCTATCCGGATAACTATGCGCTGACTTTCTTGCATTCTATCGGAAAGACATCTGCTACAACAAAGCATCTGCTTTTTCCCATCCCGCTGCAGGAAATAGAAGCGAATGACTTATTAACCCAAAACCCTGGATACTAATATGAGAAATATGAATACAAGAAAAATATACTATCCGCTGTACGCTGTACTCTGTTTCCTTTGTCTCTTTTTTGTTAGCTGTGAGAAACCCGGTACAGATACTCCGCGCGATGAGTCTTTAGTTCTCAAAGTATCGTCGGATAGTGTTTCCTGCGTGCCGCATATGGGAGAACAGACGGCGCTGCAAATCCAATGGACAGCCGGTACAAATCATGGTACAGGATCTGCTATCTCGTATACCATCGTTATAAGCCATGAGCAAACGACGATGGACTTGGAGATTGGCAAAACGGCAGACCGAACACTCTCCTTTACGCATAATCAACTCTCTGATTCGCTCAGTAAATATTTCGCATATATGGAGGATGAAGTATGGTATGAGTTCGACATATATGTTAAGGCTAAGGTTCTCATGACCGGAGAAGAACAAGTATCGGATGCGGTCAAAGTAATCATCGCTCGCTTCCCGTCTCTGTTTATGGACTTATACTTAGTGGGCGATGCTACGCCTAACGGATGGACGCGTGAGCGGGCTACACCGATGATACAAAATGCCGTCAATCCTTCTCTCTTCTCGTGGAAAGGACTGTTGCGTAAGGGTGAATTTAAGATCCTGACCTCTACGGCTGACTGGTTACCTTGCTACGTTCGTGATGAGAATGATGCATCTATCATGCATTATCGTAAGACAGAGGATGATTATCCGGACTTCAAATGGGAGATTACGACTACCGACAACTATACTGTTGATGTGGATATCAAAGCACTGACTATCTCTATCAATAGTATTGGCGGCGAGATATACAAACATGTTTACATGATTGGCGATGCTACGTCGGGAGGATGGAGTTGGGATAATATAACCGAGTTGGAGCACCCCGAACCCAATATCTTTACGTATGAAGGATTCCTTAATCGCGGTGAGATCAAATTCCCTACGGAACTCAAATCCGATTGGTCCGGTGAGATGCTCTATGCGCCTTCTGCCGATTGCAATCCGGCTGAAAATGGTACCTACGATGCCCATAAAGGCGAACCCGATAATAAATGGACCATCCATACTGCGGGGGACTGGAGTATAACTATTAATATTAAGAATACAACCATATCTTTTATTAAATTATGAGAAACATGATGATCATAGCCACATTATTATTGTTGGTAGGATGTAATCTTATCAGCCCGGAGAACGACCCTATAACGTACGGAGAGACCTATGTGCCTCATCTCTTAAGTACGGATAAGGCGTGCTATGCACCGGGTGAAGCCGTTTCCTTCTCGGTTAATGCTTTGCCGGAGGGAAAAGCTACGATTCGTTATCAACACTTGGGAAAAACCATAAGCGAACAGACTCTCAGTTCCTTGACATGGACTTGGCAACCGCCTACCGAAGACTATCAAGGCTATATGGCTGAACTTCACGGGGTATCTGACGGTAAGGATACAATCTATTCTACGATAGGAATAGACGTGTCCTCCAATCCCGCTCGATTCCCGCGTAACGGTTTCTTATCTTCCTATGGCAATATGTCTAAGAAAGATATCGAGACGGTAATGAATGATCTCAATCGATATCATATCAACTATGTGCAGTTCCAAGACTGGCATTGGAAACACCATCATCCGCTGGGCGGTTCGGCTACACAACCGATGGATGTATGGACGGATATCATATCGCGCAACTGTTATCGCTCTACGGTGCAAGGATACATAGACGAGGCCCACAAACACGGCATGCTTACGCTCTATTACAATCTGTTATACGGCGTCTTGGAGGATTATCAGTCGGACGGTGTTAGTAGCGAATGGTTGGTTTATACTGATAAACAACATCGTAATCCGGATAAGCACCCGCTGGGCTCGCCGTTTAAGTCTGCCATCTATATTGCTAACCCGCATAATGCGGATTGGTGTAACTATATCTCCGCTCGTAATGATGAGGTGTTTGCGGTCTTCAACTTTGACGGATGGCAGATAGATCAACTCGGCGGTAGAGGAACGATCTATGACTATAATGGGGCTAACGTGGACTTACCTTCCGCTTTCGGCAATTTTATTAATAAGATGAAGGCCGATCAACCAACCAAAAGCCTTGTCATGAATGCGGTTGGACAGTATGGGCAGAAAGGACAGATAGCTTCATCACCGGTTGATTTCTGCTATACGGAAGTATGGAGTCATAGCGATAGTAAAGGGTATACCATCTTCTCTGATATCATCACCAATAACTACGATTGGTCAAATGGCAAACAGACAGTCCTTGCCGCTTACCTCAATTATCAATACGGTCGTAAGGGGCGTGGATGGTTCAATACTCCCGGTATCATCATGGGAACCGCTGCGGCGATGGCTTGGGGCGGAACGATACTGCAGATGGGTGAGCATATGCTGTGTAATGAGTATTTCCCCCATGATAACCTCTCTATGTCCGGTGAACTCAAACGGGCTATGATTGCTTATTATGACTTCACCGTTGCCTACGAAAATCTCCTTCGCGAGGGAGATAACTCAACGTGGTTTGGTGTGGATGCAACCAGTAGTAAAGCAATCTTCAACCAATGGCCGCCGGTGAAGAATCAGATTGCTACCGTAGGGCGCCATGTCGGTGAACGGGATGCGATTCATATGCTCTCTTATCGCAATGCTACACATCTGGACTGGTGCGATACGAATGGAGACCAGGGCGAACCTGATCTAATCAATGATATGGATGTGACTATCTCACTCTCGCGTCAACCGGTTCGCGTTTGGTTCGCTTCTCCGGACTATCAGCAGGGAGCAGCAATAGAGATGGATTTTGACTATGCGAATGGTCAACTTACATTGGTCTTGCCTGCGATTAAGTATTACTCAATGATTGTATGTGAATATTAATACACCCCTAATATGAAAAAATATCTGTATTCTGTACTCTGTATTCTGTATTCCCTTTCTGTTTCAGCCATCGAGACTGTTGAGTCTCCGTCGCTGAACATGAAGGCGTACTTCGACGTTCGGGACGGCCGTCCGGTTTATTGGTTGTTGCACAAAGGCGATACGGTCATTCGTCCTTCGTATCTGGGTATCTCTCTTCGTGGCGAGCACTCACGCGGAAATTTCAATGACTATAAGGAAGAGCAGACGATAGAGAGTAGTACTAACGGTCTGATGAACGGTTTTGTGATGACCGGTTCTGAGCGTTTTATACATAACGACTGGTGGACACCCGTATGGGGAGAGGAGCGTCGTATCCACGATAGTTATCACGAGATGCTCATTACGCTCAAGCAACCGGAGAAAGACCGGTATATTCAGATTCAGTTCCGTCTCTATGACGACGGTCTGGGTTTCCGCTATATCTTCCCGCAACAGCGCAATCTCAATTACTTCGTCATCGAAGAGGAGCATACCGAGTTTGCCATGCCGGGGGATATCACGGCGTATTGGATTCCGGGCGACTACGATACGCAGGAATACGAATACACGCGTTGCAAACTGAGTGAGATTCGTGCTATTCAGGAAAAAACCAATAAAGCGAATCTCTCCACTACGAATTTCTCCACAACCGGTGTCCAGACTCCTGTATTGCTCAAGACCAATAGTGGCAAATGGCTCAATATCCACGAGGCAGCTTTGATGGATTATTCGTGCATGCACCTCAATTTGGATGAAAGCACGATGACTTTCACCTCATGGCTCACGCCGGATATCGATGGCACGAAAGGCCATATCCAGACCGATGCGGTCAGCCCCTGGCGTGTGATCATGGTAGGCGAGACGGCGAAGGACATCCTCGCATCCCGTATCGTACTCAACCTTAATGAGCCTTGTAAAATCGAAGACACATCCTGGATCAAGCCGATGAAGTACGTCGGCGTATGGTGGGAGATGATTACCGGTAAGGGCGATTGGTCTTATACATGGGATTTTCCCTCTATCCATATCGGTAAGACCGATTATACGAACGCCAAACCGCACGGACGCCACTCGGCTAATACGGCAAACGTAAAACGCTATATCGATTTCGCAGCGAAGTATGGTTTCGATGGAGTACTCGTTGAGGGATGGAACATAGGTTGGGAAGACTGGTTCGGAAATGAGAAAGACTTTGTCTATGACTTCGTGACGCCGTATCCCGATTTCGATGTGGAGGGTATCCATGATTACGCCAAGTCCAAAGGCGTGAAGATGATCATGCACCATGAGACTTCGGGTGCTATCCGTAACTACGAGCGCTGGCTCGATACGGCGTACCAGTTCATGAACAAGTACGAGTATCCGGCTGTCAAATCCGGATATGTGGGGAATATCCTACCCATCGGTGAGCACCATTACTCGCAGTTCATGAATAACCATTATCAGTACTGTATCGAGAAAGCTGCCAAATACCATATCATGGTCAACGGTCACGAAGCCGTTCGTCCTACCGGTATCTGCCGCACCTGGCCGAACCTGATCGGCAATGAGTCCGCACAGGGAACGGAGTATCAGGCTTTCGGCGGTTCGGCGCCTAACCATACCACCATGCTGCCTTTCACACGTCTCATCGGTGGTCCGATGGACTACACACCGGGTATCTTTGAGAATGATATCCATAAGCTGAACCCGAATAGTCATTCCTGGTGTAACACTACGCTCTGTAACCAACTCTCGCTCTATGTCACCCTCTATAGCCCGCTGCAGATGGCGGCTGACCTGCCGGATAACTACGAGCGTTTCCGCGATGCCTTCCAGTTCATCATCGATGTGCCGGTAGAGTGGGATGAACCGTATTATCTGGAGGCAGAGCCGTATGAGTATGTCACCATCGCGCGCAAGCAGAAAGATAAGGACGCATGGTTCGTCGGTTCTACCAACGGCTACGATCCGCGTACCGCAACCATCGACCTCTCTTTCCTGCCTGCCGGCAAGAAATATACGGCTACTATCTATGCCGATGCCAAGGATGCGCATTATAAGACCAATCCGCAGGCTTATACGATAACAAAGAAAACTGTGACATCCAAAACCCTGCTCAAACTCTTCACAGCCGCCGGTGGTGGATGTGCCATCAAGATTGAACCGAAAAAAATAATAACACCTTAAATATAGTATATTATGAAAAAATTCTTTTTACTTGGGGCTATTGTCCTATTAGGCTCACTAAGCATGTGGGCAACTGACGCAGACAAGCACAAAAGTGAGCCAGGACATTATCTCTATTTCAAAAACACTGATAATGCATGGGATACGGTCTATCTCCGTATAGGACGTAGTGACCATGTTCATACAAGGGCATTCACACGTATTGGTGATTCTGATTGGTGGGTTTGCGAGACACCGAATTATGACAACTTTACCCATTTCACCATTACCGATAATAGCGATCAAACAGCACCGGTAACTACCTATCCGAGTGGTGCGAATCGTCTCTATGAATATTCATATGATTTGAAAGAAAATCGTTGGTTTACCCTTAATGGTAATGAGCCGGCAGGAACGTATGAAGGATGTCACTATTGGGCAAATACTGATTCCAAAGACCCACTGGCCACCAAATATAGTATTACAGCCAGTAAGTATGTCTTCTATGATAATACGCAGACCCAATGGGAGAATGTTTATCTGCGTGTAGGCCGCTCGGATGCGGTAGGTATGAGCAAGCATTGTGCTACATATCCCTTCACGCGTATTGGCGAAACGAACTATTGGTACTTGAAGACCTCTGACTATAATAATCTTCAGGCTTGGACGATTACAAACACGGATGCCAATAGTGGTGAAGGTCACACTGTTTATGATCTTCCGGCTGATGCGGAGCGACTGTATTATTTCGACCAAAATGGTATCAATACGGATGTTTATTATAAAGCCACAGGAGCGGCAGCCCAGGGAACAAGTGCAACGGGTGTCAAATACTGGGCAAACACTTCAACACAAGATTCATACACTGTTTATCTCGTGCCGGAAGAGTTGTTTGGTAATGATTGGGATGGATCGCCGTCCGTCAACCTGGAAGTAGAGTATCTGCACGTCGGCGAGTCGGGTGATCTGATAAAGGAAAAGGCTATGAGTCCTGTTAGTGCAGGTTCGCATATCTATACAGTTACGTTCCATATTCCTTTCCCGATGGCGTATAAGATGAACTTCAAACGGTATCAGGGTCAAGAGTACGCAGAAACCTATGCGGTCTTCTACGATGCATACAAGAACGCCGATGTATGGAACGGTAAGATCTTCAGTAGAGGGAAGAACGATGGCGCTACGGAATGGTTCCCGTATCCCAAACAACCGATCAATAGCACATCCGGTCACACCATCATCTTTGATAACACCAAGACTGCTTGGGATTATCCGTACTTGCGTATTGGACGCACCAAAGCGCATGGTTTCAGCAATAACCATATGACCTCCTATGCGTTCACACGAATCGGTACTTCCAATCTGTGGAGTTGCCCGACACCTGATTATAACGAAGCCGAAGCATGGACTATTACCAATACCAACCAAACAGGTGACATCGCTGTCTTTGCATCCGAAGTGGCAGAAAAAGCAACCATGCAACGCGTCTTCTATTATCGTGCGGATATTAATGGCGATATCCTCGTAACGGCTACGGGAGATGCGAAAGAAGGAGATGACCCCTTTGAAGTACCTTATTGGGGAAGTACGAAAGAAGACGGTAAACCCTCATTCACCATCCGATTTGTGAATGGCGAAGAGGAACTGCAAAGTTCGTCCGTTACTTGTGGCGAGACTCCTTCGTATGCCGGTGCGACACCCGTTAAAGAGCATGCGGAGTACAGTTACTCTTTCGTTGATTGGTCACAGGCTATCGCTCCAGCTACCGAAGATGTTACCTATACCGCTACATTCAATCTCGATAGTTACAGCCGTAATGTAACGAGTGGCAATTATGGTACCATCTGCCTTCCGAAAGCAGCCGAATCATACACCGGCGCAGTCATGTTCCAACTGGTGGACAAAACAGCCGATGACGGAATCATCATTGAAGAAGTGGATGCTATGGAAGCAGGTAAACCCTATATCTTCTTAGCCGATGCAAGCCAAGTAAACGTCACCTTCACCGGTGATACAGAGGATGCACTGACCGTGAATGGATTAGTCGGATATATGGGAGATGATTTCTCGCTTACACCCGATGGCGTTAACCGCTACATCTTGGCGTATAACAAGATATGGATGGTTGATGAGGCGATCACTATGAAGTCCAACCGTGCTTATATCGACATGAGCCAGGTTGCCTCTTTGCCGCACAAAGTAGGCAAACGCCGTTATGTCATCAATAGTAAGAATGCACCTACCGGCATCGAAAGTAGCCAAGAGCTAAAAGCTGATAGCCAAAAACTGATAATGAACGGACAACTCATCATCATCCGGAATCAATCGGTGTATAACGCACAAGGACAATTAATCCAATAATCAACCATAAAGAACAATATCACTATGAAAAAGATCATGTATAGTATTCCGAAAGTACAAGTGGAGCAGATCGCATCCACCTCCGTTATGAATCCGGGGAGTGTCAGTACCATCGAGAAAGGCGGTAGTGTCAGCGAAATGACAAGACCGAAAGAGGTGTTCTGATCTCATTATCCCACAAATAGTAAAATAGCAAAACCAGATACTTTAGCATTATGGTATTCGTTGAATCCCGTCTCAATAAGGCGGGATTTTTTCGTAAGTATGCCGGAGGCGCACTCATTGGCACGTCGCCATGAGTATTCCCGCCTCCGGCGTACTTTATGATACATTATGAATTAGAATCTACGGCAGAACGCCGTGCACGTCGCGACAACAACATCAAACAACTTTTCTACCAACTTACCATCGAAGAAAACATGTCTTTCATGCAAGCTTACGAAGCAGTAGGCTATGTTTTTTACCTCTCTGGCGGGCAAATTCGTGACATTTTAGCCCAGCGGAAACAGAAGTGCGGAAAATCCGCACAATAGTATCGCTGAAAAGCAGTAATTTTGCACCGGATTTCCAACCGGAGAGTCTCCGGAGACAGTTATTAGGCTGGCGCCAGCCATAATTTTTAAACCGTCAAACGATGTCAAACGACATCAAACAATTTAATTATTATGGCAACATTAAATGTAGAAACGATCAAACTGATCGGTAACGGAGTATTGGATGCAAAGCATGTAGCAGTACTGCTGCAGGCGGACATGTTAGAGCAGGAAGCAGCGGTCGATGCGCTGCAGATGAACCGTGTATGCGCCGTCATGAGCGACGCACAGGAACTGCTCGTCAAAGGCGATGAGAAGTCGGGCCAGAAAGGCTTGGCGGCCTTCGGTATGGAAGAAGCGAAAAACCTCTATCCCTCCTTCTATGAGAACGGAAAAGAGTTCACTCACGAAGGCGGTAAGTACTACATCGAGATCAAGAAAACACCCATTCTGCAGGACGAAGAAGGCAATCGCCTCACCGGCAAAGATTTCGCTAAAGTCTATGCCATCGATGAGCAGAAAGCCGCACTCGCCCGTAAACAGGCGGAACTCACCGCCGAACGGCGCCTGGCGGTCGCCAAAGTCATCAGTAACCATCCCTACCTCCGCTTTGATGTCAAACGAACCCTCAAAGTGAAACGATGACTAAAGACTACGATCTCTACGAACCCTACCGCGATTGGGATCCGTTCATCGAGCGCGATGAAGGACAAAAAGAAAGGGAATAAAAGAAAAGAAGCAAAAGAAAATTAAAAAGAAAATTTCGTAGTAGAGAGACTCTCTGCATAGTATATACTCTCTCTGTAGTCTCTCTCACTACTTTTTCAAAAATTTTTATGGAAGCCTTAGACGACATACTAAAGAAGCGCAGAAGTTGGGCGGTGATGGTGGACTTGCTGACACCCTACATCGCTCCGCAAAACGCACACATGGTGAAGCCGGCACAGGAGCAATGGAATGCTATTCCGCTGCAACGGCAGAGGCAGATTTATGTCACGCTTTGGGAGCAGAAACTACGCGGAGCGGCCATCAAAAATCATCCGTACTATGCTATCAAAGACTGTGTGCCGATGCCGTTCAACTGGAACGGAACCGAGCACATAAAAAGTATGATGGCGAACTTCAAGATGGTTAGTGCCAAATACTACAACCGCTACGGCATCTACACCGCCCAAGCCGCTGAAGCGTTCCAGTTGAATGATGTTAAACCTCTTAATTTCAAGAAAGATGAAAAAGAATTTGGAAAGCAATGAAGCGTTTTTGGAACGCATGAAAAAGGAATTTGACACGTGGCAGGACGGGAAGAAGAAAGAGCGTGTCGCGTTGGTGGTCATTCAGGACGAGACCGGAAAGACCTCGGTCGAGTGCTTCGGCGACAATCGCGGGAAAAGTCCGTTGCTGCGGTTCATCGGCATCATGTCAGGCGGTTTGGCGAGTTGTGAGGCTCTGTATAACAGCGCAGTGCTGATGGTGAAGTTCGCAACGAAAATTCGTAACAGAAAGGAAAAAGAAAATGCTGCGGATAAGTAAAGAACAGGTGGCACGAAACTTGGCAAACAAAGTGCCGATAGCCGATGACAAGACACCGATACAGGCATTGAACATACTTGTATACGGTTGGCTCCAATACCGGAAATACGGGAAGAAGTACTACTTTGCAATACACAACAGAGATTTCTTGTATATCACCGAAGTACAAGATTTAAGCAGTTATGCAGGGTGCGATTTAAGCCAATAAAATCGTTTTTTCAATCGTGATTAAATTTGCGGGTTCACATTTTTTGCGGGCTCGCATTTTTGTTGTAATTTTGCACTCGCGTTCGGCAAGGACAAAATCCAAGGTCTTGAACACGTATGAGATACGTATGAGAGACGGATGGAGCTTGGACAACCACCGGAATCAAATTCCGGAGAAAAGAAGAAAGAAAGGCGGCATTTCCGATTCGCCATGCATGGCGGATACATAGGCGGAAATGCCGAGCGAAAGAACGCGCTAACGGAGGTAGCGCACAAGACACAGGAAGACGAACAAAAACGGCATAGAATGCCGGGTAAATAACATACATCATTAACCAGATCGCCCATGTATGGTCGATACGAAAGTAGCGGACATACGGGAGATCACAAAACCAAATTTTAACTATTATGGCAAAGTACACACCTATTGACATGGTAAAAGAGTACCGTGGGAAGATTTGCGAACATTCGGACACGTATTTCCAGAAACGCGGACGCACACTGTGCACCGGTCGCATCTGTGAACCTCGCGACTTGGCGAAAAAGCCGTACTCCGAGAAAGAGATTGCAACTCACACCAAGTTCCAGCAGACCTATGCTGCCATCAAAGCACTGACACCGGAGCAAAAAGCGGAGTACAAAACCGCGTTCGAGGCGCAGAGCAAGTACACCTCATTGCGAGGGTATATCTTCGCGAAAGAGTATGCGAAGTTGGGGTAACCCCACCCCGTCCCTCCCCTCAAGGGAGGGAGAAGGGGGGGAGGAAGCCGGAAAATCCAGACCGCTACGCTCATCCGGAAAGCCGATGTCGGGATTAAATCCCGACGCAATGAACAAAGAAAGAAAAGGCTCTGCGGAATACCGCAGAGAACAGGACAAAAAAGAAGAATGATTAACCAGATCGCCCTCGCGTTCGGCAAGGAGATTGCGACGGTCGATACCGCTCTGCTAAATCGACAAAGCAACTCCTGCCTCCGCTCTCCCCACAAAAATCGAATTTCTTAGCAGAAGCACGATTTTTTGCGGGGTCCCCAAAGAATGCGGGCGGTCGCAAAACCTAAACTTTAACTATTTTTATTATGGCAGATGTAGTATTTGAGGACCCGATTCACCACATTTCGGGTAAGCTTTCAAGAAAGTACCGAACCTGTTACAACTACCGCCGTTGTAGCGGGCGTACGTACACGAGCATTCGCGGAGACCGGACTACTCCTGTTTCTGACGAGGAGAAAGCACGACAGGCGCGGTTCAAGGTAGTGCGTCTGGCGGCACGGCTGCGTGCGATGGACCTGAGCAGGCTGACCTACGACCAGATGGACTTCGCGGAGGAGCGCAAGGCGAAAGGTGCGGCGTTCAAGTACACGACCTACCAGGGATGGCTGTTCGGCAAGGCTTGGAAATGCTACGACGAGAGTACAGGGCAGGTGAACATGCCGGAGCGGTTGAATACCGTGGAGTAACGCGAAAAGCGGGGCGGGACTGGAGAATCCGGAAAATCCAGACCGCTACGCTTTTCCGGAAAACCGGCATCAAATGCCGGGCTAATTGACGAAGAAAAACACGCATGGATACGCGAAGCATAAACGCTACATCCGTATGGAGTGTCACGGGCGAGGCTTCGCGTTCGGCAAGGAGATTGCGACGGTCGATACCGCCCTGCTAAATCGACAAAGCAACTCCTGCCTCCGCTCTCCCCACAAATTAAAATTTGCGGGGACCCCAATGTGAGGTGACCCCCAAAAGTTGGACGGATTATTAAATCTATTTGACTTGATTTTGAAAGTGAGTTCGGTATTGTACCGGGCTCATTTTCAATTTTAGTTTGATACGTTCGTTGTTGTAGTACCGGAT
>Ga0256405_10002286_pt1 | contig 44941 bp, 65 predicted proteins | sample RumenRJG_02DNA_FD_189096 | JGI IMG/M metagenome (GOLD analysis project Ga0256405, IMG submission 189096) | Bovine rumen microbial communities from Lethbridge, Alberta, Canada - RJG_02 | ecosystem: Host-associated > Mammals > Digestive system > Stomach > Rumen | place: Canada: Alberta... | reverse complement strand
AAAATCCCGACAGGACACTTCATGTGCATTTGTTTCATTCAGTTATGTTTGATATAAAACATATATTTTTGGAGATAATTCATTTTATCAAATTTGTGTAATTCATTTTATCAAATTTGTGTAATTCATTTTATCAAATTTGTGTAATTCATTTTATTAAATTAGCATAATTCAGTAAATTAGCATAATTCAATAAATTTAGGTAATTTTCATATCTAAAGATAGATATACGAGATATGTGAAGTGTTGTCGGGATTTTATTAGCCTTAAAAATTAAAAAACGTCCATAGTATATACATTCGCCATATATCCACAGACAAACGCACATATATACTATGGACGCAGACATATGTCCTACAAATATATTTGTGTGATGAATGTATTGCATTTGACATACGCTTTATGGGGTGGAGTTTGGTGTTTGATTGTGAGAGAAAGAGATACTTTGTTCCGCCTAGGAGTGTGTGAGGAGCCTAGGAGGAACGTCCTTTTCACGTTCTTTTTTATCGAAGATGACCTACAGCCACATAAATCATTCGATAACAAAAAGTAAGTAAATACTTTTACGAGGAGATATAAAAGTGTGAAAATTAAAACATACTAGGATAAATGTGTAAATCGTACATATATGTGAGAGTGTGTACGATAGGTGAGAACACATATATCTTGATGTATAAATAAAAATAGAGCATCAATAATGAAATGTCGTTAAGCGATTCCACTATAAGATATGTATCTAAGAAAAATACAAAGTTACAACTTTACACACATATTATTACTGATACTCTTTGAAAGGAGAGTCCCGTTTTTCCTTTCTCAACAATACTATAAATGAAAAATAATGGAAAATTTAGTGATGATTAGCGTAGCAAGAAACCGACTTCAGATTTTTAATGTATTCAAAAAAAATACACTTTATGTACTTTAGTACATATGTCCTACAGATACAAATGTATGTGTATGGAGTACTATGTAAGAATATTTCACATACATTTTATTTATGCAATAATAAATAATATCTATGAATATAAAATATGAATAAAATTAGTTTATTTTAATAAATAGAATATAAAAAGTTCATGAAATGTGAAAAATTTTGTTGACTATGAACAGAAAAGCGTGATATACTAAAAGCAAATAGAAAGGAAGGTGAAAGTTATGAGTTACGATATTGAACTGCAAGACCCAATTACACATGATGTGCTAGAACTAGACAAACCACACTTTATGCGTGGTGGGATGTATGCCATTAACGGTACAACAGAATTACATTTGAATGTCACTTATAATTATTGTGAGATTTTTCATAAGGTATTAGGTGACAAAGGTATTCGTTCTATTTATGGAAAGACAGGAGCACAGTCTATTCCGATTTTGGAAAAAGCTATTAGCAATCTGAAAGATGATGTATCAACAAATTATTGGGAAAGCACAGAGGGAAATGCCAAACGCGCACTTACACAGTTAAAGGCTATGGCAGAAATGCGTCCTGATGGAGTGTGGAGTGGAGATTGATTTTATACTTTATGTAAGAAGAAAGATATTATCCTTTCTTCTTTTTTATTCTATAAGAAAAAGAGGTGACAAATGTGTTCTTATCTAGGCAATTAAAATTTAATGGAAAATATGATTTCATCAAAGGTTATCCCTTTGGAGATTATGTAATAACGTATGTGTTGGATTCACATTCTGTAAGTGTGGAAACACCTTTGCGCAAACCTACAAAGAACGGCTATGTAGTTTCATCAGGTATCGTATTTCATGATATTCCTGCTGTAGACTTGAAGGATGAATACGAACTTTTTGTACTGATAGCTATTCCAAATCCACAAAAGGATATGTACATTGAATATAAGAATACGTTAAATACGTGCGCTTCAGGATGTATGCTAACGATGAACGTAAATCATAATTTTAACTTGTTAGCAAAAAGTATGCTGAAAATCATTTACTATAAGGATGAATACAAAAATCTGAAACAAAACTTGCAAAGTACACTTCCGTTGTTCATAAATGATGCAAGAAAGTTTTTGATTCATAATGTAGGAGTATAAATCATGAATGAGTATATCAAACATTATCAATGCCATATTTTAGCATATCATAATATCGTTGTGGAAATTGCTTTTGGAAATACTTACTATGCTTACTTATACTATAAAGACAAAAGTAATAACTTTCCGAAACATACATATGATAATGATACGTTCTTAGGATATGCCTTGCAGATTTTTCGTTTTGACTTTAAAGGATTTCAATATGATGAACTGTATCATGAAGCATTTCATAATATAAATGATAAGTTTCATCAATTCTTCCTTTATACTTGCGATGCGAATTCCTGCAGAACACTTTACAAAACACCTAGATACAATAACATTAAAAACGTAAATGATGCTGCAGATGATGTATTTAATCACTTATACAAAACGAAACTGAATGATGATATGATGCATCAGATTCATGATAAAGTATATCAGTTGACAAATAAATATTATGTATCCAATTTAGGAGTATAAAAGTAATAAAATAAATTTTATTTACTTTTAATGTATAAAAAATATATGCAAGAGTAATAAATGAGAAGTACAAATATTTTTGCGTTTTCTAATGTTCAATGCATATATATCTTATTTTTATACCTGATTGTCCTATGTTTGATATATATCGGGAAATTCTTGAAAAGGAAAAAAATCGTTACGAAAAAATCCCTTATCAAATTGTAATAAATCTTTTCACAAGAGACATTAACTGAAAAAGTTCGCCACTAATGTACATTCTAAAAATAAAATTAAAATCGTTGCAGGAGAGCAAAATTAAAATAAAAATAAAGTTAAAAAATAAAGTGAAAATAAAATAAATTATAAAAATAAAAAAGATATATATTTCGGATGGAAATAGCATATAAGAAAAAAGAAATATATATCTTAAAAAATATGAAAAATAACATTAAAAATATGAAAAATAACATTGAATCGGAATGAAGCATATATAATGTGAGAACATATATAAGAAATTATTAGTACTTAATCATCGTATTACTGATACCTAAATCATATCTGGAAAGATATATAAGAAATTAAATAATAAGGATATATATATAAATTTTTTTGTTTATGAAGAAAATAATATATATTTAGATAAAGAAAAATAATTGAATAAAATCTCTTAGAAAAATAAAGAACAACAATGATTATTTAGATAAAAAAAATAATAAATAAAATATTTTAGATAATAGTAGATAATGATATATATTTGAATAAAGAAAAAGAATTGAATAAAATCTTTTAGAGAATAATAGATAATGATATATATTTGAATAAAGAAAAATGACAAATAAAAATATCTTAGAAACTAGAGAACAATAGTATATTATTAGATGAAGAAAAATGGTAAATAAAAACATATCCCGCGCATCATTCATCAAAATTTTTCATAAAAATTTTTAACACTTCTCATTCGTGCCGACCATGGATGAACAGCGAGATATTTTTTCTTATATTTTCTTATATATAGGAAAAATAAAAAAATCTTATATATATGGAAAAATAAAAGCATATATATAAGAGAAAAGAAAAAATGTCTGACATTTTAGGCATTTTTTATATAAGGGAGAAAATGTTCCATGTGAAACATTTTTCTATATATAAGAAAAATTATTAAATTGTTCCATGTGGAACATTTTGTTTCTTATATATACCAAAATTTTTATTTTTTCTATATATATAAGAAACAAAAGAAAAAAATGTCTGAAAAATCAGACATTTTGCAAGAACGAAGAAAGTGATTTACAAAAGAGATAGAACAATGTATAATATATAAGAAGGAATAGATGTGAAATAAATGAGAAAGAAACAAAAATTCCATATATATAAGAAAAAAACAAAAATTACAGATGGGATGCAACATTACGTAAAAAGCTATCAATATATATCAGACGATTGCAAATTTGATTTTGACATATATGCGTATGATAATGCATATGGATATAATGATTACGATGAAATGTTTGTAGATATAAAGAATGAAGAAGCATTACATAGTGTGTACACTTATAATATTCGAGTAATAGACGATGAGATTTCTTATTCAACGATGGGTTCATATATGAATCCACAAGTGAAGAAAGAAATAGGGGAAATGATACAAAAAATACCGCAGAAGTATTTTTTAAGATATTTTCTTTTATACAATGGAGTATAATAAATGAATAGAACAATATGGAATGAAGAAACATATACATATCATTATGGAAGAGATACAATTTATATTAAAATTAGTGATGAACTAGAAAAAGAAGGAAAGAAAAATGTAGTTGTGAGTGTATATTGCTATATAAATGATGGTATTCCATTTTTATTTGTTTATCAATGTAACAGAGAATACATATATTTTCAACCATATCGAAGTCATTTCAACTCAGGGGATAAAAGATTTCAAGACATATTAAGTTTAATTCCGAAGGAAATATTATTTCAAAGAGATATACATTTAAATGGAGTATAAAAAATAACATATAAGAGGAAATTAGAAATGAAATTGATAAAAATAGGCTCAAACGGATTAGAAAAGTATTCTACTATATATAAGAAAAGAGAAGTAATGATTGAAATTTATCAATTCATTTCTTTAGTAGGGAAGAAAGAAATAGGATTTAATATATATATCAAAAAACGAGCGAATATGGTATATAAATTTATCTTATGTGTAGAAGATGATAAAATATCATTTTTCCCTAGATTAGGGAGTGAAAATAAAGATATGATGAATATATTAAATACTATTCCGAAGGAAAAAATAAAAGAACGATATATAAAAGTAAATGGAATATGACATGCATTATAAAACAGATGTATTTCAATGCAATATATATGCATATGTTAGTCGTGGGGACGAAATGATATGTTTAATTGCGAATTGGCATAAAAGGTATGTATTTATAGATTACATGAAAAATTATGAATCAAGAAAACGGAAACATTATGAAGAATTTAGTGCAAATACATATAAGATATTAGATATAGGCAACACGTATTTTCCGAAAGAGACATTAAAGAGAATACATATATTAGGGTATGACTTATGAAAATCGTAAGTAGTAAAAAAAAGACAGTATATTATGGATATGGTAAGGCACTTAGATATACATTTGACATATCATCATTTAATGAGTGCTATATATATGGGAAAAATATATGTGAATATACAAAATCGTATAAATATTACGTTACGCCTGATGGGAAATTTGCGAGTGAATTTTACACGTTTTTTGAAAAAGAAATATTTGATATACCTAGAGAACAAGTAGCAAAGATGTTTGTAAAGGCCATAGGTGTTTAAAAATGCTATTGACAAAATAGCATTTTTTGTTTAATATGTATGTAAAGAGAGGTGATGAAAAATGTGTTCTAAGGTAATGGTTTCAGATAAGATTAATACGAAGCATAAAAAATGGAATTTACGGAGATACAAATTAGAATATAATGGAAAGATGTATAATTTTTCATTGTATCGGTATTGTATGCATCGAAAATCAGATGGAATTTATATGAGCATGTATATTAACAGAAATAAATATAGTTACCGATTGAATCTTCATAAAGATAATACATACACATTTTTTCGGATAACAAACTATAATGAATTGTTTGAACATTTGAAAGGAACTTATGATGAAAATTTTAAATTAGCAGATGAAATTCCTGATACTATAGATGAAAGAATCGTACATGAATATGTACGATATGTAGATGGAGTATGACAATAAATTCTTATATACGGTATCATTTAAAATCTGCTAAATTTTTATCAAAGAATATTTCCTGCGTTCGATTTCAAATAACATATAAATATGGGACTTTACCATGTATTTTTTATTTTGACAATAACAGATATGGAACATGTTTATTGCATGTATGGTATCATCAAACATACTTATTCAAATGGAAAGTAAAAATAACAAAAAGGAGAACATTCCTTCTTGAACTAAAAGACGAAGACATATCCAATATTGTTAATAAAAAAGAAAAAATAGAAAAAATCTTAAAAGATAAGAAAAGAATCATTAAATTTTTAAAGAAAAATTTTATTAAAAAAGCGTTTATATTAGAATATGGGATATAAAGAAAATGAAATTAACAAGAATACGTCATGATGAAACACCAATTGGAGACGGAACACGAAGTTTCCATTATTTTTACTTTTATTATAAACACAAGGACAAAACATTTAAGATAGAACTTATAAATTCTAATGAAGGAATGAGATTAGAGCAAAAATATAAATATTTTGTTACATATAAAGATGCAAATGGAAATTATTTCTATTTAATGGAATTACATTCTTATTTATGGATAACATATGATGAAGGAAGAATTTGGATTCATATGCCTGAAGATTTTAACATGGATAAATTTGGAGACATATCAGATACACTTGCATTAAATGGAGAAGAAATGAAAAAGATGTTCATTTATGGTAATGGTGTATAGAAATGAAAAAAAGAAATTGTATAATGATAGGGGCAAAAAGAACAAGATTATATTTTGGAAAAATAAAAGATATAAAATGGTGTCTATGTGTATATGAAAATAGAGCAAGATTAGATTTCATGCATATAGATACAGGTTTTTCTATTTTTCAAGAAGAACTATGGAATTATCCATTGAATATTATTCAAGAACATGGAGAATGTAAAATTTTATTTACGAAAATGCATTATTGTGTATATTCGGAAAAAGAATTAAAATTTATTCAAGAATATATAAGAATGTGTTTCCCTAGAATTATATTACGCCACATGATAATAGAAGAAAGTGGGGTTTGACAGCGGTATAAATGGAGATAAAAGAATTTTATAAAAAATATAAACTCTATAAAAGAGAAAAACAATTAGATAAAATATTTTTTTTTCGTAATTTAGATGGAAAAATAAGTTTACTATTTCAAATTTCAAAAGATGTACAATTTGATTTAGGAAGAATTTTATTTTATCGGCAAAATCAGGATAATAATCATAGAATTTATGATACTATGTTTGATACAAAAGAATTTACATTTGATGTAAATTGTGGTGACATAAAAATTTATAGAAGTAAGAAATATTTTGCATCAGAATCAGAAAATGAATATTACGCAGAAGAATTTAATAAAATTTTGCCGAAGGAAATTGTAAAAAAAATATTTATAGAAATGTATGGCTTATGAACAATATTAAATGGAAAAGTTACTTTAACTTATATTATGAAAGATTTGGATTTTTTATTTGTATAGATGGATTTAATGTGTTTTTAATATCTATGTTCACATATACATTTGATAAGAAGAAAGTTATTTTCAAAGAAGAGACAAAAGACTATTTATTTGTATATGATAATGAATTTCAATTTTTTCATGATGAAAATGAAATGGCGTACACAGAAACTATGCAAAAGGAAAGAGAGTATTTGAAAGAAAAATTGAAAATTGTACCAAAAAAACTCGTTGTGAAAATGTGTATTATTAGCTCAGGTATATGAAACGCAAACTTTTTGTTTGCGTTTTTTATTTTTCTGTTGACAAAAAATCATGTATTTGCTATAATTTAGAAAGAAGGTGGAGAGAAAAAATGGAAGAACAAGAATTTTATTTACAAAAACATAAAAATAACTGTAGAATTGGAAGTTTTTATGAACAAGTAGGAATTTATACTTTACAATTGCGTTTTATATATGAAGATGATGATGGAACACAATTTTTTGATATGTATATTTATAATCATGGAGTTCTTTTAATGCCTGGCATGAGGTATCGTAGAAAATTTGGAGAATATCGAAGCGGGATTAATCCCGCGATGAATAAAAGTATTCGTGAAATGAGCCAAAGATTGAAACAAAAACCCTTTATTAATGAAACGTTTTATGATACTGTAAGCTCTATGTACATCAAATGGAGAGGAGTATAAAAATGACTGTTGAAGAGCTTAAAAAGGATTTCAGAACACATCGGATGCAAGACGAATTTTTAGGTTTTTCAACGATTGTTGTTACTCCTAAAAATGAGAAATACAAATACATTTATGTTTTGAGAATTGAAAAACTCCTTTGCAAACCATATTCGTTAACAATGAATGTATGTTTTTACTATGCGAATACACATCGAAAAGTCTTTAAAAGAACAAATCGTAATGCTACATCATATGTATACGTATATAAAAATCAATATTATTATGATGCAGATTTGTTACTTAAAGGATGCTGTTATTCCAACAAGACATATAAGAAATTTTATAAAATGATGGATGAATATTGCCCACCGGAAATTTTTAGTTATTTTGTTCATATGTTTATGGGAGTATAAGGAGGTAATTCCTATGACGTTAGAAAAAATAAAAGAAAAAATAGAATCTTGTTCTAATGTAAAAGTAAAATATATTAGTCGGTATTTAACTACATTAGAATGTGAATTAAACGATGATGAATATAATTACGTTGGCATTATGAGCGTTATTAAATGGCACCGTTCTGATTTTAGATTAAAATTTAATTTCTATCATAAAATAACTGGAAAAAGAATATTTAAACAAGCAGAGTTTTATTATGCTCCATTAAAATATGATGGTACAAAGTATCGTGTTCCAATATACAATATTTTATCAAAAACAGAATATACAGATGAAACAAAAGAAAAATTTGAAAAAGTTGTTCATAAATATTTTCCGAATGAATTGATTAACTACTATGGCATAATATTGAATGGGGTGTAATTATGCTAAAATTATATACGGATTGCTTTCAGGCATCACAAGAACAAATTCAAACATGGGAAAGCGAAATGTTTTTTCATGGAACAGAAGAAATTCATTTGAAAAACATTTATAATGATAATATACGTGCAGAAAAACTTGAATACACGGTAAATTACAATATTAATAGCAATTTATTGTATGTAGTTTATCGTTTACAGACGTATGGAACGCATGTAACGCAGAAGTACTATATTACAGATAAAAATAAAGACAAACTTTCTTTAAAACTACATAATATCTTTATGGATAAAATTATTCATTATAATACAATGTTTCAGGTACAAGAAAGAAGATTAAAAACTTTTCCTGAGATTACTTTAAGCACTTTAGTAAAGAGGTTTGGAGCATGAGTACTATTATTGAAATTTTCAATGCTTTTATAAGTACTGTTTATAATTTATTTTTATCTGTTTTGTTTTACTTTTTCTATATATATCATTTTGTTTTAGTTCACTTTAATTCAAAACTCACGAATCAAGAAAAATTGTTCTTTTACAATGATAAATATAGAATTGGATTACAGGCATTAAGCCATATTACAGGAAAATTTGATTTAGATAATATGGGTGCTCAAAAGAGAAAAAATTTACATAATCTTATGGTATGGTTATATGAAATCACATATAAAGAATATACTGTAAAATTTTCCATTCGTAATTATACAATTATGGATGGAAAATTTTCTAATGACTATAGTATTTGTGTAACTGTATATAATTATTTGTATTGGGAAGATGCTTGGAGTGGAGAATTACAATACAAACGCGGTATGATAGGAAGATATCTTTATCGAAAAGACTTTGCATTTTCTGATTTTAACAAATTTTGGAAAAAATGTATGTTTTTCAAATATAGCATTGAAAATCGTCCATATTATAAAGCGATGTTGTTTGTTTTAATTCAATATGCTTATAAGAAGTATATTGTAAAGGAATATCCTGAATTTGTTCATAAATCTATTATTAAATTAGGATTGTAATTTGTTATTACTCATTGTTTTTTAATAAAACGATGATATAATAAAACCATCTAAAATATAGGAGGATATTGTTATGACGAGGACATTTGTAAACAATAAGACAAAGGTCGTAACGACTTGTAAAAAATCGAAACGGATTCGTGTTGTAGCAAAAGCAAAATGCCATGATTTGGATGCTTTTAATGAAAAAGTAGGAAAAAAACTTGCTACAATTCGTGCGGAAAAGAAATTTGCAACAGCACAGAAAGTGTATTTCACAAAACGTGCTGAGAAGTATTCTAATAATGCAAAAGCATATGCACAGTATGCAGAAAATGCGCATGAATCATATGAAAAAGCGGTACGAGATTTAAAAGAATTTCTGTTCATGCTGAATCATTAAGGAGAAATAAATATGTATACAAAACCTTATTGCAACAAAGAAAAGAATGTCATCACAATTTCTGAAGTAGACAAAAAGAAAAATATTGTTACAACAGGAAAAGCAAAATGTAATCACATTGACAATTTTTCCTTTGAAAAAGGAAAAGAACTTGCTCGTTTGCGTGCACATGTAAAATTTGAACGTGCAAAGGAAGTATACTTTAAGAAAATTTCTCGTAGTTATGCACGTCAGGCATTGTATAGTAAAGAACGTGCAGATGAAGCAGAACAGGTTGCTAAAAAATGGAGTTCTGTTTTGGAAGAAATGGAAAATAATCTGAAATATTAAAAATGAGGGTACTTGAATATTCGAGTACCCTTTTTATTGACTTAGATACAAAATTCGCTGTATAATGTTATTAGAGGTGAAAAAATATGATGACTTGTGATTTTTGTAATGGGATGAGCGTAAAAGGAGCATTTAGTTTTTATGGATATGGAGATTACGATATTCTTCTTGAAATTTATCCGTCTACGTATCGTAGAAATATGATTGCCTATGTATATATAGATATACAATCTCCAATGAGAGGGGATTTTTGTGATACGATTCTATGCAGAATTAAAAAGAAATATGGGAGATTAGTATTTGAAATGGGTAAGAAAAGTGCGATGGGCACGGAATATAATCAAAAGAAAGTTCATAAAATGCTAGAGAAAATTCATTTATTTGACGAAAAAACATTAAGGAGATTGCTAATCTATGGAGAAGGAATTTGATTTTCGGGTTATAGATAATGGAATTGCTCTAGATATAAAAAAGAAAGTGTATTTATTTATCACATCAAAATTTAGTTTCGACGTTGTTATCTTATTTGATAATGAGCAGGGGACATATTATAATAGTTATGATGAAAATGATGATATTATAGATATAGTCGGTAAAAAAATGTTTTTCCAAGCAAGGAAATATACGATACTACAGTATGGTGTTTAAAAAACTGTTGACAAGAAATGATGAAAAATGATATAATATCAGTAAGAGGTGAAGAAAAGTTGATTTCGTCGTGGATTTTGTATGGTGGTTTATTTCTATTATTTGGGAGCATGTTTGTTTATGCAGTATTTCCAATTCCAATGATACTGTTAGATTTCTTTACTTATGTATTCATTACGGGTCTAATCTGTATAGGAATTGGAATTGTATGGAAAGCGATTCGGTTGTGTTGTAAAAAAGACTTAAAAATTACTGAGATTAGTAAACCAATTGTTCGTTTACCAAAACTTTCATTCTTATATGATAACAGAAAAATTAAAGATGAAATTGTTCGTCAAGAATTAATGCTAAAGAACTTAGAATTTTTAGCTAGGTCAAATCAAATTGAAGAAAAAGAATATGCACAAGCAAGAGATAGAGTTTCTTATGCAATTCAGATTCTAAGAGAATTAGAAAAGAGGTAACATCATGCGAGAGGTCAATATTTATAAGACGGAAGGTAAATTAATCAAGCTGATTGAGGATGATAAACTGGAAACGATTAAACGTCAGACGGCACAGGATTTTAAACGTGTAAACGTCACGTTTAATTATTTCGCAGTTCACGCAAAGAGTAGAGGAAGTGTACTGTGTTCTGTTCATGGACAGAATCAGAATCCTGTATTCTTTTTTTTATACTATGATAAAAATGAAAAACTGAGAGCTTTCTTCCCAAAGTGCAATCTCCTTCAGAAGAATCATGAAGGAGAAGGAATGACTTTTAACAAAATTTACGATAAGGATTATTATAAGATTTATCGTAGAAACGCGATGAAAGCGGATGACGATGTTTTTAATGAATTTTATAACAATAAAAACACACTTAAAAATATGTGTCTTCAGTTTGAAAGAGCAACAACGTTCTGTGTTTCTAAAAAAGAATTTGAAGCAGATTCAAATGTAAATATGGAAACGGCAAGGCACTATATTGCAACGATTAAAAACGATATTTTGAATTATGTGTATAAAGATTTTAGCTTTTTGATTGATTACGATGAAATTACAGATGTTAAAATCCTTCGTTTTGAAAATGGTGGATATTTCTCTGTACCTCATGCAATTGCAGAAGTTTCTGTAAAAGAAAAGCAAAATTTCATTATCTATCTTTATATTGATAAGAAAAAAGCTGTCAGAGCTTTTGTTCCTATGCTTGGAAATCATATTCATCCACATATTCCTGAAGTTTGCTCTAAAAAAGAATATACGTTGGAATATAATTACTATAAAATGAATAAAGCATTTCGGAAGCAAATTGTTCCACATGAAACATTGAAAAAGATGAAACCATATAATGCACTTTTACATTGTGGTATTCCTTATGAAAAAGTAGAGGATAAAGAGATTGAAGCGAAAGAAAGTTCCATTGGCGAAATGAAACGTTCTTTCGATAAAGAAAAAATTGAAGAAATTCTGAAAAATAAATTTGGCAAAGATGTTTCTGTGGATGAAATCAATCGTGATAAAGAGAGTGCAGGATATGATAAAATTGATATTCAGTATTCTAAGGTATATTTTGTTCGCATGAAATGTAGCATTAAAAAATATCATAGTTTTTATGCACTTATGTATATGGATAAAAACGATGATATTAAAATTGCAATCCCAAAACAGGGGAATTATTTTTATCATGATGAACTGATTAATGAAAAATATAAGACACCATATTTACATGGATATGAAGAATTGAAGTGTGATATTTTTAAGAAAATCGAGGAACAGGCAAACGAATTTGAAATCTATGAAGTAAGACACGCTAGACCTTATGGCAAAAAGAATTTGGAGAAATACTTGAACGATGATATTCTTTCCAATGTACCAAAAGATGACCTTCGCGAAGAAGTTTCTGATTTGAAAGTGAATACAAAAGTTCATGAAACGAGCGATAATCTTGATTATGCGATTATGGATTATGGCGATGGCAAAAAAATTTGTTTTTATTTAGATGAAATGAACAAATTGCGTGCATATATTCCATATAATAAAGATTATACGAGAGATATTGAAGAAAGTATCATTGTAAGGGGATAAATTTATATGATTATTAAGCTGATGATTAAAGACACACCATATTTAAGTGCGATTGAAGAATCCGCTTCAAAACTTATGCATCATTTAAAAGAAACGAATACTTTTCATCAGTATATGATGACACATAGTGATTTAGGCGGTGTAAAACGTAATATTATTATGGGTGCGATGGGGATTGAAATAACGAAACGTTCAACAGAAGAGCCATATATTAGATTTTTCTTAGAATCTGATTATATTCAACTTTTGCAAGAAATAACAGAAAGTATTTATATTGAAAAAATGTATGATGATGAATTAAAAGAAGAATCTATAGGTGAATATAAAAAAGCCATTTATTTAGATATGGCTAATGGAACGATTGTGTGTTTTTAAAAGTTGGTGAAGTAATATGTCAGATGAAATTTCGTTTCGTGAATCTTGTAATTGTTTTAATTTACAAGGACATAAAATTAAGCAACAATTCTTTTTTACATCAAACGCATGGCGGTATCAGTACACTATAAATTTTATAAAAACAAAAACTGGTGAAGCTAAAATTAATTATACCATTGAAGATTTTCATAAGTATGGTAGATTAAATTTTGGTAATAGTAGTCATAGAATTTATAAACCTGAAATTACTAAAATTAAAGGCATGAAACCTCCATATACAGATGTAAATGTAAAAGATTTATTTGCTAAATATAAGAAAGATGTTTTGAATCACAAAGAACGATTTGAAGAAAAAGATTACCAAACAGGACTATCAAAATGTTTCGATTATCTTTCTAAAAATGTAAATTTAATTGACTTAAAATCATATAATGAATAAAATAAAAACGGTAACAAAATGTTGCCGTTTTTCGTTCAAAAGGGGATATTTTTATGAATCAACACGATTTATTATTGAAAAAAATTCAAGATGCAGATAAAGCATATTACGATGATGATAATCCTATTATGTCAGATAGAGATTATGATAAGATTCGTAGTCTTTTTATCCAACAATATGGAGATAAAGATTTAGATTATGTCCCTGGTAATATTAAAAAAGAATTAAAACCGTTTCATCATACATCAAATATTAATTCTTTGTTTAAAGTAAAACAAACAGAACAAGAAGAATTAATGAAACAAATTAAAAAACTTTCTCCTGTTGTTTTAGAATTAAAATTAGACGGACTAACGATTGTTGCATATCCTGACGGAAAATATGTAACAAGGGGAAATGGAACGGATGGTGAAATTTTATTACATTTTCCAGAAAGATACCATCATAACACATCAGAGTATCCTATTCGTGGAGAAGCGTTTCTGAAAAAAAGTGATTTTGAAGAGATTAATAAGCAACGTGAAGAAGAAGGCTTACCTCTTTTTGCAAACGCTAGAAACGCATCAGCCGGGATTCTACGGCGTTTAGACAAGAGTTCCTACTTAGACAAGATACAATTCGTTTGCTATGATGTTATCGGATATGATGTATCAGAAGATGAAAAATTAAAATACATTAAAGAACATACAGATTTTGATGTTATTAATAGTACATCTGCTATGGGAAATCCAATTCAAATTGTTTCTATGATAGAGCAGATGTATCAGACAAATTCTAATGGTGAAATTCCAATTGATGGAATCGTAGTAAAGTCAAATATAAATAAAAGTTTGGAAACTTTTGGTTCTACAGTTCATCATCCATTAAATGCATTTGCTTATAAAGCAGAAGATGAAATTAAAATTACAACGATTCGAGATATTATTTGGAATGTAGGAAGAGAAAAAGTTACGCCAATTGCAGTATTTGACCCTGTATTATTAGAAGGTACAACTGTTTCTAATGCAAGTCTATCCAATGCAGGTATTGCAAAATCTTTTGATTTTCATATTGGTGATATTATTTCTGTTCAAAAAGCAAATAAAATTATTCCGCAAGTTGTAGAAAAAGTAGAAGATAAACATGGTATGCCAATTTCTGAACCATTATATTGTCCTTCTTGCCGCAGTAAATTAGAAGTAAGAAAACAAACGTTGGACGATGGATATGATTTAATTTGTATAAATCCAAATTGTATTGGAAAACTTGCAAATACTATTGAGTATATGTTCTCTAAACAGAATTTAAATGTAAAAGGATTAAGTGCTCAAACAATTAAAAAACTTATTGATAAAAAGTATGTGAGCGAACCTACTGATATATTCAAAATTACAAAAGAACAATTAAAAACTTTAGATGGATTTGGGGATAAAAGTGCATCAAATCTTTATAATGGAATCCATAATATTTCTTCTGCTCCATTAAATGTATTTATTGCTTCTGTTGGAGCTTTAGGTATTTGTTCTAATGTAGGGAATATTTTAGCGAATAATTTTCATACCTATGAAAATGTACTGAAAGTATTAGAAGCGAAAGATAAAGATGCGCTGCAAGAATTAAAGGGGATAGGAACATCCGTTACTGATATTCTATTATCAGAAGATTTTATTCAAAAGATGAAGGATTTAAGAGAGTTTGTAATTCCAACACCTGTATTACAAAAAGATATAAAATTAAAAGTTGTAATTACAGGTCAACTTTCTAAATCTCGTGTTGAATATATAAAATTTTTAAAAGAACATGACATTCAAGTATCTAGTTCTGTCACTAAAAATACGAATTATGTAATTACAGATAATCCAAATGGAACATCTACAAAATTAAAGAAAGCAAAAAAATTAAATATTCCAATTATAAGTGAACAACAAATGGATGAATTAATTAGAAAGGAATAATTTATGAGTGATGAAAATTTATGTGATTTAAATGTAAAATATGTAGAATTACAATCTAAGTATTATGATTTAGAAACACAATATTTATTGTTAAAACATGAAAAAGAAACCTTACAGGCACAATTACAAGAAAAAATTGATTACATTGATAGTATTTGTGAAGAATTAAATAAGAAAAGTTTCCCAAAGACTTTTACACGTCCGACGGTATCTAGTGATTTTCAAGTAGAAGAATCAAAACCTTTAGGGGATTTAAAAGTTCCATCAAGGAATTTAAAAGAAATTGTTCATGGTGAGCGTATTAATGTAACACCAAAAAGTATTTAATAAAAGAGGGGATGTATTTTATACATCCCTTTTTTAAATATATATTGACAAAAAATGCATTTTTCGATACAATATACTAGGGGGGAGGAATATGTATTCAATTAAAAAATTTAAACCTCTTGTGGAAACAAAAATCTGTACACAAAAATACCCACCTTTAGATGATATTATGGTCTATATTCGTAATGTAGATGAATATCAAGTAAAAACAACAGAAACACATTATGACAAAAAACATTTTTGCGATACATATAGAGTAAAAGTTTCAACTTTATTTTTTACAAATTACTTTGATGAATTTTATATAAATATTCGTTTTGATTTAGTTACGAAAGAAAAGAACAATATAAGTTATAATTCTGGTAGTATTTATCCTATTCAATTATTTTTTGATAAGGCATTAATAGATAAATTATTAGAATTATTTGATAAAAATTTATATTGTTCTTGTGATGATTATAATACACATAAAGTAATTATAAGAATAATTAAAGAAACTTTTCCTGTATATTTTTATAAATATATGAATCGTGAACAAATGTTGCATAATTACATTACTATGCAAGGAGTTTAATATGATAGGAGAAATTGATAATATATATGATGATGAAGATAAATGCAAATTAATCATATATAAAAAACAAGATAATTTATATCAAGATTTTCTATTTAATTGTGATGTAGATACAAAGAAATATATAATAGATTTTTTCTATTTACATTATTTTGCAAAAGAATATGATAAAAAATGGAAAATACGTTTTGATATAAAATTGGAATTATCAAAATTTGAAAGGCTAATTTATCAACAACAAATTACTCTATATTCAGATGATTTAATGAAACAATCTTTTATTGATGATATTCCTAATATAATAGATTCTTATATAGATATAAATTTTCGTAGTAATTACAATTCAAGCGATGGTCTATACGATTTGCCACATGAGATTACATCGCAGGAAATAAAAATATTTAAAAAGTTGTCGGATTATTTTAACGAGAAATTTCCTATTGTAAGGAATAATATTATAAAAAATAGCATATATGGATTTGGAGTGTGATAATAATATGCGCCCATATCACAAATCTTTTAAAATATATAATAATGGTAAAAAAGGATTTGAATATCAAGGAAATTTGTTTTATGGTTTGCGAATGGAATCCTTTGTAAAACGAGAAAAAGAATACAACTTTAATGTTGTGTTTGATTTTGAAGATGGATATTACATGATGTATATGTTTTTTGAAATCTGTAAATTAAACAAAGTTTTATTCAGTAAGTATACATGGAAAGAGTTCATTGGCTTAAATGAAGAAAATATACAAGATGTAATTAATGTCATTAGTTGCTATGAAACAAATTTATATTTGGATGAACCTAGTTATTTAAAGGCTTTTCATAAAACAATAAAACCATTTTATCATAAAAAATATAGAGTTGTTAAAATGCTAAAACAATACATTATAAAAAATGTAGGAGTTTAAAATGGAGTTTATCATTCACCATGTTTCAAACATAATTACTACAGATAATTATGCACCAAGTAAAAATTTTGAGCCGATTGAAAAATGGTATGGAGCGCATAATTATTTTGAAGTTACATATATGAATTGTTTTCATCATGTTTATCGTTTACTTTTATGTTTTGATATAGCAAATGAATCCTCATATGATTGTATTGTATATATAGCGATGTACAAAAAAGACAAAAAAATATCAGATTTATCTTCTTTTAAATATAGTTCTTTACATAAAAAGTTTAAAGAATCATTTGCAAATCATTTGCGTAATCAACCTAATTTTATTCGGTCAATGATAGATAACTATAATATACACTTATTAAGTGATGAACAAATCTTTATATATAAAAGAATGTACGAGTTCTTTGTTAAGAAACATTTAAATACATTTTATAATATTATCAAAAGAGATTTTATTCTTGCAAAAGGAGTATAAAAATGGTTATTTCAAAAGAAGAACATGGATATTTTTACTTTTTGATTATTCGTTATGTTTATAAGAATAAAATATACATGATAAAAACGAGTTTTGATAATCATAGATTGCCTAATTGTATTTCTCCAAGTATTTATTTTGATTTTAGAGTTTACTCATTAGCTACAAGACAAAGATATTGTCATGCAAGAGTTCATCAAGTTTTTAGTATGTATGATGAATATCATTTACAAAAAATGTTTAATTATACATTTGTATATTTCTTTTGGTGTTTAAAAAAACAGGTGCATACAATTATGAATAGTCCTGCCAAAGCACAGCTATATAGAAATTTCATTCCATTTAGCATAGATATGAATGATGTTAGGGCTTATCTTGATATGATAGAATGTGTTATTAAAAATAAAGAAAGCATTTGTCATTCAATTCATCATTACTATTTAAAAAATTACGGCATGTAATAAATTAAAGCACTCTACAATTTAGTAGAGTGCTTTTCTGTACTTGATATACTCCCTGCTAAAAGCAACAATTAAACATACGTAATCTTATACATAAAAATATAAGATAACAGTACGAAGCATACTTGATATACTCCCCGTTAAAATATGTCTCTCAATATGTCTCTCAATATGTCTCTCAATTAAAGTATGTATTCTTCGTTAAATATGTTTCTTGATATACTATCTATCAAAGTATGTTTTTCTATCAAAATATTTAAATAACATTGTTTCTTACACTCTAAAATGTATTGATATTGACAAGTTTCATTTTCAAGTGATATAATATACATAGATAAGGAGAATGAAGGAAAGATGAAAACGGAAGAATTCTATAAACACATTAAATGTCTTCATCAAGAAGTAAAGCGACATGTAAAAGGAAACAATATCATAGAAAGAATAACATCTTTAGAAAGGAACAAATATAAATATAATAATATTTATTATGACAATCAAACGATAGAAGAAGATTTTCTATATGAAGGAAAATGTAATATTAAATTAAAAGTACAGATGTTAGAGTGTTATATAAAAGAGTTTGAAATTAAACATAGGGGAAATCAGCAATATATATCTGCGGATTATAAGATATATTTTAATGAATTACGGCAAAGAATATATGTTCGTCTTTATATAGGCAAGTATACAACAACACATACATATTTATTAGGCACAGAGATTTGTGATACGAAAGGAATTAAAGAAGAGATAAAAAATTTAGTATATGAAGAACTCATGAAATATATAGAGGGGAATAATTTGCCTGTAGAAGAGATAGAAGAAGTACAGCGTTTTCAGAATATTAAAGAGAAAGAATTACGAGAGCACTATCGGAAAGCGGTGTTGAAATATGGTGTATAATAATACTGGAAATAATATTACAAGTTATAATGATAACAAATTTTCACAAATAGAAAGAATTACGATGTATATAGATGATGCGTTCATTATCTTAGGAGAATTAATGACAAAGGTAAAGTATGCCATTTATTATGATTATGATGAAATGCATACTTGTGTCATTGTGGCGATAGATGGAATGATACCATCAGCATATCGTTTAGACACCTATGAAATTGGAAATAGTAGAGAAGTTTTAGAAGAGAACATTAATAGTGCAATTTATACAAAATTTAAGTCAAATAAAAGAAATTTAATGAATATAATGAATTACAAAATAAAATTTCATATTAAAGATAACTTAGATTTTAAAAGTTTAATTATTATGAATGGTGTTTAATTATAATTCATTGGGTACGTAAAAAAATGAAAGAAACATTAAGTTATAAATTATGGAATGAAGAGCACAAAAAAATGTATCGTGAGGAATTAATATATTCAATAGGATACAATGTAAGTGAAGAAGGATTTTGTATTATTTTAGATGTAAGAACACTATATGTATGGGATGAATTAATTTTAACACGCAAAATGACAGACTATAAAAATATTTATAAAAAAGCGAATGAATTTATCAAGAAAGTAGTACAAGATAGTGTAAAAAATAAGAGTTATAATTATGATAAAACATCATATCAGTTAAAAGAAATACAAGACATGACATATATGCCATATCATTATGCAAACATTTACAAAGGCTATATAAAAGATTATGGAGTATAAAATGGAACATGAAACGCATGAAGGATTTGCAACGAATTTAGGAGTAAGAGTAAAAGTAAAAGAGGAGGATGATGAGATAAGTATCTATTACTCATTTAATAGCTATAAAAATTTTATTAATATCATTGTGAAATATCGTTTTCGCAGTCATTATTCAAAGAGTTATAATTTATTAGATTATAATAAAGAAGAATGGATATATGGAGGGAAAGTAGGAGAAAAATGCAGTATATTGGAAGGAATTCAATCAGTACCTAAAATTATTCGGGAATTAACAACATTGGAAGAACTACAATGTTCTGATTTAATTACAGATGAACGAGGAATCATTACAAAACAATATGTTACATCTGATGATGTAAAAAAAATGATAAAGATTATAAATTTTATAGAACAACATTATAATGAAATATTATCAAAAGTGCGGTATTTTTTTTGCAAGTATCAAGGAGTATAAAATTTTTTCAAAAAGGTGTTGACAAAAATAGAAAGTTTTGGTATAGTATACATAGGATAAAGAGAACAAAAGGAGGAAAATAAAATGAAAGAGGTCAACACGAACTTTTTGAAAAAGATAGATAAGCAGGTAATTGCGGAAGCATTTACAGAGAAAGAGAAGATGCATAAAGTAAGAACGTCAGGAGATTATGATGTTATTATTTCTATGCATGAAGATGGATTTCGAGTAGTAGATAGTATGGGAGAGTATGATGTTCAGAAAGCAGAAGTGAAAGTTTATGACATTATGGTAATTGACCATAAGAAAATGAATGTAAAGTGGAATCTTTCTCATACGGTAAATGTTTTTCATGATTATATGGGAAAAGTTGCAGGAATCGTAGTAAATTATAAACAGAAGCATAATGTAGAAACGGAAGGAGATAAATATCTTTCTTTACTGAAAAATGCGGAAGAAGGATTCAATGTAATTCCGATTGATGCATATGGAAGTCTGAACGAAAATGGCATTTATAATTGCATTTTGGTAAAGAATGGGAAAGATGCATTTTTTATGAATTTACAGGATGACTACTACAATGCTGTATCTCTTTCTGATGATGAATACGACAGGTTTAATGTACCGATGGTATCCTGCTATGCAAAAGTAGGAAGCTATATGTTTGCGCTTTCTTCTCGTGAGCAGGTAGAAGTGCTGATGTCTTCATTTGAAGATAATAAAGATATGATGAAAGCATATCGGATGTATCAGACGCTATATAAAGACTTTGATGACATGAACGAAGAAGAATTAGAAGATATGAAAATCGTTTGTGGCAAAGAATTTGAGCATCTGTATCAGCCTGTATTTAATGATGACAAGGATTGCATTAAGCTTCGCACGCCGATTGGTTACAACAAGAATTATTTTTATTATGGGTACAAGGATAGTTATTATCTGAAGATGCATGATTCTACGACTTCTATTTCTTCTCAGATGGCATTTAAGCATATAGGAAGGGTAGCAAAGAAGGACAAGTATACCCTTTATATTTACATGCTGTATCTGAATGAAGGACAGCAGAAATTGGATAGTTTCAAGGATATATACAAAGTAATAGAACTTGAAAAAGGATATGTTGTCATGATGGATGAAACGGATGCATCAAAGGATATGTACTACGTAAAGACAAAGTATGGTATTTTGAAGATGTATTATGTAAATGATAACAACTATCAGTGCATGGATAAATCAGAAAAACAGTCGCAGTTAATTTTGGATACGATAGCGTTGCAGAAACAGTACGAAAATAAGCTCAATGTCATGATGAAGATGACAGGAAAGTCGAAAGCAGAATTGATGAAGAAGGGGCGATGAAAAATGGAAATCAAAATGGAAAATATGTGTAAGGATAAGAAAAAATCCTTTCGCAAATTTACGAGAGAATTAAATGAAGAAATTTTGAATCGCTCCTTTACTTCTGATAAAGTATATCAGTATGCATGTACCTTTAAAAGTACATGTGTATATGTGGTATATAATGGAAATGCTTTGGGGAATAATAGTACATATTGGTTAGCACAGGGGGAAGACTATCGAGGAGACTATAATAGCTCCTTGTATTCTTATGGTACAAGTTACAGTTCATATGATGGAATTGTTGATTCTAGAAATATTTTGCATTTTGATGATTTAGAAGTTTATGATGTATTTATCATGAATGAATTAATGATTCAGAGCAAATATAGTTACACATTGTATTGTGTAAAAGATATGTTCGGGAAGAAAATCTATTTTAAAAAAAGTTTTAAAAGAGATTTTTCAATTGAAGAAGCGAAACGTGTTTTGGAAAAATTCGATGAAAAGAATCCAAATTTAAAATTGACAGAGATTGATACAAACTTGTACTATGCTCAGGTAGGAAACCATGAAGAGTATCGTTCTATTTTGTATAAAAATGGAGAAGATATGATTTGTTTCTATATTTTTGATAAAAAATATGATAGCTATTACATGTATTATAATGAAGATGGATGGGATAAAATGGAGTATGGTACATTCCCACCAAAAATTACAATGGCAATAAAGCATGGCGATATTTGTTCTATTGTATATAAGCATGATGTATGTGATATTTTAAAGAAAATTGAAAACAAAAAGTTAACAGAAATTTACTATGCATTATTTACAGATTTTGATAAGATGCGGAAGAAGGCAAAGGGGTATGTAAAGAGAATTCTTTATAAGAAGTATGATAAGCTCAGAAAACCGTTATATGAAAATGAGTATATGACGATAAAAGTAAGAAACCCGATTGGAGATTGCCCCGGTATTCTTTATCGTCGTATGGGAACGTATAACGATACAAGTGGAGTTAAAATCAAAAGTAAAGAAAAAGATGTACTGATGTTGCAGAAAGCACATGAAGTCATGGCAGGAATTACGAATAAGTTTCAGGAGGATTTGAAAAAACGGAATGTTTTGGAGTTTGAACATGGATATGTATATTTGAATGGTGATAATAAAAAACGTTTCTTTATCAAGACAGAAAAATGTGGTGTTGTGAAGACAGATGAAAATCTTCCAAATCATGTTTCGTTGAGAAATGAAAGTGAATTTGTTACAAATACGAAAAAACTCTTAAAAGAATATGAAAAGAAAAAAAATATTATGATGCGTTTATTGGGTAAAAAAGAAGAAGAAATTTTTAAATAACGAAAGGACACGGTAATTGAAGCCGTGTCTATTTTTTATATTTTATATAGGAAGTTTCTCAAAAGTAGAGGGGTGAAAAATGTGCCGAAATATATTGTAACGGAAGATGAAAAACTTTGGGAACATAATTCAAAATGTGATTTATGTTCTGCAATAGATAATCAGTATAAATATGTATTAGATTTGAAAGCGGCGAAAGAGAATCCGTACTATATCGAGCAACAGATGAAAGTTCTAGAGCACATGTTAGTAGATGGGTATCATGTAATATTTACTTATGAAGCAAATGCGATAGAACATAAAAAAGTAAATAACTTGTTTCGCAATATGCAAATGTATAACGAAGATTTGTATAAGCACATGATACAAACTCGTGGTGGAAAAAAGCAAATATATAATAATACAACAATTACAGACGCAAGTTTAATCTTTAGTCGTTTTTGTAGAGATTGTGGAGCAAGAAAGCTAGATATTGTAGATTCTGAGCGTTTATCAAATTTTAATTTTTTGTTTCAAGCGAAAGTAAGAAAAGATTTACATAGTATTGATGTAACATGGTTAAAATTAGATTATGATTTTCCGTATACTTTAAAATTATATAAAAGAGCAGATAATACAGAAATAGATGATACTACAGATGATGAAGGATATAAATTAATTGCATCTTTGACAAAAAATGATACTTCTTATTATGATGATATAGTAGCAGATGGGCGTGCATATTATTATAAATTGGAATATATAGATGAAGATGGATTTGTTTTTCATACAGAAAAAACGGATGTATGGAATAAAGTATGGTTTGACCATATTCCAAAGCAGTTATTAAATTTGGAATATCATCAACATCGTCATTTGATTAAGAATCCATTTCATAAGTTAATCACAGAAGATTTTATTTATGCAACGTATGATATAGACCCAAATGATAAAGATTTTGGAGAAGTATTTTTTAAAGTTAATGATGACCATGTTCCATCTGTAGATTTCTTTGTGAAAGATTATCAATTTGAAAATAAAAAATATTTTAAATTTCCAAGTAAAGAAAAGTCTTATTTTGTAAAGCCATATATTAGAAGTAAGCTGTTTAAAAAAGATTGGGATAATGACCATCAGATATATCCTGATTTATATTTTTGGAATACAGATATGCAAGCAAGTATTCTAAAATGGCATCCATTAGGTGATGACTTATATAATTTAAAATTTGAAGATGGAATTAGGAGTATGAAAATCAGTTATGATTTACGTATCCGAAATGATGTAGACCATGTACGAATTATGTTTAAACAAGATAATCAATATATTACAGATGATGATGATGGAACATATAAAGTATTAGATGTTCCTGCACCACATGCTATTTATCATTATGAGGTAAATATTACGGGATTAGCAAGTAACAGCTATTGGGTATTTGGTGTATTTCCTGTGTATAAGGGAAGTGACCCTGATATACAGTTAAAATATCAAACAATTGTAAAGATTCGTCCGTGGTATGCGGAAGACGAATGGTTTTTAGAGCCATTAGACTTTTATTATGTTGGAAAATGGTATTATGATAAAGATTTTGATTATTATGATATGCCAAGTTTGAATCATGTAATCGGTGGTAATGCAAAACGTAAAAAAGTCATGATGGTAGATAAGCAACAAAAAAAAGATGTTGCCCCATTATTAATTCATAGAGATACTTGTTCAGAATGTTTTCAATTAGATTTTGATTTTAAACAAATTTCAAAAACAGAACAGGATAGATTACATAATTATGTAAATCATAAGCGACAATTAAAAGTTGTTACAACACATGATTTGTGGGAGCATTATACAGAAAAATTCTATAATCTAGAATGGATGATTATTCGTTGGGACCAAATGAAAATGAGTGATAGTCCTTGGACTTGTAGTTACGTAGATAATGTACATATTCATAATTATATCATTATAGACAAAGAAACAGATAATTTCACGAGAAAAGATGAAATTAAATTAATTAATGTACATTATTATAATCACACATTTAAACATAATAGTATGCATCAGCATACAGCAGATAAGTATTATCAGGTAGATGTAAAGATTAATCAATATATGCCTGATTATATTGATGCAAATAATAATGGAATTGCTGATATTGATGAAGATTATACGGTTGGCGTTCCTGATGAGAACTTCGATTGGTTGCCTTGATTCTAAAGAAGCGTATGTTAAAAGCATACGCTTTTTCTATTTCTTTTTTAGAAAATCTATGAGAAGGAGTTGAAAGTAATTTGAGTACGCTATTGGAACAAAATTTATATTCCCCTAGTATTACATCAATTGATGCAAATAACGACGTTGCAAATAGTCAGTTAGCAAACCGTACTTTATTTCTTAAAAAGTCATTAGAAGCATTGAAAAATTACGTAGCGACGTTTAAATCTGACAATAAAACAGATTTAGATAAAATCACGTTACGTTTAGATAATTTAACAAATGATTTAAATAACTTATCAAGTGCATCTGCGACTTTGGATGTTACAACTGTTGCCGCAAAGTTGACAAAGATGACATCTGATTTGTCAAAATTGGAAACAGATTTTAAGAATCATAAACATAATTATGCTGGTTCTGCTTCTCCTAGTGGTGATGCAAACTCTGTAGATGTTTTGGATGATAACGTATCAGAATTAAATTTAGTTGGTGTAACAGAAACTATGCCAAATAAAATACGTAGAAATTCAGACATTACAATTGAAGGAGATAAAATTACTGCAACTACATTTATTGGTGGTTTACAAGGTGTTGCAGATAAAGCTAAAAAATTGCATAAGCCTGCCACAATTACATTAAGTGGTGATGTTCAAGGTGCTGTAAAATTTGATGGTAGTACAGATGTTGTTATTAATACGAATATTCGTGACCAGAATGTTACAGCAGGTGAATATGGTACTGTTGGTAATTTTACATTAGGAATGGCAGGTTCCTTTACAGTACCTGATATTATTGTAAATAGTTTAGGTTTAATTACATCTATTCGTAATAGAACAATTACAATGCCTACAAATTTGGCAACGAATGGTGTAACAAGTTCTTTAAATTCTGAGAAAAAATTATTTATTTTAGGTGCTTCAGAACAAGATGAACGTGCCGCAACATATTCTCAAAATGGATGCTTTATGAAAGAAAAACATCTTTACTCTAATAGTAAAGAAGTTGTAAATTTAGATGACTTTCAGGCATTAAAAAATAAAACATATGAAGGATATACATTAGGTGATGCTTGTGCGCATGGTGTAGATACCACTATTGGTGGTTCAGCAGATGATGATAGATTAGTCACCAGTAATGCTTTATATCGTCATAAGCATAAATATGCTTTAAGTGATACGATTGATGGCAAGGCTTTATATGTTCATGTTTATGATGATAACATTAATAAGACATACATTGTAAATAATAATGATAAAAAAGGAAGACTAACTAGAAACACGACAATGTATATTCAAGGGAATGGGCTGTTTTCGCATGACTTAACTGCAACAGATAACATGTTTATTCCTGGTGGTCGTATTTGGATTGATTCGGAAAAAGTTCCAATTGATTCAGAAGCATGGTCAGGAAAGGCTGATATTATTAAAGATGTAAGCGATGCAATTGACCGTTCTGTGGAAGTAACATTAGCTCCTTCTGTTGCAGGAACAGGATTAGGTGTTTCTGTAAAAGTATATGCAGGTTCACTACTTTGTTACTCTCCTGCTGGTTATGTTTTCGCAGATTGTAAGAGTGATGCAACATGTGATAATGTTGTATTAGCAGTTACAGATGGTATTACGAACAAAGTACGTGTTTTATATAGTGGAAGATATGATTTAGGCTCAAATACCAATAATGGTAAAAATTGTTATGTTGGGATTAATGGTTTAATTAGTTATAATCCAATTTTAACAAAAGGACGCTATAACAAGAAAATTGGTTATGTAGAAAATAATTTCCTTGTATTTGAACCAACGCATTATGCTTTGTATAACAGACCATAATAAAAGAGGTGAAATATTTTGAAATATATTAATCCAGGATTCCCACAAGTATTTCAATATCAGACGATGAATGATAATACAATAGGCGATGACCCAAATCACGAAGTAAGCGTTACGGGATTTTTCACACGTTTAAGTGAAAATGATATGGATGTATTTTATAAGGAAACGGATTTAACAAAAGAATTTTGGATAATGTTCGATTTAACATGGCAACAAAGTGATTTAACAACAAGTTTCCTTTCTACATGGACAAAGATATTTGATTTTTATAATGATGCTGACCCGACAAGATTTTTACAATTTTGTTATCGTCAGTATCAAGGTGCTGTATATGAAGTTGCTATGATGACAAGTAGTGGTGTTGTATTAGGTAATACGATTCGTGTTCGTCGTAATGAATTAAATACATTTGAACTTCATGTAACTGTACAGAATGTATCTATTGTTGAAATTTTCTTAAATGGTCGTTTAAAGCAAACAGTTTTGGATACATCATTGTATTCTACAACGGGCGGCTCAAATCAAATGAATCGTGTGAATTTTTATTGCCATTATGTTACGGATATGAATTTATGTTTATCTCATGTCATTTATAATGATACAGGAAAAATTGGTAATGAACGTATTCATATGCTGACAACGGATTTAGTTCAGCAGACAGTTGCAAATGGTTCTACAGGCAAGTTTAAAATCATAGAAACATTAGATACGAGTTTATATAAAGATATTGTGGATTTTGGAATTGTTTCTAAAGTAGAAAATGAAGATTCAGTACCTACAGAAGTAACAACATATCTTGAAGCACAGCAAATTGATAAATATATAGTAAAAGCAAATGCTGAAAAATATAGCATTGATTTTACACCTCAAAATGCAGAAACAGGGAGCCAATTTACTGCTAGTTATTTAACGAATAAAAATATTAATATTTTGACGGATAGGAAGTGAGGATGGAGTGAAAGTTTTATATGCAAATCCAGGGTATTATCAATTTTTACCTTGTAAAGTAACAGTATTAAAAGAAAATTCTGATAGGCATACAAATACAGGAACATCATTCTCATTAGATACTGGGGAAGAAAGAGAATTATTCTATACAGATGAATTACATGAACACGAAATTTATTTTAATGTAGATGTTGCTTTTTCAAATCCTAGTCATTCAAATTTAAAAGTTCCATTTTTGAAATTTGAAACAAATCATTTTTTGAACAAATATTTAGCAATTTATTTGGATGCGGATGATAATACGCTTGTAGTTACAAATATAGATAAGAATGGGACATATAGAGAAATTGGCAGGATTCCAAATATGCGTCCATTATTAGATTTTTTTAATATTAATGTACATTTGTTTAATAACTATAATTCAGTGATGCTGAAAAAAGAAAAAATCGAAGTTATTGTAAATAATGATGAAACTAGAAAACTAGAATCTGTTTCTACAGATTATTATTCTAGTTCACAAATTATAAATGTATATGTTGGTGGAGGAATTGGTGGAGCAGGAGAAAAGGTGTTTTTCTCTAGCTTAGTTGTTGATAATACAGATACTATAGCGAAACGTTGCATTGTAGTTCCAATTCAAATAGATAAAAATCAATGGAAAATTGATGGTGGGAATTATACAGCAGATGATAAGAATTTGGAATTAACGTATAAAGCAAAACCAGCAGATTTCTTAAAAAATACGTATGTATTAAATAATTCGACAGAAGTTCTTTCTTTACAAATGGGTGGAATACCTGCATTTTGTATTGGCGCGTCGGATGTAGAATGTTTAATTGATGGGACATCTATTGGTACATATGCTTTACCAACACAAAAAGAATATGGTGTAGAGACAGAGCAAATAGAGAAAAATCCATCAAATAATTTCATATGGAATGTTAATAGTATTTCACAAGCTAAATTTACAATTAAAAGCTAAATGATGGGGAGGTAAAAAGAATTGAGTATTTTATATGCAAATCCAGGGTATTATCAATTCTTGCCCTGTCATATAACGACAAGATGTCAGAATAATACTGCATCTACGAAATCGAATACAGGAATTTGTTTGGAATTAGCACAATTTGATGAATATCCTTTGTTTTGGAATAAAATGATAGACCATACAAAAGTATTTATAAATTTTGATATAAGAAATGTTTATCCATTAATGAATACAAAAAAGAAAATGGACAATTTTGCTTCTCATCCAATTATTTATGTAACAACATCCTCAACATTATATCCACGAATTGAATTTCGTCAGAAAATAGATGATAATACGCATGATTTAAAATATCAAATTGTTGTTATTAAAAATAATGGGTTGGAAATAAATTTATTTGAAACAAAAGATAACTTGTATTCTAATATGAGAAATCGTTTGTATAATATGAAAATAAATTTTAATATTGAAGCTCCAAAAGCAAGTATTAAAATGATATTTAATAATGATTCTAATTTCTCATATTCAGTAGATGATATGATTTATTTGTTCGATGCATCTGGTCCAGTATTTATTAAGAACGTATATATTTGTGGTTCGGCAACAGATGATAATATTTTAACAAAAGAAGAAGTTATGGACTTTTCAGACATTTTGGTTGCTGATGAAGATTTGACAGATGTTCATTGTATAGATTTACCAATAGAAATGAATTATTCTGATTGGGGAATCACAACAGGAGATTTGTACAATTCTAGTAAAGATAAAGATTTGATTAAATATCATATAGATATGAATCAATTTAAAGACAAATATACATTTTATGATAATACAGAAATTAAAGGAATATTTTTTGGTGGAGATATTGCATATAGTGATGGTGCAAATGAATTAATTTTCTATATAAATAAGAATAAAGTAGATAGGAAACAATTAGCTTTAAATAATAAGTATGGATGTATTTCAAAAATTTTGGAAGTAAATCCTGTTACAAATGATACTTGGACAAGAGAAGAAATGGAAGATTTAATATTTACAATTGAAAACCATGTAAAGGGGTGATAATGTGAGTTCAACAAGAATTATCATCCCGAAATTGATAGCGGTTATTGATTCTAGTATTAGCATAAAATATGACCCTGTTTTAAATGGTATTATTCATAATAGAAATTCTTATTTCAGACCAAAGGCAGTTCTTGTTAAACAAGATAAAAGCTCAACTATTAACTTAAAAGCATTTACAGTTATGCGATTACCGACGAAGAAAGGGTTACATAATGATTTAGATATTACTTTTGAAGTTGGTAGAAAAACAAATGTAACTCGTGATATAGCTACAATTACATTTGAAATTCCTTTAATTAGTCGTGAAATAGAAGCACATCCATATATCGTTTATCATTTTACGGAAAGAGAAACTTTAACAGAGTATCCATTTATTACTTATATTAAACCTGATGCATTGAATGTATATGATTATCCATTTATTACACATTATGATTCAACTTTTGGTTCAGGTGGAAGTAAGGTACAATGGTATTTAAATTTGTATTCTAATAAAGCACAAAAAGTTGTCCGTTGTAAAATGTATGATAGTAGCGAAGGATTTCCATTAAGAAATTGTTATTTAGAAGCATTATGTAAAGATGGAAAGCGTAGATTCGTTCCATTAGATAGAGTGGATTCAGATTTTGATAGTGCTATGCGTGTTCAAGATAAATATGGTAATGATTATCAAATTTGTGTTGAACGTCAAGAAAATATCATTAACAAGTATTTCTCTTATGGAGACTTGTTAATACCGCTTACAAATTATGATGACTTGTATCATATTTTGGTTGGTATTTTTGGAACAGCAAGAGTTAAAATGGCAGATGATGCAAGTGGTGTATATTTTACACCTCCTGATTCTGTGGCAGGAATTACAAAATTACTTGCAGTTGGATTAAATATAAAAATTACAAATATATATGGCGTTACTTTTACAACATATAACAATGGTTTAAACATGACTTCTTATGGTGGCGACGAACATTGGAAAGCACATGCGATGTTAATTAAATTCCATAAACGTCAAACATTTAAAATACAATTTAAAAATGATTACTATGGAACAAGTTATACCGCAGATGCGATAGTTAAAAACGCATTAGTAATAGGAACAATTGTTGAATCAATGAGCGAACAAAGTAGTAGCTATGATATGTTGATTAAAAATCAGCGTTGGTATTTGTTTGATGTTCCAACAAACTATATTCATATGACAAATAATTATAATAAAATAGTTTCTTATTTTATTAAACAGTATTTGTTATATCCACATTCTGGTAGAATGTACAATTATTATGATTTAGCAAAATTTAAGTTGCAAGATGATTTATATGAGAAAAATAAACAAAAATAATAGGTGGTGAGTAGTTTGCCAGGAATAAAAGTTACTTATCCCGGTTCATCTGGTGGTACATCAAGTGGTGGAACAACAGGTGGAACTTCAGGTGGTAGTACGATTGGAATACCACAGCAGAAAGATATTTTAACGCCAAATTCAAAAATTGATGAAGTAAATCAATGGGAAGATGATATTTACCTAATTGATGAACAAGATTATGTTCACGGTGGTAAAGATGGCTATGATAACGTACCGCATCAGCAGTTGGCAAATCGTACAAAATTTCTGAAATCTACGTGTGAAAAATTAAGAAAAGATTTAACAGATTTTCAAAATGCAGTTAAAGCACAAGATACAGCAAATACAAACGATTCGTTAGTAATTCATAATATGATTACGAATATTCGTACAGATTTGGATAATTTAAAGTCTGTAGTTGATGCGAATGATGCAAATGCACAAGCGGCAATTACAAATTTGCAAACTGCTGTTGCAAATTTAATTACGCAATTAGCGAACCATAAACATAAATATGCTGGTTCAGATACTTATGGCGGTGATGCTAATACAGTAAAAGTTCTTGTTGATAATGCAAGTAAGTTATTGTTGACAGGTACAACAGGTGCGAATCCAAATTGTCTGTATCGAACAAGTAATGTATATATTCAGAATGATGAAGTTACAGCACGACAATTTAATGGTAAATTAAATGGTGATGCATTAACAGCAAAGAAACTAACATCAAAGACACAGATTACATATTATAATGACGTTATTGGTTCTTATTTATTTGATGGTTCTTCTCCAAATATTTCTGTTAAAATGAGTTTGAATACGACAGGTGTTACGGCTGATACGTATGGTAATAATGCTTCTCATACGTTAACCATGAGCGAATCATTTGTTGTTCCAAAATTTGCAGTTAATAGTAAAGGGCAGTTAACTCATGCAGAAGATATAGTTTTAAAACTTCCTGATGAAGCAGTAAGTGGTACGACTAATGCCACACAAAAAGGAGGTAAATTATATCTCATTGGTGGTAAGCATCAAAATCCAAAAGAATTTACGTATAGTAATAATAAAGCGTATATGATAGATGGCACATTGTATTCTAATGATAGACAGGTTATCAATACGCATGATACACAATCTTTATGGAATAAAACATATGAAGGTTATACATTAAAAGAAGCATGTAGTCGTGATGTAGAAACAAATACACAAGGTGTTAATGGCAGTAATAAACTTGTAACAAGTGATGCATTATTTAACCATCAACATAAATATGCGGGTTCAGATACATATGGTGGGGATGCGAATACTGTTAAATTAACGTTAAATGATACAAATAAGCGTTTTTTAACTGTAAATCAAGGATTTAGCGGTCCGCTTGAATATAATGACGAAGCATATATTGAAGGAAATGATTTAACAGTTCCTGTTGTTCATGCAACAGATATAATGCATATCCCAGGTGGTAAAGTTTGGATTGATACAAGCGTTAATGCAAAAGATGGTGGCGTATTTAATCCTGCAATTGTAAAATGGATTCAAGAAATTCAGAAAATTTCAAAATTATTTTCAGGATTTATGGGTTCAGATATGCATAAAGGTAAATTGGCAGGTTCATTAGCTTCATGTGATGCAGGTACAATTTTGAGTTATTCTGCTGGTGGTTATGTATTGGCAGATAACACAACGCAGTCAACATCCACAAATGTTGTAATCGCTTTGACAGATAGTGATACAAGTAAAAATGTATGGGTAAGTCAAGTAGCTATTTTTGAGACAAATGACTTTGCACATGATGGTGAAATGGTGTATTTGGATAAAAATGGTCAAACAACATTTACACGTCCAAAGACAGTCGGTGAAATTTCAAAACGTTTGGGATATATGGAAAATCAAATGTTTGTATTCAATGGTGCATATGTTGAATTGTTGAATAAATAAAAGGAGGACATAATATGTCAACAACGCCGAATGAGTATATTAATATTTATACAGGAGCTGTGACAGATAGTGGAAAAGACGGAGATTTAGTATCTCAGAATCAATTACAAACATCCCCTGTAACAGTATCTTTGGATGCTAAAAAGAATGAGGTTAAGTATATTTTATGTGCAGTTCGTACACAAAAAGGATATAAATCTACAAAAACTGCAATTAGTTTTGTTGGTCAAACAAGAACGAAATGGAGAATTGCATTAGATGCAGGTTTTAAGGACGATAAAGAAGCAAAAGCAAAAGGACTTTTTAAAAATTCTTTATTAATTACAAATGATATAACGGACACAAACACTTTATTTTGGTTAGAAGTATCATCATCAGATGATGAAAAACCAAAAAAAGACGTATCAGTATCTATACGAATAGATAGTTTTATTGTTACGGTATAAAAAGAGGGGATGAAATATGAGTATTGTTTATATGAACCCTGGTTTTGTACACTTGTTTCAAGGCGATACTTTCCCCTATTTTGAAGGTACAAAAGAAAAGTATACAAAATGTCAACAATATTTTGTACCATTAGACCATAAAAATTGGCATACTGTTTACACAAATGAAAAAATATTTAATTGGTATATTCGATTTGATATATATACAAATTTGGCAAATAAGCCAACTGATAAAAAAGAAGGATTTTTTCGTTTAATTACATACGATAAAGATGAAACGAAAATTAAGGATGTAACGGTAAGTGTAGATTCAAGAGATAATTTAGTTTTATCAAGTGGAGAAGAAACTTTATTAAAAACTCCATTACAATTAGAAAAATTACATTGTTTTGAACTTCATGTAAAGAGTAATGAAAAATCAGAAACGATAGAATTATGGCATGGAGAAGAAAGAATTTATACAAATGGTATGACAATTTATCAAAGATTAGATGGAAAGCAACCTGTTACAATTCAGATAAAGAATATTGTATATTTGCCAACAAAAGAAACGTATCGTTTTGGTATTGCATTATCAGATTTTATTATTGGCAATACTAGATTGGGAAATTGTTATTGTCAAATATTGGATACAGATGTAAAATCTACGTTCAATAAAAAAAGTGATGGTACATATGAAACAGAAATGTACAATAAATTTATTAATCAGACACTATCAAATTTAGACCAAATTAAAGATGTTAAGGACATGAAAAGTCTAGTTTTGGCTTTATCAATCTCTGCTGTAGATGCAATTACTCCATTTTATAAAAATAACTTCTTGAAATATTGGGTAGATGATACTGAAATTAATTTACAAGATTTGCCTGAAATAAAAGAAAAGGGCGTTCAATCAGAAGTTATGGAAACAGACCCTGTAGAGGGTGGATTTTGGATGTATGATACATTACAGAGAACTTATAAAATGATGAGTGGAGAGTGGGAATGGTCATGACGATGAAACAAACACTTGGTCGCCCAAAAGTTTTTATAGTCAAAATAGATTCAGATACTTCTGCATTTAAATATGTATCTCAAAGAATAGATACTTGTCGTGTTCTTAGTCGAACGATTATGGAACGTTACGATACGAGACGTAATGTGTACATTACAAATCAAGTAGATTATGATACAAAACGTGATGTTCATAATATGAATAATATTCAATTTGATACTTCACGCAAGATTAATAAAGATGTGCAAACAGATTCTGATACAAAACGTTTTGTAAAATCTGATGTTCCTGTAGATGGATATTCTTTTTGGGTAAATGCAGATGGTCATAGTCCTGTTGAATGTATTATTTTTACAAATATTTCGTATTTTCCATATCCTGATAAATTTGTGAAAGTGCTATTAGATGCTAATGGGAATTATGGTTTTCTGCCATTAGCTCCTGTAGGTTCAGAATTTGATAGTGGTTTTAGATTTACAGAAGATAATGGTACTGTTTGGCAAATTTGTACGAATGTTATTTATGATTTAATTGACCAATTATTTATTAATGATAATTATTTTATTAACATGTTAAGTTTAAATTATGTTTATCATGCATTGAGGAAAGTTTTTAATGATGACCATGTTACTAAAGATAGTACAAATAATTGTATTTATTTTAAAACAATGATGGCAAGTTGTGGAATACATAAAATGTTTGTGATTGGTTTGGATTGTAAAATTTCATGGAAGAATAATAATGATAAGGATGACTGGACAAATACAATTACATTAACGACTTATAATAATGGTTTAAATGATACATCGTTTACTGGGGATGAAAGACATAAAGCAGATGCGATGTTAGTAGAATTTGAACAAAATAAATTATATAAAATAGAATTTTCAAATAAATATAAAGGAATATCTTATATATATTATGATGTGACAACAGAGCCGATTAAAAATTGTATTATTTTTGGTAAAGATGTTGAAAAATTACTTGAAAAATCTTCTAATTATGAACGATTGCTGAAAACACAGCATTATTTTACATATGATGATATAGCTGATGATTTTGTTGATGCTGAACCAACAACAAGTCCATATAATAAAGATATGAATGATATGAAAAAAATGTGGTTAGACCATACAGTTACAAAACATCATTACAATTATTATAAATTGGAAGATTTAAGTCTTAGTAAATATGGTGTTCCTGAAGGTGTAACTTTATAATAAAAAGGATGATTGCTATGAAGAAAAGATTAATCGCTGAAGTTAAAAATTTTAATATTGATGATGTAGATTTGTTAAGTTGGATGATAGATAGTTCTAATGCAGAAGATTTATGTACGGAAATGGCTTTTTGTGATAAATATGTTGATGATTTTTCTGCTTTAGATGATATATATAGACATTTTTGGAAAGAAATTAAAAGTATAATTAACAAGTATTTATTAGAAAATTTTGATATTAGTTTTGAAGATTTATCCGAGAATGATTCAACTGAATTAACAAATAAAGCACTTGAAGAAATAGAAGAAAACTTAGAGTCTATTGAAGCTGGTTGGCCAGATACAATTGATGAATTAGTGGAAAAAGTAGAAGAAGAAAATGACCCATATGGTAATATGAAAAAGTTAATTGATAAATATTTTGATGTAGATTGGGAAAAATAATTTTTCAATGATACAATAAAAAGCACGATTTGAATCGTGCTTTTTTGCTATATATTCAATTATTGAAACTATATTTTTAATGAAAGATATAATATAGGAGGTGTATTTATGAAATTAAAATATCGTGTCAAGAAATTTTTTACAAAAAGGAATATAATAAGAATATTAAATGTGCTTGTAAATCTTTTGGCAGAAATATTGTTTTTTGTGATGGCAGTTGCATTTATTAATTTTATGATTTTTGTGGTTGTGAAACTTCTTGTTTTCTTGTTAGGGGCATAATTAAATGGGATTAAAATTTGATAAAATTAAAGAAGAAAACGAAAAAGATAATAAACGACTTGTTGATGAATTAGAAAAAGAATTAGAAACAGCAGAAGATATAGAAGTAAAAGGTAATAAAGTTGGTATAAAAACAAAAAATCGAACGGTAGAATTAAATGGGAAACCTACAGAAATAGAAATGAACGTGAATCGTTGTATGTTTTGTGGTCATGTTGGAACAAGTCAGCATCCATTATTTTCAATGGATGGAAAAAGTTTTATTTGCAAACCATGTTTAATTATGGGGTTTAGAACAATGTTGTTAAATCATGTTTCTATGCCTACTGTGGAGGAAATGAGTACAGATGAAAAATTTGATGCCTATCAGTACTGATGTATATGATTTATTAATAGATAAAGGTATTAAAGAAAATGAAGTAATAGATGTATTAAAAAATATTTTATCAGATATTACTTCTCATTATTCTGTGCAAATAAAATTAGAAGAAAATTATTTTAATATGCTTCAAGATATTGTTTGGTATAATTTAGAGAAGCAAGATGAAAATGATTTATCAAATGTAGGTAGGATGTATCCTAGTTTTCAATCTTTGTTTGATGTAGAAAATAAATTAGAATATAAGGATATTGTTTCTGTATCAGATAACTTAAAAGATATTAAAGAAAAATTAAAAGATTGCTATATTGTTCAATTAACAGGACCAAATGCGTTATTTGAAAATTCATCTACAAAAATATGTTATGTTGATAAAAGAAAAAACAAACAAATACAAAAATCAGTACACAAAACAAAGAACATGATAACATGTGTAATTAAAGAACTAGTTAGCGTATATAAAATGGAAGAAATAAAGTTAAATAATGTAATTGATACGTTATTAGATGCAATTGAAAAAGCAGAGAAAAATCATAGTAATATTGAGGTGACGTTTCTATGAGTATGGAGAAACAGGCAAGATATGGAGATAAAGTCAAAATTACTTGTCCTCATGGAATACAAATAGGAATTATTAAATCTGGTAGTTCTTATAGCTTTAGTGATAGTAAAAAAATTGCTAGATTAACGGATGTTGTAATTTGTACAACATGTGGAGCAAAAGGACATATTATTACAGGAAGTCCCTATACTTTTCAAGATAGTTTAGCAACAGCTAGAGTTACAGATAAGTGTGTTGGAACTTGTAAATGGGGATGCAAACGTTGTCCTCATAGTCGCACGGGAGTTATTATTGAAGGTAGTAATTATAAACATGCTGGTTAATATAATTCTAATAATTAATTAATGAAAGGGTAAAACATGAGTTCTTTTGATGATTTTGTAAATCAATTTGATGAATGGAAAGAATCTAAAAATTTAATGATAGATATTCATAATTCTTGTTTATATGGATGGAAAATGGGGTTAAATGTACAAAAGGATTTTAAAAGTCATTTGACAAATGAAGATGAAGGATTTGATACCGCAACTGTAAAACAATTTCAAAGTATGTTTGAAATTGGTGGAAATATGATGGGTGTAGAAGTTATATCTTTATTAAAGTCACAGAATAATATAAATAAGATTTGTTTATATAAAATAAGTGAGGGGAAAGATACTACAACATTAAAAGATGTTGTATTCCAAGCCAACAAACAATTGTTTAAAAAGAAACTAATGAAAGACCCATTAGGTGGGTACATGGATTGGAAATATGCTGTGAAAATCGGCGGTTTAAATATTAGAGATAGTAAAAATACCTATGTAGATGCACAAGATGTTGGTGACTTCGGAACATTTCATGGGGATGAAAATGGAGTACATGTGTGGGGTACTGTTAATTATACTACCTCTGATGTTATAATAAATCGTATTACAGATAAAAATGCAAAAAAAGCATTTGATTTGGAGAAAGAGTATCAGCAAATATTAAAAATCAATCCAGCTATTTTTTCAACAAGTGATGGCAGTTCTACAAGTTCATCAACAACTACTACTTCAACAACAATTGGAAAAGAATTGAACAAGAAACCTATTTCTTTAGAAAAAGAAGATTTTACGATTTCGTATACGAAATTTGTAGAACCTGTCACCATAGTTTGGGAATACACACTTCCTTAAAATTTATAGGTGATAAAATATGAAATTCAGAACAAATTTATTCGAGTATGATGATACAGAACGTATTGCAGATGATAGTTCTAAAAACAATGTAGAATGTTCCATTAATGGTAATAAAGTGGCTTTAATTGGTAAGAAAGCAAACATTCGTTCGGTGTTAAATAATTGCTTTGAGTTTTATAATATTCAAGAAGATAACGATATTTTGTTAGTTAATTGCTAAGAAAGAGGATTATCGTGAATAAATTTTTAGATGATTCTAAGATTATAAAAAAGGAAGAACAAGCAGAAGAATCTTTTGATTTGGGATTTGATGAAGAAGAACAAAAAGAAGAACATCCAATTCAAGCAAAAGAAGAAAAAAAGAAAATTATTCCAAAAAAGAAAAATGTAGAGAAAAAGGAAAAAGTAAATATACTTCAACCAAAAACAAAATTAGAAATTTTGGTAGAAATGGTTAATAAAACAAACGAGCAATTAATCAGTAAATATATTGATTTAGATTTAAATCAATTTTTGTATAATGATTGTGGAAGTAATGCTGAAAGGAATCGTTATCAACAAACAATTAAAAATATTGCTCATGATATTAGAATCATTGAAAAGAAATTACAGTTTTTGCAAAAACGATATAATGATGAAAAAAAGGGATAATAAATATCCTTTTTTTTATATATAGAGGTGTGAAAATAATGGCAGAAAGTCAAATGCATAAAAAATTAAAAATTATTGCTTCAGCTTTTTTAAAAAAACATTGTATTGATATAGTTTCTACTGAAACAAAATTTCGTAACATGCATAGTGTAGCTGATGCGTGTGGTATTAATTTAAAAAAGAAAGAAATACGTGTAGTGGAAGTAAAAGCATCATTACAAGATTATAAGCGTGATACAAAATTATTTAATTTAGAGAAATCATACTATCCGCATTGTAATTATTTTTATATTATGTGTCCAACAGATGTAATACCAAGAGATTTAGTATTAAAAGAATTTGGTTTATTGTACGTTGATGAAAACAATATAATAACAGTTGTACAAACTCCAACAAAGAATAAAAAATTAAAAACTAGATTTGAAACTACATTAAAAAATTCATGTAGAAGTATGACAAATGATTTAGTGTTTAAATTAATGCGTGTTGCAGATTATGTAAAAGGATTTAAATATTCTAATAAATTAGATAAAGAATGATAAAGGAGATAAACAAATGGAAGATAAGTTAATGTTCATTTTATTCGCGTTAATTGCATTAGGGTTGCAAATTACTATTTTTTGTTGTAAAATGGTAGTGGTATATTGTTGTGCATATTTAATTTCAACATTTTTTGGATTCACATTTTTATCTTGGATGCAAGTATTTATATTAACGATTATTTTAGAAGTTGCTAGAATTCTTTATTTAAAAATATTAAGCTAATGACAAAAAAATAAAAGTAGTGAGGTGATAATATGGCAAAGATATTTTGTTTGGTAGGAGCGAGTTGTAGCGGTAAAGATACAATATTTCGTAATTTGGTAGATAGTGATTTACCAATTGTTCCAATTGTGACATATACAACTCGTCCAATTCGACCGAATGAAAAAAATGGTAGAGAATATTATTTTGTTGATAAACATAATTTTATTAAATTACGTCATCAAGGTAAAATTATTGAATCACGTATATATCACACGGTACATGGAGATTGGATATATTTTACAGCAAATGATGGGCAGTTGGATATGACCTCTAATAAAAAGTATTTGATGATAAATACTTTGGAAGGTGTTAGTAAGTTACAAAGATTATATAAAGATGATGTGGTTACAATTCATTTATGCGTAGGAGATAGAGAACGGTTATTAAGAAATCTTTCTCGTGAAATGAATGGAAATGAAGATTATGTGGAAATGTGTAGGAGATTTATTTCTGATACGAAAGACTTTAGTGTAGAGAATCTTGCTAGATTGCACATTAAAGAAATCCGTGTTGTAAATGAAAACATTCCTGATTGCGTAAAAGAAGTTTCACAAATTATAACAAATAAGAACTAAATAAAAATAAGCCCGATGATGAGTATCAGGCTTATTTTTTTATATTTATATACTATTTTTTTAATAGAGATTTTTGAATGAACGTGAAACAATTCTAAAATAAGGGAGTAGTTGTTGGAATGAAAAAAAGGCTAATTGCGAAAATCATAGTCAAACCTAGCGAATCAAAGAGTGAAGATTTTACATTAGCTTTGGTTGACTATTTTAATAAAGAATTTAAGAATAATAATTTAAATAGTAAAAGAAACAATGGATATGTAAAAGTTGCACTCAATGGAAAATATATGGATAAATATGATTCAGTTATTGTAGATTGTTGTAACGGAAAAGTTTATCTTCGTGGTGATAATGTAAAAGATAAATATTTTGGTCGTTTGAGTAAATTTAATTTAAAACGTCGTAGTGATGCATATCATTGTGTAAATTATAATGCAAATCGTTTAATTCATCGAATTAATAAAATCAATGAATCTTTTTTACAAAAAGATGTTCAGGCAAAACCTTTAGATTTGCGTCAAACTACTGCAAATATATTAGACTTAAGAACTGAAACAGCCGCCATGTCTTTAGATGAAGCAATTAAGCATTGTGAAGAAGTTGCGAAAGAACAATTAACAAGTCCAAATGGATGTGCAGATTGTGCGAATGAACATTTGCAATTAGCAAATTGGCTAGAGGAATTAAAAGAATATCGTCAACAATATTTATGTGATATGCGTGAAGATGAACCTGAAATGTATGTTGTAAAAGCTAAAAATGTTTACGATTTGCGTCGCACGGCAGAAAATGACGATTTAAATAAAGTGTTTAAAAATACTTTAAATTCTTTTTTAGACACAGAAGATACAAATGAGTTTCTTCAAAAAAAAGATATGAATGATGTGGCATTTTCTACACCTATCGACTTATATAAAGTATATAAAGATAAAATAGAGCAATCATTAAAGAATAATTTAACAAAAGAATTTAATGAAGATATATCTAATGAAGATATGAATCAAATGTATCAACTTTTTAGAGAATATTTACAATCTGATGATGCTTATGATATTTATCGTTCTAAAGTAGAAAAAATATCTAATAATCGAGCGAAGGATTTTGTAAAAGAACTAGATAATAATAATGATGAAGTCGGTCGAAGGATTCCAACAAAAAATGTTCAATGGATAAATGCATTGAATCGTGATAAGCCATTCATTTATTTTAATGGGAAGATTTATTTTGGAAATCAAGAACAACGTACACATACAGATTTAATTCATATGCTTGTGAAAAAGTTTAAATCTGATACAGGAAATCGAAATGATATACAAGATTTAACAAAAGATAATGTAATTGGTTTCGGTCATGTTGTTGGAGATATTGCATTTGTTGATGAAGAATGTTTTTCTTGTACACAAGAAGAAATAGCAAATGCAGTTGTTAAAGAGAATGGAATAAAAAAAGTGTATTCTAATCCGCATCCAACAGAAAATTATTTTGTTCGTTTAGCAAATTCTATTTATCAAGTTGCAGATAATCGTATTGTTAAAACTATTAAAAATAAAATCATAGATTTTCGTAAAAAAATACAAAATGTCTTAGATATAAGATAAAAGAATCGAGGTGAAAAACTTGATTTTAAATTCTGACAAATACTTCCGTTCAAAAAAGATTTTTGATATGTTTAAAGTTTCGCAATTGGATGTCCCTGATATGATGGTACATATTAATAGCGGAACGATTATATATAACAATCAAGTAATTAATTTTAGTGAACAAGATAGCGAGATATTAATTGCTCCAAAGATTGGTGCTTGGTTAGTTGTCCTTTCTATTAATACAAAGGGAGAACTTGTGTATACATATGGAGTACAATCTACAGAAGAAAAGTCAATTCCAAAACTTCCTGAAGATTGCTTCCATTTATGTATTGTAGAACTATCTGCAAGTACAACAATGATTACAAATGATATGATTTATGATTTGCGTAATGTATTTAATTATAGTTCTACACAAGAGAAAACATGTACTTATAAATGTGGATTAGCTACAGATTATTCTTTTACATCAGAAGATAGACAACAATTAAAAGAATTTTATGATAAGTATGAGGAATTATCTGCTGAAATTGATAAACTAAAATTACGATTAAATCCACAGCAGGAATATACTGTAATAACAGATGGCGGTTTAGAATATAACATTCGTTTTAATAACGATGGTACACCATATTTTAAACGTGCAGATAGTTATGATGATAATCCACCATATTCTGATGGAAATGAACATTCTGATTATAAATTTGTATATAATACAAGTACTGTAAATCTTGTAACAGAATCTTGTGAAGACTTTGTTCAGATTGCAGTAAAAGTTAAATCTTTTGATAATTTAAACGATTTGATGAATTGTACATTATTTGTTCGTTGCAATAATGCTACGATTTATAATAGCAATTATCAACCACATTATCAAGAAGAAGAATTTAAAATAGCAAATTTAGATTTAGACAGAGCGGGATTCTATGAAAAATTTTCTTTAAAATTTCATAATCATGGAAATCATGTATTAAGTCTATATTTATATGATAATGCAACTCATGCTTTAATTGATAAAGCAAATATATCATATATTGTAAACTTTCAAAACGAAAATGTAGAATAAAGGTCATGTGATAATATGAATATAGTATTAAATAAAATTAGGCGTAAGGCTGAACTTGATATAGATAAAATTGATACTTCAAAAATTAGTGAGGTAAAAGCTAGTTGCGAAGGACTATATAAAGATTATATTATAGATTCTGTATCATTGTTATTAAGAGAAAAATATTTAAGTGATGATTCTTATGCTTATAAATGGGCAGAAGATATAGCTAGTAGCGATGAATTAAATGATACAAATAGTGAAACATTTGAAAGCGAAGCGTTTTCACTTGTTTCTAAGGTATATAATGGAATTAATGATAGTGTAGGATTAACGCTTACAAACTTTTTTGATAGTGATGTTGATGAAATTCTCGAAAAAATTCCATCAAGCAAAAAAATGAGTGTTATTGATGATTACATGAGTGATGTCGTAGATGAATACGAAATGGATTCAGATGAAGTTATTCGCCCAGGTACATCAGAATATAAAGAACTTATGATTTATGCAACAGGCATGGAAGATAAATTCTCAGACAATAATGTTTCGGAAGCAGATATTGCTGATGAATTTGGAAGAGAGTACATTAATCGTTATTTAAATTATGAATCTAGCGATTTAGATGATAAAATTAAAAAGCTAGTAAATTCTACTGTAAAAGAATGTTGTAGAGATATTGCAGAGAATTTAAGACGTAATTATAAAGGTGAAGCATTTGATATTATAGAAGATGCTTTAAAAGAAGCAGATGAAAATCTTTTAAGTTAAATAATAAAGAGCACATTATGTGCTCTTTTTGTTATAATTAGATATTAAACTTATATAACGTCAAAATTACATATAAATAAGAATAAATATGTATAATTTTGTTTAGAATTCTAAACTCTGAGCACCGTTACTATGCTCACCAGAGGTCAAATGAAACATGGTATTTTAAAAATATAAAATTAAATATATGTACTAATATTTATTAGTACGAGAATGT
>Ga0256405_10002285_pt1 | contig 44942 bp, 31 predicted proteins | sample RumenRJG_02DNA_FD_189096 | JGI IMG/M metagenome (GOLD analysis project Ga0256405, IMG submission 189096) | Bovine rumen microbial communities from Lethbridge, Alberta, Canada - RJG_02 | ecosystem: Host-associated > Mammals > Digestive system > Stomach > Rumen | place: Canada: Alberta... | reverse complement strand
TGAGACGCATCGGTTCTATCGGCGCAATCTCGCTCTCGTAGCGGAATTTCATCCGAAAGCCAAAACGCCGTATCTCCGACGTCATGCGAGGCAGCCAGGACAACACTTCACTAAGCCGCTCCGTGATTGGTTTCACTGGTCCCGGCTCCACCTGCACGAGATCGATGTCCTCGCTATAGCGCACCTGAGGGCTAAAATGAAGTTTATGAATTGCCGTACCGCCGCGAAAAGCCAGCGCATTAGAGAGATACGGATCGCTGAAGATATCCACCAGCGCACGGCAGATCACCATGTCCTGTTCGACAAACGAGTTTTTGGTCCAAGGGAAGTTGTCGCTCCACTCCGTGATGTAGCGCTCGGCTATCATAAATCATCCAACTCCAGGTTCAGGTTGACCTTGACATGCCAACGACGATTCAACGCCCCGTCATGGTTCCGCTCAAAAGGGCTTAGCGGCGTGTTGACGGTTCGCAGGCCAAGCGACCGCCAAACTCGGTAAAGCGCATCTGACTTTTCATTATCTCCGAGGACCGTCTCGCAGATGTAGCCAAGGCGCTGCCAGACAACGCACGGCACGAACGCGCCAAGATCGGACGAAGTTGCGAAGTCAACCGACTCAAGCAATTCAGCAAGGATCGTAGCCGCCGAAGACATTCCACCGACCAAGTCGGCATGCCGCACCAGGTCAAAAGCTGTCAGCACCGCATCTGCAAATCGCACGACTCCTCCATCGGCATTACGGATGACGATATGCTTCTCCGGCATCTGCTCACGATAGAGGAGGCGAAGCATGCCATGCGCAAGACCGCCTCCACGCATACGCGGCAAGGTGACAACCGCGAAGTCCTTCTGGATGCGCTGGTGTCCAGCACCCCATATCGCAGCCGAACTAGTCAATCCAAGATAGTACCGGCGCCCCAGATGTCGCATAAGGTCATCCACATAGAAACTGGGCGGCACTTCGCCGCGAAGCTGATAACGATCTGGCACGCATACATAAAAGCCACGCATCGGCGAAACAATCAATTTCCGCACCTTGAGCCGATGCAAGGCAAGCGCAATTGCCGGATGACGCAACGATGTTGCGGACATTGCCTCTTCTAAAGTGAATGTAGACCGACCCGAAATGAGCCGTCCATGCACCCACTGGGCAAGATTTTCGCGCTTTCCTGTTTGTTCTTTATCATCCACTGATAATAATCCTCACTATTTGTGCGAATATTATACTATATTTTTTCTTCTTCCGACAAGTGGCTTTTCACCGGCGTTATTTCCGCTGCGTAGATTTTCGGACGACGAGCGTCGCGGGTGGTGTAGGATGTGACGCGACGACCGAGGCTGTTGATGGACGAGCCAAGGCCATGCAACTCAATGTTGTCGGGTCTGGAGAGTCACGAATATGGAATGGTTGTGTCGAAATCGTTCTTGGATTCGACACGAAGGATGGTTGAGGCGTGGTTTGGTTGCGGTTGAAGAAATGGCTGGGGGATGGTTGTTGAGTGAAGGCGGGATTCCTGCGTGTCGCGGTGGGAACGGTTGGAGCACGGACGAGGGGAAGGACTAATCGGCGACGATGCCGCCGCCGAGAGCCTTGTAGAGCGCGATCAGGTTGACGGTAATTTGGCCGCGCGAAATCACGAGCGACTCCTCGAGAGAGAGGAGCGAGCGCTGCGCGTCGATGACCGCGGTGAAGTCCCTGAGGCCGTTCTTGTAGAGGTCGTTCGAGATCGCGACTGCGTCCTGAGCCGCCTTAACGGCACCCTGCAGCGCCTGGTAGCGGTGGTACTGCTGCGTATACTCGGCGTAGGCGTTGCGCACTTCGCGGTACGCCTCCTGGATGGACGACTCGTATGCGAGGAACGCCTCGTCCATACGCGCTTCCTCGGCCTTCACGTTCGCGTAGATGCTGCCGCCCTGGAAGATCGGCCAGCTTATCGCAGGCCCGATGGAACCGTAGAAGTCGCCCTTCCCGAGGAACTTGTGAACCTTGACCGACTCCACCCCGAGATAGCCGTTGATGTAGAGCTTCGGGAACCAGAGCGACTTAGCGACGCCGACCTTCGCCGTCTGCGCGGCGAGTTTGCGTTCTGCGGCGCGCACATCGGGACGCGCGCGGATCATGTCGAGCGGAATTTCCGCGATCTTCTCGGGAGCGAGAAGCCAGTCGCGGTCGGGGCATTCCTTAAGCTCGTCGTGGCGGGCTCCAGGAATGTCTCCCGTGAGGACGGCAATCGCGTTGAGCAGTCTCTCCTCCTCCGCGAGAAGCGGCGGAATCGTCGCAAGCGTCTGGTCGACGACGTACTTCGACTGGTTGACAGCGAGCTCGTCGCCAATGCCGGAGTCGAAGCGCGACTTCAAGATGTCGTACGTCTCCGTCTGGAGGACGAGGTTAGTGCGCGCGACCGCGATGCGCTGCTGGGTCGTGCGGAGCTGTATGTATTCGCGCCCCACCTCGGCGGTGAGCGTGACCCAGGCGTCTTCGAGACTCCAGTATGATGCCGCCATTTCGGACCACGCGGCCTCGGTGGCGCGACGGCTGCCGCCGAAGATGTCGATTTCCCACGACGCGTCGAATCCGGCGCGGAAGAGGTCCGAGTAGTTGCGCTTTGAGCCGCTCGCAAGCCACGACGCGTACTGCGACGAGGTGTAGCGCTCGTGGTGCCCCACCGTGCCGCTCGCGCCGAACGTCGCCTTGGGCATGAACGCGGCGTATGAGCCGAAGAGCATCCAGGCCGACGCCTGCAGGCGCTGCTGCGCCATGCGGTAGGTCAAATTGCTCGAGACGGCACTCGCAACCAGATTCGTGAGGACATCGTCGTCGAATCGGCACCACCAGCATGAAATGTCGTTCGTCGTGACGAGCGTACGAATGTCGTCCTCGCCCTCCGCCGGCTTCCACTCGCCGACTTCGGTGCGGTTCGTCGTGGGGTACCCGGCGTCGGGCATCGCGTATGCAGGAAGCCCGTCCATGTCGGGGCTCTTGTAGTCTGGCCCGACGGATGGAAGCAGGCAACAGCCGGCAGCGGCAATCACAACAAGCGGAATCAGTCTTTTCATACATCACTCCTTGCTTTTAGCTGACGGCGGCGGAGCGCCGTTGTGGAAAGATAGGCGAAGAGGCGCTTTATGCGTTCGCGCCACGTCTGGAAGAGCGCGTATAGCCCGGGCACCAAGAGGATTCCGAACGACACGGACGCGAACATGCCCCAGAACTCGGTCGTGCCGAGGTGGTTGCGGCTCGCAGCGCCCGCGCCGGTCGCGACCATCATCGGGAGAGTTCCGAGGAGCGTCGTGAGGGCCGTCATGAGAAGCGCCCTGAGGCGCTCGCCCGCCGCGGCCCCCGCGGCGTCGACGATCGAGAAGCCCTCGTTCTCGCGCTTGTCCTTCGCGAACTCCACGATCAGGATCGCGTTCTTCGAGGCAAGGCCGACGAGAAGGACGAGGCCGAGCTGCGCGTATATGGAGAGCGGATACGGCGAACCAGTCATCCAGATGCCGAACCACTTGAGTCCCACGAGCGCGCCGAACACGGCCACGAAGATGGAGAGCATCACGGGGAGCGGAATCGTCCAGCTCTCGTACTGCGCCACGAGGAACAGGTAGCCGAACAGAACCGCGAGCAGGATGAGCGGCGCGGCGGTGCCCTCGTTGCGCTGCTCCTGGAAGGAGAGCGCCGCCCAGTCGTAGCCGTAGCCCTCGGGCAGCTCGTCCTTGAAGAGCTGGCGGATCTCGTTCATCACGAGGCCGGACGGCACGCCCGGTTTCGGGAGGATGGTGAGGGCGGCCGTCACGTACTTGTCGCGCGTGCTGATGGCGCGCGGCCCCAGCTCGCGCGAGATCGTGCCGAGCGAGCCCACCGGCACCATCGCGCCCGTGTCGGACCGCACGTAGAGCCGCTCGACCGCCTCGGGCGTGGCGCGGGCCGACGCCTCGGCGGCCACGGTCACGCGGTTCACCTGCGTGCCGAGGTTCACGTCGTTCACGTAGCGCGAGCCGAGGTAGTTCTGGAGCGTCGCGTAGATCGTCGCCACCGGCACGTGGAACATCTCGGTCTTCACGCGGTCGAGGTTGAACTTGAGGTGCGGCGTCACCGCGTTGTAGCCGGAGAACGCCATCAGCACGTTCGGGTTCGCGTTGATCTTCGCGAGGAGCTTGTCCTTCACCGCGTCCATCTTCACGGGGTCTGCCGTGGTCTTGTCCTGGATGTGAACGGAAATGCCGTTCGCCATGCCGAGGCCGGGGATCGCCGGCGGCATGAACACCTGCCACTTGGGCTCCGGCACCGCGGCGAGCAGCTGCTGGATGCGGCCGACCATCGCGGACGCGTGCTGGTCGGGGAGGGGACGCTCCGCCCAGGGCTTGAGGTCGATGATGAGCGTGGTCTGGTTCTCGCCGCACCCGCCGATCATGCCCCAGCCGGTGATGGAGAGGACGCTCGAGACCTCCGGCAGCGTGCGCAGAAGGTCCACGGCGCGCAGGGCGGCGTCGCGGCTGCGGTCGCGCGCGGTGCCCTCGGGCATCTCCATCGAGGCGAACACCACGCGCTGGTCCTCGTCGGGGAGGAAGGCGGTCTGCGTCTTCGTGAACATCGAGACGGTGAGCAGCACCGTGAGCAGCAACAGCACGCCGGCGAGGAAGATGCGGCTCGCGAGCCACTTCGCGGCCGTCACGAAGAAGCCCTTGAAGCGCTCGATCAGCCAGTTGAACCACGCGAGCGGGCCGTGCTTGTAGGGGCGCGACTCGCGCAGCACGAGCGAGCAGAGCGCGGGCGCGAGGGTGAGCGCGCACAGCGTGGAGAAGCACACCGCGGCGGAGAGCGTCACGGAGAACTGCTGGTAGATGCGCCCAGTGATGCCGCTCATGAAGCCGACCGGCACGAAGATGCCCAGCAGCACGAGCGTCGTCGCGATCACGGCGCCCGTCACGTCGCTCATCGCCTGGATCGTCGCCTCCTTCGCGTTGAGCCCGCGCGTCTCGATGAGGAACTGCACGCGCTCGACGACCACAATGCAGTCGTCCACCACCACGCCGATCGCGAGCACGAGGCCGAAGAGCGTGAGGATGTTGATGGTGTAGCCCAGGACGGCCATGAGGATGAACGTGGAGCAGAGCGACACGGGAATCGTCAGCACGGGGATGAGGGTCGCGCGCCAGTCCTGCAGGAACAGGTAGCACACGAGCACCACGAGGCCGAAGGTGATGAGCAGCGTCTCGATGATTTCCTTGATGCACATGCGCACGTAGTCGGTGGCGTCGTAGGGGACGGACCACTCCAGGTCCTCGGGGAACGACGCGGCGAGCTTTTCCATTTCCTCGTAGATCTGGTCCATCGTGGCGATCGCGTTCGCGCCCGGCTTCTGGTTGAGGGCGATGGGGACGGCGTTGCCGCCGTTGAACTGGCACGTGAACATGTAGTTCTGCTCGCCGATCTCGGTGCGGGCGATGTCCTTCAGGCGCACAATGCCGCCGTTCGCGTCGCGGCGGATCACGATCTCGTTGAACTCCTTGGGCGACATGAGACGGCCCTTGGCGGTGATGGTGAACACCTTCGCGCCGTGCTCCGATATCGGGGACGAGCCTACGGAGCCGACGGACGCCTGGACGTTCTGCTTGGTGACGGCGGCGATCACCTCCTCCGTGTTGAGCCCCTGCGCGGCCATGCGGTCGGGGTCCATCCACACGCGCATCGAGAGCTTCGGGCCGTGCACGGTGGCCTCGCCCACGCCGGGGATGCGCAGCAGCACGGGCTGGATGTTGCCGTAGATGTAGTCGCTGATCTGCAGGCGCGACATCGTGCCCTTCGGCGAGCGCAGGCAGATGAAGCCGAGGGCGTCCTCCGCCTGCGCGCGGATGCGGCCGCCGAGCTGCTTCACCTCGGTGGGGAGCTTCGCCTCGGCCTGCGACACGCGGTTCTGCACCTTCACCATGTCCATGTCGCGGTCGGATTCGACCTCGAACGACACCTGCAGCTGGTAGTCGCCCGTATCGGAGCAGTTGCCGACCATGTAGAGCATGTCGTCCACGCCGTTCACCTCGTCCTCAAGCGGCATCGCGACGGTGTTCAGCACCTCCTTCGCGTTCGCGCCCGGATATGTGTAGCTCACCGAGATGGACGGAGGCGTCACGCGCGGATACTGCGTGACGGGCAGGTTGAAGATCGCCATCGTGCCGGCCATGGACAGCACGATCGCGATGACCATCGCGAAGCGCGGACGCTCCACGAACGTCCGCGAGAACGTCTTGATCTGGTCTATTGCTGGCCTAAGGGGAAGCTTCATCTGTTCCTCACTCCTCGATCGGGGACTTGTGGGCGGCGTTGATGTCGTCGTTGGAGGTCGGCTGGACGAGCGCGACCTTCACGCCGGGACCGAGCTTGGAGATGCCGGAGATGACGACGCGCTCGCCCTCCTTCACGCCTTTCACGAGCGGGGTCCATCCGCCGAAGGGCTCCTTCGTCTCCACCGGACGCTGTTCGACCGTCATGTCGTCCTTCAGGATCCACACTCCCTGGTTCCCGCCGGGAAGGTCGACGATCGCCTGCTGCGGGACGGACGGGTAGCTCGGCGGCTCCTGGTAGTCAGTGAGGAGCGTCACATAGCTGTTCGGAATGAGCAGGCGCTCGGGGTTGGGGAACCTGAGTCGCATCATGATCGACGCCGTCTCACGAGACATCTGGTTGTCATCGAAATCCCACTTGCCCTCCTGGTCGTATTCGCTGCCGTCGGGGAGGATGAGGCGCATGCGGAACGCATGGTCAGTGCCCTCGCGCTGAGCCTGGCGCCACGCGATGTAGGCGCGGTCGGTGAGCGGGAAGGAGACGCGGATCGGGTCGATCTGCACGATCTTCGCGAGCGCGCCCTTCGACGGCGCGACGTAGTCGCCGACGTGGGCGGAAGACTTGCCGATCTGCCCGGAGATCGGAGCGAACACCGTGGTCTTCTTGAGGTCGTACTCCGCGACAACGAGGTTCGCCTTGGCCTGAAGGACGGCGGCCTTCGCCTTTTCCGCGGCCGCTTCGGCGTTGTCGCGCTCAAGCTGCGTGATGCCGCGCTCGTCCGCCTTCTCCATTCGCTCGAAGTAGCGCTCGGCTCTCCTCGCCTCGGCCTCGGCAGCCGCGAGGTCGGCCTTGCGCTGGTTCGCGACGGCCTGGTAGCGCTCGTCATCGATCACGTAGAGGACCTGACCCTCCTTCACGACGTCGCCTTCCTTGAACTTGATCTCGCGGACGTAGCCGTCGATCTGCGGAAGGAGATCGACCTCCTGCACCGCCTCCGCGTGCGCGACGAACCTCTCGGGGAGATTGTATACGCGCAGCTCGGCGTTCGTGACGGCGACGGTCTGCTGCATCGCCGCCATCGCAGCGAGCTTCGCGGCCTGCGCCGCCGCCGCGCCACCGTCGCCCTTCGGCCACATGTCCTTCCCTATCCAGCCGCCCGCGACGCATACCGCCGCGAGGACTATAGTCCCTATTATGCTACCGACCGTTGATTCCTTTTCAGCCATTGCTTGACTCCTTTATTCGTATGCGGTTCCAGATTGCCTCGTATGCGTGCCTCAGCGTCTGCTCGAGGTCGAGCGTGAGGAAATGGTCTATTCGGGCCTGCACAAGCCCGTCCCAGATTGCAATCGCGACGACCGCGACTTCATGGGCGTTGATCGTCGCTCGCGCCCTGCCCGCCTTGATGTCTGCGACTACGGCGTTTCTGAACGCGGCCATAGGCCCGGAATCGGCGTCCGCGAGAAGGCCTTCGCGCACCTTCGCCATCGAGTCGTCGGACCACTTGATCTGGCACTTCATCAAGCGGAAGAACGCCGCGCCCTTCGGGTCTTCCGACATCTGGACGGCATTTCTCACCATCATGTCGGCGACTTTCGGGAACGTGAGCTCGCCATGGGGCATAAGTTCCTCGAGCTGCCGGCGGAACTTCGCAAGCGCCTCCTCGACGAGTTCGACGAGGAGCCGCTCCTTCGACTCGAAATGCCAGTACACGGCACCCTTCGTCATCTTGAGCCGCGCGGCGATGTCGTTGAAGGTCGTGCGCTCGTAGCCCTTCCTCACGAAAAGCGACAGAGCGCTCGCGAGTATCCTCGTGCGCGTCTTCTGTGCGTCCTCTTTTCTTTTACGGGCCATGATGGGCACATATTATACATACCTTCTGGTATGTATGTCAAGTGGGAACTTCCGGCTTTTTCGGCAACGCCGATACGCAACTTCGGCGCCCGATTTGCTATAATAGCGGCATTGTGAAGTTCGACCTCCATATACACAGCTGCCTTTCGCCCTGCGCGAACCTCGAGATGGCGCCGTCGGAGATAGTGCGCAAAGCCGTTTCCTCGGGGATGGACGGCATTGCGCTCACCGACCACCAGTCGGCGCGCAACACGCCGGCGATCGCCGAGTGCGCGCGGCGCGCGGGGATCAAGTGCCTTTTCGGGATGGAGGTCCAGACCGCCGAGGAAGTCCACACCCTCGCGCTCTTCGACACTGTCGAACAGGCGCTTGAAATGACGGAATGGGTGTACGCCGCGATGCCGAAGCGCGTAAACGACCCCGAGACCTTCGGCGACCAGCCGGTAGTCACCTGGGACGACGACATCGTCGAAATGGAATGGCGCATCCTCGCAATGGGCTGCCGACGCACGATACCCGAGACGGCGACGAAGGTTCACTCCCTCGGCGGACTCTACATCGCCGCGCACGTCGACCGCGCGAACCACTCCGTCATAGGCACGCTCGGCATGATTCCCGAGCCGATGGTGGAATCGGAGCGTCAACCGGACGGCGGAAGGTTCTTCGACGCAGTGGAACTTTCACGCACCGCAGACGAATCCACGTGGCTCCCGAAGATCGGCGACTACGCCGTAACGCGATCCTCTGACGCGCACAACATCGAAGACGTCGCCCGCGTGTGGACCGAGGCCGAAGGCGAATTTTCCGTTGCGGGGCTGAAGGCGATCTTCGCGGCAAAAGCGACGCGCATCTCCCCGCGGCTCACGTCGTTTTGATGCGCCCTGCTTCAGGGCCGCGTCGGCGCGGGAGGAAGGCCAGACTCGACACCGACAATCGCGATATTGCTGCGGTCGGCGAAATCGACAACCGCCTCGCGGTCGAGAAGAAGAAGACGCCCTGCCTGGAACGCGAGCGCCGTGACGCCCGCCTTCTTCATGTTCTTGAGCGTCTTCAGGCCCACGACGGGAATGTCGAACCGCCAGTCGTGCCCTTCCCTCGCCGCCTTGCAGAGAACCGAGCCCCTGCCGAGCTTCCCAGCTCGTTTGATTGCGGCATTCGTGCCCTCGAACGCCTCGACAGCGAGAACCATGCCCGCCTTGACGAGCACCGTCTGGCCGACATCGTGGCGGCCAACGTCGGCCGCGACCTGGAAGCCGCGCTCGACATCGGTCTTCTCCAAATCGGTAAGGCCGCGCTTCGTGAGGACTCCTGCGCCAGGCAGATTGTCGTCCATGTATGAACTCGCGGGGATCATCCTAACGCCCGCCTTCTCGAACTCGGAGACGAGCTTCCCGAAAATCGTGTGCGCGTTCTTGACCGGCATCTCCCTGAGCCAGCCGAGGACGACTGGGCCGAACTTGCCGCGGAAAAGCGAAAGCGGGCTCACCTGCCCCGCAAGCACCGCGCCGTCGTAACCCTGCTCGGCCGTCCAGCGTATCGCCTTGTCGCTCTCGCTGACGGCGAACGGAAAGACATGGTCGGCCGCGCGCATCGTGGCGCGTTCGCACGAACCCTTCACTGCCATGACGTCGACTGTCGCGACGCCGGCCCGGCGCGCGCCCTCGACGAGAAGCCGCGGATATTCCCCGCCTGCGGCTATGACGATGATCTTGTTCATGGTGGTCATCTGCTCTCCAGCGCCGCCTTTATGCGCTCATCGACGTCGTGCGCGTGAAGAGCGTCGAGAACCTGCCCGAGATCGCCGTCGATTATCCTGTCCAAGGAGTAGATCGTAAGCCCGATGCGGTGGTCGGTGAGGCGGTTCTGCGGAAAATTGTAAGTGCGGATCTTGTCCGACCTGTCGCCGGAGCCGCGAAGCGTCAGCCGATCGGCGCCGATCTTCGCCTCCTCCTCGCGGCGGCGGAAGTCGAGTATGCGCGCCTTCAGCGTCGCGAGGCACTTCTCGCGGTTCCTGATCTGCGAGCGCTCGTCCTGGCATACGGCGACGAGGCCTGTGGGGATATGCGTCATGCGGACGGCCGACTCGGTCTTGTTGACGTGCTGCCCGCCCGCGCCGCCGGCGCAGAAGAGGTCGATCCTGAGGTCCTTCTCGGGAATCTCGATCTCGTCCTCCTCGTCGGCTTCTGGAAAGACGACGACGGTCGCTGCGGAGGTGTGGATGCGCCCCTGCGCCTCGGTCTCGGGAACGCGCTGCACGCGGTGTGCGCCGGACTCGAAGCGGAAGCGCCCGTACGCTCCCTCGCCCTTCACGGTGAAGACAATCTCCTTGTAGCCGTCGAGGGACGTCGCGTTCGAGTTCATCACGACGACCTTCCACCCCTGAGTCTCGCAGTAGCGGGAATACATGCGGAAGAGATCTCCCGCGAAAAGCGCCGCCTCCTCGCCGCCAGTCCCGGCGCGGATCTCCATCACGGCGTTGCGGCGCTCGAGGGGGTCCGGCGGCAGAAGCGCCGCGAGCACTTCCTGCTCGGTCGCCTCCTCAAGCTGGTACGCCGTCCACGCGTAGTCGAGCTTCTTGAGGAAAGAGTATTCGTCTAAGGCAGCGCGGTAGCGCTTCCTGTCCGACAAAACAGCGGGGTCGCCCATTTCCGCCTCAACGGACGGCAGGCGACCCAGCACGTTCTCGATCTGTTCCTTGTCGACCAAAAGCTTACTTCGCGAACTTCGCGTAGCGCTTCTTGAAGGAGTCGACGCGGCCCTCGGTATCGACCATCGTCTTCTGCCCGGTGAAATAGGGGTGGCACGCGGAGCAGGTGTTGACCGCCATTTCCTTCTTGGTGGAGCGCGTCTTGATGACGTTGCCGCACGCGCAGGTGATCGTGGCCTCGCCGTAGTTCGGGTGGATGTCTTTCTTCATGTCTTTTCTTTCCCTTTGCGAAATTGAGCGGATATTATACTCTATTCTGACCAACCGCGCAAGGGGGGAAGCCGGAAAATTTCCTCTTTTCAGCCCGACAAGAGCCTGCCCATCGCTTTCATCATCGTCGCGAGCATGCCGTTGGGCGCGATGTCGCCGACCCATATCTCATCGGCGTGGCGAAGAACGTATTCATTGCACCATGCGGCGACTTTCTTGTTGAGGCTTGAGCCTGTCGGCTGTGGCGAGATGAAAAGAATGCGACCATCTGCCAATGCCTTGCGAAGCTCGCTTGAAAGCTCGCTTTCGATCGGCAGCCCTTGGGGAACGACATTGATTACCGAGCGGCCCTTGGCAAGCGCGCGGCGCAGAGCTTCGCGTTCCTGGGCGCTCGTGAAAGTCGATATGATCGGCAAGGACGGGGCTGAAGCCCCGCGCACCGATACAGCCACCCCTCCCATATCAGAGCGGCAGACTTCGCCCCCACCCATATCGGCGCGGCGGACTTCATTCCGCCTCCAAACCATTTTCGGCTTAAGCTCGCTCGCCCAGAAACCATGTGAAGCGACAAAGGCGATCCTTGGGCCGTTAAGCAGCTCAAGGTTGCCGAGCGAGTACTGGGTCACTGCGCCGAAACGGTCTCGAGTCCAGTTCTTCGGGTTGTCGCGAATGTATCGGCGGTAGGCTGCGAGCTGCTGCTCGCTCGTAACGATCTTGTCCCAGTAGTCTAACTGCCAAAGATGGTCGCCGATGTCATCAACCTCGCCCGCGCGGCGCATCTTGCCGTAGATATAGCCGGTGCCGCCCTTGAAGCGGCCCAGCAGAAAACCGAGGTGGTGTTCCTTGTTCGTCGGCCGGAATCTGATTCTCACTATCGCATGGAAGTGGTTGGGCATTACGACAAACTCGTCAAGCTCCATCTCTGGGTACTTCGCCGGCATCTCGCGCCAGTATTCCTCGACCCTGCGCCCGAGCTCGTTCAGCTCGCACCGGTCACCCACGATTGCGCCAAATATCGACTTGTTGTGCGCAGTCTGCCATGTGACGAAGAACCAGCCGTTGCGATAGTTGATGTTTGCGTTGCGCAGCGACTTGTGGAAGCGCGGCACATCTGCCGCGCCATCGCCGAGCCGCTCACGCTCAACCATGCCACTAATCGGTCTCATGCACATGGCAGGATTATATCATATTCCCTGCCACCTCGCCCGTCGGCCACGCCACTCCCCGCGCTATATCGGAGCGGCGGCTACGCACCGCCCACACGCTATATCGGTCCGGCGGCTACACACCGCCCACGCGCTATATCGGTCCGGCGGCTACGCACCGCCCACGCGCTATATCGGTCCGGCGGACTTTAGTCCGCTATTTCATCTCGACCCCGACCTTGAAGAACCGGTCGAGCGCGTTGGTCGGCGAGTGCCACCCTTCGCCCGATTCCAGCCCTGCCTTGCCGTAGATGGTGTACCGCCTCCGCGACTCCTCCGCCGCGTCTGTCGTCATGCCTCGTTAGTCACGTGAAAGGATTTATCACTTTTACCCCATCATAGACGGCACCGTCCGACATGTCCTCAGAATACAGCACATCGCAATTCAGGCATTGAGCTGCGGCAACAATGAGCGAATCATAGTACTGCAATCCATATCTCTGTTTCAGCGATATTGCCGAATCAACCAAGCCAGCCGTCATGTCAAGCCGGAGCATAGGACGGAAAATATCGTTCAAAGCGCGAATGTTTTCTGGCGATCGCGTTGTCTTCTTGAACATTGTATTTGTGAACTCGTTGACAACCTGTGCCGAAATAGCGCCGGAATCCGACGCCAGAAGATCCCGAACAATCTGCGCGGCTTTAGCGTGCTTATGCGGGTCTTGATTCAGCGCAGCATAGACCAAGACATTTGTATCGAGAAACACCATGCTACATTCACCTCGCGTTAGCCTCGTCACGGTCAAAATGCCAATCCTCTGCAACGCCGCCATCATCCTGCGACATCAAAAATGTGTATGCGTTCTGCGCCTTCACATTGCGCTCATGGCGCGCAAGGGCCACAACACTCTCAATGTATGCGTTGACAAGGCGCACAAGGGAGGTGCCGTTGCGCTCAGCATACGCAACAGCTTCTTCTACATCAGCCTGAGGCACTGTTAATGTTATGGGCATGACACCGACCTCCTGTTTGTTACTACCTTTCAATTGGCAATATTATACCATAATCCACCGCCGCCCGTTCAGCGCTACCGCATCTCCACCCCAACCGTGAAGAACCGGTCGAGAGCGTTGGTCGGCGAGTGCCATTCCTCGCCCGCGCCAAGCCCCGCCTTGCCGTAGATGGTGTACCGCCGCCGCGACTCTTCCGCCACGTTCAACTTCGGCGACCATTCGACGACCGGCTCGCCGTCGACCATCGTTATCATCGCGGTAAACACCGAGTTCGTGTCGGTCGGATCGGTGCCGGCAACATAGTCCTGCCAGACACACATGTCGTTGCCCTGCGCGTCTTTTTTGCCAGTCGTTTTCAAAAGCGCCGCGACTGGATCATCACCAAACTTCGCCTCGAATCGGCCGATGTAGTCTGCCGCGTCCTCGCCACTAACCGCGTAGCGTGTCGCGAGATCGTTTGAAACCCATGCCGCCGCCTCTTCTGGCGATACTTCAGGTACGGTCGAGACGACATTGGGGATCCAAACGACTTCATCTATCCAGGCACAGTCTTCGCCCTCATCCCCCTCGCCGTCTTTTTTGTAAGTCCATGACAGCGTATGCGGCCCAGTCTCGTTTACTTCAAACTCCAGATATTGCCAATCTGTCACTCCGTTTATCCACGGTTCCTGCGGCACATCGTCGATGGCAAACTCCAGATAGTCGAGTTTCAAGTTGCGAAACGACTCGCAGCTTACCTTCCACCAATAGCCAATCTTGCCCGCACCATACACATTTGCCATGAGGACGCTCGTCTGATTGTCCGTAATGCCACCGCTCTTCCAAACGCTGTCGTATCTCAACGTTTCGCCATCCTTCTCGACTTCAACGCCCTCGCTGCATCGCGTCCACATCGCGTCGCCACTAAAGTGGAATTCGAGATTCGATGGATCGGGCATGACATCGCTTTCTTCCCATACGGCATAAAGATCTATCCATCCGTTTGCAGCTGCAGTCATATTGCTGACCACCTCGCAATCAGAATATATGACTGAACTCGTTTCATTTGTAGCCCAGCCAGAAAAGACATATCCATTATTTATAAAGACATTCTTCCTGAGGGCCTTCTCCGTCCCGTATGTTCTCGACTCGTCTTCCATGTTGCCGATGCCGCCGTTGGCATGATAACGCACCGAATAAACGTTGGCTGTCCATTGTGCAACGATCGTATGGTCGTTCTTGTCGCTGATAACAGTCGTCGGCTCGATCACTATGTCATTGTATAGCCACCCGTTGAACGCATAACCGCTTCTGACCGGACTCGGCAGCACGCCGTATGTCGTTTCTTCAACATACGTTATGTAGTCGTTGACCACAGTTCCGCCGTTTGGATCAAGGAACACCCAATGACCTTTGATCCAGTGCGCATAAAGCATCGTATAGACGCCCTCAATGAATATGGTATCCGACGTGACATGCAGCCCGCCGACAGGCTGCGTCCACCAGCCCGCAAACTTGTATCCGCTCTGTACTGGCTCAGGCGGCAGCACAAACGGCTTTTCTGAATACTGATAGGTGTCCTGAACGCCAAGCGTTCCACCATTGGACTCAAACTGACAGAGATACGACGGAACATCCCAATACGCTATGGCGCGGCGGGAGCCGCCGACGAGCGGCCACGCCTGGGGCAGCGAATGCGAACCGGGCGTCCCGTCCCAGCCCGTGGAATTGGCTTCGACATACGTTGTCAGGCCTGCACTATCGTCGGACTTGCCGGGCGTCATGGCGTAAAGCAGTTGTCCATCGTTCTCCAATCTCGGGCAATTGCCGAAGAAGCGCACGTCTCGCAATTTTTCGAACCCGCTGAACAATCCATCAACAATAGTCCCCGTCCCTTCCTTGACAGTTGCTTCGCGGATGAATTTGTAGTTTGAAAAGATATCACTGGCTTTCCGCACATCGCCACGAAGTCCAATTCTGATAATGGAGCTGTCACCACCGAAAGCATTGACGCCTATATTAGTAACTGTCGAGGGAATATCAACCTCGCTTATTCTCCAATCACCGCAAAAAGCCTCTTCGCCCAGCGACTCGACACCGTACTCGATTTGGGCGGCTGTAAAGCCAGTGCAATTTTTGAAAGCCCTGTCGCCAACTTTCTTGACGCTTCCGGGAACAATGACATTGCCGAGATACGAACAGCCCATGAATGCCTCGTCGCCGATTTCAGTCAAACTTGGCGGAAGCGTCATCTGCCGAAGTTCAGTACAATGTTTGAAAGCATTGGTGCCTATTGCAGTCAAAACCGACTCTGCCGTAAACGTCAGTTCTTTAAGCGCCGTACAACCTTCAAGCGCTCCGTCAAAAACACGCTTTACGGCATCAAGGTTCGGTATCTCTCGAGGGCAAACTCCCTTGTAGCCAAGCAACACACCCTGCACAATCCAATATCCATCTGGCTGATTTGCGAATAGCTTCCCGACCTTCCTCAAATCGTTGTTTCCCAGTTCGGCATCAGGCGATACAAACGTCACATTCTCCAATGCATCACACCCATCAAAGAAGTTCTCGGGCAAATAGTGAACAGATGCGGCAATCACAACATTCGTAATGTGTTGATAGTCATTTGGATAAAGGTCTTTTATCTTTGCGCTGGCGGAGGATACCGTAACATCCCACACCTTCCACTGCGCCACGTAGGCAACATCATGGGCGGGCACGGTTGAATCAGGTGTCGGTAGCCACCCCTCAAGAGTACAACCCTGCCGGAATACCTCTGGCACATTTATTGCAGAACCATAGTCAAGCGATTTTGTCCATCCACCAGAACCGCCATTCGCGTCAAACATTACTCGATATTGGTTTGCATTCCACTGCGCAACGCAAGTGGTATCATCTGCCGGCATTGTTGCCGGAACGGATGGCGTCCAGCTAATGAAAGTGTAACCTGTCTTCGTCGGATTTACAGGGGGCGTAATCACCGTTGCATAGTCCTGTGTGATGGGCGGCACTGATGTGCCGCCAGCAGAGTCGAAAGAAATAGTGTACTGATTGATCTTCCACTGAGCAACGCATGTTGTATTAGCGGCTGGCATCGTCGATGGGACAGAAGGCGTCCAACCCATGAAAGTGTATCCTTCCCTTGTCGGGATTTCTGGCGGCGTGATGGCCGTCGCATAGTCCTGTATAATGGGCAAAATAGTTGGTCCGCCAGCCGAATCAAATGTAACTGTGTACTGGTTGATTTTCCACTGCGCAGTACATGTCATGTTTGCAGCCGGCATTGTGGTTGGAACGGATGGCGACCAACCCATGAATGTGTAGCCTGTCCTCGTAGGATCTGCGGGCGGCGTTATCGTCGCCGCATAGTCCTGCGTTATCGGCGACACCGGCATTCCGCAATCGGAGTCGAAAGAAATAGTGTACTGATTGATCTTCCACTGAGCAACGCAAGTAGTATCATTTGCCGGCATTGTTGCCGGAACAGATGGCGACCAACCAATGAAGGTGTAACCCGTCTTCGCCGGGTTTTCTGGAGGCGTAATCGCCGTCGCGTAGTCCTGTGTGATGGTCGAAACAGTTGTTCCGCCTGCTGAATCAAATGTAACCGTGTACTGGTTGATCTTCCATTGCGCCGTGTATGTCACATCAGACGCAGGGACTATTGCTGGCACAGTGGGAGACCAACCTGTAAATGTATAACCAACACGCGTCACTACAGGAGGCAAGATGGCAGAACCGAAATCAAGGGATTGTTCCCAACCATTATCACCACCATTTGCATCAAAAGTCACCGAATACTGATTAAGTTTCCATTGCGCCATATAAGTCACGTCTCTTGCTGGAACACTCTCGTCCACGGATGGCAACCATCCTGCGAATGTGTAGCCCTCCCGTATCACAAGAGGCAACTGAAGCTTAGTGCCGCAATCCAACGACTGAGACCAACCGCCGAGACCGCCATTTGGATCAAAAGTGACCACATATTTGTTTGGCGTCCATTGCGCGATATATATGACATCATCCTCTGGAACCGTCCCTGGCACATCCGGCAGCCATCCGGCAAATGTATACCCATCTCGAGTTATTTCTGGCGCTGCAATTGGCGACCCACATTCAAATGTTTGTGACCATCCGCCATTTCCACCATTCGCATCAAAAGTCACAGTATAACCATATCCCACGGACATCCCCTGCCACTTGCCATCAGATAAAACATAAGTATCGTTTCCCATTGGTAAGCGGACGATGCAAGATGATGCAATATCACTAAAAGCACTCTCCACAACCGCAGGACAGTCACCCTTCATAGTTACAAGTGAAAGTGACCGACACTTGGAAAATGCAGACGCCCCGATACACGCCACGCAAGCAGGAATCGTTACGCGCACAAGACCGCTACAACCATAGAACGAGCAAGTCTCAATGCTCGTCACGTTGTCAGGAATCTCCACGCTCGCAAGATTGCTGCACCACGTGAACGCCGAAGACCCGATACTCTCTACGCTCTCTGGAATCGTCACGCTTGTAAGACCACTACAGTTGTAAAATGCAGATGACCCGATGCGCGCTACATTGCTAGGAATCGTCACGCGCACAAGATTAGTGCAAGACTCGAAAGCCCGATCCCCAATGCTCGTCACTGATTCTGGTATCGTTATGCTGACTAAACTATTGCAATCCAAAAACGCTCTATCCCCAATGTTTGTTACTCCAACAGCAACACAAATGTTTGTAATATTTTTATAGTATTGATATCCGTAATTATCGCAAAACACACGTCCAATGTTGCCCGCGCATACCACCTGCGGTATTGTCGCTTTTCTGATCTTCACACAGTCTAAGAAAGCGTTCTGTCCGATATTTGTTACGGAATTTGGGATGGACACATTCGCTAACCTACCACATCCACAAAATGCTTTAGACCCAATATTCTCGACTGAATCCAATATTAGCAAATCACTCAAACTCTTGCAGTCTTCAAATGCCGCATCACCTATACTCAACACAGACCCTGGGATTGCGACACGCAACAAGCCACATTTAGAAAACGCAGACCTCCCAATATTTGTTACAGTTTCAGGTATTGTCGCATCAACCAAATTTATGCACGCATTAAAAGTACAGTCGGCGATATTTGTTATTGTCTCTGGGATTGCAACACTTTGCAAGCCACACTCAGAAAACGCTGACTGTCCAATTCGCATAACTGCGACCGGAAGAGTTATCCTTATTAAATTAACGCACGACTTAAACGCGCCATCTCCTATACTCATCACAGAATTAGGCATAATCACATCCGTTAAACCTTGACATCCTAAAAACGCATAATCACCAATCCCCACAATCGTATCCGGCATGGTTACATTCGTTAAACTAAGGCACCCTGCAAATGCATAGTCACCAACATACATAATATCATCAGGAAGTCTCAAGTCGGCGACAAGTTGACCATTTAAATACAGATTCTTCGCCTTAGAAAGCGGATTCGAAGAAGCGTCGCCAAATGAAATCTTGCACCACAAACTAATGTCAGAAATATAGACTGCCGAAAGACCGCGGCACCAATCAAACGCACGCTCACCAATATATTTCACTGAAGGCGGAATCGATATGCTCGTCAGTCTGCTGCATCCTTCAAAAGCAAATGCTCCAATGTTTGTCACCCCGTTGCCAATTGTTATTTGTTCTAACCAATTACAACTTGAAAATGCAGAGTTTCCGATTCTCGTAACATTGTCTGGGATCGCCACCATCTTGCTACTCAAAGAAACGTCTGCGAATAACCCCGTAAACGCATGGTCTCCAATAGTTTTTACAGATTCGGGAATTGTCGTTTGACATACAACACCCTGAATCAATGTTGCCCCGTCTTTAGACAATAGAAAGCCGTTACAAGATGAATAAAATTGATTTTGTTCATCAACGTGAAAACATTTGCATCCACAGAATGCCCGTTCCCCAATGTGCGATATTGACTCGGGAATCGTCACGTCATTCAGACCGCACCAAAGAAATGCAAACGACTCGATACCTGTCACCGAATCTGGAATTGTAACACTCGTGAGTCCGTAGCATCTGTTGAACGCATACATACCGATGTTCGTCACCGTATTTGGAATCGTTACACTCGTCAACCCTTCATAGCCATAAAATGCGCATCGCCCTACACTTGTCACACCAGCCGGAATGATCACGTTCCCATTGATTCCAGCTATAAGCCTTTCCCCATCTTTTGACAACAACATCCCACCATCTTCTTTATACTTGGGATTTTCCACCGAAACACGAATTGACCGCAGATTCGCACATGATGAGAAAACATATCCCTCGTCCCATATCTCGCCTACAGTTTCTATGTTCCTCCCTAACTCAACACTAACAAGATTCTTGCACGAACCAAACGCAAAAGGCCCAATGCTTGCTACAGAATCAGGTATAATAATACTAGTAAGTCCGGAACAGCCCGCAAATGCACTTGCCCCAATATTTGTTACCGTGTTGGGAATTATCACATTCATTAATCCACTACAACCATAAAAAGCATAGTCCCCAATGCTCGTTACTCCATCGGGTATTACCACACTCTTAAGCCCACTGCAACCGTAAAATGCATGATCAGCTATGTTTGCCACAGAGCAAGGGATCAACACATTCGTTAGACTACTACAACCGAAAAATGCAGAAACCCCAATATTTGTCACAGCATCAGGAATCACCACATTTTTCATACCGCTACAATTGTAAAAAGCGGAATCCTCAATGTTCACAACTGTACTGGGGATCACCACACTCGTCAGATTTCTACACCCATAGAATGCTGAACTTCCAATCCTATTTACGCGATACACAGGATAAGTGCCAAGTGTATCTGGAATTGTAACATCGCCTTTTGTAGAGGTGGATACGGCAGTCGAAGAAGAAGAACCTCCTCCTATCATCGCAACTCTATCCGTGACAGTGTATCTCCATGTAACGCCGCCTATCGTCATAGTATCGGCAAATAAACATAATCCCGAAAAAACAACGAGCAAGTGGAATATTAGTAATTTCATAATTATATCCCCAACACTACATCACATCCATTCTGGACCATCAACAAGCATATCGCCTTTCATACGCCAAGCCATACGGTTGGATTGCGGGAATAATTTCTTTAATTCTTTCCACCCATTTAATCCTTTTCGCATAAAGGCTTTTGATATATATTTTGACAACACTTCCAGCTTTTTAATCTTGCAATCATCGGAACAAGGGGTAAAATGCATCAACCCCTGTTCTCCTATGTGAAAGCATTTTATGACTGTTGGAATCTCGAACGCGCCCTCGTCATGTAATTTATCATATACTTTACACGCAAACTCGCCGAAGCAGATAAGACATTCCTTACCAAGCACAGCCTCCTTGATTGACTTCCTAGTTTCGTCATTATCTCCCAGTAATTCATTAGTTAATGTTGTATATTTATTTTTGCAAATGTACCTCGGGCATGCATTTACAATCATAACACGATCTTTCCGAAGATAATCAGACAACTCCCCATCCCCAGAAAAGCTTATTAGCGACACAAGAATGTCGTAGTAATCTCCAGTTGAACCAATTAGCGGACGATTATAGATTGATTCGCATTTCCCCGGACTTTCAAATAATATTGCCACTGGGTTGCCCCATTCACCCGGCTGAAATGCCATTCCTCGTGCGTGTAAACTATGGTTATAGTTATGATTGCACATGTATAGTATCCTTCTGCACTACTTCCCCTTCCCGAACTCTGGCAGCTTTTCTGGGCCTTCGTTGAGGGAGGTGATGATTTCGGCGTGGGTGAGGGCGCGGGAGTAGACGCGGACTTCGTCGTAGGTCGGGGTGACGAATCCGCCGAGGATGAGCATCGGGGGCTTCTTCCACGACTTGGAGGCCTTCATCTCACCAAAGAGTGTGTCGTCCTGATAAAACCTGAGCAGCATGCCGCCGCCAGACTTCTCTGCAGCAACGGTGTAGAGATGCGTCTGCCCGTCGACAAGCATCTTGCCGTGGCCGATCTTCTTAGACTCATCGAAAGCACAGATTCCCGACACCCATTTCTTGCCATAGCGTGCCCATGTCCAGAATACGCTGTCGTCCTTGCTGTCTGAGGAAGACGCGATCTTGAAGATGTAATCGCCTTCCGAGCCAAGGCCCTTGTCCGTAGCAGAACCCCAGACCTGGACTGTGAACGGGGCGAGCGGGACAGTCCCGGCGGGGAACTCCAACGGCGAGCCGGACTGAAGCGCGACAACGCCGTTCTCCGCCTTGGCATTGCCGTATTTGGACGGCGCGATGTTCCCGACGGAATCGGCGAAGCCGTCCGTGAAGGACCAGCGATGGACGAGGCCGGAGGAATTCGGGGCGCTCGGTGATCGCCCCCTACCTGCGGACGGGGCGGGAGACGGGGCGCTCGGTGCGTCAGCGGACGGCGTGCGCGGCGCGCCCGCCCTACCAGACGGCGCGATGGGGCCCGCAACAGAATTGTCTACATCAGGAAGAGAAAGCGTTGCGAGGCGCTGTTCGACCAAGGTGCGCTTGAGTCCGTCGAGCTTGCCGTCGGCTATCGCCTTGCGATAGTAGTTTGCCGCGCGCTCGCGGAAGACAGGCTCGCCGCCGGCATAGGTTGTCTTGTAGTCCCACCAGAAGTCGCCAAGTTCTACTGCTTCGGCGAAGCCGTCAATGTCAGCCCTTGCCATGCGTCCTACATCGTCACGCACCTTTGCAAATTCAGCAAGCGCCCCCTTCCAGTCTCCCAGAAGCGCCAAAGTCTCAGCATACTGGCACAGCACAGGCCCCGTCTTGACCTGCTTTAGCTGTGACAGCAGTTTGCGCGAATCTTTTGCGGCCCTAACCTGTGCCTGCGCAAGCCGAAGTTGGGAGTTGAGACGCGGTGCCTTGCGCGCGTTTTCCTTACTCAGCGCCGATGAAATAATATCGGCGATGTCGGACGGAGGAACGCCCTTGATATTTGTTTTTATCTGCTCGATCGTGTCAGCAGCCTTGCCGAAGTTGCCATCCTTGATGTAATAGCCTACTGCACCGCGAAGAAAGAGATATTTCACCGCCTCGCCTTTTGCAGATTCCGAAAATTGAATTGACGCTTCGGCGACTTCTGCAGCAGTTTTTGTCTTGTTCTTGTATTCCGTCAGGACAGGATTCATTAGTTCTGCAACAAGCGGTCTTGCCTCGGCAAGTTCCGGTTTGGTGGGATATGCAATGGCAACCCCGGTGATGAGCGATGCGAACGCCGCGAAACCTATCTTCTTCATCAGATTCTTTCCTTTCTTTACCTTCTACAGTTTGACCGCGACGGCGTCCAAAAGAAAGACGCCCCCGCGCGCGTACCGCAGAGGCGACTGGTATGCCCGAAAGGAAACGCGACGCGGGGACGAAATCGACATAGTGCGCCCTGAGGACGCACCAAGACAATCTGTCTTTGCGTTGTGCCTTCCTTTCAAGATGATTACCAGTCTTCCTGCGGATCGGCAACTGACGATATTATAGCAAAATTCACCGCTTGTGCGCGGAGAAAGTTCGCTTTTCGCCGCCAGCCGCCCCTTTCGGACAACCAGTCACCGTAATGTTACACGCGGGAGAGACGGGAGAATGACAGCATTTTTTAAAAGTTCCGTCGCGGAGCGACGGAACCCCCTGAATCTTTATTCCAACAAAGGGCGACGGAATCCACTGACGCCGGAAAGTCAAAACTCGTTCTCAATTGCGGAGACAAGGCGCTCGACGCGTGTCTTTATCTGCGAGACGGAGTTGCGTGGGATTTTGAATTCGGCTGCGACTTCGCCTATCGGGCGCTCGTCTATGACGTAAGCCTGGTAAACAGCCTTCGACTGCGCCGAAAGCGCCGTCTTCGTAAGCGCCCATTCAACCGCCGCCCTGCGCCGCGCAAGCCGCCATTTCACGTCCACAATCGCCGCGGCATCGGAATCCACAGACGCCTCCACACCCGCACCAGGATCGTCAAGCGAAACTCTCGTCCCCTCTCCTCGCGCCTGGCGCTTGCGCCATCGGCTGACGAGTTCATTGCGGACAAGCGTAGCGAGATACCGGCGGAACTTCCCCGCATCTCCGCCGACTTTCACGCGGCCGTCGCGAAGCACTTCCACGAGCCGCATGAAAATCTCCTGCACGACGTCTTCGCTCTCGTCTTCGCTTCCGCGCTCCTCGGCAAACGCCCTGATCGCCGGTGCATACAGCTCGAAGAGCCGCGTCCAACCGGCTTCGTCGCGAATGCCGGTCCTGTCCGATGCGAGACGGACAAGCAGCGAAACTGGAGTATCGGGAAAGTTCGCCATTACTCCTCCCCCAGCGCGAGCCTCAGCGTGGTGTTCCATCCCCACTCTCCGACAAGCGAGCGTTCGGCAATATCGTCAGGTCCAAGCTGAACGTGCTTCGGCCTGCCCTTTTCATCCGTCCCTTCCGTCTCGCGGCAGATCGTCCGCCCCTGCCCGACGATATCGTAGACGCCCCAGGCGTTGGGATTCTTCGTCCGCACCCGACACGGCATTTTCGCCATAACGCTTTCCCACTTTACGCCCTTCTCCGCGGCGAGAGCTCTCTTGTCCGCGACAGACGGACCCGCCACGCCGAGCGCAGACGCGTCCGCCGCGTTCGCGCCGCCGGCCGTAGACGCAATGGCAAGTTCATTTGTCGACGGAAGCCTGAAGCGCGTGCCGCGCGGTAGATGTGCCGCGAATCGGCGGTTGAGTTCGGCGATGAACTTCGATATGTCGTTCATCGACATGGCAACGGCAGGTTCGTCATCCGCGCCAACGCGTTTATTGCCAGTCACACGCAACCACTCGCCGTTCGTGACGTGGCTTGCGCCGATCCAGAATGGCACGGCAGACGTGCCGCGGCATTCGACCATCTCGATGCTGACGCCATCGCCAAGGTCGAAGATGAGTGGAGTAGTGGAGGAGTGAGGGAGTGGGGGAGTGAGGGAGTGAGGGAGTGGGGGAGTGAGGGAGTGGGGGAGAGGGAGAGTTTTGTTTGACCGTGTAGAGAAGAACAGCAAGGTCGACGCTATTACAGCCAGAAGGCAGCCGATAATTGCAAGGCGAGTCAAAACAGCCATGCGTGGACGAACTGTGTTCGTCCGCACCTCCCGCAGAAACTCTGCCAACCTTACCGGCCGTTTCACAGGGTCGGCAGCGAGCATTGGAGGGAGAAGCCTGCTCCACGTGCCTTCGAGCGGTTCGAGAAGCCGCAGCGCATCGGTTCCGGGTTCGTACCAGAGCCCGGTCAAAAGTCGGAAGAAAACGACACCCAGCGAATATACATCTGATGCCGCGCTCGCCTCTCCGCCCTTCTTGATTTCCGGAGCGAGATATCCGCCAGTTCCCATGACGAGCCGACGCGTCGATTCTTCATCACCTGCGACGACGGTCTTCTCGACTCCGATCTCGCGCTTGATGCGTCCGTGTTCGTAGCGCGATATTCCAAAGTCGACAAGCACGGCATCGTTCTTCGCATTGAGCAAGATGTTCGACGCCTTGACGTCGCGGTGTACTATTCCTTCGGCATGGATGCAGTCAAGCGCGGATGCGATAGACTCAAGCCAGCGCAGACGATCGGCGTCGGTGAACTCGTCCGGCGAAATATCCGCAAGCGTGCGCGGCTCCCCATTCGGATCGAGCACAAGATCCATGACAAAATACGCCGTACCGTCGTCCATGACACCAAGGTCGGACACTCTTGCGATATTGGGATGCCTAAGCCGTGCAAGCGTGCGCGCCTCCGCTACAAATCGTTCGCGCAGGAAGTCAACCTCGCCATGTTCCAAAGTAAACGTCTTGAGAGCGTAGCGAACACCCAGGGCACGATGCCTCACTTCATAGACGGCACCCATGCCGCCTCGTCCGATCAACCGTATGACATCGTATTCTTTAATGGCTTCCACACTTTATCCCGCTATAAGCATAGTCTCCTGCGGCGGAGCGAAGGTCCGAGCGATGGGATACGGCGTATTCGCCGAGGGCTCCCAGAGGAGGAGCCTTCGGACGTCGCAGGATCAATACACCTTGATATAGGTCTCGGCCTTGAGGCGGTCGATCCACTCGCGGTAGCGGCGGTCTGCCTCTGCCTTGCGAACATTGAATGCGACAGCGTCGTAGGCCTCCTCGAAGGTCATCTTCGAGCCGGCCTTCTCGTCGTCCTTGCGCACGAGAAAGTTCCAGCCGTCGAGCTCAATCCACTTGGAAGTCTCGCCCTTCTTCATCTTCGCGATCTCGGCGCAGACCTCGGGTCTGAACTCGTCCTCGGGCTTGATGTCCTTCCACTGCCCGCCGTCCTTGGCCCGCGCATCGGAGGAATACTTCTTCGCGACCTCGGCGAACGGCTCGGTCTTGAGGGCCTCCTCGATCTCGGGCTTCTTGTCTGCATCGCCGGGACCAATGAGAATCGCCGAGACGGTCACGCGGCTGTCGGTCATGTAGCGCTCGGGATGCGATTCGTACTCCCTGCGCATATCCGCGGGGTTCGCCGAGACGGTCTTGTCGACCGTCTGCCAGCGCATCGCCGAGACGACCATGTCGTCCTTGACCCGCTGCCGCCACTCGGGGAACGTCACGCGGTCCCTGGCAAGCGCCGCCTTGAACCTGTTCGCGTCGCCGCCGAACATGCGCGAGACTATCTCGCGGACGCGGTTCTCGACGACCCAGTCCTGCATCTGCAGCTTCGCGCGCGCCGCCGCCTTGAGTATCAGCTCGCGCTCGATCATCTCGCCGCGCACCTCGGCGTACTTCTCCTCGCCTACGCCCGCGCGGCGCATCTCGCCGAGAACGGCGCTCTTGAGGATAACGGACGAACCGACCCTCGCCGCTATGCCGTCGACCTCGACGGCAAAGGCGGACAGCGCCACAAAGAGCGCCGCCGTCATTGAACATGCTTTCTTCACGTTTTCTCCTTAGAGCATCGCCGCGATCGCCGCGCCCACCATCGGGGCGTCGTCGACCTGGGGCGTGATCGCGTAGTGGACGTTGCGGCGCTGGACGAGCATCTCGTCGAGCTCGCGGCGCACGGTCGCGTCGAACGGAATCGCGCGCGTCTTGTAGTACGTCGAGCCGTCGGCGTTGATCGCGACGGGGGCGGAGGGATCTGCGCCCTCGCCCGACTTGATGACGAACGCCGCGAGCTGCACCGCCGTGAGGACGGCCGCGCGCTCGAAGACGGGAAGGCCGAGGCGCTTCGCCATCTTCGCGTCGTCGGGGTTCGCGAAGATCGTGTCGAGCACGTTGTCGCGGCCCTCTTTCCTGAAGCCGGCGCAGAAGTTGTCGAAGTCCATCGTCTCAAGAGCGCCGAGCCCGCCAAGCGCGCTGGCCGCCTCCTTCGAGAAAAGCCCTTCCTTCGCCGCGGCCTTGTATATCTCGAGGCCGACGCCGCCGAGATACGCGCCGGCGATCATCTTCTCGAGAAGACCGATTCCGGGGTTGCCGGTCTTCGCGTCGGCCGCATCGTCGAACTTGCTGCGCGGCGCCTTGTCGAACGCGCCCGACTCGGCGTTGATGATCATCGAGCCCTCTGGATCGAGGCCGGACATCTTGAGGATGTTCTTGTTCTTCTCGACATAGGCCGTGTTGGTGCCGGTGCCGAGGATGAAGCCGATGTAGGACGAATACGTCTTGTCGCCCTCGGTCGCCTTCGCCGCGAGAAGCGTCGCGACAGTGTCGTTGACGACGGCGATTCCCTCGCCGCCGGTACGCTTCAGAAGTTCCTTCCCGACGAACTGCCCGACGATTGCGGGGGCCTTGATGTTCTTCGTCCAGCGGACGAGCTTGGCGTCGAGGTCCTTCGTCGCCTCGGCCGGGTAGGAGAAGCACCAGCCGAGCTTCTTGCAGCTGGGCTTGCCTTCGAGACGCTTCACCTCGGCCGCGAACGCGTTGTAGAACGTCTCCTCGTCGACTTCGCCCTTGGTGCCGGGCATCGGCTGGTTCTGCTTGTCGGAGATTTTAGGAGGGATCGAGACGATCGCGCCGCGGAAATTCGTGCCGCCCGCGTCAAGCACCGCGGCGGAAGAGCCCTCGGGGATTTTGCCGTTCACGCCGACGAACGTGGGGATCATCATAAGGGACGACGGCTCTCCCTTGAGGCCCTTCTCCATTTCGGAGATGAACGCTGAGAGGAGCCCCGCACGATCGAGATCTGCTGCGGCGACAAATCCATTCTCTTCGAGAAACTGTTCAGGCGTCTTCATTTTCGGCTATTCCTTTCGATAGGTTTATCCAGTCTTCGTTTGCGAGCTCTTCGGCTCGTGCAGATGATTGTATCAAATCCTTGAATATGCTGCCAAGCTGTTTGCGGCGATGCTCAAATGCTTTTTTCGTCAAACGGTGAAAAACATCGCGTTCTTTTGCCGAAAAGCCAACATTTCTATCGTGCCGCGTCAGAGTGACGACAGATGACCCGATTTCGGGGCGCGGCCAGAAACAGCTCGCCGCGACTTTTCGGACGATCCTGACGTCGTAGTCGAGCTGAGCCCACACGCCGGCGAGCCCGCGCGTCTTCGAGCCTTCCTTCGCGGCAAGCCGCTCCGCGACTTCGGTCTGCACGAGCACCGTCATCGACGGAATCTCGCGCCGCTTGACGAGTTCAAGCAAAATGCGCGTTCCCGCCTGATACGGGAGATTGGAGACCATCGCATCGAACTGCGGCACGGCGTTGCCGTAGTCATTGCAATCCGAATCGATTCTGGTGCCTGCAATCCAGTCGAGGGCGTCGGCTTCAACTACACGCAGCTTCGGAGGATTGCCGAGCGCTTCCGCGAGGCGGGCCGCGAGAACGGGGTCCTTCTCTATGGCAGTTACCGTGCAACCGCGATTGAGAAGCTCCTCGGTTAGTACGCCGAGCCCAGGGCCAATCTCGAGGACTTCGGCATCATGCGCGTCGGAACAGCCCGCAAGCCCGGCGTCCACGATAGAGACGAGCGCGTTGCGGTCGATGAGGAAGTTCTGCCCAAGCACCTTGTTGGGATGAAATCCATTCTCGATGCACCACGCCTTTACCTGACTCGGACTCGTAAGATTCATGCCTCGGCTTCCAACTTTAAACTTCCAACTTTAAACTTCAAACTTCAAACTTTCAAAGTATCCTGTCTATGACGCTTATGTAGTCCCACTTGGGATCTTCCGCAGTCCCCGTTACCTTGAACTCAAGAAGCAGTTTCGAAAAAGGGAACATGACCGGGTGGACGAGCTTCCCGAGGAAAGATTCGTTCTTCAGAAGCTGCAGGCGAACTGTAAAGTCGAGCTTGTCCGCCGGAATGTCGTAGCTGCCCGTCGCCTTGATTGAGAACACGTCGCCCTCTATGAAGATGTTGTCTGAGTGGAAGACCCCGTTCGTAACGGTGTAATCGAGGGAGGCCTGCGACTGGTTCACGAGCGAAGCGACTCCCGGCACGTTCGAGGCGAGATAGTCGGTAAGCCCCATGAAGAGATGCATCTGGGCAAGGCGCCCTTCCGTCACGCGGATCTTCCCGCGGCCGTTGAGATGGGGATACAGATTCGTCGATATAGGCCCCGTAAACTCCACCTCGCTGTTCACCACGCCGTGCCTGCCGCCCGCATCGCTGCCGAGGGCCTCGGCAATCTCGCCGAGCGAACCGTCGCGGCAGACTGTGCTGATCGAGAACGACGCGGCGTCCGGGTCTGCGACGGGAACATGCAGCTTCGCCCGGCCCGTGTAGCGGCCTCCGTCGCGGCCGCGCAGGGATATGTCGTCGAACGATATCGTGTCGCCGACGTAGGAATATGAAAACGACACGTCCTCGACGGGAGAATCGAAGAAAATGCCGCGCTTGAACGCGACAGTGCCGCGCAGGTTGTTCTCGGCCTGCCCCGCGGGATCGGGCGCAAGCGTTCCGAAGACGGAAACCTCCGGCGGCGTTTCGCACGAGACGCAGTCGAGCGTCCCGTCGTTGAGGCAGTCGGCGATCGAGAGGAGATCCTTGAGCTCAAGGCCTGACTTCACGTCGAAATCGAGCTTCGTCACGTCGTTCGTCAACGTGACGACGAGCCGGCCGTCGAGCGGGCGGCCCTTGGGATCGAGCGCGGAAAGAGGCCCGACCGTAGTCACGCAGGTGAGATTCGTCCCGCGCGTAAAGACGGAGAGGCCGAGTTCACCGTCGACACGGCGCATAGGCACGTCGTTGTAGCGCCCGAGCTGCGGATGAAGGTCGAGGAGCATGCGGAAGTCGTTGTTGACGAGGTTGACGTCCCACTTGGCCGAAACGGGAATCGGCTCCGTCACGCCCGTGAACGCATCCATGTATTCGACGGACACCGGGATGTCGAGCGTCACGAGAAGCGGCCTGATGTGTGACTGACGGGCCTCGCCGCGCGCCTCGGCGCGGAAGCGCTGCTCGTCGAGGTCGAGGCAGGCGGAACCGCCAACCGACATCGCCCGGTCGATGTCGGGCCAGTCTACGTGGACATCCCTGGCCTCGAGACGTCTGCTGCTCGACCTGATCGTCGCGACGACCTTCTCGGGCGCGATGCCGAGGATGTCGGGGCGTACGAGAGTGAGAGTGAAGGACGGCACGGCGGGCAGCTCCGCCTCAAGGCGCCCGTTGCGCTCAAGGTTCCCAGAAAGATAGTATCCGTCGTGCAGCCGCGGGATTCTCAGCCCCACGATGCGCACGCGCCTGAGGAAGACGTCGACGGAAGCGCTGTCGGCGCTGACTACGGCCTGGACGGGGTTCGTGCGCTCGCTGTCGTAGAGTCTGACGCCGCGCACGCGCGCGCCGCGGCGGAAGCCGAACGACGCCGAGTCGCACTTGAAGACGATGTTGGTCGGCACGCGGGAGGACACTGCGGAGACAATCCAGTCGGCCGGGATGCGCTGTTCGCGGAAGAAGAGACTCCCCACAAATACGCAAAAGACGATGAAGGACCACTTCACCGTCTTGTACAGAAATCTAGCCGCTTTCTTCACTGTCGCCGTAGGTCAGATGCCACTTTGGCTATGTCTTGTGTGGCAGCCCCTAGGAGAGTCGAACTCCTCTTGCCTGGATGAGAACCAGATGTCCTAGCCGATAGACGAAGGGGCCACTTCTTTGGTGCACCTGGTGGGACTTGAACCCACAAGCCTTGCGGCACTAGAACCTGAATCTAGCGTGTGTGCCAATTTCACCACAGGTGCTACGGGTGGATAGTATACCAAATGTCCGTCGCACGCGCAAGGGGGTCTGCGGAACGAAATATGCCGGCGTTGGGCTAATCCCCGCGGCGGCGCAGGACACGCTCGGCGATGCGGACCGACTGCATCGCGTCCTTCGCGTAGAAATCCGCTCCGATCGAATCGGCGTACTCCTGCGTCACGACCGCGCCGCCGACGAACGTCGTTGCGTCGAGCCCCGCGGCCTTCAGCTGGCGTATCGTCTCGGCCATCGCGCCTACAGTCGTCGTCATAAGCGCCGAAAGGCCGACCATGCCCGCGTTAACGGCGCGCGAGCGCTCCACGATCGTCTCTGGCGCGACGTCACGCCCGAGGTCGATCACGTCGAAGCCGTAGTTTTCGAGAAGCGCGCGGACGATGTTCTTGCCGATGTCGTGGATATCGCCCTTCACCGTCGCGATGACGATGGGGCGGCCGAAAGCCGCCTGGCCGCCCGAGTTGCCCGACCGACCGCCTTTCAGCGATTTCCTGACGACTGCGAACGCGTCGCCCGCCGAATCCGCCGCCATCAGGAGCTGAGGAAGAAACGCCGTCCCCTTCTCGAAAGCAGAGCCGATCTGCTCGAGCGCCGGAACTATGCCCTTTTCTATGACGTCCATCGGCGACGCGCCCCCGGCAAGCATATCTCCCGCCGCCTTCGCCGCGTCGTCCCGCAGCCCGCGCCGTATCGCCGCGCCAAGGGCGTCGACCGCATCCGCGGAAGACTGCGCCGCGGCGGGCCTGGCGGACGCGGCGTCCACGTTCGCGGCGATCCACCGCTCGCAGTTCGCGTCGCGCCCGAGCAGCACGTCAAAAGCCGCCTCGTCTCCGGTCTCCCGTATCAGCGACGGGTTAGCGATCGCGGCCGAGAGCCCCGCGCGGACGCAGAGCGTGTACATCGCGTTGTTGAGCGCAGGACGGTTCGGAAGGCCGAACGAGACGTTCGAGACGCCGAGTATCGTGTTGACCCCGAGCTCCTCCGTGAGCCGCCGCACCGTCTCGATCGTCACGATTGCCGCCTTGTGGTCTGCGCTTACGGCGAGCGTCAGCGCGTCAAAGACGAAATCGTCCTTGGTGAAGCCGTATTTCGCGCCCTCGGCGAGAATGCGCCGCGCGATGGCGAGCCGCCCTTCGCTCGTGTCCGGTATTCCCGACTCGTCGAGGCAGAGGCCGACTATCGCGCCGCCGTATTTCCTCACGAGCGGGAATACGGCGTCCATCGACTCGCGCTTCCCGTTCACCGAGTTGACGAGCGGCTTCCCGTTCACAAGTCTGAGCGCACGCTCGAGCGCGGCAGGATCGGCGGTGTCGATCTGCATCGGGCACGTCACGACGCTCTGAACCGTCTCGACCGTCCGCTCGAGCGTCGACGCCTCGTCGATGCCCGGAACGCCGCAGTTCACGTCGAGTATCTCGGCGCCGGCGTCAATCTGCTTCACGGCCTCCCTGAGCACGTACGCCGTGTCCCCGCGCAGATACGCCTCCTTGAGGAGCTTCTTCCCCGTCGGGTTTATGCGCTCGCCGATCACGAGCCCTGCATGGGGGGCGAGCTCCACGACGGAAGTCCCCGAGGATACGACTGTTCGCGGACTGGAAGGCCGGGAGGATGAAGTCCGGAAGGCCGAAAAGCCGGAGAGCGATTCGCGAACCGCCGCGATGTGCGCCGGCGTCGTTCCGCAGCAGCCGCCGACAATGGACGCGCCAGCGTGGACAAGCCTCTCCGCCAGCGCGGCGAAATCGCCGGGACCGACCGTGAACACCGTCCTGCCGTCGACGATCTTCGGCATCCCGGCGTTGGGCTTCACGATGACCGGCTTCGTCGAGATTTTCGCGAGCCGCTCCACGAACGGAAGCATCCTGTCGGGGCCAAGCCCGCAGTTGAAGCCGTACGCGTCGACGCCGAGCGACTCGAGAAGCGCCGCGACGCACTCGACCGATGCGCCCGTGAGAAGCTTCCCCGACTCGTCGAGCGCAACAGTCGCGAACACCGGGAGGGAGGAGTTCAGCTTTGCCGCGAGGACTGCGGCCTTGAGCTCGCGCGTATCGCCCATCGTCTCGACGAACACGAGATCCCCGCCGGCCGCAGCGCCGACGCGCACCATCTCCGCGAAAGCCCCGTAGGCCGCGTCGAAGTCGAGATCGCCGGCCGGCTTCAGGAGCCGTCCGGTCGGGCCGATGTCGAGGGCGACGCGCGCGCCCGACGACCGGGCGATGGAGATGGCCGAAGAGATAAGGTCTTCAAGGCGGTGAACGCCGTGGTACTTGAGCCGGCTGGCGCCGAAGGTGTTGGCGAGGACGATGTCCGCGCCGGCCTCGGCGTAGGCGCGGTGTATGCCCGCGACCGCCTCGGGGTTCTCTATGTTCCAGTCGGTGGGATCCTTGCCGGGCGGCAGCCCGGCCGCCTGCGCCATCGTCCCGAAGCCGCCGTCAAGGAAGGATATCTTCGCCGCTCCGTCCATCGTGTATGCGCCGCGCGAGGACTCCCGGGATACGTTCGCCGCCTCAGGCGCCCCGGCTGTCGGCCTGCTTCACGATCGACGTGCAGGCCTTGATGACCCCCGCGACGTTCGCGAGGTCCGACGGGATGATCATCGTGTTGTTCGTCTTCGCGAGGTTGCCGAACTGCGCGAGGTACTGCTGGGCGAGCTGCATGTTGACGGACTCGACGCCGCCCTTCCCGCTCAGCGCCTCGGCGACCTTGCGGATGCCCTCGGCCTGCGCCTCGGCGACGAGCAGAATCTCCTTCGCGCGGCCCTCGGCCTCGTTGATCTTGCGCTGCCTCTCGCCTTCGGAGAGGTTGATCGCCTCCTGCTTCTCGCCTTCGGCGCGGTTGATCTTTGCCTGGCGCTCGCCCTCGGACTCGGCGATCATCGCGCGCTTCTCGCGCTCGGCGCGCATCTGCTTCTCCATCGCGTCGCGGATCGTGCGCGGCGGCGTGATGTTCTTGATCTCGTAGCGCGTCACCTTGATGCCCCACGGGTCGCTCGCCTTGTCGACCGCCGCGACGATCGCCGCGTTGATGGAGGTGCGCTCCTCGAACGAGCGGTCGAGGTCGAGCTTGCCCATTTCGGAGCGCATCGTCGTCTGCGCGAGCTGCGTAGTGGCGAAGAGGTAGTTGCCGATGCCGTAGCTGGCCTTCGCGGGATCCATCACCTGCATGTAGAGGATTCCGTCGACAGACACCGCGATGTTGTCCTTCGTGATGCACTCCTGCGGCGGCACGTCGATCGCCTGCTCCTTCAGGGTGTGGCGGTAGGCCACGCGGTCAAAGAACGGCACGAGGATGTGGAAGCCCGCGTCGAGAGTGCAGCGGTACTTGCCCAGTCGCTCGACGATGTACGCCGTCTTCTGCGGCACTATGACCGCAGTCTTGATGATTGCTATGAACACTATGATCGCCAGAATGGCGAAGAAAACAAGACCGCCTCCCATTTGAACCGTTCCTTTCTTTTGTGGTTGTGCCTATATTGTACCAAAAAAAACGGCGGCGAAAAAGGGCGCAGGATTGAACTTCTGGCTTGGCCATGGCGTTTAATCGTTCAATGAGCATCAAAAGCACCACAACGGATACACGGCGGACGCTCGCCGTGGGATGGTTTGACAACGCGCCCTTCCGCGAAATATGCGGGAAGTACTCAAGCCGCATCAAGGAAGTGTTCTTCGCCTGGCCGGGCGTGACGGCGAGCCGCCCAATGGCCCCTTGGACGGACGAGCGACGGGAGCTGATATACGCCGACCTCGCGTGGTGCCGCGAGAACGGCATCGAGCTTGACGCCATCTTCAACGCCAACTGCTACGGCGACATAGCCATTTCGACGGAGCTCGCCGACCATGTCACGAAGATGCTCGGCGAGATGGACGCCAAGGGTCTCCTGCCCGAGCATCTTACCACCACCTCCCCCTTCATCGCGACGGTCGTCCGCAGGCGCTTTCCCTCGATGAAACTGCGCATCAGCGTGAACGTCTACGCGGAGAACTCGATCTCCCTCTCGTATGTCACCGACCTTTTCGATTCGTTCTACGCCGGGATCGACCGCCACAGGAGAATCGACTACCTGCGCATGATGTCCGGCTGGGCGCGCGAACGCGGCAAGTCGCTCTGCATCTACGCGAACTCCGGGTGCCTAAAGGACTGCATCTTCAGGCAGTTCCACAACAACCTGCACGGCCACAACCGAATGGGGCAGAGCGCCGCGGGCGAACAGTTCGGCTTTTCGACTTTTCTCTGCCGCACAAACTACGAACGCGGCAACTACGCCGACTTCCTGCGGGCGAACTGGCTGCGCCCCGAGGAGCTGCCGGAATACGAGAAATACGCCGACGTCGTGAAGCTCGCCACGCGCCGCCACGCCGACCCCGAGGCGATAATCCGCGCGTACGCGACATATTCATACGACGGAGACATGGCGAAGATCACCGACCCGTTCTTCGACTTCCCCTTCTCAGTCGACAACGCAGCGCTCGGCAGATCCCCGCTGTGGCCGCAGGTCAGGGACTGCCCCGATGCCCACGACTGCAGGCGCTGCGGCAGATGCGACGCGCTCCTCGAGGAACTCAAGGCGAAGTCGGGGCTTAAGCCAGGCGATTCCACCACCGCGGCGTTCGTGGGCTTCTTCAGGGGATAGCAACGCCGGACCGGGCACCCCGCAGGTCATTTGTCCACCGCAATCCCCTGGCAGAACAAGGCACTGCACTCCGCCGGCTCGTCCTGTGTCTTGAACTCGAAGACGACCTGCCTAAACCCGTCGTTCTGCTTCTCATGGGCATTTTCAGGACGCGCCTCGCGAACGGACACGCGACGCTCGCCGGGCGCCCCGTTGGATCCGAAAAGAATCGTCATCGTCTTGCCGTTTTTCCTGAGCTGGGCCATTGGCAGCAAGTCGTTCCAAACCGAGACTTCGGCATCCGTCACCATCGCCCAGCGCACAATGGTGCCAGGCGCAACGCCGCAGACGGAATCTTCGATATAGCAGGCTTCTTCATCGAGGTGGAATCGGCGAACAACGCTCTTCGCCATTGGATAGAGTTCCGAGAGATTGACCTCGACAACTCCGCCCTCCGGCTGCGATATAGTCGCAAAACCCTTCGAATACTGTCCTTGCCCGCCTATCGTCAGCGTGTTGTGACCCTGTGTGCCGAGGCGAAATAGCGTCCACCTGCGGGAGTCCGGCTCGGGAGACCAAAGAGCACTCGCGCCGATGGCACGCTCAATTGCCGTATAGTCTTCAGCACCGAGATCGTAGGCCCAGCGTTCGCCCAGCATGTCGAGGACAAACGTTCCTTCGTCTGCATGTCCGTGGTTGTAGGAAGGCGAACCGCCTTTTGTCGCAATGTATATGCCGTTCGTGTCCGCTGGCGCACCGCGCAGAACCGCCAAAGGCATCTCGCCGCGCAGAACCACTACGGACGGTCCGTTCTTGCCGCATGGCGACGCCACGGCTTTCGACATCCGCGAATAGGCGTCGACCCAAAGCAGCCCGATCGGGAAGTCGCGTGGAACGTCGTTCTCATCCTCTGCGTTAGCCGTGCGGAGCGCACACATCCTCGCGAAAAGGCGCTTTTCATGGTCATCGACGAACGATGGATCGCCGAACCGGACGGCAAACCACCAAAGCGCCGAAATCTGCGGCCGGGCAGGATGACCGTCCGAAAAGGCAAAGAACTGCCCGGATGGGCCGGTCATGAGCGACGGAAACGATCCCGTTTCGCGGAATCCCGGAAGTTCCGAGAGACCAAAGTCGGTTCCAAACGCGCTCTTCATCATGTCGAGCGCGAACACGTTGAAGGTGAAGCCGAATTTCCAGTAACTCGGCCCCTCGGGAAAACCGCCGTCAGGAGCGACGACTCCTTCCGCCTCCGGAAGCGACTCGATGACGTCCGCGAGATGAATGGCACAGAGGTCTTTTTCAAGATCGGCCAGCGCGGCGGCTGCGGCGACTATGCCGGCGGAACCGACCTGCACCCAGTTGTTGCGCAGCCGCGTCCAGGGTGGATGCGGCGCGGTCGCACCGAGCGCCTTGTCGCGAAGCGCACGCGCCGCGAGAGCGCGGATCTCCGGCTTCAGCGCGTCATAGAGCCAGTCATAGGCGACGGCAACGCCAACCGACATCTCGGCGACGTCCAGGAAGTGCCCTGGGTTCCAGTCTGAAAACGCGGCAACCGCCTCTATTTCGCGTTCGGCCCTGCGCACATAGCGAGCGTCGCCCGTCAGGCGATACGCCATCGACAGCGTCGCAAGCCGCGTAAGTGCCTTGCGGGCCGGACCGAGAAGACGGTATCCGCTCATCGCGCGTTCAACCGGTTTCGCGGAAAGATACACCTCTGCATCCGCAACGACGCGATCGGCGGCCGGTTTCACAAGCGGGTCGGCTTTCGCGTCCTCCCTAAGGCGTGCGAAGTCCGCATCTGTCGCGAAAAGACGCGGATGCGGGCGCGATGCAGCCGCCTCTACCGCCCTTTCCGCCGCAGACCTCCACTCCTTCAGCTTCGCGGCATACTCTGGCCCCCGCAGCTCCAGCCAATGCGGATTGTCCGGGCCGAGAAGGAAACGCTCTGTGTTGACATAAGCCGAATTGCCGCGCACACATTCGTTCGACGGCATCGCCAAGATGCGCCGCTGCACCTCGACAGTGCCTGTAACTGCCTCGGTGTAGCAGGCGTAGTATCCAGGCACATTTGTGACGCTCAAAAGCGCCGAAAGCGCGATTTCGACGCCGCTCATCGCATTCTCTTCATCTCGAACTTCTCGCCGGATAGGGCGCGGCGCGCGAACTCGCCCCAGTACGGCGTCGGGTCGTAATCCCAGCTCTTTATCATGCAAGGCCCCGCCTTCGGATGGAAGCACCATCCCGTCCAGTTGATGCGGTGCTTCTGGATGAACCCGAGCATGTCGGGGGCGAACGTGTACGGGTCCTCCTTCTGCTCGAACGGAATGAACGTCATCTCCTCGCGCGGCGCCGCGCCCACTTCGCCGAGGAAGATCGGATGCTTCGCGGCGACGGGGAGAATCCGCGCCCAGCCCTTGTGCCAGTGGTAGGTGTGCCACGCGTACATGATGCCGTCGCCGCCCTTCTCGTCGAGCCGGTAGCTCTTCGCCTCGCCCTTCTCTATCGCCTCGCTCTCAATGCCCGTCAAGTCATTCGCCCAGAAAAGCCCGCCTGCGATCACGACGTTCTTCGCTCCGGACGAGCGCACCGCGTCGAGAAGAGCCTGCATGCCGACCGACTCGAAGCCCTGGTTCTTTTTCTTTTCCTCCGCCGTGAGAAACGCCGATTCGTCGACCTTCCCCGCTTCGCCGACCCAGCCGCCGTTGCGCCACACCTCCCAGCTGATTCCGTGCGGTTCGTTGAAGAGATCGAAGAGGACGGCGGGATGGTTCGCGTAGTGCGCCGCGCAGTCCTTCCAGAACGCGACGTGCTCCGCCTTCGGCGCACGGAAGCGGTGAAGGTCGATCGCGACGTATGCGCCGCGGTTTGCCGCGAGGCGCACTATCTTGTCTACGTAGCGGCGGAACGCGGCCGCCGCCGCGTCGGGCTGTCCGCCCTGGAACTTTCCGCGGCCGAACCAGTGGTCGTCGTTGATCGGGAGGCGGATGCAGTTTGCGTGCCATTCGTCTATGGCGACGACCGTCGACTTGACCTGCTGATCGCCGTTCGGGACCGTCTCCATCCCGCCCGCGTTCACGCCCTGGAGCCACACCTCCCTCCCGTCGGAGTCGACAAGTCTGTTGCCGACGACCCTGAGCGGCTTTGGCCACTTCTCGCGGCGCTCCGGCTCGTCGGGGACATACCGCGCCTTTTCCTGTCGCTCGCGCTCCGCCGCCGCTGCATAAAGAGGCTGCGGATCGATCTCGGCGATCTTGACGTCTTTCATCTGCATCTCGCCCGCCTTTGCCATGAAGAGGCACGGCATGACGACAAGCTGCACGGCATCAGGCGGGACGAGGAACGCCGTCGACTTTTCCTGCCAGCCGTTCGTGTCCTTCTGGACATAGCTCGGACCGGGCGCGTTCTTGAGCTCCTTGCCGTCCGCGCCCTTGAGCTTGAAGAGCACGCGGGCGTCGAACCACGGCCTCTCGCCCGTCTTGAGGTTCCTGACTTCCCACATCCAGGAAATCCTCAGCGCCTTCACGCCCTCGGGCAGATCGTATTCCCGGTAGGCGTTGACCAGCTTGCCGGGCTCTTTCACCTTGAGATCGGCGTACAGCTCTCCCTCCTTGGCGGGCGCGGCGAGCGAACCGGTCTTTGCCATGCGCTCGCGGGCCTTCGCGCGGCGGGCGGCCCACTGCGTGGAACGCTTGCGGTCTGCCTCCTCCCGCGCCGCCTTCTCCTCGGGAAGCTCCTTGTACTTTTCCTGTGCCTCTACGGAGAGGCCGCGGATGGCGAGCGCGCCAGACTTGACATTGAAAAGGCAAGGCATCAGCGCGATCCCCTCCGCGCCCTCCGGAACCTTGATAGACTTGCGGAAAGTCCGCCACTCCCCTCCTTTGCCGTGCCAGCCGCCGATGACCGGGCCGCCATTCACCTTTTTGCACTTCGAGTCGATGAAGTCGGTCATTATGCGCGCGTCGAACCAGCTCTTGTCGCCGCGCACGACATCACTCCACTTCGCCTCGCCGCTAACGACGACACCCGCAGTCCACTTCGGGAAGAACACAGGCGTATATACCATCGACATCCGCCCCGCTCCCTTGAACGGCACGGCGAATTCGCGCTTCCCCTCCGGAACGAGGTTCCCACCCTGCACCGCGAACCCCAGCGCAAGCAGTCCCACCAAGGCCAATATCGTCTTAGTTCTCATTGCGCCACTCCTTGAAAATGATAAAGTAGGTCAGACCTATTTTATCAAAACTCATCACCTAATGAAGACGGAAAATCCAGAGGTCTTCGGCGTCGCCCACAGTTCGGTCCCATTGTTGCGGAGTTCGAGTGCGCCAATGCCCTCTCCGCGAACGAATGTCGCGGTGATGGAGCTGCCCTCTCCCTCGCACTTGATAATGCACTGCGCCGTGCGCCACTTTTTGCCAGTCACACTGGCATTTATCGTCACGCTACCGCCAGTGACACTGCCGCTCGCCTTCATGCACGAAACGACGCCGTCAGATCCCAACACAACAAACTTGGCACCGTCCCCAAAGCTTATGCCGCCGGCGGCAATCGTTCCGTTGCCACCAAAAGTCGTGTCCGCCGCTACCGTGACGGAAGATTCGTTGAGCGTTCCATCGAGGATCAGCGTGCCAGCGTCCACCGCGACGCCGTTGAGTCCGGTCATCGAGGAGCAGGCGAAGCGCTGCGTGCCGGCGCCGATCTTGTGGATGGTGAACTTGCCCTTGTTCTGTGCAATCGTCCCGGCGAAGTCTCCATCAGCATCATTATCGCCAAACGATATTGTCCCGTTTCCACTGGTGAGTCGACGAAGGCTACCGCTTTCATTGCCATTCAGTCCGTTGTAGGTGCCACCGTCTATGAAAAGAATGTTGTTCAAGTAGATGTCGCCAGTCCGATCACCTCCTGGAAGAAAAGCCGAACTCGAAATGGCCAGCCGGGAATTGATGTAGGTGTCTCCCGTGTACGACCCCGTTGCACTAACGGTAAGCCCGGCATTTCCAGCACCGCACTGGTAATGAGACTGAAACGTAACGCCGCTCTGCCCGGAAACATCCCCGCTCATATAACCCTTCTTGTCACCACGATAAGTGATGTACCCTGGGACAGCGCCGAATGCAAGATTGGCATTCAGCGAAATATTGTCTGAACCTGTCATTTCCACCGCACCCGACGAAACGGTCAATGTGCCATTTGTCGCGCGAAGCGCCCCTGCAGTGGCGAGTTGAATTGAGTTAACGACATTGGCTCCAGTAAACTCCACGGATTCCCCATAGCCAACAGACACGTAGACGTTGGCGCCCTGGTTGGTGACAGGCCCCTCATACCCGGCAACGTACTCCTCCTGCTCTGTCGCGCGGTCGAGGATGCGGAAGCCGCGCTTAGTGTCATAGGAAACGAGGTATCCGAACAGGTTGTCGCCGGTCGAATTGTTGTTGGAGGCGCGCGCGAACGGGACTACCGGCGCCGTCACCGTGCCGGCGGCACCGGTTCCGAATGTCGTGACGCCATTATCAACGATGAAGTTGTTGCCGCTTTCGGAATCGGTCGTTCCCAGCACAAGCGACGGGGAATGGATGTCGAGCATCGCGCCGGACTCCGCCACAAGCGATCCGACCTGCAGCTTGTGGTTTTTGAAGTTTGATTTGTGATAATGCACAAACTGCGACATGCCGCCTCCGGCAAGCGTCAGCGCGCCGGAAATGCGATCCACCGACGCCGCCTCCGTGTTGCCCTGGACGACGAGATCGGCGCGATCAAGGCGGACGTCGCTCGCACGGATGGCCCCAATGGAGTTCTTGTCGTTAGAATTGAAATAGAGGCCCTTGTTCGGCGTGACCGAGACGGCGCCGGGGAATGTTGCCTCGTCTCCATGGAGGACCAGGATTGTCGCCGTGGCGGACGAGCCTGTAACAAGCGCGGTTCCGTTTCCTGAAACCGGCTGGAAGAGTTCCATCCAAGGTCCATAGCCGATATCAAATACAGGTGCGCCTGTAAACGCGAGCGAGAGCCCCTGCCCAGCAGTGTCCGAACCAAACTTGACCGAACCCTTGTTGTTGTTATGGAGGTTCACGGAAAGCGGACCACCGAGGGTGAGTGTCCGGTCCGTTCCGTCGCCCCGGAACGTCAGGTTCTGCTCCGCGTTCGTGTAGGCAAGCGTCAAACCGCCCGAAAGCGTCGCGTCAGCCGTGAACACTATGGTAGGATTTGTCTTGCCGGACCCGACGAGCCCATCGGAAAAGATGCCGTTGATTTCACCGTCAATCCAGTTTGCCGCATCGGACCACGTGAAGTTGCCATCGTCGAGCGGCGACTGCCATCCCGTCGTAATCTCGGCGAGGGATGCGAATGCGCCGATGCAGATGCTCATGAGAAGCGCGATTACTTTTGTTGCTGTTTTCATGGGTTTTCCTCTGTTGGTTTGTTGATTGGTTTGAAATCGGATTATGCCTTCCGCCGAAGTCTTGCCAAGGACTCACGGGAAATGAATTCCACCGGCACCGCGATCGTTGCTCCCGGCGCGGCGGGCTTCGCGATCCGCGCGACAAGCGCCTTCACCGCCTCGCGGCCCATCGCCGAGAAATCCTGACGGACGGTCGTGAGCGCAGGAGTCGTCCACTCCGCAATCGGGTCGTCGTCGAATCCGACGAGCGAAATGTCGTCCGGAACCTGCATGCCGACTTCCGCGAACGCGCGCATCGCGTGCCGCGCTATCGCGTCGCAGGAGCAGAAGACGGCGGTCGGACGCACCTTTCGCTTCACGATGCGCACGACGGTAGAACGCACCTCCATCCCCCAGTCGCCGAGTCGATCCTCGCCATTCACATCGTACTTGAGCGGAATCTCCCCCGTCAGATCGGCGGCGAGCTTCGAGAATCCGCTCCAGCGCTCGCGGACCGTATCGGCCACGAGGTCGCCGATAAACGCGAGGCGGCGGTGCCCTGCGCTGACCATGCGCTCCGCGACAAGCCTGCCTCCGATTGCGTTGTCCGCGACGACGCACGAGACATGCACCTTCTTCCCGAGGTCTTCGTCGACGACCACGATTGGAAACCCCTTCTCCGCAACGGCATGTACCGCCGCGTCGAACGCCTTCGCGTGAACGGAAAACACTATCGCCCCCGTGGCGCCGGAATCGGGAAGCGCCGCGATCTCGGCGAGCAGCGCCCGCATGTCGCCGCCAGCGTCCTTGAGTTCCAGCTCCGCTCCGATCTTCTGCGCCTCGCGCCTCGCACCGCTCGCCACCTTGATCGCGGTGTCCCACATCAGGTTGCCGGCGATAAAACGCCAGCGGCGCGTTACGCGCTCTTCGCTCCTAACGAACACGCCGACGCCGGCACGGCGCTCGGCAAGTCCAGCCGCGACAAGTTCGTTCACGGCCTTTCGCGCAGTCATACGGCTGACGTCGCATTCCTCGGCTATCGCCACCTCCGTACCAAGCGAATCGCCCGGTTTCAAAGAGGCGACCCTCTCCCGCAGGAGATTCGCTATCCGCGCGCTCGGCGCAACCCATTTCTGTTTCTTATCCGCCTTCACGCGGACAAGAGTATCATAAATCAGTGCCGCCCGTCAACAGGAATTTATACATGTATAAATCTCTTTGCTCAACTGCATTCACGGGCGGGAAACAACCTGCCCCTCCGCGACAAGAACGTCGCGGAGCTTCGCGTACTCGAGATCCTGCGCGGCGCAGCCGGCGTCTATCGAAAGCGCAGCCGCCGCGCCCGCGACCTGCCCGAGGGCGAAGAACACCGGCTCCATGCGGATCGAGCCGAACGCCATGTGCGACGCGGAGACGCACACGGGGACGAACAGGTTCTCGCAGTCGGCCTTCTTCGGCACGATCACGCCGTAGTCGAGAGGATACGGCTTCCCGCCCGCGCGCCAGTCCTCGATGTTGCCCTCGTTGCGCACGAACCCGTCTTTCCCGACATAGCGGCGCACATGGTGCGAATCCATGCCGTACGCTGCCATAGCGACAGGCCTGGAGGTCGTGCGCTCCCTGAGGACGTCGTGCTCGGTCGCCACGTAGTCGCCGACCATGCGGCGCGCTTCGCGGACATAGAGCTGCGTCTGCCAGCCGAGGCCCGGACCGTCCGCAAATTCGTCCCTGCAGGTGCCCCACTTGGCGACGCGGCCGCGTATCGGCTCCTGGACGCGCGGATTGTTGGCAAGCGTCCACATGAGCCCCATCTGGTAGTCGAGATGTGCCTTGAAGATCTTGGTGCGCTCCTCGTAGGATGCCTCAGGCCAGGCGTAGTTCTGGCCGATGAAGTCTGTGGAAAAGCCAGTGCGGTTGTTCGTGTCGGTCTTGCGGTTGGGCATACGGGAATTGATCCACGGCATGAACTCCCAGAACTTGGCGGCCTTCTTCGTGAACGTCTCGGGATCTATCGCCTCGAGGTTTCTGAGGAGAAGCTCGTAGTTGAGCGGATTGTATCCCTCGGGCTTCACGAACGGAATGCGGTTGGCGGGATCGTCGGTAAGGCACATGCGGAAGCAGTACGCCTGGACACGCCTGTCGCCCGCGCCTTCCGGTTCGTCCGTGTCGGGCTCTACATACGGAAGGAGCCCAGAACCAGGATCACCGGCCTTGACGTAAGGCGACACGCCCTTGTTGAACTGGTGGTTCTTGGAAAGCGCCCTCTCGACGCCGCTGATCGTCTCGCCGTATACGGAATTCGCCTCGCGTCCTACGGTGTAGCTCACGCCCGCAGCCGCCATGAGATCGCCTTCGTATGTCGCGTCGACGAACATCTTTCCGCGCAGAACCTTCCCCGAGAGCATCCGGATCGAGATGATTCGTCCATTTTCCTTCGCGACGCCTTTCTCGCGGTCGAGGAATTCGCCGCGGAGTATCTTGAGACTGTTTTCGCGCTCCCAGCGCTCCAGAATCGCAAGCGCGGCGGAAGGCTCGAACGTCCACATCGAATCCTCGCCAAGGGAGCCTGCGCACTGACCGTCAGGCACATAGTCGGAACGCTTCTCGTATTTCCAGTGGGAGGGATCCTTGTACCAGTCGGCGACGTCTCTGTAGAACTTGAGGGCAAGCCCGCCGAACGCATCCTTGTTGCCGATGTCAGTCTGGCCGAGTCCGCCCGTAGTGAGCCCGCCGATGCGCTTCTCCGGGCAGGCGATCACGGCGGACTTGCCGTGGCGCTGCGCCTCGATCGCGGCGGTGAGCGCCGCGGGCGACGAACCGTAGATCACGACGTCCGCCGCCTCGTCTGCCTGCGCGACCATCGCGGCAAGCGCGATGCATTGAATGATATATGCCAGCTTCATCTCAGCATCCTCCTCTTGTCCATCTTTTCATCTTGCAGATTACAAAAGCCGCATTGCCAACGCCGCAGCCGCAAGAACCGCTGCAGGCGTCAGAGCGCAAAGGCGCGGCCACCACGCCGACGATGGCGAGCGAGAGGGCGAGCGCGGGTTTTGCGCGATCTTCATTCAGTGCATTATACCATTTTCGCCGCGTTTCGTGCTGGATTCTGAGGCTGATTTCTGCGCTTCGGCTTGCCTTGTCTGCAGCTCGCGGCTGCGTCGCATAGACTCGGATTCGTAGTATTCGACCGTATCGCATCGATCGTATCACAAGTGACCCTCACTTGCCGTCACCGCCTCGCCACCCCTCCTCGGGGACAGACCCCACGAAAGCCCCTATTTTATTGGCCGTCATCGCCATCCCACCTTTCACGACGCACTTTTCGCCGCCTTCGCGAGCCTCCAGCCGTGCGTCGCGTAGCCAAACTCCCCCACCTCCCGCGCCGCGACGCTCCGCGCTCGGAACCGGTCCCCCAGCGCAAACGCCATTGCAGTCACGAACGCGAGACTTCCGAATATCTTCCCCGCCCCTATCTGCGCCACCCTCCTCATCAGTCTCCCGTCGGGGACAGACCCCGCGAAAGTGCTGTCAGACGTGGATATCCAGCTCCAGGCGTAGTCGGCAGCGCGCTTAACCA
>Ga0256405_10002284_pt1 | contig 44949 bp, 31 predicted proteins | sample RumenRJG_02DNA_FD_189096 | JGI IMG/M metagenome (GOLD analysis project Ga0256405, IMG submission 189096) | Bovine rumen microbial communities from Lethbridge, Alberta, Canada - RJG_02 | ecosystem: Host-associated > Mammals > Digestive system > Stomach > Rumen | place: Canada: Alberta... | reverse complement strand
TTTCCCTCCCGGATCTCAAAATGATCGATCCGGATCCTGTCTCCCTTTTTGATCTTTTCAAGCTTTTCGTAGAGTTCCGGATTCCCCTGAATCGGACCATCCTGACTGTCGGAAGTGCCTTCCGTTTGTGTTTTCTGATTCTGAGCGTCTTCCCGGTCTTTTGCCTCGTCCTTCTTCGGCGGTTTCATGACGGCAAGATACCCCTCTTCCTTCAGAACCCGGAAGGAAGCGAAAAACTGTTCCCGTTCATACGCGATGGTCAGGTTGATCTTGCGATATTGCGCAGGCGGATAAAATATGCCAAGGAAGCGCTTCACGATCTGGCAGTAAACGCCGTAGCTCAGAGAAGACAGACTCGCAGCAGCCTGTGTCTGCCCGGTCGGAATAATCGCATAGTGATCCGTGATCTGGGCATCATTGACATACCGGGTCTTCGTAAGCTTCTGCCAGGTTCCGCTGTTGAGCGCCTCCTGGGCAAATGCGCCTGCCGGGGCAAACTGGGTCAGTCCTTTCAGGTTTTTCCCGATTTCTTTGGCGATCGCCGTGGACAGTACCCTCGCATCCGTTCTCGGATAGGTGGTGAGCTTCTTCTCATACAGCTCCTGTGCGATATTCAATGTCTGATCCGGGCTGATCTTGAACATCCTGCTGCAATCATTCTGAAGCTCGGCAAGATTGTAAAGAAGCGGCGGATTCTTTTTCTCGATCTTTCGCGAAATCTCCAAAATCGTTGCTTCCCATGGCTGCGGATGCTGACAGAGGGTATCGATCAGCTGCCTGGCGTCGGCCTTTTCCTTGAATCCATTTTCTTTGTACAGCTTCGGACTTTGGAAATACAAAGATCCCTCGACTGCCTTCCATTCGGCCTGGATGGAACCATCCTCCTCCCCTGTTACGGCAAAGACCCGGTAGAACAGGGTCTCCTGAAACTGCCGGATCTCCCGTTCCCGGGATACAATCATCCCGAGGACACAGGTCATGACACGGCCTACCGATATGACGCAGTAGCGCTCTCCGAGAAAAGAAGCCATGGAATTGCCATAGCGCAGCGTCAAAGCTCTGGAGAAATTAATCCCCATGAGATAGTCTTCCTTTGCCCTCAGATAAGCTGCGTCAGACAGCGTATCATAAGCAGAGAGTTCTTTTGCTTCGCTGATTCCTCTGCGGATCTCCTCGTCTGTCTGGGAATCGATCCAGACACGGCGTTCTTCCTTGCCTTTTACGCCTGCTTCCTGACGCACGAGGCGGTAGATGTATTCTCCTTCCCGCCCGGAGTCGGTGCAGACATAGATCCGGTCGATGTCCTCACGGTTCAGAAGCGACTTCACAATGGCAAACTGTTTCGCCGAGGACCGGATCACCTCATAGCGGAACTGATCCGGAAGAAAAGGAAGGGTGTCAAAGCTCCATTTTTTATACTTGTCATCGTATGCGTCGGGGTAGCTCATGGTGATCAGATGACCGACACACCAGGTGATGACATGATGTTCCGATTCCTGGTAACCATCATGCCTTTTCATAGTATCGCCGAGTGCCGCGGCAAAAGCCTGGGCGACACTCGGTTTCTCAGCAATAAATAATTGTTTTCCCATATGGTATTCCGGGTACTCTCTCCTGCCGGCAGATCTGCCGGAGTCGGAATCGCTCTCCTGATTTCTTCCGGGTCGGCTGTCTTTTTTGCCGCTGCCTTACTTTTTCTGAATATACCCCATCGAAACGAGTGTTTCCGCACACAGAACCGCACCCCCCGCGGCTCCTCTGAGGGTATTGTGGGAGAGACCGATGAACTTCCAGTCATACACGGTATCCTTGCGCAGACGGCCGATGGACACGCCCATTCCTCCCTCATAGTCCACATCAAGGCTGACCTGGGGACGGTTGCAGTCCTCACAGTACTGAATAAACTGCTTCGGCGCGCTCGGAAGTGCCTTCTCCTGCGGATAGCCGCGGTAAGAGACCAGCTTCTCAATCAGTTCTTCCTTCGTGGCTTCCTTTCTGAACTTCACGAATACGGAAGCGGTATGCCCGTTCAGAACAGGAACGCGGACACACTGGCAGGTGATCAGAGGAAGCTTCGCCGGAACGATTCTGCCGCCTTCAACGCTTCCGAAGACCTTAAGCGGTTCCTTCTCGCTCTTCTCCTCCTCGCCCCCAATGTAGGGGATCACATTTCCGTTCATCTCCGGCCAGTCGGCAAAGGTCTTTCCCGCGCCGGAAATCGCCTGATAGGTGCTGGCGACGACCTCATAGGGCTCATATTCCTTCCATGCAGCCAGAGCCGGAGTGTAGGACTGGATCGAACAGTTTGGCTTCACACAGATAAAACCACGCTGCGTTCCCAACCTCTTCTTCTGATCCGCAATCACATCAAAATGTCCGGGGTTGATCTCCGGAATCACCATCGGAACGTCCTCGGTCCAGCGGTGAGCACTGTTGTTGGAGACAACCGGAGTCTCCGTCTTCGCGAAAGCCTCCTCGAAGGAACGGATCTCTTCCTTGGACATATCAACGGCAGAGAACACCATATCCACATCCGACGCGATCCGGTCTACATCATTGACATTCCGGACCACCATGTTTTTGACCCGGTCCGGCATGGCTGTGGTCATCTTCCATCTTCCGCCGGCTGCCTCTTCATAGGTCTTTCCCTCTGAACGGGGGCTTGCCGCCAGGGCCTCGATCTCAAACCAGGGATGCTCCGCAAGAAGCGTCACAAACCGCTGCCCGACCATGCCGGTTGCACCAAGAACACCAACTTTCAGTTTTTCCATCACACAATCCCCTCTTTACAGTCTGAATTTCCAATTTTCCAAAAGAGTAAAACGATTCGTCTTCGCTGTCAAGTGGTGGTATTCCGGGGATGCCGAATCCGCGCAAATGAATTATACTGTGCTATAAGAGAACTAGAAAGGAACCTTCTGTCATGCTCGAAGAACTCAGCCAATCCATCGAACTGTCTCCTCTGAATCAGGAGAAGATCCTTCGGATGCTGCGCATGCCCCGTCAGGCGGATGCCGGGCCGCAGGATCCGGTATTCGATGCGCAGCTGGCGAAGCAGGTCGGGCTGTGTGAGGCTGAGGTAAGACGCTGCGCGCATCCCAGAGCGGTTCTGCGGATCCTTCCGGTCGGCGAGTTCGGGCCCCTTCTGGAGGGAAATGACATCCAGCGGCTGCTTGCAGACTGTGAGGAAGCTGTTCTGATGGCTGTCACACTCGGCGCAGAGCTGGAAAAAAGGCTGATGCAGGAAGAGGTTACCAATCTGTCCAATGCCTATGTGATGGACCTATGTGCTTCCCAGGCAGTGGAGGAGGCGGCAGACCGTCTGGAAGGCAGGCTGCGGGAGAGAATCCGGGCAGAACAAAAATACCTGACGAATCGCTTCTCTCCCGGATACGGAGATTATCCGCTCCGTGTGCAGAGACCTCTGCTGGATTATCTGAACGCCGGACGGGCGGTCGGTCTGACGCTTACTCCGACAGGCCTGATGGTTCCGAGAAAGTCCATTACCGCTGTGATGGGGATCTCGAAGGCGCCCAAGCCTGACGTCTACGGCAGCTGCAGGCATTGCCCGCTTATCACAAAATGCTCCTGGAGATCCTTCGGTGAGCGTTGTTATGAACAGCCAGATATAAACATAGGTTTATAGATGAGAAAGGAACGGATCTATGAGGAATGATACCATCCTGCTTGTCGACGGTGCCATGGGAACCATGCTGCAGAAAGCCGGTCTGAAAAGCGGAGAAAAACCGGAAGTGTTCGGCATGCAGCATCCCGATGTGGTCAGAGACATTCATCGAAGCTATATCGAAGCCGGGAGCCGCGTCATCTATGCGAACACCTTCGGCGTAAACAGCCGCAAATACGCTGACGTTCCTTATTCCGTGCAGGACGTGATCGCGGCAAATATCGCTGTCGCGAAAGAAGCGGCCGGCGCATTTCCTGACAGGAATGTGAAAACCGCCCTGGATGTCGGCCCGATCGGGGAACTCCTGGAGCCGCTCGGAACCCTGTCCTTTGAGGAAGCCTTTGAATGTTTTCGTGAAGTTGTCTGCGCAGGAGCGAAAGCCGGCGCGGATCTGGTGGTCTTTGAGACCATGACCGACCTGAACGAGGTGCGCGCTGCGGTTCTTGCGGCAAAGGAGAATACCTCCCTCCCGGTCTGGGTGACCATGACCTTTGAAAAAAGCGGGAAGACCTTCGCCGGTACGGATCCCGAGGCCATGGCGCTGACGCTCGATGCCCTCGGGGTCGACGCAATCGGGGTGAACTGCTCGCTGGGCCCGAAGGATCTGCTTCCTGTCGTCGAAAAGATCCGTTCCAGAACTAAGCTTCCTGTCATTGTCAAGCCGAATGCGGGGCTGCCGGATCCCAGAAGCGGGCTTTATGCCATGACGCCGCAGCGCTTCGCGGAAGAAATGTCGGTCTATCCGGACATGGGCATCCATATTATGGGCGGCTGCTGCGGAACCAGGCCTTCTTTTATAGAAGCGCTCCGCAGCATGTGGGAAAGCAGAACCGCTTCCGGCAAGGAAGATTCGGCTCCAGTGAAAAACGGTATCTGTTCCGGTGGAAGGGTCGTCGATCTTGACGGAAAGGTCCATGTCATCGGAGAGCGCATCAACCCCACCGGGAAGAAGCGCTTTCAGCAGGCGCTGCGCGACCACGACATGAACTATATTATGAAATGCGCCATCGAGCAGGCGGATGCAGGCGCCGAGATTCTGGATATCAATGTGGGACTGCCGGGCATCGATGAGGCTGCCCTGATGCGGGATGTCGTCCGCGCGGTGCAAAGCGTCACGGATCTGCCGCTTCAGATTGATTCCACGAAGCCGGAAGTCATCGAAGCCGGGCTTCGGGCGGCAGTCGGACGCGCGATCGTGAACTCTGTCAATGCGGATGAGGAAACCTGTCGAAAGATCCTCCCTCTGGTCCGAAAATACGGTTCCTGTGTCATCGGCCTTGCCCTTCAGAAGTCTGGAATGCCGAAAACTGCCGAAGAACGCATTGAGAATGTGAAAACCATTCTTCAGTATACGGATGAATATGGGATTGCGCGCCGCGACGTCATCATCGACTGCCTGGCGCTGACCATCTCCGCGCAGCCGGAGCAGGCCATGGAAACCCTGCGTGCGGTTTCCTATGTCTCAAAAACCTTTGGCGTACACTGCACGCTTGGGGTCAGCAATATCTCCTTCGGTCTCCCGCTGAGAAAATATGTTACGGTCAGCTTTCTCACGCAGGCGATGTACTGCGGCACGGATCTTCCGATCGTCAATCCCAACCAGCTGGAGATCATGGACGCTGTTGCATCGTACCGTGCGCTCAGCGGGCAGGATGAATCCTGCAGCGCCTACATCGAAAGATTCTCCGCCCGCGCCCAACTTCCCGCCTCCGATGCCGCCTCCTCTTCCGCCGCAAAGAATGCTTCCGCAAAGGAAGCCGCGCAAAGAGTCTCCGGAATGGAAGCCGCATCCGATCAGGATGCCGGCTCTGTGCTCCATCAGGCCATTCTCCGCGGACTGCCCGATGAAGTCCGTCTGCAGACGCAGACGCTCCTTCAAAGCAAAACCGCGATGGAGATCATCGAAGAGCACCTGATTCCGGCGCTGGATGAGGTCGGAGAAAGATATGAACAGCAGAAGCTGTTTCTTCCGCAGCTGATCAATGCCGCGAACGCTGCCTCTGCAGGATTTGATCTGATTAAGGAGATGCTGGCGCGAACAGACGGGGGAAGTGTCTCAAAGGGAAAGATCGTCCTCGCGACCGTGGAAGGAGACATCCACGATATCGGAAAGAATATCGTCAAGGTGGTTCTGGAGAATTACGGATATACCGTCATTGATCTCGGACGTGATGTTCCTCCGGAAAAGGTGCTGGACGCGGCAGTGCAGCACGAAGTCAGGCTCGTAGGCCTTTCCGCCCTGATGACAACGACGCTTCCGGCCATGGAAAAAACCATTGCCCTGCTGCGCAAGGCAGGATGCAAAGCGAAGGTGGTCGTGGGCGGTGCAGTCGTTACCGCACAGTATGCGGCACAAATCGGCGCCGACTTCTATGCCAAGGACGCAAAAGAAACCGTCGACGCCGCGAGAGCTGTCTACCGCTAAGCTGCGTTCACCTCTCCTCCAGGTAAGCCTCTGCTTCCCTGATTGCCTGCTCCATGGCCTGAGGGCCCGGAGCACCGGCGGTCAGCCGCTTCTCCACACAGGTCTTCAGGGAGATCGCGTCATAGATGTCTTCCTCAAACCGGTCCGAGCAGGATCGGAACTCTTCCAGGGACAGGTCATCCAGCGCACAGTCCTTTTCGATGCAAAGAAGCACCAGTTCCCCGGAAATCCTGTGCGCATCCCGAAACGGGATCCCTTTTCCCACAAGATAATCCGCCACATCGGTCGCGTTGATGAACCCCTTTCTGGCAGATTTGGCCATCACATCTTTTCTGATCCGCATGGTCTCCACACAGCCGTCAAAGAGCCGGATGTTGCTCTTCAGGGTATCGATCGCGTCAAAGGATAGCTCCTTGTCCTCCTGCATATCCTTGTTGTAGGCAAGGGGAATTCCCTTCATGGTTGTCAGGATCGCCGTCAGGGCACCGTACACGCGCCCGGTCTTCCCGCGCACCAGCTCCGCGATATCCGGGTTCTTCTTCTGCGGCATGATGCTCGATCCGGTGGAATAGGCGTCATCCAGTTCAATAAACCGGTATTCATTGCTGTTCCACAGAATCATTTCCTCCGCAAACCGGCTCAGATGCATCTGGCAGATCGAAAGTGCGCCAAGGAACTCGATCAGATAATCCCGGTCGGAAACCCCATCCATCGAATTGCGGGTCGGACGGATGAACCCCAGTTCCTTTGCCGAAAACTCCCGATCCAGCGGGTAGGTCGTTCCGGCCAGGGCGCCGCTTCCCAACGGGCAGGTATCCATTCGTTCCAGAATCGAGCCCAGGCGTTCCCGGTCTCTGCGGAACATCTCAAAATACGCGCCGAAATGATGCGCCAGCGTAACCGGCTGCGCCTTCTGCAGATGCGTAAAACCCGGCATATAGGTGTGAGTATGTTCCTTCATGATCTTCAGGAGCGTCCCGAGAAAATGCTTCAGAAGACCGTCCGTCTCACCGATCTCGTCGCGCACATACAGCTTCATGTCCAGCGCGACCTGATCGTTGCGGCTTCTTCCGGTATGCAGCTTCTTTCCGGTATCCCCGATCCGGTCAATCAGATGTGCCTCCACAAAGCTGTGAATGTCCTCATACTGAGAGGAAAACTCCAGTCTTCCCTCTTCCAGGTCCGCCTTGATGCTGCCCAGTCCCTCTATGATCTTCTCCGCTTCCTCATCGGTAATGATTCCCTGCTTCCCGAGCATGGCAGCATGGACGACACTTCCCCGGATGTCCTGCTCATACAGTCTCTTATCAAATGGAAGCGAATCATTAAACTGCTTCACCAGCTCGTCTGTTTCCTTTGTAAACCTGCCGCCCCAAAGCTGCGCCATATCTGTGGTACCCCCTCTGCTTCGTAATACTGTCTCATTCTTCACAGCCTGACGGCTGATCATTTTCCTATGTTTGTTTTATTCTGAATGATCTTTGGTGTATGTCCTGTGCTCAATCAGATTCCATCTGCGCTCTGGTTCTCTTCTCTCTCTCCCGCTCTGCCTTCGAGAACACGCATCCGCAGTAATCCTGCCGGTACAGACCGTGCTCCTTCGAAAGCTCGATGGATCTGAGGTATCCGCCTCTTTTCTTGAAGTCCGACGGCAGATGCTTCACACCGTATTGAACCTCCAGCTCCCGGCCGATCTCGTTGATCTTCTCCGCATTCTTCAAAGGGCTGATCGTCAGCGTCGTTGTAAAATAATCATATCCGCCCTTTGCGGCAAGCAAAGCCGCTTCCTCCATGCGCAGACGGTAGCAGGCAAAGCACCGCTCCCCGCCCTCCCGGATATGCTCCAGACCCCGCACAGTCTCATAAAACCGCTCCGGATCATATTTTCCGGCGACAAAAGCAATCTCATACTTCGGATGCATCTCGCGGATCAGCCGTTTAAGTTCTTCTTCCCGGTACCGGTACTCCTCCTGAGGCGCAATGTTCGGATTGTAGAAGAAATCCGTGATCGCAAAGTAATCGGAAAGATACTCCAGCACATAACTCGAGCACGGCGCACAGCAGCTGTGCAGCAGCAGGCGCGGCGCTTTGGCCCTGGTTTTGGCTTCGTCCTGCCCGCTGCTGTTCGATGCAGTCTTCTGCTCCAATGTGTGAATGATCTCGTCCAGCGCACGCTGGTAATTTGGTTTATTTGGCATATTAGTGATAAATGATATCCTGCGGAAATGGCAGAAAATGGCGATCAGCCTCAGACGATTCCGGTCGACCCGAATCCGCCTCTGGCCTGGTTCCCCAGTGTCTCAACCTCTTCAAAGGTAATCGCCGGCTGATGTTCGATGATCCGGAACTGGCAGATCCGGTCATTGACATGGATCACCGTGTCCCTCGTTGCGTAGCAGGGCCACTTCAGATGATCCTCATCCGCACAGTAGGATTCATCCACCACGCCGACCGCATTGGTCTGGATCAGGCCATAGTTCTTAAACGTCGAGCTTCTGGCTGCGATCAGCATCTCATAACCGGGAGGAAGCTGTACGGATACCCCCAGGTCAACCAGACGGAAGTCACCCTTCTTCATGATGACCTCCTCGGCAGCGCGCAGATCGATCCAGTCACTCTTGCCGCCGATATAGGCCAGGCGGTCAATCTGGTCAGAATGATATTTGATTCGGATTCTTTTTTCCAGCATAATATTGATTCACCCATCAAAAGTCGATTACGGATTGCTCCATGGGTCCCTTAGAATACCACAAAGGACTGTGGCTGAAGCGTCAGCACTTTGTCTTTCAGGGTTCCTTCTCCAATCTTCCACACCACGTTCCGGTCTGCGGCATCCAGTCGGACGGATACCTGCCCCGAGGATGGATTCACCGCACAGATCCTCGCTCCTCGCTGATAGACAAAGGGAAGCTTCCCGGACTCAGCGTACAGGATCTTCAGGTTTGGCTGTCCATGCAGGTCCTCCTCTTCCCGGCGAAGCTTCAGCAGGGAGCGGACCGTATGCAGCAAGGAATCCGGGTCTTCCAGCATCTCACTGACCACCGGTGCATCCTCCGACGGATCAACCGGCAGATAGAGTTTATCAGCGTCATCGTCTGAAAATCCAAGGTTCTTCTCCCTGCTCCACTGCATGGGCGTACGGCTTCCGGTGCGGAAGTATCCGCCCTCCTTCGTGCGCAGGCTCAGATACCGTTGGCCGATCTCGTCTCCGTAATAGAGGAAGGGAACCCCCGGCATCGTAAACAGGAACGCGTAAAACAGCTTCAGTTCTTTCTCATCCAGGCTGAAGGAGGGACGCACCGTATCATGGTTGCAGGTAATCAGGCTGATGTACCCGGTCTCCTTCGTCTCCTCATACAGCCGCATGTATTCTTCCAGGAACCTGGAGATATCTCCTCCGCCGTCTTTTTTGAAGAAGCTGTGATCTTCATATTCCGGAATCTGCTTCGGATCCAGGCCGGTAAAGAATGGATCGGAAAGAATGTTCCGGCCGGCATGGTTCTGATAGTCCCGCACCAGTGAGGAGTATGGACCGCCCGGCTCATTCAGCAGGAAATCCGCGTGAAATCCGGCCGGAAGAGACTGGTCCGGATGGCTCCACTCCGAAACAAGCGCGCATTCCGGATAATCTTTGTCGAGCATGGCACGGATCTCTTTCCAGATCCGGCTTGTCCCGGTTTTCTTCTCGTCGTCTCCCTTGACCAGGGATGCGGCCATGTCGACGCGGAACCCGTCACAGCCACGGTCCATCCAGAAGCGCATGACATCCTTGATGGCTTCGATGGTACCGCGGGCACCTTCGCTGTCGGTGGAACACTTCCAGTTCTCGTCCGCGTCAAGCCAGCCGTAGTTCAGCGCCGGCTGGCACTTGAAAAAGTTGAGCAGATACGTTCCCGGACGCTCCGCCTCGCCGCCGACATAGGGATAGCCATGATTTCCTGCCCCCTGGAAACAATACTCCGTCCAGATAAAACGGTCAGAATATTCATTTCGCTCCAGACGGCAGCTTTCCTGAAACCAGGCATGCTCTTCGGAGGTGTGTCCGGGAACCAGATCCAGCAGTACATGGATCCCGCGTCTGTGTGCCTCTTCAAACAGGCGGATCAGATCCTCATTCGTTCCGTATCTGGGCGCTGCCTTCTTGTAATCGCGGACGTCATATCCGGCATCGTGGAACGGAGAGTCGAAGCAGGGATTGATCCACAGAGCATTGCATCCAAGGTCTTTGATGTAATCCAGCTTCGATACAATCCCCTGAAAATCTCCGATACCATCTGCGTTGCTGTCGCAGAAGGACTGCGGGTAGATCTCATAAAATACAGCATCTTTCAACCATCCAGGCATATTTGGCTCCTCTCATAATGAAGTTCTGTAAATTGGCTTCCTGCTTACGGATGCCGGTTTTATTCTCTCGATTTACTCTGTACGCTATTTCACTAAGGCTCGCAGGCTCGTGAAATATGTGTCTTTGTCTTTCAGACTCGAAACCAAGAACAAAATCCGGCTCCTTTTCATTCGCTGAACACACATGCCATTCTTCCGCGCGCAATCGTCCGAAAGCGGCCTGTCCTTCTGAGCAAATATACCACGGAATTTGCTTGGAAGAACAGACCGCTGATGACGTTTCTAATATTCCGGACATCCCCGAACGAAATCAGAATCCCACGCTTGCGTTCAGTTTCCGCTCCATCGCTTCAGGATTGTTGCAATACTGCACGGCAGTTTCCTTTGTGATCCTTCCCTTTCTGAAAAGATCATAGATGGACTCATCCATCGCGATCATCCCCTCCGAAGCACCGCTGCGGATGGTTGCGTCAATCTGATGCGTCTTTCCTTCACGGATCAGGCTCCGGATGGCGGTATTCGCATACATCACCTCAAAGACAGCGGTAACGCCTCCGTCCACCGTCGGAACAAGCTGCTGGGATATGACACAGCGCAGCATCATCGCAAGCTGAAGCCTGATCTGATTCTGCTGGCCGGCCGGATAGATATCAATGATTCGGTCAACCGCGTTCGCGGCACCCTGTGTATGCAGCGTGGAGAACAGAAGGATACCTGTTTCCGCAGCGGTCATGGCCACTTCGATGGTTTCATGGTCACGCATCTCACCCAGGAGAATGACATCCGGGCTCTCTCTGAGCGCACTGCGCAGCGCATGAATATAATCGACAACGTCATTGCCAATCTCACGCTGCGTCACAATGCACTTGTTATGCCGGTGGACAAACTCGATGGGGTCCTCCATCGTGATGATGTGGCCCTCTCTGGTCTTGTTGATATGATCAATCATGCAGGCAAGCGTTGTGGACTTTCCGCTTCCGGTCGCGCCTGTGACCAGGATCAGTCCGTTCCGGATGCTTGCGGCCCGCATAACCGGCTCCGGTATCCCAAGCTTTGAAGCATCCGGGAGCCCGAAGCGGATCACACGCAGAACAACTGCCAGGGAACTCCTCTGATGGAAGACGTTCGCACGGAATCGTCCGAAAGCCGCGATGGAGAAGGAGAAGTCATCATCAAACGTCTCATCCTCCAGCACGCGGTTGTGCCGGCCGCACTGCGTATAGATCGCACGGACAATTGCCTCTGTATCCTCAGGGTGAAGGATTCCTTCTGCGCGGTCCTGCTTACCGAGAACCTTGTAGGTCAGCGGAAGACCCGGAATGATGAAAACATCCGAAGCTTCCAGCCGAACCGCCTCATGAAGGATATCATTTAACTCTATCATCGTTATGCCAGACCTGTTCCTTCCACCGTTGTTTCCGGTAATGTGTCTATATAGCCATTCTCGTCTTCTGTCAGAAGCTGTACTCCCTCCGGAAGCGCTTCCGTAGACTCCGTCTCCGCAACTGTCTCAATATCCCACTTTGTCACATGCAGCATCAGATCGCTGTCTGCCTCTGCCGCAATATGAAGATACTGGTTCATCGAGAACTTGATCGTGGTACTGTATACATTCCCTTCCTGCACAGTATCCGGCGGAAGGAAAGCACCGCCGCGCAGATAATCATCCATTGACGCCAGCCATTCCTGACCGGCCCGCTCACTCATCGCATTCTGCTGGGCATATGCCATCTGGCGGTCGGATAGGGCCTTGTCCGTCTGGGCACTGACCAGCGAAAGCAGAGCCAGCACCGCAAGCAGGATCAGTACACAGGTAATCACGATCGTCAACGCGCCGGAACGAACCGGCTGTCTGGGCTTTTTCACATTCATGACGCTGCCTCCGTTTGATCGCTGTCTGCTGTCTGTTCCTCCTGCGCCGGAAATACGGATCCCTCCTCTGTCATGGCTTCGGTCTCCGTCCGGGCGATCGATTCAAAATCAATTGCCTCATCCGTTGACAGAACCGCATCGACATCATCCGGGAAGTAAATGGCGGTATCAAGCTGCGCAAGATTTTCTTCCGGCTGATCGACGTGTACGATATCCATATTGCCAGTGATCATATTACCGACTGCACGGACTTCACAGGTCATAAACAGCGTTACCTGATATACACCGTCGTCCGCAGGATTGCCCATCTCGTCAAAATGCAGCGTGATGGTTGTCTGCGGAGTCTCGATCTCGCTGTACTCATCATTCGCCGTATCGATCAGTTCCTGCTGCGCCTCTCCGACTGCGCCTTCTCCTGCCTCAAACATGGCGACAACATTCTGGGCCACCTGGGCTGCCTGCGTTCTTCTCTCCGCATAGCGGGACTTCTGGGCCGCTGCTCCGAAGATTCTGACCAGAATCGTCAGCATCAGAAGGAGCAGGAACGTAATGATCAGTGTCTCTACGAAAAAGGCTCTGTTCTTTCTTGCTTTCATGAGGATACCTCCTTTGCGTGGAGATATATCCTCCGGGTCCCGTCCCCGGTGGTAACAGTAGCAATCCGATTCTCAATCGAAACCCGGAACTCGTCTGTCTTCGCGACCTTAACCGGCTCAGAGCTGATGTTCCCCGCCTGGTCCGACGAGATGGATTCCATCAGATATCCGTCCTCGAGCCAGATTCTGGTCTGGTACTGTCTTTCTCCCGACGGATCTACAATCACAAGAACATCGGAACCATCCTGCTGCTCAACCATCAGCGCTCCGGTTTCATCTGACGCAATAATCTTGGAGGCTGTATAGCTCAGCGCTCCTCTGTGGTTCATGTTTTCAGTCCGGTTCTCAGTGATGGAATCAAACAAACTGCCTGCCATCGCGGAGAGGACCATAATCCCGATCAGCATGATCGAGAACAGGGCAACGACGAACAGGGATGCATAATCAATCTCCCGTCTGCCGCGTTCGGACCTTCTGTCCATGCCGTTTCCCCCTCCCTTTATCTTCTCAGCGTGATCTGTACAGCCGGAAGTTCATTCTTCGCTCCGGCATCCAGCGACACAGCATACTTTGCGCCATCATAGCGGACCCCGTAATTCTGTTCCAGATAATGAATATTGGAAGGATAGGCTCCCTCGATGGCATAACACTGCACACAGGCTTCCGTAACGTTGTTCCGAAGGCTCTCCACTGCCTGCCGGTTCATATCAAGATCCATGCGGGTAAACAGGATCACACCAAGCATCAGGATAACAGCTGCAGCAATCAGAACCGCAGCGATGCGGATTGCCTTATGCGCCGGACTGACGCGGGGCCTGTCATGATAGATAACGTCTCTCATTGTCTACCCCCTTCAGGTCAGACTGCTCCAAGAATACCGATCAGCGGAATCATCGTGCTCAGAAGTACGATGCCGACCGCAATCGTCAGGAAAGCGGAAATCACCGGTTCAATGGAATCAATCAGGCTGTCCACTGCCTCATCCGCTTCCAGAGAAAACGAATTGGCAAGTTTTCCGAGCATCTGCTCTGTCTGTCCTGCCTTAACAGCAGACATGAACAATCTCGCATACAGCGGCTCAAACAGGCCCTTGTCATAGATCGCGCGGGAAAGGCCGACGTTATCTTCCTTCATATGGGTGCGGACCGCGTCCACCTTAGCCCTCGTTTCCGGATCAGAAACAAGCTCCTGCGCTGCTGTGATGGATGTATCCACATCCGCGCCGCTGGCCACAAACAGGTGAAGTACCTGGGTGAAATGGGCAAGGGAAAGCTTGTTGATCGCGTCCCTGGCCGGGCCGAACTTCGAAAGAATCCCGACCGAAGCGGCGCTGTCGGTTCCGTTGCCGCGTACGGTTCTTGCCGTCAGCAGAAGGAAAATGCCGAACACAATCGCAAGCACAAGCGCAACCGTACCAACCACATAAGCTATTCTCAGATAAAGATAGGCTGAGGTGGTGAGACCGCCGGCCAGAGAGCGGTACACATTCGTGAATACCGGAAGGACTCTGACAAGCAGGAGAACCAGAATCGCAGCAGTCAGGATCAGAAGAATCATCGGATAATTCACCGCGCTCTTCATCTTTCTTGAAAGCCGGTCTCTGCTCTCGTAATAATCAGCAAGGCTCTTCAGCACGCTCTCACTTTTTCCGGTCTTTTCACCTGCCGCAAGCATCTTACATGCATGAGGCGGAAAATAACCGCTCTCAAGCATAGCCGCAGACAGCTGAGGCTGACCGGTCAGCATCTTGTTCTGTACTGCCTTCGCCGCATCGCGAAAATCATTCGCAGCAGCATCGTCCGCCAGAAGGCCGACGGATTCCTCCGCGTCGATGCCGGCGGAGATCAGCATGGACATATTCCTGCAGAATATGCTCACAGCCAGATTTCCAAGTTCTTTTACTGCCATCTTTTCTCTTCCTCCATCCTCTACGAAGTCGTATTCGTACAGTATCAAACATTCATTTTTATAATAGCACAATGCGCACATGCTGTCATGCGGTAAATCGTTCAAATGATCAGCATCGCATCCCCGAACGAGAAAAAGCGATATCTCTCCTCTACAGCCGTCTCATATGCCTTCAGCACATGCTCTCTTCCGGCAAATGCCGATACGAGCATAATCAGTGTGGATTCCGGCAGGTGGAAATTCGTGATCAGTCCGTCCATGACGCGGAAGCGGTATCCGGGATAGATAAAAATTCCGGTATCCATCTCACCGCTTCGGACAATTCCGTCCTCTCCTGCCATGGATTCGAGCGTCCGGCAGCTGGTGGTGCCTACCGCGATCACACGGTGCCCTTCTTCATGCGTATGATTGATCAGGTCAGCCGTCTGATTCGTAATGATGCAATGCTCCGTATGCATATGATGCTGTGTGATGTCCTGCGTCTTAACCGGCCGGAAGGTCCCGAGTCCGACATGGAGCGTCAATGGGGCAATGTTGACCCCTTTTGCGCGAATCTGTTCCAGAAGCTCGGGCGTGAAGTGCAGGCCGGCGGTCGGCGCAGCGGCAGATCCGTCATACTTCGCGTACACGGTATTGTAGCGGGTACGGTCCTCGAGCTTGTGCGTAATGTACGGCGGCAGCGGCATCTCCCCCAGCCGGTCCAGGATCTCTTCGAACACACCGTCATACTCAAACCGTACATAACGGTTTCCCTCCTCGGCGATCTCTATCACCTCGCCGGTCAGAAGCCCGTCTCCAAAGGAAATCCTTGCGCCGGGTCTGCATTTTTTGCCGGGTCTGACCAGCGTCTCCCAGGTGGATTCCATGCCTTTCACCCGGTTCAGCAGCAGAACCTCGACGACAGCATTCGTATCTTCCTTTCTGCCGATCAGTCTTGCGGGAATGACCTTCGTATTGTTGATCACGAGCGTATCCCCCGGATCCAGGTAGTCAATGACCTCATAAAAATGTCGGTGGCTGATCTCCCCCGTCTCTTTGTCCAGACACATCAGCCTGGATGAGGAGCGATCTTTCAGCGGATCCTGCGCGATCAGCTCCTTCGGCAGGTCATAATAAAAATCGGATGTCTTCATGTATTGCTCCTTCTGTCCCCATGAACAATGGAAAGAGGACAGCATAATGCGTCCTCTTTCCGTACTTTTTTTAAAGCCCGAAGTGCCGGTGCCCCGCCTTTTGACTCCTAGCGTAAAGCCAGGTGGGTAACCGCAGCATACGTTTCTGCCTTCCGTTCGAAGACGGCCTGACATCAGCCGCAGCAATCTGGGAAACCCATTCAAGTCGATGTAGGTTCAAAAATAAACAGAACTGTCGCACACCCCAGGCAGCTTATAAACCTGTCTTGTTTTGACAAGTCAATTATGCCATGCTTATTCTCTCAAGTCAATATCCAATGTGTTCCTGAGGCGCTTCAATATTTTCTGGACAAATGCATCCAGCTTCTCTCCGGTCAGCTCTTCTGGTCCCGGCGTAAAGGTGATGGTGAAGGCCATGGACTTCTTCTGTGCGGGAATCGGCGCGCCTTCGTAAACATCAAACAGATGGACATCGCTGACATACTTGCACGCGGAGCGGATGACCTCTTCGACCTGGGCACAGGTGATGGTCTTGTCCATAATCAGCGCAAGGTCACGCTTTTCCACCGGATACTTCGGAATCGGTGTGAACCGCACCGGAATGTCATAATACTTCTCCAGAAGGCTCAGATCCAGCTCCATCACGTAGGCTTTCGTTCTGAGATTGAAGGTCTTCATGATCTCATACCGCGCAGTCCCCAGATATCCTACCTTCTCTCCCTGGCAGAAGATGTCCGCACACTGGTACGGATGAAGGAAGGGTCTGACTCCTGGCTCATAGGTAAAGGAGATATGCAAAAATGCTGCAACCGCGTTTGCGATGCCCTTCAGCGTGAAGAAGCTCTCATTTGTTCCCCAGATTCCTGCGCACAATGTTTCCTTCTCACGAGGATAATCGGTCAGGGGAAGGGAATCCGCCTCAAAACGATTGGCGATTTCAAACAGCCTTCCGTCGATGATGCCATTCTTCTGATTGCGCTCGATGGCATGCAGCATGCTCGGCGCAAGCGTCGTCCGCAGAATGGAAAGATCCTCATTGATCGGGTTCAGGATACGCACGGCATGTCTTTCGGGCGCATCTTCCTCATACCCCAGAAGGTCAAGATCAGAGGGTCCAAAGAAGGAATAATGCATCGCCTCGTACAGGCCTTCCGCGCACAGTCTCTCCTTCAAAGCCTTCACGGTTTTCTGCCTGGAGGTCAGGCCGCCGGCTGTCACCGCGGCGCGCTCCAGCATGGTGGGCCTGATGTGATCATAGCCGTACATGCGGATCACTTCTTCGGAGATGTCCGGGTAGTTTTCAACATCCGTCCGGAACGCCGGCACCATCAGCTTCAGGCAGTCGCCCTCCGCCTGCGGCGCAAAGCCCAGGTTCTTCATGATCCGGAGGATTTCCTCCGTCGGAACCTCGATGCCCAGAACCGCATTCACCTTTTCGATGGAAACCTCTAGCGGGGACGGCTCCACGGTATTACCGGTATTGGTGTCACAGTGTGTCTTCGCGACCTTGCCGCAGCCCAGCTCCTCTACCAGATGGAGGGCGCGCTTCATCGCCATCACCGTCGTATACTCATCGACGCCTTTTTCAAAGCGCGCGCTGGCATCCGTGCGTTTTCCGAGCGCTCTGCTCGTATGACGGATATTATCCCGCATGAACTTCGCAGACTCGAATAACACCGCCTTCGTCGTATCCCGGATCTCAGAATCCCGGCCGCCCATAACGCCGGCCAGCGCTACCGGGCCTTCCTGGTCGCAGATGCACAGGGTATTCTCATTCATGACATACTCCTGCTCATCCAGGGTGACAATCACCTCATCCTTCTTCGCGCGCCTGACAATGATCCTTCCGCCCCGGATAAAGTCTTCGTCAAATGCATGCATCGGCTGTCCCAGCTCAGCCAGGACATAGTTGGTGATGTCAACAATATTGGAGATGGAATTCATCCCGACCAGCGCAAGCCTTCTCCGCATCCAGGCAGGAGACGGACCGATCTTCACGTCATGCACATAATGTCCGATATAGCGCGGGCACAGATCCGGATCCTCTACCGTGACGCTGAATCCTTCCTTCTCCACTTCATCCGCGTGGAAGGAAAGGGAGGGCTCTTTGCATTCTTTTCCCAGAACCGCCGCGACTTCGCGGGCAATTCCGTAGATGCTCTGGCAGTCCGGCCGGTTCGCGGTGATCGCGATGTCAAACAGCCAGTCATCCAGTCCCACAATCGGCTTCACATCCGCACCGACCGGCGCGTCATCCGGAAGGACCAAAAGTCCGTTGTATCCGGCTCCTTCGTACAGATCCTCATTCAATCCCAGTTCAACGCCGGAGCACAGCATGCCCGCAGACTCATACCCGCGAAGCTTTCCCTTCTTGATCGTCATCACGCCTTCGATGGTGACGTGATCCTTCGCGGTCGCGTAGACCGTTGCCCCGACCAGGGCAAGCGGGAACTTTTTTCCTGCCACTACATTATCCGCGCCGCAGCACACCTGAAAGGTTCCATGCTCTCCCGCATTTACCGTTGTCACATGCAGATGCGTATCCGGAATGCTCTCACACGTTTCGACCAGGCCGACGACGACGCCGCTGATCTCTTCTCCCGTCTGATGCAGTTCCTCCACCTCAAACCCGCAGGAGAAAAGCTTTTCCTTAAGCTGTTCAGGCGTCACGTCTATGTCAACATATTCTTTCAGCCAGCTGAATGGTGCTACCATATTCTCTCCTCCTACCTGTCATTGATCTGGTTCAGAACTCTGAGGTCTGACTCAAAGAGCTGCTTGATATTGTTGATGCCGTATTTCAGCATGGCAACGCGCTCGATGCCGATGCCAAACGCGAAGCCGGAATAAACGTCCGGATCAATTCCGCAGTTTTCAAGAACCTTCCGGTTCACGATTCCGGCGCCCAGAACTTCAATCCATCCCGTGTGCTTGCAGAAGGAGCATCCCTTTCCGCCGCATTCAAAGCAGCTCACATCCACCTCCACAGAAGGCTCGGTGAACGGGAAATAGGACGGGCGCAGTCTCGTGCGGGTCTCTTGTCCAAATACCTTCTTCACAAAAACATCCAGCATTCCCTGCAGATCACCGAGCGTAATCCCCTTATCCACAACCAGGCCTTCCATCTGGGAAAACATCGGACTGTGCGTGGCATCATCGTCCGAGCGGAACACCTTGCCCGGGCTCAGGATCTTGATCGGCGGCTTCTCATTTTCCATGACATGGATCTGAGCGGAGGAAGTCTGCGTGCGCAGCACGAACTCCGGGGACAGATAAAAGGTATCCTGCATATCCCTGGCCGGATGGTCCTTCGGCGTATTGAGGGCGGTAAAGTTATAGTAGTCATTCTCGACCTCCGTTCCCTCATAGATCTCAAAGCCCATTCCCGAGAAGACCTCGATCAGCTGATTGCGGACTTGCGTCACAGGGTGGAGGTTGCCATGAGACCGGATGTGAGACGGCATCGTAATATCAATCTTCTCCCTCTCATAGATCCGGTTCAGCTCTTCCTTCTTCATCTTCTCATCAAGAGAATTGAAGTAATCGAGCGCCCAGCCCTTCAGTTCATTGACCTGCTTGCCGAACTCAGCCCTCTGAGAAGGATCCACCTCCTTCATGTACTTCATCAGCTGCCCGACTCTGCCGGCCTTGTCAAGAAATGACTTTCTCAGCTCATAGACTGTCTTAGAATCCGACAGACCGCTGGACTCCGATTGGATTGCCTTCCTGACAGAAGCAATCTTTTTCTGCAGTTCTTCCAGATTTGCCATGTCTTTTCCTCTTTTCTCTTTTGTTCCTGTTTTTGTTCCCGCGGCTTCGCCACGTTCCTTTTTATCACGCATGCGTGAACCGCACACCATCTTCCGGGTTCCTTTTTTCGCCACGGAACCTCGAGGCTTCGCCTCTCGGTCGCGGCTGTCGCCGCAGATCATGGCATCTTCCGTGTGCTTTATCACGCATGCGTGAACCGCACACGGAAGATGCCATGATCCGTGGCTTGTAGTTTCACGGAAAATGACCCGCCCCGGTCTTTTCTCCGGGACGGGTCATATGACTCGCGGTACCACCCAAATTCGGAAAGCTGCCCTGTGCAGTTTCCGCACTCAAACTGTCTGTATGCCGACAGGCCGCATCCGCTTAACCGCTGTGTTCACTCCGGCGTTTTCGCGAAAGGCTCCGGTGCTGAAATTCATTCAGAGGCTCTTCTGCCGTTCTTCCAACCAATGGAACAGCTCTCTGTAAAGGGCTTCCTCCGAACTACTTACACACGTTCACAGCCATCGACGATTCTACATCGAAGCACACGGCAGTGTCAACCAAAATCAAAATATCTTATACGTAATCTACGCCTTCCCATACGATATTCTTCCAACGCACGGGATCGGTGTCTCCCTCCGTCGAGAAGAGCAAAACCTTCGAATCCGGTCCAAGCTCCAGCTCATCGCGGACCCCCTTCAGTTCCTCTTCCAGCATTATGGAGGCAAAGGCTCCGAAGGTTGCGGCTCCGGACTCGCCTGAGATGATGTGCGGATCCTCCTTGAAATTTCCGGCCAGCATGCGCATGCCTCTGCAGGTCATCAGGTCGTCTGCGCTGACGAATCCCGTCGCATGGTTTTTGAACAGATCCCAGCCAAGCGTGCAGGGCTCGCCGCAGGCAAGGCCTGCCATGATGGAATCCATCTCGCCGGTAACAATCACCCTGGAGCCGTCCCCTTTCTTTGCGCCGCGGAACATGCAGTCCGCCTTATTCGGTTCCACGACAATCATTTTGGGAGGATTGTCCGGATACAGGGACGCGAAATATCCGACGCAGGAGCCTGCCATCGCGCCGACGCCCGCCTGCACAAACACATGGGTCGGACGCTCCTGAAGCTGCTCGGCCGCCTCGTCCGCCATCACCGCATAGCCCTGCATGATCCAGAGCGGGATGTCCTCATATCCTTCCCAGGAGGTATCCTGCACGATCACGCCGTGCTCATACTGGTCCGCCATGGACGCCGCCTTTCTCACGCACTCGTCGTAATTCAGATCCTCTACCGTCACCTCGGCGCCGAGCGCGCGGATATTGTCGACACGAGACTGGCTGGTTCCCTTCGGCATCAGGATGATGCAGCGCTGTCCAAGCTCCCGTGCCGTCCAGGCGACTCCTCTTCCGTGGTTGCCGTCTGTCGCGGAGATAAAGACCGCACTTCCGAGCTTCTTCCGGAACGACTCCGACTTCAGAACACTGTAGGGCAGGTCTGTAATCTCCATGCCCATCTCCTTCGCCAGATACTTTGCCATGGAATATGCCCCGCCCAGCACCTTGAAGGAGTTCAGGCCGAATCTCCAGGACTCATCCTTCACGCAGATTCTTCCCACGCCAAGATATTCCGCCATCTTCTTCAGATCCTGAAGCGGCGTTTCCTTGTACTGCGGAAAGCTTCTGTGGAAATTGCGTGCTTTGGTTACTTCTTCCTTCGACATCAGATTCAGGTAGGGATCGTCCGTCTTCGGCAGATGATTGGCAAGATATTGTAAATGGATTGTCTTCATATCAGGCTCCTTGCTTCAATATAGTAGCGTTTTTCCACTGCCTCTCCCATGGAAAATGTCTTTCTCGGAAGCGCTCCGTCGGACGCGACCGCGGGGAACAGACGGAATTTGTCCATCGGGGGAAGCAGGAATCCGGCATTCCCCTCCTCCTTCGCAAGAGAACGGACGGCGTCCTCCCCATGGATATAGTCGATCCGGTATCCCTTTGTCTGTACCAGCTCATCCAGGGCATTCTGCAGCGCGCCTACCTCAATCCCGGAGGAAGGTCGGTCAATCAGGAGAACCCTTTCGCCTTCCGCACACAGGACGGGGATCGCATACTGTCCTTCCTGTGCCTGCGTTCCCTGTTCGGCGATGACACAGTCCCCGTTCTGAGTCTTCAAAACAGCAGCGGCTTCCTCGATGATTCCGGCGCCGGTGTTCTTGCCGTCCGCGAACATGACCCGGTGAATCGGTTCAAAGACAATGCCTTCGTCATGAATGTTCTCAATCTCGCACAGCGCATATCTTGCCGGGTGAGACGCCCTGTCTTCCTGGGGAATCTGTGAGCGGATCTCCTCCCAGCTGGCCTTTGCGGTGGCAAGGGAATGGTTCCCGTCTCCCATTGCCATGAGCATGGCCTTCCCGGTTCCGTAGGTCTTCTGCGCCTTGTCAAAGAGCGCGGACATCGCCGCAAGCGCTCCGTTCATCTTTTCCTCGCTCAGGAAGGTGCCTGTAATGTGGCCGCCGCCCAGCATCAGATCCGTATCATAAACCTGTGTGCCGCCGGCATGCTCCAGCGGCTCAATCACAGTCTGATCCGGATCATCAATCAGGATAAGGATATGCGGAAGCTCCAGCATGGCGCCCTTGCGGATCTTCAGTCTCGGGGGAATCCGTTCCACAATGGTTTTCTCGGTGGAGCGGATCAGCGAGCTGGCGCCCGCACGATAGTCAAATGCTTCCAGATCCACACAGATCACCAGTCCCAGACGGCTTCTGCCTTCTGCAGTCCGCTTCACCAGAATACAGCCCTTCGGAAGCGTGCGCAGCGTTCCGTCTTCTGTATATTTCCTCATGCTTTGGCGGATATCCGCGATCCGCTGTTCTTCGTCCGGTTTTCCGAGATAAAACTCCGGAAGCATCAGTCTGAGCGTCGACGGGCTGTCCCCGACGATCTCTTCCGCGCTCTGCCAGTAGGCCGGATCAGAGGTATACTGATCACAGGCGACGACAGCCCATTTTCCGTAGTCCGTTCCCTCCTTCGGGAGCATGATCTGAGGGATCTTCAATCCCAGCTGGTTCCAAGTGTATGACATGTTCTTTCTCCTGTCTTCTCAGTCAAACATTCCGCGTATAATCTTCACCGTCTCCTCGCCGATCCGCTTCTGCGCTTCCTTTGTGGAAGCTCCGATGTGCGGTGTCAGGGAGATCTTCGGATGGTGGAGCAATCTCTCATCCAGGCACGGTTCCTCGGGGAAGACATCCAGTGCAGCGCCGGCCAGATGGCCGCTGTCCAGGGCATCGCACAGAGCGTTCGAATCTACTAAGACGCCGCGCGCCGTGTTGATCAGGTAGGCGCCTTCCTTCATCATGGCAATCTTCTCAGCGTCCAGAAGCGCCGGAGAATCCTTCTTCGCGGGAATATGGAGAGACACATAATCCGATTCCTTCAGAAGATCCTCCATCGTCTTCCATTCATAAGGCAGATCCGGCAGATCGCCGGAGCGGTTGGTATACAGAACATGCATGCCAAGGCCTCTTGCCCTGGAGGCCGTCTCCCGCGCAATCCTCCCCATGCCGATCAGACCCAGAGTCTTTCCGCACAGCTCGGTTCCTTTGTACGCCTTCTTCTCCCATTTCCCTTCCCGCATGGTAACATTTGCCATGTACACAAAGCGGGCAAGCGAGAACATATGCGCAATCGTCAGTTCCGCGACCGATGCGCTGGAGGCGGCAGGCGTATTGGCTACGGTAATGCCTTTTTCTCTTGCATATTCCACGTCGATATTGTCCATTCCCACGCCGCCGCGAATGATCAGCTGAAGTCTGCCGGCCTGCGCCGCCGCATCGATGATCGGCTCTCTCACCTTTGTTGCGGAGCGGACAACCAAAGCATCGAATTCCTTTACCTTCTCCTTCAGTTCCTCCGGCTCGTAAAACTGTTCCACAACTTCATAGCCAGCCTTTTCCAGCTGGGCTACAGCAGCTTTGTCCATTCCGTCTGAAGCCAAAATACGCGTCATTTTGATTCTCCTTTCCACCCTTAAACTGTATCGATCAACTTCAGCACCCGTACAGGATGCTTTGATTCCAATCACAAATCTCAGAGGAAAAGATACTCCGTCCGGAGGGATCTGCCACAAGGAAAACAGATCCGCCCGCGGACGGAGCAGATGCCATCAGCGATTTGCTTTTTCAAATTCCTTCATGAACGCAATCAAAGCCTCGACGCCATCCTTCGGCATCGCGTTGTAGATCGACGCTCTCATGCCGCCGACAAGACGATGACCCTTCAGGTTCGTGAACCCATGCTCGACGGATGCGGCGACAAACTTCTTATCCAGCTCGTCGTCTCCGGTGCGGAAGACGACATTCATCATGGAACGGCTGTCCTTCTGTACGCCGGACTTGTAAAAATCAGTTGTCTCGAGGTAATCATACAGCATGGCTGCCTTTTCCTCATTTCTCTTCTTCATGTTCTCCAGACCGCCGATCTCATTCAGGATCCAGTCAAGCACAAGCTTGCAGATATAGATCGAATAGGTCGGAGGCGTATTGATCATGGAGTTCTTGTCCGCCTGTGTTGTAAAATCCCAGATCTTCGGGCACAGAGGGCTCTTGTTTCCCAGCAGATCCTCCCGGACGATCACAACCGCGAAGCCCGCAGGGGCCATGTTTTTCTGTGCGCCGCCGTAGATCACGCCGTATTTTGTCACATCCACCGGCTCGGAGAGAATGCAGGAAGAAAGGTCCGCGACAAGCGGCACATTCCCGGTCTCGGGCAGCCAGTGCCACTTGGTTCCGAAGATGGTATTGTTCTCGCAGATATGGACATAATCCGCATCCGGATTCAGCGTCAGCTCCTCCTGCTTCGGAATCCTGGTAAAGTTCTCGGACTCCGTCGTCCCGGCACACCTTGCATCCTTCAGATACTTCTTGCCTTCCTTGAACGCGCCGCCGGAGAAGTTTCCTGTCACGATATAGTCAGCCGTTCCTGTCTTTGCCAGATTCAGCGGAAGAGCCGCGAACATGCCGGACGCGCCGCCCTGAAGGAACAGAACCTTGTAGTTATCCGGAATATTCATCACCTTGCGCAGATTCTCCTGGCAGTCGCAGATGATCTTGTCATATACTTTGGAGCGATGGCTCATCTCCATGACACTCATCCCGGATCCTTCATAATTGAGGAGCTCCTTCTGTGCCCGTACCAGCACCGGCTCGGGAAGCATGGACGGACCTGCGGAAAAGTTGTAGATTCTGTTTTCAAGCATAATTGATACCTCCCTTTCAATTATCATGGTTAGGGCTCTGCCTTTCGGTACAGGGAAAGTGCCAAAAGAGGCAGAGCGATTACCGCAGGATTACAGCATGCCAAGCACGCCGCTCTCCTCATTGAACGCATTGATCAATTCATCGAGCTCCTTCGCCTGATGATGAACCGCATCCCAGGTTCCTTCTTTATCATACCACAACGCATTCAGGTCCTCTACCGTCTCGCCCTGCTGCTCAACCCAGGTATAGTACTTCAGATTATGGATCCGCTTGCGTGCCGCGTAGGTCAGCTCTTCCATATTGTCTGTCTTGAGATTGAGCATATGCAGGCAGTGATCCAGCCTTGCCTCCTGTTCATTGTATGCGCCATGCATCTGGTTCAGTTCTTCAATTCTGCTCCGATACATAATGGCAGAGTCCGTGAGCACGGTTCCGACGACGTCTTTTTCGGTCAGCTCATAGTATTTCGCCATCTTGATGCAGCAAAGGACATTCGCGATTCCGCTGATGCCGAGCCAGGTAAGCTGATCGATCATCTCATCCTCCAGCTTCAGTTCGCGCTTCAGGTAAGCCTGTCCCTGTGGCGTGTTGAACAGACGGAGCAGTCTCTGGGAATCCTCGTCGTCAATGTCAATCACCATATCGGTATTCCTGACGTTGTGGATCCACGGAACATGCTTATCTCCGATTCCCTCGATCCTGTGCCCGCCGAATCCGTTGTTCAGCAGCGTCGGGCACTGCAGTGCTTCTCCGACTGCAAGCTTCAGATCCGGATACAGTTCCTTCAGGCGGTCTCCTGCTGACATGGTTCCTGCCGAGCCTGAGGTGAAGCATGCACCGGCGAACCGGTCGCCTTCCCGCTTCATATCCTCGAAAACGTCCGCAAGCGCATTTCCGGTCACATTGTAGTGCCAGAGCGGATTGCCCATCTCAGCAAACTGATTGAAAATCATATACTGCGGATCCTGCTTCAATTCATTCGTCTTGTCAAAGATCTCCTTGACATTGCTCTCGCATCCGGGCGTTGCAATGACCTCCGCGCCGATCTCATGCAGCCAGTCAAATCGCTCCTGGCTCATCTCGGCGGGAAGAATCGCGACGCCTCTGGCGCCGAGAAGCGCTGAGTTAAATGCGCCTCCTCTGCAGTAATTACCGGTGGACGGCCATACCGCTTTCTGCGATTCTACGTCAAACTGTCCGGTGACAAGCCGCGGAGCCAGGCATCCGAAGGAAGCGCCTACCTTGTGGCAGCCGGTAGGAAACCACTTTCCGACCATGGCAACGATACGGCAGGGAACGCCGGTCAAAGAGGACGGCAGCTCAATGTAATTCGGCGCTTTATTATACAGCCCGCCGCTTTCCTTTGGTTCATTCTTCCAGGTAATCCGGAACAGGTTCAGCGGATTCACATCCCACAGGCCGGTCTTCTTCAGTCCTTCCTTCACTTTCTCAGGCGTATGCTCCGGATGGATCATCTGATCAATCGTTGGGATCAGAATCTTGTTTTCCTTGGCCTTTTTGATATTATGCTGCAGGTTTTCCTTGTTGATGGTCAGATCAATCTTTACCACGACAGTAACTCCTTTCCCGATTCTCACGCATGAATCATTGTGCCGGTATGTCCGCTGATGCCGTCCCGTGCCTTCTCAAGCAGGGTGATCAGCGCGCGTCTTCCCGGTTTTGAGCGGACGAAGCGCACCGCAGCCTCTACCTTCGGCAGCATGGAGCCGGGTGCGAACTCCCCGGCGTCAATATATCGCTGTGCCTGTTCCACACTCAGATCATCCAGCTCCATCTGATCCGGCTTACCGAAGTGGATTGCGACCTTCTCAACCGCAGTCAGGATAATCAGCGTATCCGCGTCTACCTCTTCGGCAAGACGCTCCGCGGCAAAGTCCTTGTCAATGACGGCAGCCGCGCCCTTCAGGTGATGACCGTTGGTGCGGAAGACAGGAATTCCGCCTCCTCCGCAGGCGATCACGACATGGTTGGTATCCACCAGGGACTTGATGGTCTGAATCTCAATGATGGACACCGGCTGAGGGGATGCCACCACGCGGCGGTATCCTCTGCCTGCGTCCTCAATGACATCGTAATTCCTCTCACGGACCAGCTTTTCGGCCTCTTCCTTCGTCATAAATGCGCCGATGGGCTTGGTAGGATGCCGGAAGGCCGGATCCTCCGGATCCACCTCGACCTGTGTGAGCACGGTCGCTACGCCGACATCGATTCCACGATCCAGCATCTCCTCCCGCATCTCATTCTGCAGATCATATCCGATATACCCCTGGCTCATCGCAACACAGACAGACAGCGGAACTGTCACATATTTCTCAGGATCGGAACGAACCAGCTCGCTCATCGCGTTCTGAATCATGCCGACCTGCGGACCGTTTCCATGCGCGATGACGACCTCATAACCCTCTTCAATCAGATCCGTGATCGCCTTCGCGGTCAGCCGCGTTGCGGTCATCTGCTCCGGAAGGTTCTTCCCGAGCGCATTTCCCCCCAGTGCGATTACTACTCTGTGTGCCATAATTCCTCCTGCCTCGCCCATTACTGGAACAGTCTCGGCTTGTTTCTCTCAGCAATTTTCTTCAGTGTCTCCTGCGGATTCCTGCACTTTGCAAGGAAGATCATCGCGGCGATGACGTAAGGCTTGTAGGAAGCCTCTTTGTACAGCGGATCGATATAGCGTTCGAAGACGGACGCGTCCACTTCTCCGGCTTCACAGGAAACTCCGGTAATATCAGCCGGCAGGCAGTGCAGATAGAGTGCCTTCCCGTCCCTGGTCGTCTTCATGAGTTCTTCGCTGCAGGTCCAGTCCTTATGCTGCGCGTTCTGCGCAAGCAGCTCCTTCTCCAGTGCATCGATCCCGTCGAAATCGCCCTTGCCGTACAGATCCGTTCTCTTCTCCATGGCTGCGAACGGAGCCCAGCTCTTCGGATAGACGATATCCGCATCCTTGAAGGCCTCGGCCATGCTGTTGACCTTCGTGAAGCTGCCGCCGCTCTTCTTCGCGTTTTTGCGCGCGATCTCCTCGCACTCCGGGAAAACATCATATCCTTCCGGATGCGCAAGCACGACATCCATGCCGAAGCGGGTCATCAGGCCGATCACGCCCTGCGGAACGGACAGCGGCTTTCCGTAACTGGGAGAATAGGCCCAGGTCATGGCGAGTTTTTTGCCCTTCAGGTTCTCAACGCCGCCAAAGTAATGAATGATCTCCTCCATGTCGGCAAGACACTGCGTCGGATGGTCAACGTCACACTGCAGGTTGACGAGCGTAGGCTTCTGCTCCAGGATTCCGTCCTTGTATCCCTGCGTCACCGCGTCCATGAAGGTTTTCTGGTAAGCATGACCCTTTCCGATATACATGTCATCCCGGATTCCGATGACATCCGCCATGAAGGAAACCATGTTCGCGGTTTCTCTCACTGTTTCGCCATGCGCGATCTGGCTCTTCTTCTCATCCAGATCCTGTACCTCCAGTCCGAGCAGGTTGCAGGCAGAGCCGAAGGAGAACCTGGTTCTGGTGGAGTTGTCGCGGAACACGGAGATGCCGAGTCCGGAGTCGAAGATCTTCGTGGAAATATTCTGCTCTCTCAGATGTCTGAGGGCATCCGCCACAGTGAAGACGGCCATGATCTCATCGTCTGTCTTATCCCAGGTAAAGAAGAAATCATTCTCATACATGTCGCTGAACTTCAGCGTATCAAGCTTGTCAATAAATGCCTGTAATCCTTTATCCATCTTTCCTTCCTTTCACTTTCTGCGAATCGTGATCTGTTCAGGTCTCAAAGAATCTCGTTGTTTGTCTTTCCGGCGCGGAACACTGTCACATCGTCGGTCTTTTCCTCTGTCGTATAGAGCGGGATCGCTGCCGTCAGAACTGCGCAGACGCGTACCAGATCCTGCTTCCAGGTAATCTCATTCGGCGCGTGCGCCTGGCTCTCCGCGCCTGGTCCGAATCCGACGCACGGAATTCCGTAGCGGCCCTGGATCGCGACGCCGTTGGTGGAGAAGGTCCACTTGTCAATCAGCGGACGGTTACGGAGTTCTTTCTGACTGTCCGGTCCCATTCTCTTGTCGCCGTACAGAGCAAGATGCGCATCTGTCAGGCACTTCACATGCGCTGCGCTCTCTTTGTTGATCCAGGTCGGGAAATACGCTTCCGTCTCATAGACCTCTCCGGTCCATGCCGGCCGTGCATACATGTACATGGAAACCTTGACATCCTCCCCATACTTCTTCACGGACGGAAGTTCCTCGATCTCCTTCAGGCAGCTGTCCCAGGTCTCGCCGGCCGTCATACGGCGGTCAATGGAGATCGCGCAGGAGTCAGCGACAGCGCAGCGGCTCGGAGAGGTATAGAAGATCTGGGAGACCGTGCAGGTGCCTCTTCCCAGGAACCTGGCATCCTCGTAATGTTCCGGGTTGTACTTTGGATCAAGCATCTTGACGAGTCCCTTGATCTGTGTGGAATCCTCGCATCCGTTGTTGTTCAGCGCGCGTACGTCATGGATGATATCCGCCATTTTGTAGATGGCATTGTCGCCGCGCTCCGGAGCGCTGCCGTGGCAGGATACACCGTGTACGTCAACACGGATCTCCATACGTCCTCTGTGTCCGCGGTAGATGCCGCCGTCCGTCGGCTCTGTGGAAATGACAAATTCCGGACGGATCTTGTCCTTATTCACGATATACTGCCAGCACAGTCCGTCGCAGTCTTCTTCCATGACAGATCCGACCACCATGATCTTGTATCCCTCGGGAATCAGATCCATCTCCTTCATGATCTTCACCGCGTATACGGCAGATGCTGTTCCGCCTTCCTGGTCGGAGCCGCCGCGTCCGTAGATCACATCGTCATCTTCCCATCCCTCATAAGGATCCGCGGTCCAGTTCTCACGGTTTCCGATGCCGACCGTATCAATATGTCCGTCGATTGCGATGATCTTCTTGTCATCCCCGATGTCGCCGTTCTTTCCGGCCCAGCCGATCACATTTCCAAGGCCGTCGATCTCAACCTTGTCAAAGCCGACCTTCTCCATCTCTTCCTTGATGCACATGACAACATCCTTTTCCTCACAGCTCTCACTCGGATGAGAGATCATAGCGCGAAGAAATGCGGACATCTCTTTTTTATACCCTTCTGCAGCTTCTTTGATCTTCTGATAATCAAGTTCCATCTCTGTCCTCCTATAACGAAGTTCTGTAAATTGACTTTCCGTTCTAATATATGCGCCAAAACACCGATTCCCACTCCGTTGGGAGTGCAAATCGGCATTCCTGTCAGCAATCACTTTCCGATGCCGTAGGCACCGTCCCACACGACTCTCAGGAAATACTCCGGATCGGTATTTCCTTCTGTTGAAAACAGGAGTACTTGTGAATTCTTATTCAGTCCAAGCAGTTCTCTGATCTCCCACAGATCCTCGTTCATCATGATCTGGCCGAGGCATCCCATGGTGGCTGCGCCGGATTCTCCTGAGATTACGGAAGGATCTCCCATGACCGGAACCGCCAGCATCCGCATGCCCTTCGCGGCCACCCAGTCTTCCTCCGCAATGAAGGCGGTCGCATGATTCCTGAGAATGTCCCATCCGAGCACATTCGGTTCCCCGCATGCAAGTCCCGCCATGATGGTCTTCAGATCCCCCTTGACGATCTGCGGCTCGCCGGTCCCAAGCATTGCCCCCTTGTAAAGACAGGCTGCCGTCTTCGGCTCTACGATCACGAACTTCGGGGGATGATCCGGAAACAGATTCGTGAAGTACCCAACGACAGAAGAAGCAAAGGACCCGACGCCGGCCTGTATGAAGACATGGGTCGGACGATTTACCTCGAGCTCCCTCAGCTGCTCCGCCGCTTCATGGGAGATGGTTCCGTAACCCTGCATAATCCAGGAAGGAATGTCCTCATAACCCTCCCAGGCCGTATCCTGAATCACGACGCCGTGCTCCGTCTGAGCCGCCTCCTTTGCCGCAAGGCGCACACAGTCATCGTAGTTCAGATCCTCTATGGTAACCTTTGCTTTTTCCTTTGCGATATTGTCGTATCTGGACTTCGCCGAACCCTTCGGCATATGAACGACAGCCTTCTGGTGCAGTCTTCTTGCCGCCCAGGCAACACCCCTTCCGTGGTTGCCGTCCGTCGCGGTGAAGAAAGTCGCCGTGCCGAAATTCTCCTTCAATTCCGGGCTGGTCAGATCATCATATGTAATGTCGGTAACATGCTCCCCCATCTCATGCGCGATATAGCGCCCCATGGCAAAGGAAGCACCCAGCACCTTGAACGCATTCAGCCCGAAACGGAACCGCTCATCCTTGACATAGATCCCGCCAAGCCCCAGGTATTCCGCCATTTTTTTCAGATTCGCCATGGCTGTGACATTGTATTGGGGAAAGCTCTGATGGAACTGCCGCGCCTTCTCCACGTTTTCGAGCGACATGATCTCAAGATACCGGTCATCCGACGGCGGCATCTTATTCATAACCCAATTCAATTCTAACTGGTTCATAGCAGCACGCACTCCTGTCAAATGATAAACACAAACAAATTTATGTTACCTAACTTTTTTTCAGTTCCATCATATCATGTTGTCTGATCCTGTCAAGCACCTTCGGACATGTTGCAGGGCACACCCTGACCAAGCACAAGGTATACACAGGGCTCCTGAACGAAGACTTTTGGGGGTCGAAGCGAAGGAGCCCTGTGTATACCGCATGTGCTGGCAGTGGTGCGGCCTGCAACAGGTTGAAGCCTTCCGCTCATACGGTTTCTACTTCCGGTAGAACGTATGCTCCATCGGCAGCTTGTGCCTCAGCTCGCCATCCATCGCGTAGTAAGCGCCAGCGATTGCGGGTGCTGCCGGAATCGTCGTAATCTCTCCGATTCCCTTGCTGCCGTAGGAGACTCCCATCAGCTCGTCCTTCTCCACATAGAGCGCATGGATGTCGGGGATCTGCGGGGCACGCAGCAGTCCGAGCCTTCCGAACTTTGCGGCCGGTCTTCCGTCCTTCAGGGGAAAGTCTTCCGTACACGCATATCCCATCCCCATCAGGACACCGCCTTCAATCTGTCCCTGGATCGATATGGGATTCACGACTTTTCCCGCGTCGTAGGCAGAGTAAATATCCGTCACCTTCCCGTCCTCATCCAGAATCGCGCAGCAGGCGGCATACCCGTAGGCGATGTGGCTCTTGGGATTCGGCACTTTCGCGCCCAGCGGATCCGTCGGCTCAAAGTACCGGTATTGGAAGCTCATGCCCTCCAGCATTCTCAGGGCCCGGACCGGATCCGGTACCGGAGATCCCTGAATCTTTGTCTGGGATCCATGCTTTCCGTAGGTTCCCTGATTCAGGCCCGATCCGCCCGCGCTGATCCTTCCCTCTTCGTCAATCTTCATATTCGGGCTGACAAAGACACCTTCCGCCGTTCCGGGCGCAAACTCCATGCCCGTGCCATAGGCTGCCTTAAGACCGGCATCCTCCCTGGGCGCAAGATAAGCCGGGGAAGTCTTCAGAATATCAAGAATTCTCGCGCGCAGCTGAGCAGGCTCCACTTCCTTCACCTGCTTTCCTTCCTTCTCAAAAGCCTGCTCGGCCATCATGGCGGCACACATGGCGTCTCTGAGAAGAAATGCGGCGCCTCTGACTGCCTCCCCCGTTACCAGAGTCTGTCTGGAGCCGGACGTCGTTCCTGAATCAGGCGCATTTTCCGTGCTGCAGATTCCCATCCGGATCTGCTGCTTTGACAGGCCGGTTGCCTGGGCGGCATCCTGTGAGAACACCGTGTACCCGCCCTGTCCGATATCAGAGGCGCAGGTATAGATGACCAGAATTCCGTTCTCTACCCGGAGCGTCGCGTTTCCGCTGTCCGGCAGCCCGACGCCGACGCCTGAATTCTTCATGGCGCAGGCGATGCCTGCTCTGCCGGGATGCGCTTCATAATATGGCTTCACTGCCAGTAAGGCTTCTTTCAGAGAAGTCGAAAGATCCGCGATCTGTCCGTTCGGAAGAACCTTTCCGGGCTCGATCGCATTTTTATATCGGATCTCCCAGGGGGAGATACCGGCCATCTTCGCAAGTTTGTTCAGAACCGATTCCAGCGCAAACTGGGTCTGGCACACGCCAAAGCCCCGGAACGCGCCGGCCGGAGGATTGTTTGTGTAATAGCCATATCCCCGGATATCGGTATTCTCATAGCAATACGGGCCAACCGCATGCGTGCAGGCCCTCTCCAGAACCGGGCCGCATAAGGAAGCATACGCCCCGGTATCAAATGTGAATTCACAGTCCAGGCCCTGAAGGATCCCGTTCTCATCACAGCCAAGTGTGAAGGTTCCCTCCATGGCATGGCGCTTCGGATGAAAATTGATCGACTCCTGTCTGGTAAACTTTGCCTTGACGGGACGCTGGAAGATCCATGCCGCCAGCGCGCTGATATGCTGTGTCGTGACATCTTCCTTCCCGCCGAAGCCGCCGCCGATCAGCTGGTTCTCCACCACGATCCTCTCCGGATCCCAGCCGAACATATGCGCCACCTCACCTCTCGTGGCGTATGCCCCCTGATCGGTGGACAGAATCTTGATCCCATCCTTATAAGGAAATGACACCGCGCATTCCGGCTCTAAGAATGCATGCTCGGTAAACGGCGTCTCAAATCGTTCTGTAACCACATACCTGGAACGCGCGATTGCCTCTTTCGCGTTCCCGCGCACAATATGTCTGGACGCACACAGATTCCCTTCGATTTCCATTTCGGGATGAATCTTCGGCGCGTCTTTCTCGGCAGCCTCCTTCGGATTGTTGACGCACTTCAGCGGTTCATATTCGATTCTCACCAGCTTCTTGGCCGCCTCCAGGATATAAGGCGATTCCGCCACAACCAGGCAGATGGCGTCCCCGCACATCCGCGTGATCTCTCCCTCGGCGATCATGACATCCCAGTCATGAATGATATGGCCGACCTTGTTGACCGGGACGTCTTTCGCAGTCAATACTCCCAGGACGCCGGGCATCGCCTCGGCAGCGGATGCATCAATCTTTTTCACCCGTGCCCTGGCATATTCCGAGCGGACGGCGCTGCAGTAGGCCATCGGCGGCATGTCCTGGGGTACAATCACACACCAGTTGCAGCCCGGATCATCAATCCTGCACAGGGAAGAGCCCGCTTTCAGATGGTGCTCCTCATCATACCGTGCCGCATATCCCGCGATGACACCGTCCTGCCCGGCTTCGAGCAGCCTGCGCTCGATCTCATATGCTTCCGGACTTCTTTCCGGAACAAAGAATTCCGGACCGATGTCATCCGGATACTTTCCGTAGCCGAGTGTTTTTCTTCTCACATCCACACGGAACGCGCGCGCTCCGACGCCATATTGCTCTCCACGCTCAGGCTTTTTGTCGATGCGCTTTTCTCCCCGGAGAATCGCCCCGACCAGCGCGATGGCCTCGATGATCTTTACATAGCCGGTACACCGGCACACATTTCCTTTGATCGCTGCTTTGATCTCTTCGTCAGAAGGATCCGGGTTCTGATCGAGGAGAGCCTTTGCGCTCAATACCATGCCGGGTATGCAGAAGCCGCACTGAACCGCGCCCTTTACACCGAAGGCATACACAAAAGCCTCTTTCTCCCCGATCGAGAGTCCTTCTACAGTGAGAATCTTTTTTCCGACGGCTTTTCCTGTTTTCAGAACACAGGAACGGACCGGCCTGCCGTCTGCGAGAATCGTGCAGGCACCGCAGGCACCCTCCGAGCAGCCATCCTTCACAGAATACAGCTTCAGATCATCCCGCAGGAAACGAAGAAGCGGTTTATCTTCTTCCGTGCTCACAGTCTGACCATTGACTGTAAATGTGTAGACCTCACTCATCCCGAATCCTTTCTGCAGGTAACAATCCTGATTTCTTTTACAGCATCCATCCGTAATCCCTGATTACGGTAAGGATCAGCTTGCGGAGCGGTTCATACAGACCGCTGTCTTCCTTTGCTACGTCAACATCCTGCATCTTGTCCGCAAAGCGCAGCCTGACCTTTGTCCCCTCCAGAACCAGGAAACCGGTATTCTCCGAATTGTCCATATCCTCCTGACTCCAGAACAGCGTCAGCTTGTCGCGGTACGGTCTGCCGGAATACGGGCAGAATACCGCACAGTTTCCGCACTCATTGCACATGCCGTCCACATGAAGGATCTGCTCTTTCTCAAGGCCTGGGACCTGGATGGCAATGTTTGCCCTGTTCGGACAGACATCCGTACAGACCTCACAGACGGTAGCGCATCCGAGGCAGCGCTTTTCGCCAGACGCATCGCATGCGTCGCACAGGATTCCCTTCTTCTCCTTGCACCTTGCGATGTCATCTGCCCCGTTCTCTTTTTCAAATGCGTCAAATTTCGCGCCTGTAATTGCGCCGGCCGCCGCGATCGCATCCGCAATGCCTTTCACCACGGTTGCGGGACCTCTTGCGCAGTCTCCGATGACATACAGTCCCGGAACGCTGGACATGCAGTTATCATCCGTTACGGGTCGTCCTTTCTCATCAAGCCTGCCGCCTGCCTTCTCCAGAAGACTGGTGTCGACCCTTTCCCCGACTGCCGTGATCACACTGTCGCACTCGATGAAGGTCTTCTCCCCGGTATCCACCGGACTTCTCCGTCCGCTTTCATCCGGCTCTCCCAGCTTCATAACACTGCAGGCAAGCTTTCCGTTCTCCCAGCCGATCGGTGCCAGCAATTCGCGGAAGATAACGCCATCTGCGATGGCTTCCTGAAGCTCCTCCTCATCCGCAGGCATGTATCTCTTTGTTCTGCGGTATACAAGGCTGACCTGCTTTACGCCCTTCACACGCTTCGCGGCCCGGGAGACATCCATCGCGGTATTACCGCCGCCGATCACAACAACCTTCTCGCCCAGATTCACCGCGCTGTCGTCTCTCTTGACCTTCGTCAGGAATTCCAGCGCATCCAGAGCCTCTCCGTATTGAAGCGCGCTTCTGCCCGGCTTCCATGCGCCGACGGCCAGAAGGATATCTGTAAAGCCTTCCTTCTTCAGCGCATCCAGGTCTGTAATCTCACAGCCTGTTTTGTACTGTGCCCCGTATCTGGCACACAGAGCGATATCATGGTCAATTGCCTCATCCGGAATTCTGAAGAGCGGAATTGCCTGGCGAACAACACCGCCGAGGGTATCCTGCTTCTCGAATACCGTGACCTGGGCTCCGGCCCTTGACAGGAAGGAAGCTGCCGCAAGTCCGGCAGGACCGCCTCCGACAACCGCCACCTTCCTGCCGCTTGCCGCGTTTCCGGTTTCCGCCTTTTTACAGACAGCAGACGCGGCTTCTTTCGCAGCCGCCAGCTTCACCTCCCGGATATGGACGCTCTCCTCATAGTGATTCCGCATGCAGCGGTCACCGCATGTATGCGGACAGATCGTTCCGGTAATGAACGGAAGTGCATTTTTCTCAAGGATGATCTGAAGCGCATCCTCACTTCTACCCTCCTCCATCGCATGCAGATACGCAGGAATATCCTGATGAATCGGACATCCACTCTGACAGGGCGCGTCGAAGCAGTCCATGAGCGGAAGGCTCTCTTCCTTCTTCCTGGATGGAAGCGGTTTCACACTCTTGCGGTTCCGCTTCCTGGTCAAAGCTGCGTCAGCCAGTTCACTGACCTTTTCGACATCCACTCCCTGCCATTCATCATCCGGGATATCCTCCAGGAGCTTCCCGATCTGATACAGTCTCTGATATCCGCCCGGCTTAAGCAGGGTGGTTGCCATCGTGACCGGCCAGACACCCGCCGTGACCAGATCCCGGATGCTGAAGTAGTCAGCGCCGCCCGAATAGGAGATCCGAAGCTTTCCGTCAAACTGCTTCGCGATTCTCTTGACGAGCTGAACCGTCAGCGGATAGAGGCTGCGTCCGGACATATACATCTCCTCGCTCGGGAGCTCGCCGGCCTTCACATCCACCGGGAAGGTATTCGTCAGCTTGATTCCGATCGCAAGGCCAAGGCTTTCGGAAAGGCGGATCAGACGCTCAAACATCGGAACGGCATCCTCCCACTGAAGGTCCGTCGTAAAATGATGATCGTCAAAGGCAATGTAATCAAATCCCAGGTCATCGAGTGTCTTTCTCGCGAAGTCATATCCCAGCAGCGTCGGATTGCACTTTACATAAGTATTCAGGTGCTTTTCCTGAAGCAGGTAGGAAGCAATCGCCTCGATCTCCTTCGGGGGACATCCGTGCAGTGTTGACTCCGTGACGGAATTCGAGATCCGGGACGGAATCTTCAGGATGTCCTCTTTGGTCACCTTCTTCAGAATGCCCTGATCCACCGCCTCCAGGGAAGCTGCGATGCAATCCCGGAAGACAGGGTTGTCCTTCGCTTCGATCATGTTATCAAGGAACGTCTGAATCTTCTCGGTCTTAATGCCGTCCAGGTCATAGCCGACAGACATGTTGAAGACGACCGCGTTCGGACATCCCAGTTCCATCTCTGTCGCCAGAATGTGAATCAGCACCCAGGCTTTCACATATTCCTCATAAGCCTGTCCGACCTCCAGCTCGGTGGACCACTCGCAGTTGTAGCACTCATCCTCGGCAACAATACATGGCTTCGGCACACAGGCCGCAAGCTCACGTCCGTCCATCTTCTGGACCGTCTTGAGCTCGAACCAGGAAGATCCCGCCAGATAAGAAGCCACCAGATTCTGTGCCAGCTGGGTATTTGGCCCGGCTGCCGGTCCGAACACGGTCTTGATCTTCTGGTCAAAGATCGGATAATGCTTATCATTTCTCTTGAGAATCTTCGAAACTCCAAAGATGCTCCCGCTCTTTTCATACTCCCCGACCGACCACGCCAGAAGCTGTCTGTAAGGGATCAGTCTCATCAGATCACTCATATTTTATCCTCCTCCCATAACAAAGTTTTGTAAGTAAACTTATTATTTTCCAGAATTGATCGATCGCCTCCCGCGTGCTGACATCACCGGCTCAGGTATTGCTCCGGATCGTAAGTCGTTTCGTTCAGTTCGCCCCACAGCCTGCATGCCTGCTCCATCGTCCAGGCATTGATCTTCTCCTCGTCGATGCCGACAAACGCACGGTCCTGATACAGGACCTTACCGTTGATGATGGTGGTACGACAATTCTTTCCCATGAGCCCGAAGATCATATGTCCGCCGAGATTGTCCTCATCGAGCGGCGTGAAGGGCTTGTAATCCATGACAATGACGTCAGCGGCTGCGCCTTCCTTCAGAATGCCAAGCGGCTTTTTGAAGTACTTCGCACAGATCTTCCGGTTGTTTTCCAGAAGTGTCTGAAGCGCTTCCCCGAACGCAACATTGGGAAGGCCGGCGTTGTGTCTCTGGATGATCAGGAACACCTTCAAAGATTCCAGCATGTCATGTGTATAGGCATCCGTACCAAGGCCGACCGTGATCCCCTTCTTCAGCATCTGAAGAACCGGGGCGCAGCCTACCGCGTTGCCCATATTGGACTCGGGGTTGTTCACTGCCATGGTGTTCGTCTCTTTGATCATGTCCATCTCATCCGGGCTGAGGTGAATGCAATGTCCCAGCAGGGTCATCGGTCCGAGAATCCGATTGTTCAAAAGGCGCTCCACCGGACGGCATCCGTAATTCTGAAGGCTGTCCCAGACATCATTCATTCCTTCGGAAACATGAATGTGGAATCCGGTCCGCCCGTCATTTGCCTCCACCATCTTCTGGAATGTCCTGTCAGAAATCGTAAACAGCGCATGGCCGCCGAACATGGCCTTGATCATATCGCTGTCCTCTTTCTGCGCCCAGGCAATAAAGTCAGCATTCTCCTGAATGCCCTGATCACACTTTTCCATGCCGTCGCGCTCTGAGACCTCATAGCACAGGCAGGAGCGGATCCCGAGCTCCTTCGCCACATCTTTGATGGCAAACAGGCTTCCCGGAATCTCACAGAAGGAAGCATGATGATCAAAGATGGTCGTCACACCGTCCCGGATGCAGTCAAGAATCGTGGCATAGGCGCACGCTTTTGTTCCGTCTATGGTCAGATGACGGTCTATCTTCCACCAGGTTCCGTCGAGCACCTCATAGAAATTCGTCGGATTGTTTCCCTTGATCGCAAGCCCTCTTGCAAGACCTGAGTAAATGTGCGTGTGCGCGTTGATAAAGCCGGGCAGAATCAATTGTCCATGCGCATCCACAAACTCTGCGTCGGGATACTTCTCCTTCATAGCGGCAAAGGAACCGATCTCCTTGATTACTTCGCCGTCTATTACGACCGCTCCGTCTTTCAGATAAGGATTTGAATCATCCAGCGTAAAAACGCGTCCGTTTCCCACCAAAAGCATTGTTCTACCTCCTTGTAATATTTGTTTTCCTGCCTTAAAATATTTTATATTCAGCTCCTGGGAGCGTGAATGCGCTGCCTGGAAAGTATCATGCAGATGAGGGTTGTAAGATGAAGAAAGCGGATTCCTTTGACTTCGCCAGACGTCTGGTAAAAGCACTTGCCATTCAATTCGGCTCGACCTGTGAAGTCGTTCTTCACGATCTGACCGGCGACGATCTGGATCACACCATTATCGCGATTGAGAACGGACATATCTCCGGACGTTCGATCGGGGACGGGCCCTCCAAGATTGCGCTCGAAGCGATCCATGACGCCGAGGAAACCCACTCGGACAAGCTTTCCTATCTCACCAAAACCAGAGACGGAAAGATTCTGAAGTCCAGCACAATCTTTCTGCGCGATGAAAATGGAAAAGCGATCGGTGTTCTGGCGATCAACAACGACATCACCTTAACCGTTGCCGGCGAACATGCGCTCCACTCTTACAACACTTCCCTGCAAAGCACCAAAGAACCGGAGCCGATCTCTACCAATGTTGCCGATCTTCTGGACTCTCTGATCGACCAGTCCATCCGTATGGTCGGAAAGCCCGCGGCACTCATGGACAAGGCGGAAAAGGTCAGAGCGATCCGGTTCTTGAACGATTCCGGCGCGTTCCTGATCACCAAGTCCGGGCCCAAGGTCTGCCAGATCTTTGGCATCTCCAAATACACGCTGTACAGCTATCTCGATGAAGCAAAGCAATCTGCTTCTGATGACGGTCAGGCCGCCTCCGGCGACTGACGCATCCTTACCATCATGATAAAACAAGTTAGGGAAATAGGCAATCAAAAGACGCCAATTTCCCTAACTCTTTTTTTGATATCACTACTTCTTTTATGAATTATGACGAAAGATCAGCGATAATCTTCCCTCTGTACCTTTTCCTCCAGTTCTTCCTTCAGACTTTTTTTCGAAGCAGTCCCGGCCGGGGCATGGCCGGACTTTTGTGCCGCCTTCTTTCCGGCTGTCTTCTTTTTCCCGCCGGAGAGCTGCCCCGCTGTCTTCGAAGCAGACCGCTTTGGCTCCTTTGTCGCTTTCGCAGGCTCCACTCTGCTGCAGCGGAAGATGCTGATTCCGAGCGGAGGAACCGTGATCCGGATGGAATTGGGCAGTTCGTCACATTCATCCTGCCGTGAATTCTTGACTCTGGGATTCACATTGCCCTCTCCGCCGAAGGATACCGCATCCGAATTCAGGATCTCCTTGTACTTCCCGGGGAAGGGAACGCCGATCTTATGGTTCTTGTAGGCCAGATTCGAGAAGTTCACAACCGCGAGAAGCGTCTCTTCCTCGATGGCACTGCGGCGCAGGAATACCAGCATGTTTTCATTTGCGGAAATATTGTTGATCCACTCAAACCCTTCCGGCGCATAGTCCAGTGCGTAAAGAGCGGGATTCTCACGATAAAAATGCAAAAGCGCGGCGCAGTAGGATTGAAACTGCCTGTTCTCTTCCTCCTCCAGCGCGCTCCAGTCAACGCCCTCCTGATCGCTGAGCGCTGCCTTCTGCGCAATCTCGCAGCCCATGGCAAACAACTTCTTGCCCGGATGAAGCATCATATAGCCGTACATTGCCCGCAGGTTTGCCAGCTTCGTCTTTCTTCTGCCGGGAACCTGGCTGTACATGGAGCCATGCCTTCCGGACACATCCTCATAGTCCAGCGCAAGCATGAAGTTTTCGGAATAATTGTACACCATGCTGAAGATCAGCTCCTGGTGATGCGGGCCCCGGAAGATCGGATCCAGCTGCATATAATCGATCAGCGCATCCCGAAATCCCTTATTCCACTTAAAATCAAATCCGAGTCCGTCCTCCTCCACAGCCGAGGTCACCATCGGCCACTGGGAGCTGTCCTGCGCGATCAGCAGCGCGCCGCCTGCCTCCTGGCGGAAGATGGAATCCAGGTGCTTGAAGAATTCCACCGCGTCCAGGTTCTCATTTCCCCCGTACAGGTTTGCGACCCACTGTCCCGGATTCTTGCCGTAGTCAAGATACAGCATGCGCGAGATATCCTCCAGACGCAGCCCGTCCGCATGATATACCTTCGCCCAGAACAGGGCGTTCGCGATCAGGAAATTCTTGACTTCAGCCCGGCCGTAATTGTAGGTCAGGCTTCCGTCATACGCATAGAGCGACTGACGGGGATCCCGGTGCTCGTAAAGATTCGTGCCGTCAAAGCCGATCAGAGCGTTCACATCCCGCGGGAAATGACCCGGCACCCAGTCCAGGATGACGCCGATCTTGTGTTGATGCAGATAGTCCACAAAATACATGAAGTCCTGCGCGCTTCCGTACCGGCTGGTAGGCGCATAATAGGCGGTCGTGGCAAAGCCAAGCGTACGGTCCTCCGAATGCTCCATAATCGGCAGAAGCTCCACATGGGTGTAGCCCATCTCCAGCACATAAGCGGCCAGCTTTTCCGCCAGCTGCCGGTAATTTTCAAAAGGCGCATCTTCATTCCCGGGAACCTGCCAGGTACCGGCATGGATCTGATAGACACTCATCGGCAGAGTCTTCACATCCACCCGCTGGCGTTCCTCCATCCAGGAGGCATCCTTCCACTCATACGAGGAAAGATCGGTTGTAACCGAAGCATTGTCAGGTCTGAGCTCACACTGATATCCATAGGGATCTGTCTTGAGGAAGGTCAGTCCGCCCGGCGTCTTGATCTCGTACTTATAGAGAACGCCTTCCTTCATCTCGGGAACGAACAGCTCAAAGATCCCATATTCCGTAAGCTTCCTCATCGGAAGAACCCGGCCGTCCCAGTGATTGAAATCACCGACAAGGCTGACGCGGAGTGCGTTCGGTGCCCATACGGCAAAATACATGCCGCGCTCCCCGTTCACCGTGACAGGATGCGCACCGAGATACTCGTAGATGTTATAGCAGATCCCTGCGCGGAACTTTTTCAGAATCTTTTCCGGTATCTGCGGTTCATAGTTATAGGGATCCCGCACGGATCTGGTGCTCTCATCCTGATAACGGATCTCCAGCCGGTAATCCGGAATCTCCTTTCCGGGGAGCAGCGCGGCGAAGAAGCCATTCTCATCGACCATCTCCATCTGGACGCGCTCTTTCCCCGCCGTCACGCACACCGTTTCAGCAGCAGGAAGAAATGTCTGGATCAGCACGCCCTGAGGGGTAAGCTGAGCGCCCAGAAAGCTGTGCGGCTGGTTTTCCTCCGAATAAACAATTCCCTCGATACGGCCCCAATCCATCAGATCATACAGTTTTTTCTTCATAGATACACCCCCGAGTCCTTGTGATTTCTTTCTGAAAGCAATGTAACCAGATCCTTTTCGAAAACGGCCGGGCCGTTAACGCACAACTCTGACGCGGGCCACTCCTTCAATGCCGCTGATCTGTCTGACCGTCTCCGGCTCCAGAGCGTCCTCAATGTCAATCATGGTGTAAGCATACTCACCGCGACTGGTATTGGACATGTTCGCAACATTCGTGTAGGAGAGAATGTCCGCGAACTGGCGGATCATGTGTTTGACATTCTTGTGGTAGATCGCGATTCTATGCTGTGAGGTGCACTGTCCCATGCTGCAGGCAGGATAATTGACGCTGTTGCGGATATTGCCGTTTTCCAGGAAATCCCTCAGCTGCTCCACTGCCATCACCGCGCAGTTCTCCTCACTCTCCTGCGTGGACGCGCCCAGATGCGGTGTCAGAATCACCTTCTCATGGCCATTTGTCTTTGTATTCGGGAAATCGCAGACATAGTGCGCAAGACGCCTCTCATCCAGCGCCTTGAGGACCTCGTCCTCATCCACCAGCAGATCACGCGCAAAATTCAGCAAAACCGCATTCGGTTTCATGAGCGCGATCGCATCTTTTCCGATCATCTTTTTCGTGCTGTCAAGCAGCGGAACATGAATCGTGATGTAATCACACTCGCGGTAGATCGTCTCAACGTTGTCGATATGCCTGACAGAACGGCTCAGGTTCCAGGCCCAGTTCACCGAGATATACGGGTCATAGCCATATACCTCCATCCCGAAATGCACCGCCGCATTCGCAACCAGATTCCCGATCGCGCCAAGGCCGATCACGCCCAGCTTCTTTCCGGAAAGCTCGGTTCCGGCAAATTCTTTCTTCTGTTTCTCGACATCCTTCTTGATGTTCTCATCGTTCACATTTGCCTTGACCCAGTTCACGCCTCCCACGATATCCCGGGCTGCCAGCAGCATGCCTGCAAATACCATCTCCTTCACACCGTTCGCGTTTGCGCCGGGCGTATTGAAGACAACAACCCCTTTGGACGCATACTCCTCAACCGGAATATTATTGACGCCGGCGCCTGCTCTGGCAACAGCAAGGACATTCTCCTCCAGCTCCATTGCATGCATATCCGCGCTGCGCACGAGAATTGCGTCTGCGTCTTTCACGTCATCGGTTTTCGTGTAATTGTCCCCAAACCCACGAAGTCCGCTTTCACTGATCGGGTTCAGGCATGCATATTTGTACATATCGGTTTTCTCCTTCTCCTCTGTCTCTGTCTTCTGTCACTTTTTACAACTTGGTCCAGTCAGGACTTTGCACCTTTTGCTTCCAGATCCGCCTGGTCAAATGCCTCCGAAATCGAGTGACCGGCCGGCACCATCGGGAAGACATTGTCATTTTCATTGATCACACATTCGATCAGAACAGGTCCGCCCGCCTTCAGGGCCTTTTCGAACGCCGGCGCGAATTCTTCTCTCTTCGTAACGCGGACCGCCTCACAGCCCAGCGCCTTTGCCAGCGCGCAGTAATCCACCTTATCCTTCAGGATTGTCTGGGAATAACGCTTTCCATAGAACAGCTCCTGCCACTGATGGACCATGCCCAGAACAGAATTGTTGAACACCACCTCGATGATCCCGATGTTGTACCGGCTCGCAGTCGCAAGCTCGTTCATGTTCATCCGGAAGCAGCCGTCTCCGGCGATGTTGATCACTGTCTTTGCCGGCCAGGCTGTCTTCACGCCCAAAGAGGCGCCGAGGCCGTATCCCATCGTACCGAGCCCGCCCGACGTAAAGAGCTGCCTTGGCTCCTTGTAGCGATAATACTGCGCAGCCCACATCTGATGCTGGCCAACCTCTGTCACGATTTTTGCTTCGCCCTCGGTCAGACGGTAGATCTCCTGCATGATAAAGGGCCCTGTCAGGCGGTCTTCGTCATAGCGCAGCGGGAACCTTTCCCCAAGCTCCATACACTCTCTGGCCCAATCCGTATGGTCGAGCGATTTCACCAGCGGGTTCAGCCGCTTCAAAGCCTCATTGCAGTCCCCGGTAATGCAGACATCCACCTTGATATTCTTGTTGATCTCCGCAGGGTCGATATCGATCTGAACGATCTTTGCCCCCTTCGCAAAGGACTTCGGGTTTCCGATGACGCGGTCAGAGAACCGGCAGCCCACGGCAAGAAGAAGGTCACAGCGCGATACGGCAAGATTTGCCGCCTTCGTTCCGTGCATGCCCAGCATGCCCAGATACAGGGGATCATTTCCGTCAAATGCGCCCTTTCCCATCAGGGAGTCGCAGACTGGCGCCTGAAGCAGATGCGCAAGCTTCTTCAGCTCCT
>Ga0256405_10002282_pt1 | contig 44976 bp, 40 predicted proteins | sample RumenRJG_02DNA_FD_189096 | JGI IMG/M metagenome (GOLD analysis project Ga0256405, IMG submission 189096) | Bovine rumen microbial communities from Lethbridge, Alberta, Canada - RJG_02 | ecosystem: Host-associated > Mammals > Digestive system > Stomach > Rumen | place: Canada: Alberta... | reverse complement strand
AATAATCGAATATTTAAAACAAAAAACAAATGATTATCAATCGCTTATTAATGTTTATATAGGCAATTGACGAAAGATGACTGTCGAAGTTTTTCTCACAACCCCAAGCACATGCTTCCATATATATCTACTTCCGTATATCTACTTTAACTTTTATGCTTAAGTTTCCTTTGCTTGTGAGCTCTTCGCTGTCAGCTTAATTATAATATCATCTTTTTTGCCGCTCGTCAACACTTAAAGTGGTTTTTTTTATTAAAAGTTTATTTTTTCTTTTTTTTATATTATTTTGAATCTTCTGAATTTTTCCATTGTTATTTTATTATGTTATTTTTTTAATAATATATGTAATATAAAAAGGCTGTCCTTCCAATAACTAAATTTTAATCTAGCTATTGGAAGACAGCACAATTTTTCAGATATAAGCAATTTACAATCTAAAACTGTAATGGATATTTATCTGTTAATTCTTTTACAATTGCTTTTGCATCATCAATTGCTTCTTCACCTTTATTTATTAATAATGCAATTGCCTCTGCTACTTTATCAAAATCTTCTTCTTTTAATCCTCTACTTGTAGCTGCAGGTGTTCCCAATCTTATACCACTAGTTACAAATGGTGATTGTGGATCATTTGGTATTGTATTTTTATTTGCTGTAATATTAGCCTTATCTAATAATTTTTCTATTTCTTTTCCTGTTAATCCTTTTTTAGTAAGATCTATTAACATTAGATGATTATCTGTTCCACCAGAAACAATGTCTATTCCTCGTTTCTGAAGTCCTTCGCATAAACTTTTTGCATTTTTTATTATTTGTTTCTGATACTCTTTAAATTCTGGCTGTAATGCTTCTTTAAAGCATACTGCTTTTGCAGCAATAACATGCATTAATGGACCGCCTTGAATACCAGGAAAAACAGCTTTATTGAAATTATATTTGTCTGCAATTTCTTTTTTTGCCATAATCATACCGCCACGTGGACCTCTTAATGTCTTATGAGTTGTTGTTGTAACAATATCAGCGTATGGAATTGGACTTGGATGTAGACCTGCTGCAACAAGACCTGCAATATGAGCCATATCCACAAATAATACTGCATTAACTTTATCTGCTATTTCTCTAAATCTCTTAAAATCAATAGTTCTAGCATACGCTGATGCTCCTGCAATAATCATTTTGGGTTTACATTCAAGAGCTATTCTTTCCACTTCATCATAGTCAATTACACCTTGATCATTTACTCCATAAGGTACAACATTAAAGTATTTACCCGAAAAATTTACTGGTGAACCATGTGTTAAATGTCCGCCGTGATCAAGATTCATTCCCATAATTGTATCATTTATATTTAAAACAGCAAATTGAACTGCCATATTTGCCTGTGCACCTGAATGTGGTTGAACATTGACATATTCGCAGCCGAATAATTCCTTTGCCCTTTCTCTTGCTAATTCTTCGATTATATCAACTTTTTCACATCCGCCATAATATCTTCTACCTGGATATCCTTCTGCATATTTATTTGTCAAAATAGACCCCATAGCAGACATTACTGCGGGACTTACCCAGTTTTCTGAAGCAATTAATTCAATATGTGAATTTTGTCTTTCAAATTCAGCTGTTATTGTATCAGCAACTTCACTATCGATTTTTTTTATATCATCTAATGTATACATAACTCGTCTCCTTTTTCTTGTTATTTTCATGTTGTTTTTATGTTGTTTTTAAGAATTCTCCCTTATTTTCATTCAACATTTACTCAATTATATATTAGTTTTTTTTATTTTTCAACTCATTATATGATTCCAACTTATGATTTTTTATAATCTTATTTTTTAGCTATACTTCTAAAAAAGAGAATCTAGCTATTGTTTTTGAATTCCTTTCAAACTGTATTTAAACTCTTTATATACGTGTAACTTTTACTTCTTTTTTATGTAAATTTTACTCCTATTAAGTTCAATACAATACAATAACTTGATTCTCTGATTTATATTTTGATCTTTTATGCCTAACGTGCGATAGCGTATATGCTTTATGCATTTTGGCTTATATGTTTTATTATAGACATTCGCCTTACGTTAATTATTTAACGCTGCTTTTTTTGTCTTATTCTTATTCTTTCCTTTTTTTGAACTAGATAAGTTTTTCTTTTTTGTTTCTTCATCTTTATCTAGTTTTCTTGATTTTAATTCATACCAAATCTCTGTTGCTATAAAGATTGAAGAATATGAACCTGCAATCAAACCAATCATTAATGGTAATGAGAAGTCACGAATTGACTGAACTCCAAAAACGTATAATGAACATACCATAATGAATGTTGTAATTGATGTATTAATTGATCTTGCTAATGTTTGTGATAATGAAATATTAGCAACTTCTCTTAATTTCTCTTTTGAAACTACATTTGCAGAATGTAGATTTTCACGAATTCTATCAAAAATTACAATAGTATCATTGATTGAGTAACCTACAATTGTCAACATTACGGCAATAAATGTTGTTCCTGCTGTAATTCTAGATAATGCATACAATGTTAGTACCACTAATACATCATGAATCAAGGCTATAATAGCACTTGCTCCCATTCTTGCATCTTTAAATCTTATACAAATGTATATCAACATAAAAATACATGATACAACTACGGCCTTTATGGCATTAGCTCTCATCTCACCACTAATTGTTGAACTAATACTTTGTGTTTGTATGCTATTCTCTTTAATACCAAACTCTTTATCATATGCAGCTGCTAATGCTTTTCTTTCATTTAGCGATAAATTACGTGTTTTAACAACTACGTTATTGTTTCCTTCAACAGCTGTTGCCTGAATATCAGTTTTTGAAATTGTCTTTCTTACTACTGGAACAATATCTTTTTCAATCTGTTCAATTGTGTATTTTTTACCAAAATCAGCAGTTGTAGATGTACCACCCATAAACTCTAAGCTATAGTTTAACGCTTTTCCTGAATTTAATGAGAAATAAATCATTCCACCAATACCTGCTAGGATAATACATGATGATAAAACATAGTATTTAACTCTATTTTCGATAAATTTAAATACTTTCTTTTCTTTTGCTCTACCATAAAATTTCTCATCTCTTACACCGAGTGCATGTATTGCTCTAAGGATATGTTTTGAAACAAATACTGCTGTAAATACTGATGCTCCAATTGAAATTGCTAATGTATATGCAAATCCTTTTACAGTACCACTACCTAATGCCATCAAGATAAGAGCTGCTATCATTGTAGTAACATTTCCATCAATAATTGCAGATAAAGCTTTTTTATATCCTTCTGTAATCGCATTGCCAGAAGATTTTCCTGATGCTATCTCCTCTTTTATACGCGCAAAAGTAATTACATTCGCATCTACTGCCATACCTATACCTAAAACAATACCTGCAATACCTGGTAATGTTAAAGTTATATCATATAACTGTACAATTGAAATTACTAAACCTGTATAAATCAACAATGCTAAGCTGGCTACAAAACCTGGAACTTTATATCCAACAATCATAAATATAATAACTAATGCTAAACCAACCGCACCTGCAATTAAACTGTTTTCGAGAGCTTTTCCACCAAGTGATGCTCCTACAACATTTGACTCTATCTCTTTTAATTTAAGGTTAATTGCACCTGCACGAATAAATGTTGCAAGTTTTTTAGCATCTTGGAAGTTCTCATCTTTTGAACGACCTGCTTTTGTGAAACCATTGATTTCACATTTACCGTCTTTAATTACAGCCGAAACTGTTGGAACGCTCAAAAATTTTCCATCATAATAAATAGCAATTGACTGACCTGATGCTTTAGCCTTTTCAGTTTCCTCTGCGAAAACTTTAGTTGCTTTTGATTTTAATTCAAGATTAACAACAGGGGATTTTCCTTCTACTGAATCGCTTCCTGAATATCCTGCCTGTACTTGTGCAACATCAGAACCTGTCATAATGATTGAACCATCTTTTTTCAATTGGTCTATGCTAACATTTAATTTATAATCTTTTTCACTATCACCAGTCTGGTTTACCCTTGAATAGTTTTGTTGTCCATCTTTTCCAGTTTGTCTAATGAAATAAAGTGTTCCTGGATTACCTAATTCTTCAAGTACCTTATTTGCGTCTTTAATTCCTGGAATTTCTACTGCAATTCTGTCTGAACCGCTTTTATACACTGAATACTCAGTACTATAGTTCTCGATTCTTCGTTCTAATTTAGCAATTGTATCATTTATATCTTCTTTCGAAGGATTCTTATCTTGGATTTCGTAAGTAATTGATACACCACCTGCTAAATCAAGACCCAACTTGATTGGATATTTACTACCCTTTTTATTCTTTGCTCCCGTATCCTTAATTACAATCCCTGAAAACGCACCCAACGTTAGAATTGCAACAAGGACAAAAGCAAGAATGATAACAGCTTTCTTCTTTTTCATCTTCTTTACCTTCCTATCTCCTTTTAGTATGTTTTACTCAAGTGTAAAACCGTATGCTTATTTAGTTTAACCCTAAACTAATAAGATTCATAAAAAACCAATACACTATATTTTTGAAATTAATAATTTCAATTACTCTTCTTCAGTTCCTGATTCCATGTCTGCTTCTGCTGCCTTAATCATGATTGAACATTCAACACGTTTTCTTTGAAGTTCGCATCCTAAATCATATGTATCATTGATTGTTCCTTTTTCATTGTATGAATTAGCTGCGCATCCTCCACTACAATAAAATCTTGCGAAACAATTTTTACATTTTTCTCTTGAATATACGTTACATTTTTTAAACTTATTAACAATATCTGTTTTTTGTACGCCTTTCCAAATGTCACCTAATAAGAAATCTTCATTTCCAACAAACTGATGACATGGGTATAAATCACCCCAAGGAGTTACAGCAAGATATTCAGTACCTGAACCACAGCCTGATAAGCGCTTAGCGACACATGGTCCTCCCTCTAAGTCTATCATAAAATGGAAGAAGTTGAAATCTTTTCCTTCTTTTTTACGTTTAACCATTTCTGCTGCAAGTTTATCATACTGTTCAAATAATTTTGGTAAGTCTTCTTCTGTTAAACAATACTCTTCTTTTGGATCTGTTACAACTGGCTCTACTGAAACCTGTTTAAATCCAAGGTCTGCCAAATGTAAAACATCTTCAGAAAAATCTGTATTGAAATGAGTATATGTACCTCTTACATAATAGTTATTCTGATCTCTACTGTCTGCTAATTTCTGGAATTTTGGAACTATTAAATCATAACTTCCTGCACCTTTTCTAAAAGGTCTCATTCTATCATGAACTTCTTTTCTTCCATCAATACTTAATACAACGTTGCTCATTTCTTTATTAGCAAATTCCATAACGTCATCATTTAACAATACACCATTTGTTGTAAGTGTAAATCTGAATTTTTTATTATGAATTTTTTCTTGTGAACGACCATATTCAACTAATTGTTTTACAACATCAAAGTTCATAAGTGGCTCTCCACCAAAGAAATCCACCTCGAGATTTACTCTATTACCTGAATTTGCAATAAGGAAATCAAGTGCCTGTTTTCCTGTTTCATAAGACATTAATGCACGTCTTCCATGATATTCACCTTCTTCAGCAAAGCAATATTTACAAGCTAAATTACAATCATGTGCAATATGTAAGCATAAAGCTTTAACAACTGTAGGTCTCTTATCTATTAAATCTGTAATGTATCCTTCATAATTATCTGGAGTAAATAATTCCCCATTATCTTTAAGCTCTTGAACTTCTTCAATTGCCTCTTTTAATTCTTCTTTAGAATATTTATCTCCTAATTCCTCGATAATCTGTTCAGATGTTTTATCTTCAAATAACGCAATTACATCATAAGTCATATCATCGACAACATGGATTGCTCCACTATTAACATCTAAAACAATATCATAGCCATTGTTCTTAAATTGATGAACCACTATAATATTCCTCTCTTTCTTTGTAACTTAATTATTAAATCAGCCCGTATAAATATGATTCTTATGGGCTTTTATTTTTTTATTCATAGTGTAGATTTTTTATTCATAGAAAAAACCGCACGTCTCTTAATTCGTGCGGTTTTTTTCTGTTATCTAAACAGTCACAAAATTATTTGCACTGTTCGCAAGTCTGGTTACCTACTGTACATGATGTTTTGCAAGCAGACTGGCATGATGTCTGGCACTCACCACAGCCACCTTTTTTAATTGTATTTTGTAATCTTCTTGTTTTAAGAGTTTTTACGTGTTTCATATTAATTATCTCCTTTTCTTTGTATTGACAAACAAAAGACAATTCGCCTATCTTCTTTAATTATAACATAGGGAATAAAATATGGAAAGAACTTTTTATAGTTCACAATTATTAACTGTACGTGGGAATGGAATTACGTCACGAATATTTCCCATACCTGTTAAATACATTACGCAACGCTCAAATCCAAGGCCAAATCCTGCATGTCTAGCTGTACCATATTTACGTAAATCAAGATAGAATTTATATGTTTCTTCATTTAAACCTAATTCTTTCATTCTTGTAATTAATTTATCGTAATCATCTTCTCTTTGACTACCACCAATTATTTCTCCAATTCCTGGAACTAAACAGTCAACTGCAGCAACTGTTTTATTATCATCATTTAGTTTCATATAGAATGCTTTGATATCCTTAGGATAATCTGTTACAAATACAGGACGTTTGTAAATCTGTTCTGTTAAGAATCTTTCATGTTCTGTTTGTAAATCACATCCCCATTCAACTTTATATTCGAATTTATCGTTATGTTTTTTAAGGATTTCTACTGCTTCTGTATATGTTACTCTTGCAAAATCGTTACTTACAACGTTGTTTAATCTCTCTAACAATCCTTTATCTATGAATTTATTAAAGAACTGCATTTCTTCAGGAGCATTCTCTAAAACATAATTGATTACGTATTTTAACATACTTTCTGCTAAAATCATATCATCTTCAAGATCTGCAAAAGCAATTTCTGGTTCAATCATCCAAAACTCTGCTGCATGTCTTGTTGTATTAGAGTCTTCAGCTCTAAATGTTGGTCCAAATGTATAAATGTTTTTAAATGCCATAGCATATGTTTCTCCATTTAATTGACCTGATACTGTTAAATTAGCTGGTTTGCTGAAGAAATCTTTTGAATAATCAACTTTTCCATCTTCTGTTTTTGGAACATCATTAAGATCAAGTGTTGTTACCTGAAACATTTCACCTGCACCTTCGGCATCACTTCCTGTAATTAATGGAGTATGTACATAAACAAATCCTCTTTCTTGGAAGAATTTATGTATTGCATAGGCACATAAAGAACGAACCCTAAATACTGCTTCAAAAGTATTTGTTCTTGGTCTTAAATGCGAAATAGTTCTTAAATATTCCATTGTATGTCTTTTTTTCTGTAATGGATAATCTGGTGTTGATGCACCTTCAATTTCAATTGTTTCTGCCTGTAATTCAAACGGCTGTTTTGCTTCTGGTGTTGGAACTAAAACACCTGTTACAACAAGTGCAGCACCTACATTCACTTTTTCAACTTCTTCATAATTTTCGATACCATTTCCGTATACAACTTGAATAGGCTCGAAAAATGTACCATCATTTAATACAATAAAACCAAAATTCTTTAAATTACGGTTACTTCTAACCCATCCACCAATTGTTATTTTCTGGTCATAATATTCTTCTTTATTTCTAAAAATATCTCTAATATTTGTTAAGTTCATAATATCTCCCTTCTAAAAATATCTCTTTCAACTTTAGATATTTAATATGTGAACTTTTTTATTTTTCAGTAACTTCTGCATCTGAAGCCACTTTATCTGCTGCTTTTTGTGCTCTTAAAAGCATATTAATATATTTTTTGCCTTCTTTTACGTTATCAGCCCCAAAATATTTGTATACATCGTTATCTTTTTTGAATATACCTTGTGAGTTTTGAATTAAATTTTTAATATATCTCTCACTTTCATCAGCTGTAACTGTAATCTTTTCTTGGTCAGCAATCTTTGTGAATGCAAGTTCAAAAGAAATCTGCTCTTTTTCAAATTGTTTCCATTGTTTTTTTGCATCTTTTAAAGACATATTGTTATCTTTCAAGTATTTTGTAATACTCTTACCTTTGCAATTTTCTTTTACAAATGCATCTTTGTATTCTTTAATTCTTGTTTTTAAATAGTCATCTGGAATCTTAATATCACTATTTTTAATTACATAATCTTTGATTGCATTCATTTTTTCTTGGTATTTTTGTTGTTTTACTTGTTCTTCATATTGATCAGAAATAGCCTTCTTTAATTCAGCAACCGAATTAATATTATATGTTGAACCGAATTTTTCTTTTACCATCTCATCTGTAACATGATCTTTATCAACTGTCTTGTAAATACCTTTTATTTTAAATTCAAATGTTGTCTCTTTTCCTGCTAATTTTTTTTGTGAATAATCCTTAGGAAATACGACGTTGCTTTTTATAGTAGTACCTACCTTGGCACCTTTTAAACCGTTTGTGAAGCCCTCAATATATGTAGTTCCAGTAGTAGGATCCGAATTCTTTGAAACATCTAATAAAACATCTGTCGCTTCTCCGCCCTGAAATTTTTTATTGTTTAAGTATCCTGTGTAATCAACCATTACCAAATCACCGTCTTTTACAGTGTCACGATCTTTTATTTCTTGTCTATTTAAACCTTGGTTTTGGATAATTGATTCATATTGTTGATCTAAATAACCATCTGGTAATGTATACTGCGAACTATTAATTGTTACAGGTATCTTTTTATAATTTGCAAGCTTTTTAACTAGCTTATTTACATTAATATTATACTCTCCACTCCTTTTTTCAGTCTGTTCAGAGCCCTTAAAAAAATTAATTGAGCAAGCTGTTGTCTGGCTTGCCAACATTGATGCTAATAATACTACAATTATCTTTTTCTTCATCACTTTATCCCTTTCTTAATTCCTATTAGGAATTTCATTAACTTATTAAACATACCACATTTACAGCAAAAAAAAAAGTTTTTACTCAAAAAAGTCATAAATTGTTTACATATACCACATGTATTTCATTGATTTTTATTAAAATCAATGATAGAATTAGTTTATTGAAATAAAGGAGGATTCCCAACAGTGAGCATTATTACAATTATATTATGGGTTTTCTTAGCTGTTCTTCTTGCTGCTTTCATCGCATTATTTTTTCTCAACAAAAAATATTCAAAAGCAAAAGAACAACAAGATTTACTCATTTCAAAGAATTCCGAATGGATTACATTATTAGTCATCGAGAAAAAACGATGTAAGGCTAGTGACTCAGGTTTGCCTAACAGTATTAAGCAAACACTTCCAAAAGCTTTTCGTCGTTTCAAAAAATTAGCAATTGTTAAAGGTAAAGTTGGTCCAAAAATTATATCTTTTATTGCTGATGAATCTATTTTTGATGATATTCCTATTAGAACGGAAATTCGAGCAAGTGTTTGTGGTCTTTATATTACAGATATTCGAGGACTTAGAACACCTATTGAAAAGAATCAAAAGAAAAAAGGATTCAGAGCTAAAATGACTGAAAAATATAATGAAGCTTCAAAAGAACTTAATAATAACAAAAAGAAAAAATAAAATATATATAAAAAACTGTGCAAAAATTATTTGCACAGTTTTTTCATAATACAACTGATAAATTAATTATTTATATTGTACTCCAACATTTATTTTACAGTCATATTTGTAGTCTCTAGTAAATTCTAAAACATAATCTAAATCTATTTGTAATCCAGCATCTGTCTCTTTTATTAGAATATTATTCGTAATAACTCTAATTTCTATAGTTCCAAAAGTGGTTACATAATTTGTTAAATTTTTTTGGCCTTTTTTGAACACCATTTTTGAATTTATTGATCCTTTTTTTATGACCTCTATTTTGTCTTTTTCAACTTTAATACGGTTATTTGTGACACTTTTATCTTCTTCTATTGTGCTATAACTTATGAAAAAATTTTCATCTTTTGAATGAAATTTACCATTAGTTACAATTTCAGATGTATTAGTATCTTCTGGTTCTTTTTGATTGATTTGTTTTCCTCGAACCGTCACTAATATATCTCTTGCCATCTATTCACCTCTAATCTTCCTGATTTCGAATTACTTCTTTAACTGCCAATGCCTGATTCTTAATATGCTTTTGCATAGCTACCGTCAATAATGACTCATCTCTCTCCTCTAAACCTTTTACTATAGCGTTATGCTCTTTTATAAGTTTAGGATAATTCTCTGGTTTTTTGATATATTCTACTCTATATCTATACATCTGTTCTCTTAAGTTACTTAATAAAATAACTAACTTAGGATTTTCTGTTGCTTCATAAATTGTATCATGAAACTCGACATCTTTTTCTGCAATTGTAGTAATGTCACTTGTTTCAAGACTTATCTCAAACTCTTTTCCTATAGTTTTTAAATGTGTTAATTGAGATTCTGTCATTTTTTTGCATGCAATTTTAGCTGCTAATTCATCGAGTGCCTCTCGAATCTCTAAAACATCTTCCATATCCTTCTCAGTCATTTTAGCAACCTCTGCACCTTTTCTAGGTATTGTTACTGCTAAACCTTCTTGTTCAAGCATTCTAATTGCTTCTCGGATTGGAGTTCTGCTTACTCCCAATTTAGTTGCTAGTTGAGCTTCCATCAATCTTTCCCCCGGACGTAGCTCTCCTCTTAGAATCGCCTCTCTTAATGTGTTAAAAACGATATCTCTAAGTGGTAAATATGCACTTGTATTTAATTTTAAGTCTAATTCCTCTGTCATAATTTTCACTTTCTCCTATTCTAAACCTTCCTAAAACAAAGGACCCCACAATATCTAAGCCCCTTCCTGCTTAGCTTACAAGTTCCTTTTGTAACATTATTGTACCTTTATTTTTTGACGTCGTATGTATGAGTTGTAACCACATATGGCGCTAAGTTTGTTTCTTTTAATTTTTTATAAGCTTCTTCTAGCTTATCTTCATCATCAAATATGCCAAATACTGTTGGTCCGCTTCCACTCATTAAAGAATTAACAGCACCTAATTCAAGCATTTTATCTTTGATTTCTTGAATTATCGGATGCATTGAAATCGAAACACTCTCTAAAACATTTCCCATTTTAGATGCCATACCATATAAATCGTTATTTGACATATCTTCCATCAATCCGTCTATATCCGGATGAATAGTATTCTCATCTAATTTTAGATTTTGATATATAACCTTTGTTGGAACAAATAATTTAGGTTTGGCGACTAACAAATTACAGCGCTTAATTGGTGGTAATTCTGTTAATACTTCACCTATTCCTTCCGCTAAGGCTGTTCCTCTTTGAATGCAAAATGGTACATCTGCACCTAAGCGCACTCCTAATTCTTTTAGTTTTTCTTTGGTCACATCAATATCAAATAATTTTTTCATACCTATCATTACGGCAGCAGCGTCAGAACTTCCCCCTGCCAACCCTGCTGATACAGGTATTCTTTTATCAATTTTAATTGATACACCCTGTGTGATGCCAAATTCGTCTTTCATCAACTTTGCAGCTCTATAAGCCAAATTATTATCATCTACTGGTAAAAATGATAGCGAAGTCTCTAGTTTTATTTCATCTTCAGCCAACTTTTTCATGCAGACTTTATCATATATATTAATATTTTGCATTATCATTCTTACTTCGTGATAACCATTAGCTTTTTTACCAACAACATCTAGCCCAAGATTAATCTTGGCTAATGCCTTTAATACTACTTTGTCCATGATTTTTCTCCTTATTGTATACAAAAAAATCTTAACATCATTTCAAAAAAAGGTCAACTCTTGCACGTTTTTATTTCTTGAAAAATTTGTTAATTCTTTATGAATTTTTGCCGATAAATACTGTAGAACTTTATGTTACACATGCCATTCTGTCGTATTTCATAGGATATGACTTTTGACAGATTTTACACGGCATTTTTTACCAAGGAGGGTATCTTTATGAGTATAGGAGCGATCACCAACAACCAGGCTACAACAATGGCCGCTTCTACCGTTTCAAAAAAAAGCAATGAAACTGTAGAGGAAAAGAAAACTAATAAAAGTGGATTTTCTGAGGAAGCTGCTGTATATGAAAAAAGTGATTCTAGTCAAAATAGCTCAGTTAAAAAAACTGATAATTCGGCTATTATAGAACAGCTTAAGCTTGACGCAGAAACACGCAAACAACAACTTATTAGTATTGTACAGCAAACAATCAGTGGACAAGGCAAAGCCTTAGCTGCAACTGATGATATATGGAAATTCTTAGCTTCAGGCGACTTTACCGTTACTCCTGAAGTTAAAGCACAAGCACAAAAAGATATAGCTGAAGATGGATATTGGGGTGTTGAACAAACTTCTGACCGAATTCTTTCTTTTGCAAAAGCTTTAGCTAACAATGATCCTTCTGCTGCCTCAGAACTTCTTGATGCTTTTAAACGAGGATTCGAACAGGCAACAGGCACATGGGGTAAAGATTTGCCAGAACTTTGCCAAAAAACTTATGATGCAGTCTTAGAAAAATTTGACAAATGGGTAAATGAAGGTAAAACTTCTACCGATACAAAAACTGAAACTTGAGAGATATAATTTTGGAAATTACCAATGAGAAGGCATAATTATCCCATGTCCTCTTATGTCTTCTCATATTTGTAAAGCCGAAGGCATTCCCTCCTCTTCTAATGCCCTCGGCTTTTTTATATTATAAATACATATTTTATTTATTCTTTTTTCCAAAAATATATGTCAGAAAATAGATTACTGACGCTATAATCACTATCATTGGCCCAGTTGCAACATTAGTATAATAAGATGACCACAATCCTAACACTCCAGAAAATAAAGCAATTATAATGGAAAACAAGTGATATTCTCTTAGATTTTCCGCCATGTTTCTGCTGGCTGCTGCTGGTAAAATAATTAAAGCATTTATTATTAATATCCCAACCCATTTTATTGATACAGTTACTATTAATGCAACAAATACCGCAAATAAGTTTTCCAATAATTCTACTTTTATATTTTTACTTTTTGCCAATGTCTTGTGGATTGCTATTGCATTTAATTCATTTGACGCAAATATCCAAAAAATTATTGTTGATAAAAATATAACAGCAAGGTAAACTATTTCTTTTGAAGTTATACTTAATACATCTCCTACAAGCATACTTGAGTACTGACTAAAATTTCCACCTTTACTCAATATTGCAAGCCCTATTGCAACCGAGCACGATGAAAATACTGAGATTATTGTATCTTTTGAAGCACTACTGTTTTTACTTATCTTGTTGAGTAATAGAGCGAATATCACTGCAAAAATAATCATTGAAATATTCAAATTTTTCATACCACATATTACTCCAACTGCAATCCCTGTCAATGCTGAATGCCCAAGTGCATCAGAAAAAAATGCCATTTTCTTATTGATTATCATTGTTCCAATAATTCCGAATAAAGGAGTGATTATTAGTATAGCTAGTATTGCATTTCTCATAAACTGAAAATTTAACCAGTTCGTAAAATTCATTATTTTAATCCTCCTTTGTGCCAAATTGTTCAGCGACGTAATCAAGGCTTCTCTCTTTTACATCCTGCTCCACATCAAACCAAGAATTAACATCACCCTTAAATATTCTTTCAAATTCTTGACTATTAAATACTTTTTCTGGATTTCCCTGACAAACTATGGTTTTATCAATCAGTGCTACATGATCTGCATATTTTTTTACATAATCTAAATCATGTGATATTAGAATTATTGCTAAATCATAATGTGTTTTTAAAAATTCCATAGTTTCAAAAAAAAGCTTCATTCCGTTTTGATCTATTCCCGAAACCGGTTCGTCTAACAATAACAGATTAGGATTATCCATTATTGCCATTGAAAGCAAAACTCTTTGAAGTTGACCGCCTGATAGATTACAAACCTTTTTATCTATCAATTCTTCTGCCTCAAATACTTTCAAAACTTTTTTTATTTTATTATAAATTTTTTTCTTTTTATAAAGAAAAATCGGAAATCTTGATTGATAACTTGCTATCAAATCAAATACAGAAACAGGTGTATTTTTTTCAATATTAATTGCCTGAGGAACGTAACCAATTTTTAATTTTTTTATATGTCCATCTTTGGTATCTCTAAATTCAATACTTCCAGAATGTGGAATATCGTTTAGAATTGCACGTATAAGGGTTGATTTACCTGCACCATTTTGACCAATTATTGCATTTAAAGATCCACAATGAACATGTAAATTAATATCTTTTAACACCTCTTGTTCTCCGAATTTAACTCCGAGATGTTTAATTTTTATGCAATGGAAACCACATGGGTTGATTATTTTTTGCATAATTTCTTCCTTCCATAATGCTTTTGTTAATTGTTAATCATTATTTTTTCTATTTTATCCAGATTTTGAGTAATACCTTTTATATAGGCATCCTTTTCATATTTGCCTCTGTTTAAAGGATTAAGATAAATAACTTTTACATTACTTTCTCTTTCAACAGCATCGCCAACACTTTTAGCATATTTTTTTTCTGCAAAAATATATTTCACGTTATTTTCTTTAATATGCGTCAAAACATCTGCAATCTCACCTGCGCTAACTTGTCTCTCTTCATCTAAATCTAATGCATATTTAACATCTAAATTTAATCCCTTAGCTGTATATTCAAATGCTTCATGAAATACAATAATATTTTTTGCTGAATTTTTAGCCAAAAGCTCTTTTTCTCTTTTTTGTATCTTCTTTAATTTTTCATCATACTTTTTAGCATTTTTTAAATATACGTTGGCGTTATCAGGATCTGCCTTAGCCAGCTGTTTTGCTATATTTTTTACTTGCTGTCTATAGGTATACGTCCCCATCCAAGTATGTGCATTCTTTTCGCCATCTTCTTTAATCAACTCAATCCCTTTACTAGAATCAATTATTTTGACATTTTTATATTCTTTGACAACGGTTCCCAAAAAAGATTCCATTCCCGCACCATTTGCAACAAAAATATCTGAAGAAGATATAAGTTTCATATCTTGTGTAGTTAATTGAAAATCATGCAAACAACCTGTTTTGGGTTCACTTAAGTTTTTTAAATTAACATCTGCACCATCAACTATATTCATCGTTGCTATATATACCGGATAAAAAGAAGTAACTATTGTTTTATTTTTAGTGACTTTTTGAGGCGTTTCCCACATAACGTAGGCTACTGTACAAGACACAAAAAAACAAAATGTTGCTAAAAGAATGGCACCTAATGTTACGTATCTGTTTTTCATTTTTAAACTATTCCTTTCTACGAAAAAGTTTATCTGTTTTTTATTTTATTCTTATGCTTTCTTGCCACTGCTTTTTTTTGTTCTTTTTTATCAGCTTTTTTCTGACGCTGTGCTTTAGTCTCTTTTCCAATTTTTTTCCAGCGCTCTTTTTTAGTTTTTTCTTTTTTTTCACCTTGTTTAGAAAGAATATATTCTTTTTCTTCTCTAGCCGTTAATACTTTTCTTTCGATTAATTGCTCTTTTGTCATAGGAGTCTGATCTGGATTTCTTAATAAATAATTATCTATAAGATCCATCAATTCATTCTTTCCTAATTTAGTTTCTGAAGAAAAAGGAATTAATACATCTTCCTTACACATTCCAAGTATTTGTCTTATTCTTGAAACGTGGGAATTAATCTGACTAGGCTTCAATTTATCAGCTTTTGTTGCTACTATAATTGGTTTGAATCCTTGTGAATTAATCCAATCATACATTAGGCAGTCATTTTCTGATGGCTCATGTCTAATATCAATCAGTAGGAATACTGCTTGTAATTTAGCTGATTGATGTAAATAGTTTTCTATCATAACGCCCCACTGAGCTTTAATCTCTTCATTTGCTCTAGCGTATCCATAACCAGGTAAATCAACTAAATATCCTATGTTATTAATATTATAAAAGTTAATAGTTTGAGTTTTACCTGGCTGAGATGAAATTCTAGCCATACCTTTTCTATTCAAAATAGTATTAATCATCGAAGACTTTCCTACATTTGATTTTCCTGCAAAAGCAACCTCAAACAATGTATTTTCCGGGAGAACACTTGTTACTCCACAGACTGTTTCTAATTCAACACTTTTAATTACCATATTTTTTCCTCTATTTATCGGCATAAATATATTTATGCATATTTTTATTTTACAAATGCAACATCAAGTACTTCTTTTATATGTTTTGTAAAAACAATCTCTATTCCATCTGTTATCTCATTTGACAATTCGAAAATATCTGCTTTATTCTTTTCTGGAACACATACTGTTTTAATCCTAGCATTCTTTGCTGCTAAGATTTTTTCTTTTAAACCACCTATAGGCAATACTCTACCTCTGATAGTTATTTCTCCTGTCATAGCAACATCCGCTCTAACAGGTATTTTTTTTATTGCTGATAACATTGCTGTTGTCATAGTTACGCCTGCTGAAGGACCATCTTTAGGAACAGCACCTTCAGGAATATGAATATGAATATCATTTTTTTCAAAATAATCATCTGAAATACCATATTCTTTACTCATTGATCTTATATAGCTTATACCCGCCTGCGCAGATTCTTTCATAACATCGCCTAACTGTCCCGTCAACTTGAATGTACCTTTACCAGGCATTGTATTAACTTCAATTTCAAGAGTATCTCCACCAACCGCTGTCCAAGCTAAACCTCGAACAATTCCAACTTCATCTTCTTCATTTTTTGAATCAAATGTATAAATTTCTTTTCCAAGATAATCTTTTATTTCATCAGTTCCAACTTTAATGGATAATTCTTGATTATTATAAACTTTTCTTGCAACTTTTCGACAAATTTTTCCAATTTGTCTTTCAAGATTTCTAACGCCAGCTTCCCTTGTATAACTTCTTATCAACAAAAGTAAAGCATCATCATCTATATTCATGTTTTCGGCTTTTAGACCATTTACTTTCATTTGTTTACCTAATAAATGTTCTCTAGCAATATGTAATTTTTCATTTTCTGTGTATGAAGAAACTTCAATCACTTCCATTCTATCTAATAATGGACGTGATATATCTTGTAATGAATTAGCTGTAGCAATAAACAAAATATCAGATAAATCAACTGGTACCTCTATATAATGATCTACGAATTTAGAATTTTGCTCTGGATCTAAAACCTCTAAAAGTGCAGCTGATGTATCACCCTTAAAGTCTTTGCTTACTTTATCAATTTCATCCAACAAAATCAAAGAGTTTCTTGATTGTGTGGTATTAATTGCTGTGATAATTCGACCAGGCATTGAGCCTAAATAAGTTCTTCTATGTCCTCGAATTTCTGCTTCGTCTCTTACTCCACCTAAACTTATTCTTGCGTATTTCTTACCCAGTGCTTCTGCAACTGATTTTGCAATGCTTGTTTTACCTGTTCCTGGAGGTCCTACCAAACAAATAATTGGCGCCTCACCCTTTTGAGTAAGATTTCTGACAGCTAAATAATCTATAATTCTTTCTTTTACTTTTTCCATTCCATAGTGTCTTTTATCTAAAACTTCTTTGGCATGATTGATATCTTTATTATCTCTTGTTTTCTTTTTCCATGGAAAATCTAATACTGTTTCAATATATGTACGTTGTAAAGCTGAATCCGGTGCACCTGGGCCCATCATTTTTAGTCTTGATATTTCTTTGTTAATTTTATCTGTTATCTCTTTATTAAGCTTTAATTTTTTTAATTTTTTTCTGTAATTCTCTATAACATCCTCTGTTAAATCTTCGCCTAATTCTGAACGAATAACAGCAAGTTGTTCTCTTAAAATATATTCTTTTTGATGTTTGTCTACTTTTTCGTTAACCTTTTCTTTATATTCATTAAGAATTTCCAGTTTATTTATTTCATTTACAAACAACGCTATAATTTCTTCATAGCGTTCATCTATATCTATTGCTTCTAAAATAGCTTGTTTCTTCTCAGGTCTAACTGGCAAAGAATACGCTATATTGTCTATTAAAACTCCAATACTATCAAATACACTTATTATTTTTTTTATTTCATCAACTTTTTTATTTATTGTTGATGCATACTTGTAAAATATACTTACTACGCCCTCAATTAATGCTTCATTCTTAACAGAATCTTCTAAACTTGATTCCTGAATTTCTTCAACTGTCGCTTCTAAATAACCTTCTGCTTCTTTCAATTCAGTCATCTTTGCTCTATATGACCCTGAAATAATAATACGTTCTGTATCATCATCTATTTTTACTTTTTGTTCTATTTTTGCAACTACACCTATCTGATATAAGTCTTCCTGTTTTGGATCTTCTTCTGATGCATTTTTTTGTGTAACTAAAAACACTTGACTATTGGTTTCTAATGCCTTTTTAGTTGCATTTTTAGAAGTTTCTCTAATTAATTCAAATGATTCCACTGTACTTGGAAATGCTACAATTCCTCTTAGAGTAATTGTCGGTAAAGTTGCCTTACTAACAATTAACTCTGCTTCATTAAAATCTATTTTCTCCATTTTATCTCCTTGATTTTTCCAAAAACTTTCTCTTATATAATACTCATATATAACTCTCTTTTATTATAAACTTTTCTATCATTACATAAAACAAAAAGGGGGTCTTTATTTGAACCCCCTTTACCATTTATAACTTATTATACTACGATGTCTTTTTTAAAACAAACTTTGGTTCATCCTGGCTTGCTTCTTTTAAACGTTCTTTGACAATTTCTTTTGTAATGTTATACTTCTTAATGCTATCATCTGATGGAATTTTATACATAATATCTAACATTATATTCTCCATAATAGCTCTCAAGCCACGTGCACCTGTTGCTCTTTTTAATGATGCTTCTGCGATTTCATCAATTGCATCTTCATCAAATGTCAATTGAACATCATCAAGTTCAAATAATTTCTGGTACTGTTTTGTTAATGAATTCTTTGGTTCTGTTATTATTCTTACCAATGCTTCTTTATCAAGCTCATCTAAAGCTACTGTAATTGGCACACGACCAATAAATTCAGGAATCAAACCAAATTTAACGAAATCCTGTGGCAATGCACTCTTGAATGATCTTGATAGATTTGTATTTAATTTTAAAAATCCATTAAATCCAATTGTAGATTCATCTTTTCTTGTTTCAATAATTTTTTCTAATCCATCAAACGCTCCACCACAAATAAATAAAATATTTGTAGTATCAATTTGAATTAATTCCTGCTGTGGATGTTTTCTTCCACCCTGTGGAGGAACTGAAGCTACTGTACCTTCCAAAATCTTTAAAAGTGCCTGTTGAACACCTTCACCAGAAACATCCCTTGTTATTGAACGGTTCTCAGATTTTTTAGTAATCTTATCTATTTCATCGATATAAATTATACCGTATTGTGCTCTTTCAATATCGTAATCTGCTGCCTGAATTAGTTTTAACAAAATGTTCTCTACATCTTCACCTACATAACCTGCTTCTGTTAATGAAGTAGCATCTGCTATTGCAAATGGAACATTTATAATTCTTGCTAATGTCTGTGCTAATAATGTTTTACCTGAACCAGTTGGTCCTAACATTAAAACATTACTCTTTTGTAATTCGACATCTAATTTCTTACCATTCATAATTCTCTTATAATGGTTATATACAGCTACTGATAAAACCTTCTTTGCTCTTTCCTGACCGATTACGTAGTCATCTAAAAAGCTCTTGATTTCTTCTGGCTTTAATAAATTAATATCTTCCGAAACTTCACTAATTCCTAGGTCATTTGAGCCATAACCTTCTTCATCTAATATTTCTGCACAAATATCTATACATTCGTCACAAATAAATGCGCCATTTGGTCCCGATATTAATCTATGAACCTGATCTTGTGTCTTTCCGCAAAAAGAACATCTTATTTTATCATCCATCTTTCCTGCCATATTACCTCTCCATAATATATCTTCTTATAAATAAATTACTCATCATATAATAAACGTTTTGAGGGCATCCTAAAATTCAAAATTAGGGTACCCTCTCAAAATACAATATTGCTTATTATTTTCTAGTTGTAATTACCTCATCAACTAATCCATACTCTAATGCTTCCTGAGCAGTCATATAATGATCACGTTCTGTATCTGCTGCTACTTGTTCATATGGTTTTCCTGTGTTTTCAGCAAGAATCTCATTTAACTTTTTCTTAGTTTTGAGGATATTTTCTGCCGCAATCTCGATTTCTGTTGCTTGTCCCTTTGCTCCACCAGAAGGTTGGTGAATCATAATTTCTGCATTAGGAAGTGCAAATCTCTTTCCTTTAGCTCCACCTGCTAATAAAAATGCACCCATACTTGCAGCTAAACCAATACATATTGTTGATACATCACATTTAATATATTGCATTGTATCATAAATTGCCATTCCACTAGTTACCATACCACCAGGAGAGTTGATATACAAGTGAATATCTTTTCCTGGATCCTCTGATTCTAAGAATAATAATTGAGCCACTACCAAACTTGCTGTAGTTTCATTAACTTCTTCACCCAAGAAAATTATTCTATCTTTTAATAAACGAGAATAAATGTCGTAGTTTCTTTCGCCTCTACTTGTTTGTTCAATGACATAAGGTACTAAACTCATAAAATACCCCTCCTTTTTTATAGTCCAATAGACCGGTCCCTAAGAACCAGTCTATTGCTTAAGCTTTTATATGAAAGATTATTTAGATTCTTTTTCTGCTGCTGCAGCTGCTTCAGCTTCTTTTTCTTTTTTTGTTTTAGCTTTAGCTCTCTCTTTAATATTATCCATTACTAATTCAACAGCTTTCTGGATTTTAATCTGATTGCTCATAGATTTCTTGTCATCATCTGACATATACTCTTTGAGTTTATCGGCTTCCATATTGTACATTTTAGCTGTTTTTTCAATTTCTGCATTAATATCATCATCTGATACTTCAATGTTTTCTTCTTTAGCAATCTGCTCTAATACTAAGCTTCCCTGGATTCTAGATACAGCTTCTGGACGAACCTGTTCTTTTAATTTATCTAATGTCATACCTGAGAACTGTAAGTACTGATCCATTGATAATCCGCTCTGCTGAATTCTCTGTGCAAATTCTTCAACCATTGTTTCACACTGTGTATCAACCATTGCTTCTGGTAATTCCATTTTTGATTTATCAATAATCTTTTTGATAGCTTCGTCTTCTTTTGTTTTTCTAGCTTCGCTATCTTTTTTCTCTTGTAAATTTTTCTTAATATCTTCTTTGTACTCATCAAGTGTATCAAATTCAGATACATCCTGAGCAAACTCATCATTTAATTCAGGAAGTTCTTTGGCTTTGATTCCTTTGATTGAAACTTTGAATAATGCTGGTTTACCAGCTAATTCTTCAGCTTGGTATTTTTCTGGGAATGTTACGTTAACTTCAACGTCATCTCCTACGTTTTTACCTACTAACTGATCTTCGAATGTATCGATGAACGAATGAGATCCGATTACTAATTCATAATCTGTTCCTTTTCCGCCTTCAAAAGCTTCGCCATCAACAAATCCTTCGAAATCGATAACTGCTGTATCATTTTCAGCGATTGCACGATCTGTAACATCTACAGTTCTTGCATTTTTATTTCTTTGGTTTTCAAGTTCTTCAGCAACTTCGTCGTCTGATACTGATGTATCAATCTTTGTTACTGTAACTCCCATATATTTTCCTAATGTAACTTCTGGTCTAACAGCCACTTCTGCTGTGAAGATAAATGGTTTACCCTGTTCCATTTGTTCTACATCAACAACTGGTCTAGATACGATATCTAATCCACTTTCTTTAACAGCTTCTGGATAATGATTCTGCATTAAGATATTTGAAGCATCTGCGAAGAATACTTCTTTACCATACATTCTCTCGATAACTTTTCTTGAAGCTTTACCTTTACGGAATCCTGGAATATTGATGCTATTCTTTTGTTTTTTATATACTGTATCTAATGCTTTCTCTAATTCTTCAGCTGAAACTTCAATAGTAAGTTTAGCCATGCTTTTTTCTAAATTTTCGACCTGTACACTCATTATTACTATTGTCCTCCTTAAATATATCATAGATCGATGCGGCATGCCGCTTCAACGCTCATTTCCTTCTGTTTAATACAGAAGTGTCTCTAAAGTGGTCACTTCAGTAAAATGGGCATACTGCGACCACTACAGTCATTTATGCATTATATCATAGGTATCTATAATTTGCAATTATGATTTTTTAATTATGCTGTTTGAAAAACAATACTTTCTGCTAGATTAATTGTTGTCTGTTCATCTGTGAAATATTTTGTAATTTCAAGTGCAAATTCAATTGCAGTTCCAACACCTCTACTTGTTATTATATTGCCATCAACAACAACATGATTTTCTAAGTAAACTGATTCTTGCATCTTTACATCAAAACCTGGATAAGATGTTGCTTTTTTGCCTTTTAATAAACCAAGTCCTGCTAAAACACTTGGTGCTGCACAAATTGCTGCAATCAATTTATTTTCATTATTAAATTTCTTTAATGTTTCTTGAACAAATTCATTTTTTTCTAAATTCTTTGTTCCTGGCATTCCTCCTGGTAAAACGACTCCATCAAATGAATTCATGTCGACTTCTGTTTTTAATTTATCAGCTTCAAACTTTATTCCATGAGAACCTTTTACCATTTTGCTATCACCTATAGATATCATTTCTACTTCTATAGATGCTCTTCTCAATAAATCTACAACTGTTAAACCTTCTATTTCTTCACATCCATCAGCCATAAAAATTCCAATTTTGCTCATAATTCTACCTTCTTTCTTTTAAAAATATGTTTTTTTTGCTAAAATTAGTATATAAAAACTAAAGGAGCATATCATGGAAATAGAAAAAAAATATTTATTAACTAAAATTCCTTTTGACTTATCTTCCTTCGAAAAAAAGGAAATATCTCAAGGATATTTATGTACCTCTCCTGTCGTTAGAATTCGCAAATCTAATGATAAATACACCTTAACATACAAAGGCGAAGGTTTGATGACCAGAGAAGAATATAATCTTCCTCTAACAAAAGAATCGTATAATCAGCTTTCTTCGAAAATTGATGGTATTTTAATTGAAAAAACAAGATACCTCATTCCCTTAGAAAATAATCTTACTGCTGAGCTTGATGTTTTCCACGGAAAACTTGATTCTTTAATGCTTGTCGAAGTTGAATTTGACTCAATTGAAGCTGCAAACGCCTTCGTACCACCTTCATGGTTTGGCGAAGATGTAACTTTTTCTAACAAATACCACAACAGTAATCTTAGCAAAAAACTTATTTAACTTATTATCTGCGAATACTACAAGCTTATACTTTTAAAATAAGCTGTAGTATTTGCTTTTTTATATTTTTTAGCTACCCTATTAACTTTTTATCTTCTTATTACTCACTCTGCTTTTGCACAATATGCATTTTATCTTCTTAGTCTATTTGCAAATTCATACTTCTGACGTAATCTTAAAGCACTCTTTAAATCGTCATAACGTTGCCATAATGGTCCTTCTGGTATTACAACATCGATTGAAACTGCAATATCATCTACTAATTTATCTGTTATCTCATCTCTTAATGAAACAAGTATATTGTATCTTTCTTCATATGAATCTGAGTCTAAAAATTCAATAAGTTTAGGATTTACGCCTTCAGGAACAACGTAATCATCTTCAACAACTTCTTCTCTTCTCTTGCTGTAATCAAACATCGGAGATTTTCTTCTAGCCGTTTTTTCAATATTGTTTTTAAACTCATGTTCTTTGTTATCTGTTTCTCCAACGTTTGTAGAAACTTCAATCACTGATTTTTTGAATGATTGTGCTTTTTCATCATCAAAATCATCTACTACACTAGTTGTATTAATTGCAAACTTGGGTTCTTCGTTTTTATTAACCTCTTCAACTAGTTCTTTAATTGGAGTTTCTTTATTATTGTTTATATCCGCACCAACTGTAGTTGAAGCAACAATTACGTTTGGAATAGTTGTATTTTTGTTTTTCGAAAAATCTTCCTCAATAAATGATTTATTTCCAAACTCATCTACTTTTACTCTTGTAAATCTATATCTTTGTTTAACATCTGGATATTTTACAGAATCAACTTCACTCATAAACATTTCTAGCGGTCTTGCATATATTTTAAAATCTCCATATAAAGCTTGATAAATTACTAATTCTTCTCTTGTTTCTGAGTGTATTGCCACTCCTACTATCTGATACATTTTTCCTTTAAAATGATAGTATAACTCCCCATTTATAGGTTTTTGTCTATTCATATTGCCCTCCCTTTATTGTGTAACTAATTGAATAAATTGAAGTGCTTTATTTTCTGCATCTTCTTCTTTTTTGGTCTCATACATCTTAACAATTTCGCCCTTAATTGGACCTACAAATTCAACTCTATAAACTCTAGACACCAACTCCTGCTTCTCTCTTACAGAAAGTCCCTCTAAATCCGCTGTATCCTTATTATTGAGAAAATATGAAACTTCAAAATCTGATAAATCTTCTTTCAATAAGTTTTCATCTGTCAAATTAAGCAGATTCTCAACCTCGCTCTTTAACATAACACTATCATCTTTTCGTCTTCTATTATGCAAAAAATCATTATATTTAAAAGCTAACTCAATCATACTGTGATATCTCGTATTATAATTTGCATCATTTTCATCTATCAATAGTTCATGATAATACTTATCTTCTAATGCTTTAAGCATTGTTATCAAATTAACATATTGATTATCTTTAACTGGACTCCATTCTTTTCTATTAGATAAAACCTGATCTAGCTGTCTTAAACCTTCAGCAATTTTTCTAAGGTTTATTTTGGCTTGGCTATAAGAAATAATTATTTTGTCCTTATTTTTTAGTGTCTTTTCGTAAGATTTAAGCCACGATTTAACAACTGCTTTGTCACATTTGCAACTATACATGGCCTTTTTCATTTTTTTAATTTCTTTATCGTATTGTGTTCTCATTGCCCTCACCTTTTTCGTCATACTATTGTCATTTTATCACATAATAGATATATGTGTCACGTTTTTTGAAAAAATATGATATAATACTTTAATAAATTGGTGTATTGGAGGTGTTTATTATGCTTTCTTATGATGATGCGCTTAATCTTAATTATTATAAAAAAACAACCTTCACTGGTTGGATGCAAAATATGCGCTTTAAAATTGCAAAAGAAACCAACGAAAACGATGAAGATGTCTTTCATGCATGGATTTGGCAAGGTCCTTACATATTTGCACTTGCCCCAAAAGACTCTTTTTTAGAGCATTTTGAGCCTTTTAACGAAGATGGAAGACGTGCTACTGTAGATTGGATTAATACTGAATTTGAAAAGAATCCACTTTTTTACGATAAAAAAATATGTAGATAACAATAAATAACCCCATATGTAGATTATATTTTCTACTATGGGGAATTTAGAAAAATTATTCGTTTTCTTGTTTAATATCACATTTCACGCGTTCTAAATGCATTGCAAGATAACCTATTTCAACCTCATCTAATTTTTTTCCAAGACTGTTTCCTAATTTTTCACAAATAACAGTTGCTATGGAAAATGAATCCGGATAGGTGTTTGCAATATAATCGTTCATATTAAGTTTAACCGGCTCCTCGTTTAATGCCCTAGCCACCATATACCTTATATGATTCATCATTCTATTATAAGATAATGATTCGACCTTTATAGTTGTATGTGTCTCTTTCTCAATTAATGAAACACATTGTCTTACAGCACTTGCAATCTGCATCGACTGTGATACATCTTCGCCTTGAATTGCCGAATGCACATGAAGTGCAATATAACCCACCTCGTCATCATCTATTTGTACATCTAGCTTTTCTTTTATTAGCGTCCTTGCTACTTCTGCTATTTTGTACTCTAGATAAAACAACACTCTTATATCATCGGTTAACGGATTGCTAATTTGCTCATTATTTTTCATTCGTCTAACAGCATATTCTATATGATCTGCCATAGGAAAAACAATATTGTTATCAACGTTTTGAAACTTTTTTTCGGCTTCTTTCAACACTTCTCCCGCTATTTCAAAATATATTGGGGATATTGCTTTAATCATTTCTTTTGCTCTACCCCTTTTTGATGTTTTTTCTAAGGAATAGACTCTGTCTGTTGAACTTAATTCAAATTGTTGCGCTACTTTTTTTCCAAAGCCAATTCCTTTACCTAGCACTAAATATTCATTTATTTTTCCATCTTCCTTGGTAACTGCAATCACAGCATTATGGTTTAATACTTTTTCTATCCTAAACATAATGATACTCCATTTTCCTATTATCTGTAAAAATATATATCAAATAAAGGTTCTAAAGCTTTAACTTTTCCAGATGCAAGTAGCTTAATATCCATATTATCTGATGCATCTGTACAAATTATAGGTGACGAAATCGTTTCCGTATGATTTTTTAAATAATCTAAATCTAAGTGCATTATTGCATCACCTTTTTTTACTTTTTGGCCAACATCGACAAGTATTTCTATACCTTTTCCATCCAATTTCATTGTATCTATTCCCACATGAATTAATAAACTGATTCCTTGATCAGTTAGAAATCCAATCGCATGATTTGTATCAAAAATAAATCCCACTAATCCATCATCAGGGGCGTATACATATTCATCTTTTGGAGTTACTAATGCCCCTTCTCCCATCATTCCTTGCGCAAAGGCCTCATCATGACACTTTGACAATTCTAAAGCCTCACCTTCCATTGGGCTAAGAATTGTCACTACCTTTGATGGTTTTTTCTTACATCTTTTCTTACTTTTTTCATGTATTTCTTCATCAATCCCAGTGGTATTTATTTCAACATTTGGACATCTTTCCAAATATTCTTCAATATCTGATTTTATAACTGTAACTCTTGGTCCATAAATAATTTGTACACTTTTTCCCTTAAGGACCACACCGGTTGCACCAGTTCCTTTTAATAGATTTTTATTTAATAATTCTTTCTTTACAAGATTTACACGTAGCCTTGTTGCACAGCAATCTAAATCTGTTATATTCTTTTTTCCACCTAATGCCGCTACAATTTCTTTCGTTTGCGTGACTTCAAATATTCTTACATCATCTGATTTATCTATAATCTCTGACGAATCAACTTTCATTTTTTTGTCTTCGCGACCCATAGTTTTTATGTCAAATTTTAATATAACAAATTTAAAAATTCTATTGTACAAAATAAAATATATTATTCCTACCGGTATAACAAGAATCCAATTTGTCCTTGAATTACCTGGCAGAATGCCAAACAATATAAAATCTATCGCTCCCGCAGAAAATGTAAAACATATCGTTATGTGCAACAACTGTGCAACTACATATGCACTTCCTGCAAGAAGAACATGAATTCCAAATAAGACTGGAGCAACAAACAAAAAGGCAAATTCTATTGGCTCAGTTATCCCTGTCAAAATTGACGCAAGAGCCGCTGATACCATAATTCCAGCTACCTTTTCTTTGTTTTCTTTTTTAGCGCATTGATAAATCGCCAAAGCCGCTCCTGGCAATCCAAACATCATAAAAATGTATTCTCCACTAAAAAATCTAGTCGCATCCATACTAAATTTGCTTACATGATTTAAATCTGACAATTGTGCAAAAAAGATATTTTGTGCTCCTGAAATCATCTTATTTCCAACTTTAACCGTTCCCCCAAGCGGAGTCTGCCAAAACGGAATGTAGAAAACATGATGCAACCCTAACGGAATTAACAATCTTTTGATTATACCAAACAATAATGTCCCTAAGTAACTGCTCTTTGTTATTATGTAACCCAAACTGAGTATACACGATTGGACAATTGGCCATACATAAAACATAATAACGCCCACAAAAAAATACGTTATTATTGATATTATAGGTACAAAACGTGCTCCACCAAAAAAAGAAATTGCATTAGGTAATTTAATTCTATAGAACTTATTATGCAAAGCCGCCACACCTAGTCCTACAATTATTCCACCTAACACTCCTGTTTGCAATGTCACAATACCGCAAACATTATCCACAGCTCCACTTGATAGTGCTGACGTTGGCGTGTTATTCTTGTCAACATAATTAAATAATCTAAGCAAAGAACTTATAGTACTATTCATAACAAAATACGATATCATAGCAGATAGTGCCGCTACTTCTTTTTGTTTTTTTGCCATTCCACCAGCTACACCCACTGCAAAAATAATTGGTATATTACTAAAAATTATTTTTGAAACATTTTTAAATGTAAAAAAAACTCCATATAAAAAATGTCCTTTTCCAAGTATTCCCTGTAAATTATACAGATCAATTGTTGATTGATTAGTAAACGAACTACCTATTCCTAGCAAAAATCCAACAATAGGTAAAATTGCAATCGGAACCATAAAACTCCGACCAATTCTTTGAAATATTTCATATATCTTGTCTTTCATTTTCCTTTTATTCCAACTCTTAATTATAGTACAAAAATAGCATCCGCTGATATTAGCCCCCTCTAATCTAACAACAAATGCCTAATCACGTCCTTATTATATAAACTTTTTTTATTATAGCATCATTTTTTTACACGGTCAATCACGTTATTGCTTGTTTTTTATGCTTTTTTTGCCACTTTCCTTTCAAAAAATTGCGACACTTTACACAATAATATAAAAACCATTTCTGCTACGTCTCATCAACATACGCAAAAATGGTTTTTTTTTATCTACTTGAATGTCTCATATCTCTTATTGGAATATTAGCATATAATGCTGGAACTCTTCCGTTTCTATTTTCTGATTCTGTCTCTGTTATTTGAATATCCAACCCTTCTGGATCGATTTCCATATATTTTGATATCACCTTAATAATGTCGTCGCGAAGAAGTTTCATAGTATCCGGTGAACAATTGGCACGATCCGAAACCAATACAAATTTCAAACGATCTTTTGCTACATTTCCTGAGCTCTTTTTCTTAAAAAGATCTGCTAAAGCCATAATAGCCACCTCCTAATTATTTATGAAATAAACCTTTTAACTTACCAAACACTCCTTTTGATTCTGACAAATCAAGGAATGGTACTTCTTCCCCTAGAATTCTTCTACAAATATTCGAATAAGCCTGTCCCGCTAAGCAATCCGAGCCAACAAGAGGTTCACCTTGATTAGTTGAAATAACGATATTCTCATCATCCGGAACAGCTCCAATTAATGGTATTGCTAAAATCTCACAAACATCATCAACAGACATCATATCGCCTCTAGAAACCATATCCATTCTTACTCTATTTACAACCAATTGTGATTGTTTAATTTCATTGGCTTCTAATAAACCTATAATTCTATCAGCATCCCTAATTGCTGACACCTCTGGTGTAGTAACTACCAATGCTCTATCTGCACCTGCAATTGCATTCATAAAGCCCTGTTCTATACCTGCTGGGCAATCTAACAATACATAATCAAATTCTTCTTTTAGCTCGTCTGTAAGCTTTTTCATCTGTTCTGGTGCTACAGATGTTTTATCTCTTGTCTGTGCAGAAGGTAATAAGAATAACTCTGGATGTTTCTTATCTTTAATTAAAGCTTGTTTTACTTTACAATTACCTTCTACTACATCAACTAAATTGTATACTATTCTATTTTCTAGTCCCATAACTACGTCTAAGTTACGTAATCCTATATCTGTATCTATTAAAACAACTTTTTTATTAAGTTGTGCTAAACCTGTACCTACGTTTGCTGTAGTTGTTGTCTTACCTACTCCACCTTTTCCTGAAGTAATAACGATAACCTCGCCCATGCGAATTCCCTCCTAAATCGTGTTGTTATTTAAACATATAACTTCTAAGTATTAATACTCTTTAAACATTAATCACTTAATAATGATTTGATAACATCCCTTGAAATTGATTCAATGTAGATGTTGCCATTTTTTGCAAAAGCAATCTGTGGATCATATGGTATTTCTTTTTGTTTTTTTCTAGGTCGTCCTCTTCTACGTGGTTTCTGTTCATCTGGACTCTTAGCTAAAATGTTGCTTATCTGTACTTGTAATGGCTGCATGTTCAATGCTACAATAACACACTCATCATCTCCACCAGCACCAGCAAATGCTACACCCTTTAGAGCACCTAATATAACAATATTTCCATATGAAATAACTTTTGCCCCTGGATTTACATCACCAATTATAACAACTCCGCTTTGACTCTCGAGAACCTGTCCTGAGCGTAATGTTCCTCTGTAAAAGCCTTCTGCCCTTTCTATTTGATTCAATTCACCTTCTGATTCACTTTGTGAAACTTTTGAAATAACCCCTTTATCAGCCTGTAATCTAGTTGCTAAACGCTTCGATTGTTTTCCATTTAATTGCGTACTAGCTTGTCCAATTGCCTCTTCTACGTGCTGTCTATACAGAGCTTCTTTAGATTCATCACGATCTACAACGCATACCACGTTAATCGCAGATGTTTTTTTAATGACTTCTAAAATCTGATTTTCTTCCTTCTGCGTAAGTTTTCTTCCTTCAAATTCAAGTGCCATGCTAGCATTTTGGAAAAACTTAGCAGCTTCCTCAAATTTTACCTGTACATCTTTTAAAAGCTCCTCAAAAGCCACATGTTCATCTAATACAAGGTTGATACCATATCTGTTACTCTTAATTTTTACTGTCTGCAATCTAGTATCCTCCATGCTATTTTTTTGTCTACGTAATAACATACATATTCTAAAACATGCTTTGAGACATTTAAAACATATATATTTATATTATCATATATTGGAAAAAAATCAAAATTTTTTATAAAAAATATAATTTTTTTATAAATTATACCGATAGGAGCTTCCATTGAAAAACATCCTCTTTTTAAATACATTTTTAGATCCTGAATAGATTTATGTAAATAAAAAAAGCGCAAACCTGAGATATACTCAACTTCACACTTCTTAATAATGCGGGTGACAGGACTTGAACCTGCACGGTCTCCCACCAGAACCTAAATCTGGCGCGTCTGCCAATTCCGCCACACCCGCAGACATTTAATTGTCATCGCCAAGCGACTATTAGAGTATACTATAGTTTTTTATAAAATGCAAGTGTTTTTTTATTTTTTATATATTCTTATCTTTCCGTATATACTTTTATATATTCATTCTTACTTTATAAAATAAAAAAAGACCATGTACGCTTGCGCTTCAATGCATACATGGTCTCTTCTAAATATATATATTAAACTTCGAACTTTTTGATTTTTAAAACACTACCATATTATTTCTTTGTAGCATACATGAAATATTTCATACCAAATACTGTAGAATAAACACCTGATACGTTTGTTTTCTGCATGTAAATATCATTGTAGTAGTAAATTGGAATTACTGCATTAGTATCCATTAACATTTTTTCTGCTTTATGTAATAATTTAGCACGTTTACCAAAATCTTTTTCATTATGCGCTTTATCGATAAGCTCATCATATTCTTTCCAATCTGGAGCTGCTTTAGAATCTGTCTTTCCTAACTGAGCATCATTGTTACCAGATTTAGATGTGAAAATTTCTAACATGTTGATTGGATCATTATAATCTGCAACCCATCCTTCTCTTGCAAATGTAAACTTACCATCTTTACGATCTTGTACAAATACGTTCCAATCTTCTGATTTGATATTTAATTCAATACCAAGTCTTGCTAAATCCTGTTGCATACATTCAGCAATTTGTTTATGTCCGCCACCTTCATTTACAAGATACTGTAATGAAATTGCTGGTGTAACTGAATATTTATCTTCACCTTGTTTTTTGAATTTATATCCACACTGTTCTAATAATTTCTTAGCTTCTTTAACTCCATACTGACCTGTTTTGTCTAAGTCATAGAACGAATCTTTACTTGTTTTAAATTTCTTTCCATTACCATCTGTCATACCATATGGTACAAATGAATCTGCTTCTTTTTGACCTGTCTGACCAACTGAATCAACAATGTACTGTCTATCAATTAAAAGTGAGATAGCTTTTCTAAATTTAGCAGCTTTTTCAGGTGACATATCTTTAAAGAGATCAGCACCTACGTTAAAGCAAGCATAATATGTTCCTAATTGATCTGCAACATGGAATTCACAACTATCTTTTACAGTTTTGATTTCTGCTGTTGGAACGTCGTCGATAAAGTCAACGTTTCCACTGTTATAAGCTGTATATGTAGCAGTTGTATCTGCACTTAACATAAAGCTTAATTTTTTAATTTTTACATTTTTTGCATCATAATAATTTGGGTTTTTAACGTATTCCATGCTTTCATTGTGTTTCCACTCTTTAAGAGTATATGCACCATTACTTACAAATCCTGGTTCTTGAGCCCACTTACCTGGTTCTGTTCCACCTGCTGCTTCTACACCTTTTTGATAAACTGGTAAGTATGTAGGGAATGCTAATAAATCGTTAAAATATGGACATGGATTAACTAATTTAATTGTAAGTTCATAATCATTATCTGCTGTAACATCTAATGTTCCATCATCTTTTTTAGCGACTACATCAAATAAGTATGCATAATCAGCTGCTGTGTCTTTGTTTACAACTCTATTCCAGCTATATACAAAGTCATTTGCTGTTAAATCTTCACCATTGCTCCATTTAGTTTTATTCAATTTAACCTTATATGTCAAACCATCCTTAGATACTTCTGGCATACCTTTAGCAATTGCAGGAACTAATTTTTGGTTTTTATCGTATGTATAAAGACCTACAAATGAGTTTACTGCTAAACATGCTCCATCAACTGTACTATTTAATGCTGGATCAAGGTGAGCTGGTTCTGAAGCAAGGTTAACAAACAATGTATCTTTCTCTTTATTTGTTTTAGTCGTTTTGCTTGTATCTTTTCCTGTTACGTTTGAGTTTGAGCTAGTACTTGAATCTGATCCACTTTTACTTCTAGCTCTAGAGCCACATCCGCAAAGACTAAATGCCATTGCAGCAACGAGTAGTAATGATACTATTCTTTTTTTCATAATAAAATCCTCCTATTTTTTTTTATATTTTAACCCCTATTATGGGTGGGTTAACAAAATCATATAACTCTTCCTGTTGCTACCCTTTCAAATAGGTAGCAACATAATATTTTAAAAAAATTATTTATTCCAACATGCTACCATGTGACCATTTCCTCTATCTGTTAAAATTGGTCTTTCGATAGCGCATTTTTCTGTTGCATATCTACATCTTGTTCTAAATGGACAACCTGTAGGCATTCTTAATGGGCTTGGTACATCACCCTCTAAAACAATTCTCTTGCTTTTTCTTGCAGTTTCTGGATCTGGAATAGGAACTGCTGATAGCAAACTTAATGTATATGGATGAATTGGATTTTCATTTAATTCATCAGCATCTGCAATTTCCATTATTTTTCCTAAGTACATAACTGCAATTCTATCTGAAATATGACGAACTACTAATAAATCATGTGCAATAAATAAATATGCTACACCTAATTTTTCTTGTAATTCTTCAAACATATTAATTACCTGAGCTTGAATAGATACATCAAGTGCCGATACGGCCTCATCACAAACAATAAACTTTGGATTAACTGCAAGTGCACGTGCAATACCAATTCTTTGTCTTTGTCCACCTGAGAACTCATGCGCATAACGCATAGCGTGCTCAGCATTAAGACCTACGATTTCCATAAGTTCGAGAATTCTGTCTCTTCTCTCTTGCTTTGTTGCATACATTTTATGAACGTCTAGTGGTTCACCAATAATATCTTCGACAGTCATTCTAGGATTTAATGAAGAATATGGATCTTGGAAAACCATCTGCATTTCTTTTCTATAAGGCAACATCTTATGATTGATTTTTTCACCTAAAATAGGTTTACCATTTGCATCAACGATTATTTTTCCGTTTTCGTCATACTGTTCACCAGTATCAAAAATAACTTCACCATTAAATGTAATCTTACCTGCTGTTGGCTCATATAATCTTAACAATGTACGTCCAACTGTTGTTTTACCACAACCAGACTCACCTACTAATCCTAATGTTTCACCTGGCTTAATTGCAAAAGAAACATCATCCACAGCCTTAAGCATTGTTTTCTTAAAACCTTTTTTCACAGGAAAATATTGTTTTAAATGTTCGACCTTTAAAATATATTCGTCATTATTGCTCATTTGTTACGTCCTCCTGTGCTTCGTACATTTTCTTAATATTCATCCAACAACTTGCATAATGTCCTTCGCCGATTTTCAATTCATCTGGTTTTTCTTTAAGACATATCTTCATTGCCTCATCACATCTTGGACAAAATGCGCAACCTTCTGGCATATTCAATAAGTTAATTGGTGTACCTCCAATTGGTACTAACTTTTCATTCATATTTTCTACTCTTGGAATTGATCTTAATAAACCTTTTGTATATTCATGGCTTGGATTATAGAAGATATCATCAGCTGTTCCTCTTTCACACACTCTTCCACCATACATAACCATGATTTCATCACACATAGAAGCAATAACACCTAAATCATGAGTTACCATTATAATAGCCATTCCCATTTCATCTTGAAGTTTCTTCATTAATTCAAGAATCTGCGCCTGAATGGTAACATCAAGTGCTGTCGTAGGTTCATCCGCAATAAGGATGTCTGGTTCACAACAAAGAGCCATAGCTATCATTACACGTTGTCTCATACCACCAGATAACTCATGTGGATATTGTTTCATTCTTGACTCTGGCTCATTTACACCAACCAAAGTAAGCATTTCAATTGCGCGGTTTGTAGCATCCTCTTTAGTCTTATCTGTATGTAATAAAATTGCCTCTTCAAGTTGATATCCTATTGTAAAAACTGGATTCAAACTTGTCATAGGATCTTGGAAAATTATAGAGATTTTCTCACCTCTAAATTTTTGCATTTTATCCTCTGGCCATTTCGTTATATCTTCACCTTTATATAAAACTTCTCCACTAGTAATTTTTCCAGCTTCAGCTAAAATTCTTAAAATTGAATATGATGTAACTGATTTTCCTGAACCAGACTCACCTACAATACCAAGTGTTTTACCTGGCTGAAGGTTAAATGAAACACCATTTACAGCACATACTTCACCTGCGTCTGTAAAAAAACTAGTGTGAAGATCCTTTACTTCTAAAATATTTTTATTTTCCATACTCATTCTTCCTAATCTCCTTAATTCAATTTTGAATCAAATGCATCACGTAATCCATCACCGATTAAGTTAAGCGCTAATACAATTAAACAAATCACAACAGCAGGAACAACTAATCTTTCAGGATAAGACATAATTGATGAACGTGCATCATTTGCTAGATTTCCAAGTGAAGGCAACGGAGCCGCAATACCTAAACCTAAGAAACTTAAATAACTTTCTGTGAAAATAGCACTTGGAACCTGTAATGCTGTTGTAATAATAATAACTGATAAGCAGTTAGGCAAAATGTGTTTTCTTAAAATTCTTGAGTTTTTAGTGCCAATACATCTAGCAGCTAAAACATATTCATTATTTTTAATTGCAAGAATCTGACCTCTTATTAATCTTGCCATACCAACCCAATATAATAGAGCAAAAACTAAAAACATTGAAATCATATTAGTTCCTAATTTAGCTAAAATAGTTCCTGCCAACATTGGCTCTAATCTCTGAGTAAGTACTACAGATAAAAGAATAATGATAAGCATATCTGGTAGAGAATAAATAATATCTACAATTCTCATCATAACCAAATCAATTGTTCCACCAAAATATCCCGCAATTGCTCCATATATAAGACCAATTATCAATACCATGAATGCCGAAACAAAACCAACTGCAAGCGAAACTCTTGTACCATAAATAACTCTGATAAAATAGTCACGTCCCAAATTATCTGTACCACAAATATGTGGGAATAAATCTTTACCAGTTTTATCCATATATTGCATTTCTCTTTCTGAGTATTCAAATGGTGCAAGATTTGTAGCTGTACCATCTCTACGACCATTTACAGTTGTAAAATCTGAGTATTTATATGGGCAAATCATTGGCGCAACAAAAATAGTAACAATCAATAAAAGTAATACAATAATACTTCCCATAGCAAGTGGATTCTTTCTAAGTCTCTTCATTCCATCTTTAAAGAATGTAGTAGACTCACCCATTACATCTTGCTGTTTCTTTTCCTCATCAGTTGCTTTTTTAAAGCTGTCTGCATTAAATTTACTTAAATCTATTTGTGAAGATAAGAACTGTCTTTTCTTAAACTGTTCCATAATAATCTGTACCTATCCTTTCTAAATTCGGTAATTTACACCAGAGTTTAATTAAACTCAATTCGTGGATCAACCATTTTATAAACAATATCTGTGATTAAGTTAGCTACAACCATCAATATTGCCAAGAATATTGTAATAGCCATAATCATAGTGTAATCCTGGTTGACAATTGCTGTAACAAACGCTGTTCCTAAACCACCGATTGTAAAAATATTTTCTACAACCATTGATCCTGTTAAAATATATGCAACCATAGGTCCAACATATGTAATAACTGGGATTAATGCATTTTTTAAGGCATGTACATAAATTATCTTATTTTTTCTAACACCTTTTGCTTTCGCTGTTCTGATGAAGTCTTGTCCTAAAACATCCAACATACTTGTTTTTGTTAAACGTGTAATGTATGCCATTGGATAAACACATAAAGCAATTATTGGTAATACATAATTAGGTGAATCTTTTGACCATGCAGGTATAAGATTCAATTCTTGACAGAAGAACCATAACAACAATGTTGCTAAGACGAACGATGGCATTGCCGTACCCAACGTCGTAAAGAACACTATCAGCCTGTCTGGTAATTTATTTCTATTTAATGCTGCTATACTTCCCAAAACAATTCCAGCTATAATCGCAATTATCGCTGCGCATGCACCTAGTACAGCAGATATTTTAAATTTCTGCATAAGATCTGGAGCAATCTCTCTTCCTGTTTTTAATGAAACTCCTAAATCACCCTTGCAAAACTTAGCCATATACTTTCCATACTGAACAAGTATCGGTTTATCAAGATCGTATCTTTCTTCTAACTTTTTTAAAGTTGCAGGATCTGTTGCCTTTTCCTTGTTGAATGGACCGCCTGGAACCATCTCCATTGCAAAAAAAGTAATTGCACTAACAATAGCAATGGAAACTATCGCAAGTAATACTCTTTTCAAAGTATAAATCATTAATATATTCACTCCTATTCCTAATATATATTGAAATGTTTATCGATGCTTTAAGAAAATAAATTATTGATTACAAATATATAAAAAATGCACAGGTCCACATTGTGTACCCGTGTACGTCTTTGTACCAATTTTATTAATTTAAAACTATCATTCTCTGAAGTTATTATACTATGATTATTCATTTTGTCAACATTTTAAAGCACTAAAAATTAGTCAGAAAAAGGCGAAAAAAGCTTGAAAAATTGCGCTTTTTTCATTTTGTTTCCCTTATTGTATTTCAGGATTATTGTATACAAGTGTAAATAACGTTTATTTTAAGGCTTTTTTAAGATTTCCATAATTATTCTTTTATTTTCACTGAACATAATATAATTTAAAGTTTCCTAAAATTAAATTTAGATTTTTTTGTTTTTTCTCGCGTACAATCGTCTTTCACCGGCGAACAATTTTTGTTATTATAATTTTTAATTAATATAGTCCCTTTTTATATTAGTTATAATTATAATTCACACTACGATGGAAACTGTTTTTTACAAATGAACATTTAGTATATTTATTATCAAAATATGATATTATAATTATAGAAGTTATCTTGCAACAAATAAACAATATGTATTTTTTAGAATGCAGCTATAATTTTTCTATAAGATATACAATTTATTTTTTTCAATTTGATTTTAACAAACAACTTTATAACATTTATTTAACAAAAAGGAGGAAATAAAAATGCAGTCAAAAAAACATCTTTGTATTTGTACCATTCTATGTATTACATTAGTATCAATCTTAGGTTGTTCTTCAAATAATGGAACAACTGAAAAAAATAACACATCAAAACATTATTCCACGCAAAAATCAAATAAGAATAACACTTCTACGCAAAATTCATCCAAAAAGGACTCTTCAAAAAATGATGATTCAAGTCCTGCAACATTAACAGAAAAATCAACAGAAGACAACAAAGCAACTAACAAAAACTCAAATTCCATTTCTTCAAAGTTTACAATAGACCTAAAAAAATTCAAAAAATACGACATAAATAATACAAATATTGAAGAAAATGAAAATCTTTTTAAAGAACAAAGTATTCTCAGAAATGCTTTTGCAACAGAAGATTCCTATAACAAAGTCATGACCGATTTTTGTGAGAAAGAACTCTTAATAACTGATATTGGACCTATAATCACACCTATTTTTGACACTGATGAAAGATTATATAAAGCTGAAGATTTTAAAGGCGCTTCAAAAACTGTTTTAAAGATATTAAGAAATGAAATCTTTGCCAGACATGGATATATTTTTGATGATCAAAAACTATTCAACTATTTTATTACAAGACTTTGGTACGTTCCAACAACGCCAAGTAAAGACTTTAAAGAATCATCGTTAAATACTTACGAAAAACAAAATATAAAACTAATTACAGAACTTGAAAAAAAAGCCACTAATTAATCTTTTTAACCTATTTAAGGTTACTATATTTAATTAAAAAATGCCCATGAAGCCAACTTAATAATAAATACAGGCTTCACGGGCATTAAATAATTATATATTACTTAATATTGAACATTTCAACATAATCGATTATTTATACCTATTGATACTGTTATCTTCCTATAAATCTTCTAATAACGCACATTATTAACCCTACAACTGATATCTTTGTTATATTATCAGAATTCACTCCATAGCACTTTATAAATAGGACGACACCATCTTTTATACTTTTAACGTTCATATTTGCAGATTGGTCTAGTAGAACGCTCTTATCAACAATAAATGAAGATGTAAAAGCCATTAAAATAAATACTATAAATACAAAAACACCACGTCCTACATCTAATCTAACAACTCTTCCATTGTTTGCAAATCTTGGTCTTGATAAAATCCAATTAAATTCAATAAGACAAAATACTAAAAACAAACCACAAGCTGATAGGAATGCAACTGAACTCTTATTATTTGGATCTAATGGATCACCAAAATATGTAATCTTACCAACCGCTACATAACTAAACAATATACATACTCCAACAAGTGCAGCCGCAGATAATAATTGAAGCACTCTACAAACAAGCTTTAATCCAACATTTGCCGTTTTACCAGCATTCTCTTCTAATGATTTCAAGCCAAATCCTCTATTATTGTCTGAGTTATCATCATTTGATCCATTTCCAAATTTTCTTTTATGTCTTGTAACATACTTAGTTTTCTTTTTGTTTTTTGTGGTATTCTTATTAGTTATCTTAGCATTATTAGAAGCACCATTATTCAATGCCTGTGCCGCTAATACATCCTGCATTTCAGGATGTGCTTCAAACCATCTCTTTGCATAATTGTTATCTAATAAAACTTCAATTCTCTGAGATCTAAAATGTCTTACCGCTTTTCTCATTAATGTATCAATATAGTCTTTTCCATTCTTTTCTTTTGCACTATAAACTTTATTGATCTTACAAACATTACTCTTTACTCTTGGAAATTCAATTCCCGCTATTATTTGTCCATCTTCATCTTGTAAAACAATCTTACTGTTATAAATTGTACAATCCATCATTATTCACCTTACTTTTGCCTTTCATCATGAGTCCATCTGTTTTCAAGTAAAAAAAAAGTCACACCCTACAGCGTGACTTGACAAATGAGACATCGGGGATTCGAACCCCGGACAACTTGATTAAAAGTCAAGTGCTCTACCAACTGAGCTAATATCCCATATAACAGGGCTAGCTGGATTCGAACCAGCGAATGCAGGAATCAAAATCCTGTGCCTTACCGCTTGGCGATAGCCCTTTATTTAATGTTACATTCCTGTAACTAAGGTGGGAAGTGGGGTTCGAACCCACGACCTTCGGAACCACAATCCGACGCGCTAACCAGCTGTGCTATACCCACCATGATAACCATGTATCAAATGTGCTCGAAGGGATTCGAACCCCCGACCCACGGCTTAGAAGGCCGTTGCTCTATCCAGCTGAGCTACGAACACATAACTATTTCTATAGTTAAGCGGGTGATGGGAATCGAACCCACGTATCCAGCTTGGAAGGCTGGTGTTCTACCATTGAACTACACCCGCAGAATCGGGGTGACAGGATTCGAACCTGCGACCTCCTGGTCCCAAACCAGGCGCTCTAGCCAAGCTGAGCCACACCCCGTAAGTGTTATCTTTAAGTTTTCGTTTTGTGCCCATCGCCGTGGCACATGTAGTATAATATCACTTACCACACTTAATGTCAACACTTTTTTTGATTTTTTTTTATTTTTTTTATTTATTTTCAAAAAGCCTGTTTTTTTAGGCTTTCTAGCTTATTCTTTCAAGCTTATAACCTATTTTTTCCAAAAAAAATATTTAATTCATCATAAGCCTTATATAAATTATATCTAAAATCATCTACCTTAACTGCCCTAGCAATTCTTCAAAACACACTCCATCCTCCGCAGGCACATTTCTTATATCGGATTCTTTTATGCATTTCTCAACAAAATCTGATGCTCTTTCAACAGATTTATAAAAATTTAGATTATTTATTGCATCTGCCGCAATAATAGCCGAAAAAACATCTCCAGTTCCTGCTCTAGATATTCCTATTTTTTCATTGCTAATAATTTGCATTTCATTTTTATATTCTTTTACAAAATTCAAGATTCTGTTTTCGTACTCTATCCCCGTTATAACAACCTTTTTAATACCTTTACCTAGAAACATATCTATAAGACTCTCTATCTTAGCTACAAGTAGCTCATAATCATTTATTTGACTAATCTCTTCATAAGACTCACCCAATAAAATACACGCTTCTGTAAGATTAGGCGTAATAATATCTGCAATGTTAACGATTTCTCTCATTTTTTCACACATTTCTTCATTATGGCTAATATATTTTTTCCCATCATCGCCCATTACAGGATCAACGATTGCAATTGTTCCATCTTTTTTTACTCTTTCTATAATTCTTTTTACAATATCAAATTGTTTATTATTACTCAAAAAACCGGTCAATAATCCTTCAAATTTTAATTCCAGTTTTTCCCATTCGCTAAAATATGATGGAATATCTTCTGTTATATCTTTCATGTAATAACTTTCATATGCTGTGTGATTTGATAAAATCGATGTAGGAATTGGACAGCACTGCACTTTTAACTTCGAAATGATCGGTATTTCAACTGTTAAAGAGCATTTACCAAAACCTGTTAAATCATTAATTATTATAATCTTATTTTGTGTATTATGATTATGCTGTGCTACCTTGTTACTCATCAAAAACTAATCTCCTAATTTTTCCTTTATAATTTCTCTAATTCTTCTAAGCGCTTTACCTCTATGCGATATTAGGTTTTTTTCTTCAAGTGACATATCTGCTGACGATATATTATATCCATTTGGATAAAAAATAGGATCATATCCAAAACCATTTTTACCACTCGCACTTAAACCAATACGTCCTTCCATCGTTTCTACCGCTGTTAAGCATTCACCATTAGGCATTATTATCGCCATTGCACAAACAAATCTTGCTGTTCTTTTTTCTTCCGGAACCCCTTCTAATCGTCTAAGTATTTCCTGATTTTTTATTTCATAAGAAGTATCTTCTCCTAAATATCTAGATGAATAAATCCCCGGTTCCTTGTTCAAATAATCCACTTCTAAACCTGAATCATCTGCAATTACAATACTATCAGTGTATTTAGAAATTGCTTTAGCTTTTAAAATGGCATTTTCTTCGAAAGTTGTCCCTGTCTCCTCTACTTCATCTTTAATATCTAATTCTTTTTTCGAAAAGACTTCTACATCTAATCCTTCTAATATTTTTTTTACTTCTTTAACTTTGTTTTCATTTCCCGTAGCAAAAACAATCTTTTTCATTATAGCTGTCCTTTCAATCTTCGTATATCCAATGTTTTATCGTCTTATTAATTTTCTATCATGTATTGCCTTCTAAACATTCTACTGTTTTCCCCATCTAGACATTCTATTGTACATTGTCTTCTATCTTTTTTTAGGAGGCTTAGGACCCATAAACTGATAGAAATTAGCCTTAATCATTCCATTATATATTTTTCTTTTTTTATCTGCTCTCCTACCAATGTATCGCTCCATATCCTCATAACTAGTAATAACAAATTTTGACCATGTGTCCAAACCTTCAAAAGCATTTCCAATAGTTTTGTACAATGATGGAAGTTGTTCCTTTTCCACTAGTCTCTCACCATAAGGTGGATTAGTTATTATAAATCCATACTTCTTTGGATGGTGTAAATCTGCGACATCTCTTTGTTGAAAATGAATTAATTTATCCACTCCAGCTCTCTTTGCATTGCTTCTGGCAGCCTTTATAACATCAGGATCAATATCATACCCCTGAATATCAACATCAACGTTTAAATCAATCATTTCTTCAGCCTCTTCAACCGTATCATACCACAACTGTCTAGGAATAATATTAGTCCATGACTCTGCCGTAAATTCACGATTTAAACCAGGTGCAATATTCGCTGCCATCATTGCAGCTTCAATTGGAAAAGTTCCACTTCCGCAAAAAGGATCCACTAAAATTCGATCTTTTTTCCATGGTGTAAGCATAATAAGTGAGGCAGCCATAGTTTCTCTGATTGGTGCCAAACTTTTCATAGTTCTATATCCTCTTTTATGTAATGCTTCACCTGATGTATCCAATGAAACAATGAATTCATCTTTCAAAACTGAAACACGCACTGGATATTCTGCACCTGTTTCCTCAAACCATGTTTTTTTATATGTTTTTTGCAAACGTTTAACCATAGCTTTTTTTATAATTGATTGAATATCTGATGCACTGAACAATTTACTTTTAACAGAAGTTGCTTTTTTTACCCAAAATTTTCCATCTTCAGGGATATAATCTTCCCATGGTAATTTTTCTATTTCATTGAATAATTCTTCAAATGATGTAGCTTTAAATCTTCCAATCTGTAAAAGTACTCTTTCTGCACCTCTTAAAAATATATTGGCTCTACAAATAGCCTCTTCATCACCTTCAAAAGTTATTTTACCATCTTCTACCTTTGTAATCTCATATCCTAAATCATATATTTCTCTTTTAACAACTGCCTCTAATCCAAAATGACAAGGCACAACTAATTTAAATATTTTCATATGTTTTCTCTTTCTTTCTAAAAAATAGCTATCCTTATAACATAAGTTATAAATACGTTATAATATACGTTATAATATACGTTATATTATAAGTTACAATATATATTATAATCAAAAATACCTCATTCAATTCTATCACACTTTATATATTAATTCATCATAATATTTAGCAAAGGCGGCAATGCATTCTTTTCAAATTATGTAATTATCATGATTTTTCTAAAAATTCCCTTAAAATCAAAATAATATTAATCAGAAAATTATATATTATAACCAAAAAAAAATCATTTAATTTAATTCAATCCAATAATAAAAATAGTACTTATTTTTTCTGAATATATAAATATCTGATGGATTATTATTTTTTTTAGAATTGTAAAAATTTTAATTGATTTTTTTCTTATTATCATATATAATAACACTTGAAGAGGCGGTTGCCTTTTCATGTTATACCCCTTATTAATTATTTATACTCCCCTCAAAAGCCACCTTTTTAGGTGGCTTTTTTATATTCTTGTTTATTCAAATCTATTTATTTTATTATTCTTATCTAATGCTAAAGAATCTATTGAACAAATATTTTTTGTTTTTAGACAAACTCCTGTTCAAGAAAAGTCCACACGAGAACGCCAAGCATTTATAATACTTTAGTGACTTAGCCCAATGGTAAGAAGATAGTATATAAAACCCTGATTGCCGCTTCAAATTCGATTGTGTTATGTCAGCTAATATATAAAATTCCAAACATAATAAAATTATAACAAAAAAGAGGCCCTAAGGCCTCATAAATACGTGCGTGAGAAGATTCGAACTCCCGACACCTTGGTCCGTAGCCAAGTGCTCTATCCAGCTGAGCTACACACACACATCATATTATATTTAACTTTACAAAAAGTTAATGCCGGCGACCGGAATCGAACCGGTACTGTGTCGCCACAACAGGATTTTAAGTCCTGCGCGTCTGCCAGTTCCGCCACGCCGGCATTTATTAGTCTTTCGACTAAATGGGACCTACAGGGCTCGAACCTGTGACCCCCTGCTTGTAAGGCAGATGCTCTCCCAGCTGAGCTAAGATCCCATAAACGACCCAAGAGGGACTTGAACCCTCGACCTCCGCCGTGACAGGGCGGCGCTCTAACCAACTGAGCCATTGGGCCTCAAAATACAATTATAAAAAAATGGACCATCGGGGACTCGAACCCAGGACCGACCGGTTATGAGCCGGTTGCTCTAACCAACTGAGCTAATGGTCCAAAACAAAAATAAATCAAAGCCGATGATCGGACTCGAACCGATAACCTGCTGATTACAAATCAGCTGCTCTGCCAATTGAGCCACATCGGCTTACACTCTTTCGAGCATAAATGACTCCGACGGGAATCGAACCCGTGTTACCGCCGTGAAAGGGCGATGTCTTAACCGCTTGACCACGGAGCCTTAACTCCCCGAGTAGGGCTCGAACCTACAACAACTCGGTTAACAGC
>Ga0256405_10002281_pt1 | contig 44989 bp, 40 predicted proteins | sample RumenRJG_02DNA_FD_189096 | JGI IMG/M metagenome (GOLD analysis project Ga0256405, IMG submission 189096) | Bovine rumen microbial communities from Lethbridge, Alberta, Canada - RJG_02 | ecosystem: Host-associated > Mammals > Digestive system > Stomach > Rumen | place: Canada: Alberta... | reverse complement strand
AAGTAATGTCAAGCGTTTCTAAGCCCAGAGTCAGACAGAATCGTCACAAGCAAGGGCTAAATCAGACACTCGAAAAAATATCTGCGGATTTTAGGATTTATAATCCTTGTCAAGATCATGCTATTTGGCAATCAATGGAAAAGCAGAGAACAACTCCAGCGCAGAAGATGTCTCATTAATGAGTTTGCTTCTGACAAAGGTCTTCGACTTCGTGTCGTTCAGCACCTCGCCAAGTCCCTGCATCAGGAGTTTAGGGCTGGCCTCACGCACATGCTCTGCACACCATGCAGCATATTCGCTTATGCTCTTCCCTGTTCTTTCCATGACAATCTCTTCATTTATCTCTGTTTGATTCTGTAAGAAGAACCACACATCATAAATATCACGTGGAGAGAGGCGTTCACCCATAGCACAAAGTTTATGAGCGAACATATCAGGCATAGTCATCACTTTAATATCTGTACCTGCCAGCGAACGCATCTCGTAGTGGTTCGGGTATTGACGGATAGAAATTTCCACCTTTAGCATTCTTTCTCCTTTCCCATAATTCAGTACAAACACAGGACCATAGAGTTTCTTCGCTTCATCATCAATCGTACCAAAGCGAGTCAGTATGGCGCGCACCTTTCCATATACCATATCAAGTTTATCTGGATCAAGAAGATTGAAATCCAGGTCGGTAGAGAAACGGTTGAGGTTGTGGAAGAACATCAATGAGGTACCACCCTTGAATGCCATGACATTGCAGAGATCCTTATCTTTAAAAATAAGGCTTAGGATCTGCGCCATATAGAGTTTATGCTTATTCTTGTTCATGATTATTTTAGATTTAGCAATTCGGTAACTCTCACTGTCAGCACCTTCGACTGATAAAGTGGAAGCAATTGTTTGACTTTTGTCTTGTTCAATGGATGAAGGTTGTCGAAATAGCAGTTCCCTGCGCTTAGATAAACCATGTCGAGGAATGCCCGTTCAGGAGTTGCTATCAATATGTTGTCATGCTGCTCAATACCCTCCATTCCAATCCATAATTCAGGATTGATGATTCGAAACTGATAGGTTTTGTCATCTATTTCAACGATACGATTCAAGTAACTTACGCATGTTATGGCATCGTCATACTGAAACACTACACCTGCTCGTTGAAGCACATACTCCAGCGAGATATAGGCAGGACGGAAGAGGCTACAAGCCATTTCCTGCTCATTGTAGAATGCTTTGGTATAGATACCACGACGAGGATTACTTATCTTGCCCTCCTTTATATAATAATGAAGTGATTGAGTAAGTTTCTGACTATTTTCACACTCCATCAACATTCTTAGTGATTGGATGTTGAACACAGATCGAGAACTACTCAGAATCACTTCCAATACATTCTTTTGCGAACTCATAATATCAATAATTTATATTATTGGTTTGCAAATTTATTGACAAATATTGAATTATGCAATAATTTACTGGCAATTTCGCATTTTTCATTAATTATTGTACATCTATACAATCACATGTCATCTCTTTTTCTCATTTTTGGACAAACAAAGCAGATTTCTACACTCGCAAAATTGCGGTTTTCCGTTGTTTACCACGTTAAGATTTGTTAAGCAGTTTTTTTCATTTTGGGGTTTCTGTAATTTTTGTTCCCAGTTTGTTTCTTTTGCCGTTTCTGTTTTCTAATACAACTGTGTATCAATCACTTATTGATGACCAACAGGTTATCAAGAAGACGACCATGATGGTCGTAGGTACTTGCATCATCCTGGCCGTTGTTGCACAGAGTCTTCCGCAGTTCTCAAGGTTCTAACAAGTGGACAATAGGAGGGTTAAACAAGAATGTAATGAAGGATTGGGGTTAAATATACACTGATTGATGTGAGGAGCATCGACCGCAAACAGGAATTCCGCAAGCACGAATTGCCTGAGTTCCTCCGTCGCCTCCGCCTCTTAGGCATGACCATCGATGACGTGGTGAAGGCATGGGAGGAAACGCAAGACACCAAAGGCTGAAACGACGCAGCCTCCAAGTCGGCTTTCCCACAACCTCTATCGGAGAACTTCCATAGCCTCTAAATCGATGTCGTCGATGTCGGCAAGTCGATGTCGACGAGGTCGGTCAGCCGATGTCGACGACATCGATTTGGAGGTTGTGGGAAAGCCAAAGAACAAAAAGAAGAAGGGAAGCAGTGCAGATACACCGCTTCCCTTCCTGGTGGAAATTGAAATGCTTACTGTTCAAATGCGAGTTCGTCGCCTGCGACCTTGACGGTGACGGGCTTCTCGTGGTCAATCTCTCCGCTGATGATGCGCTTGCTGAGTTCGTTGAGCAGTTTGTCCTGAATGGCTCGCTTGACAGGACGGGCACCGAACTGCGGGTCGAAGCCGGCCTTGGCAATGACGCTGATGGCCTCGTCGGTGACGTGGAGCGTAATGCCGTTCTGTGCCACCATCCCCACCACCTTATCGACTTGCAGACGTACAATCTGCCGGATTTCTGCCTCGTTGAGGGGCGAGAAGGTGATGATGTCGTCGATTCGGTTGAGGAACTCGGGACGGAAGATGCTGCGGAGTTGTTCGCGCTGGGCATTGCTGGTCATGATGATGATGGTGTTCTTGAAGTTCACCACACGTCCTTTGTTGTCGGTCAGCCGTCCATCGTCGAGCACCTGCAGGAGGGTGTTGAATACATCGGGATGCGCTTTCTCAATCTCGTCGAAAAGCACGACGGAATAAGGTTTGCGGCGCACGGCCTCTGTGAGTTGACCACCCTCTTCGTAGCCGATGTAGCCCGGAGGCGCACCGATGAGTCGGGTGACACTGAACTTCTCCTGATACTCGCTCATGTCGATACGGGTCATCATGGTCTCGTCGTCGAAAAGGTAGTCGGCCAAGGCTTTAGCGAGTTCCGTCTTACCCACACCTGTGGTGCCGAGGAAGATGAAGGAACCGATGGGTCGCTTCGGGTCTTGCAACCCTGCACGACTACGGCGCACGGCATCGCTGACGGCACGGATGGCCTCGTCCTGACCAATCACACGCTTGTGCAGTTCTTCTTCCAAGTGGATGAGTTTGGTGCGTTCGGAGGTCTGCATCTTGCTCACGGGGATGCCTGTCCAACGGCTCACCACATCGGCGATGTCGTCGCTATCGACCTCTTCCTTCACCAGTGCTGCCCCACCCTGCGCTTCGGCCAATTTGGACTGCACGGCCTTGATGTCCTCTTCCAGACTTTGCAGTTTGCCATAGCGGATTTCAGCCACACGTCCGTAGTTGCCTTCACGTTCAGCCTTGTCAGCCTCAAACTTCAGTTGCTCAATCTGCTGCTTGTCGCTCTGAATCTGGTTGAGCAGTGCCTTCTCGCCTTCCCACTTGTCGCGTTGCTTCTGTTCGTCAGCACGGAGGGTGTCGATGATTTTGTTCAGTTCGGCAAGTTTCTCCTTGTCGCCCTCACGTTTGATGGCCTCACGTTCAATCTCCATCTGCTTGAGCCGACGACTGAGTTCGTCAATCTCTTCAGGCACAGAGTCACGCTCCATACGGAGTTTTGCGGCTGCCTCATCCATCAGGTCGATGGCCTTGTCGGGCAGAAAACGGTCGGTGATGTAACGGTTGCTGAGTTCGACGGCGGCAATGATGGCTTCGTCCTTGATACGCACCTTGTGGTGGTTCTCGTAGCGTTCCTTCAATCCTCGCAGGATGGAGATGGACGACTGCACGTCTGGCTCATCCACCATGACGGTCTGGAACCGACGTTCGAGTGCCTTGTCCTTCTCGAAGTACTTCTGATATTCGTCGAGTGTGGTGGCACCGATGGAGCGCAATTCGCCACGTGCCAAGGCTGGCTTGAGGATATTGGCGGCATCCATTGCTCCGCTCGTCTGTCCTGCACCCACGAGGGTGTGAATCTCGTCGATGAAGAGGATAATCTGCCCCTGACTCTCCACCACAGCCTTGACCACAGCCTTGAGTCGTTCCTCAAACTCGCCCTGATACTTGGCACCGGCAATCAGGGCACCCATATCGAGCGAGTAGAGTTGCTTGTCCTTCAGGTTCTCAGGCACATCGCCACGCACGATACGCCTTGCCAAGCCCTCCACGATAGCGGTTTTACCCGTACCCGGCTCACCAATAAGAATAGGATTATTTTTAGTACGACGGCTCAGAATCTGCAAGATTCGACGAATCTCCTCATCACGACCGATGACGGGGTCGAGTTTGCCATTCTTTGCCCGCTCCACGAGGTTCGTTGCATACTTTTCAAGAACCTCCTTGGCAGACGGTTGCTGCCCATTCTGATTCTGATAGTTGTTGTTCATAATAGCACTTGGTTTTTTAGTTTCATATTCTAACCAAGTGCATCAGCAACTTCTATTCCACGCCCTCTTCTTCTGACGTTTTGTCCGAATTTTCCTCCGTTTCACTGCCATCTTGTCCGATTAAACCCAACATATGACGGATTGCGGTGTTGAGAAGAATTTCATCAGGCTCGCCATAATCATAGAGCTCCACATAGGCGGACTCATCAAGTTCAATGGTAGGAACAATGCTGCCATACTCGTAATCACCTGCCCCATCAGCCACATATGCTACCACAGGGTAGAGAGTTACAAAGAAGTCGTGCCACACCCAGCTCGTCATCACGTTCTGCCCCTTTGTTTCAGAGCCAACGAGTATGACGTTTTCCTCCCCCATCGAGTGCTGAAGAGCATGGATGAGCCACTCGGCTGCCCCTTGCGTATATTGTCCCGTAAGGATATAGATGCGGCTCAAACCAAGATTGCCGACAGAGGTATCGTAAGGATAACTCTTGTTTTGGTTGGAATGCACCTCATTCCAGAAAGTCTGGGCGAAAGTGGTGCCCAGTGCATCGGGACTGACCACATAACTGGCGAGGCGCTTTGCCATATCTATCGTTCCGTAGTTGCACAAACGGAGATCAAGCACCATCTCGTTCACTCCCACAGCCTTCATCTGCGCCATGATAGCATCGAGCGACTGCTGATAATGGCTATGGGAATCCACATGTCCCTCGATGGGACCCTCCGTCAGACGCGTACACATGAGGTATCCCACAAGGTTGTCATTCACACTGACAATGCGGCTAACCGGAAATGCCACATCCTCCACATATTCGGAATGTCCCAACGAGACCGTCACCGTGTCTTTCCAATATAAACTGTAGTCTTCCTCATTCTCCGCTATGTGACGCACTTCCAAGGTACGCGCCACACCCTTCTCCAACTTCGACACGTTATTGTTCGAAAATTTGTTACCATTAAACGAACAGATGAAGTCGTTACGCAGAAGTCCCGCCCTGTCAGCAGGACTACCAGGATAAACAGTCATCACGCGGAGCATCTGTCGGGTGGTTTGTCCCGTAGGATCCGTCATCAAGGTGAAGTCTATGCCATAAGATTCGACATGATTGAAATAACCACGTTTATGAGCATCCTCACCCAATGTGTCAATCTCGACGTATGACCACTTGTCGTCATGCTTGCTCTGTTTCGCCAACTCCGACAGGAAATCCGCAGGTTTGGCGAAGAAACTTTTCCACGACGGTTCATAATCAGCGATGGAGTCAGCCCAAAGATAATGCTCCAGCATCATCTTGTGAATCCAACTGTTGTGTTGGGTCTTCTGCTCGTACTCGTAGGTGCGGTCTTCTCCACATGAGATTGCCAACAGAACCCCACATAGAAGAATGATATGTGTTAAAAAAGTCTTCATCAGAACAATTTTTCATTTCAAGTTGCAAAGTTAATAAAAAACTCGCTATCTTTGCGACGGTTTAGTAAAATAATTGTTTAACCCTTAAAAACTAAAAGTGAAATGAAAAAGATTTTCTATGCAATCGTGGCTGTTGCAGCCATCACTTTCTCTGCATGTAATGGTACCGCTAAAGGTGGTGACAACACTGACTCTATCGCAGCCGACTCTGTTGTAGCAGAGGCTCCTGAGGCTGATGCAGACGCTACCATCACCGCTCTTTCTTCTGCTCTTGCTGCCAACGACGCTGAGCAGACTCAGTCACTCCTCCAGAAGGCTCAGGAGTACATCGCTAAGTTGCAGGCTGACGGCAAGTTGGAAGAGGCAAAGGTTTACATCGCTAAACTGCAGCAATTCATCAGCGAGAACGAGGACAAGATTGCTCAGTTCACTGCTGGCAACGAGACGCTGAACAGCGTTGTTTCTGCTGTGAAGGCAATTCCTGTAGATGCTGCCGCTTTGGCTGGCGATGCCAAGGACGCTGTAGTTGGTGCTGCCAACGATGCTGCCAATGCTGCTAATGATGCCGCTAATGCTGCTGCCCAGAAGGCTACAGACGCTGCCAACAACGCTGTTGAGAGTGGCAAGAAAGAGGCTGGCAAGGCCATTGACAATGCTGCAGGTGCTGCAAAGAATGCGCTTGGTCTCTAATTGATTACATATTATATACAAGAAGAGCCACGACAATGACTGCCGTGGCTCTTCTTATGTTTTTGACGAATCTCAATCTTGGTGGTCTTCAATCTTCACACAGGCGGTGACAGCGAAAGTGACGAGACAGAAAGCCATGACAATCCAGAAGAAACTCTGGTAGCCGATATTCTCAGAGATGAGACCCGACACCATGCCGGGAATCATCACACCACCGAGGTATTGGCCGGCGGTGCAGATGGAGAAGACGGTGGTGGAGTGTTCGCCTCGGGAGAAGGTGACGAGATAGAGGGTGTAGGCGGCAAAGCCAAGGCCGTAGCCGATTTGTTCGATGCACACACAGGAGCCGACGAGCCAGAGGTTGTCGGTGGGGGACTAACCGAGATAAACATAGACGATGTCGGGCAGGGTGATGCAGAGCACCAAGGGCCAGAGGCAGCGTTTCAGTCCCCATTTGGACACGGCCCATCCGCCCACGATGCCGCCGAGGAGGAGTCCGATGACGCCGAGGGTGCCGTAGATGAAGCCGAAATCGACATCGCTCATGCCGAGGCCGCCTTCGGCTGAGGTGCGTGTGAGGAAAAGGGGAACTATCTTGGTCAAGAGTCCTTCGGGCAAACGGAACAGGAGGATGAAACAGATGGCTGAGATGAGGTGAGGTTTGGTAAGGAAGACTATCAGGGTGCGTCCGAACTCACGCAACCACTCCATGAGGTCGAAGCGGTCATGCGCCACGGTCTCCACACGGGGTAGAATGAAGGCATGATAAAGCCCCAAGAGGAACATGAGGATGCCGAGAATGATGAAGACGACCATCCATGAGGCAATCACCGATTGGAGTGAAAAGTGAAAAGTGAAAAGTGAAAAATCTAAGGTACCCGTCTCTTTCATCCTTTCTTGCAAGAAACCAGCCAGAAGCACCAATCCACCCTGCCCTATCACCATACCGATACGGTAGAAGGTGTTGCGCACTCCGACGTAGAGTTCCTGTTCCTTATCGGGCAGACCGATGATGTAGAAGCCGTCGGCTGAGATGTCATGGGTGGCACTGGCGAAGGCGATGAGCACGAAGATGACTAAAGAGCCTTGGAGCCAGAAGGAGGTGGGCAAGGTTAATGCGACGAGTGCCAAGGCGACTCCCATGAAGAACTGCATGGACACAATCCACCAGCGTTTAGTCTTGAGGTTATCAATAATCGCACTCCAGATGGGCTTGATGACCCACGGAAGGCCGAGCCAACCTGTATAGAAGGTGATTTGTCCATCGGTCAGTCCCAGTTCCTTGAACATGATGACCGAGATAAGCATGACGGCTGAAAATGGTAATGATTCGCCCAGATAGAGGCTGGGCACCCAAGAATACGCTTTAGTACGCAAATTATTCATATGTCGTTAAAATTTGTTTTGTTTTACATATCATTGACACCACCCATGCCACAGGGGCACAGATGGCACAAAAAGCAAAGAAAGCCCGATAGCCCAACCACTGGCTGAGCCAGCCCGACAGTGCCAGCGGCACGAGCATGAGACTAATCACCAAAGGCATATAGAGGTAATTGGTGGTGTTGCGATAACGTTGCTCCGAAATGTAAGGAACATAGATACTGCACACATTCAGTCCGAAGCCAAAGCACAACTGGGCAAAGAACGTCATGAGGCAAAGCATCAACATGTTGTCAAGTTGCGGATGCCATGCCATAAGCATATATGAAAGTGGAGAAAGCGTCAGCACAATGGCAGTCCACCAGAACATCTGCGACCTGCTATACTTCTTCATCAACGCTTTTCCACCAATGATGCCGAGAGAGAAGGCAAGCACCCCAATAGTGCCCTGTGCAAAGCCCACATCCTGCACCGAACAACCAAGTCCTCCCTGTTCTGGCTGTGCCAGCAGGAAGAACACACGGGTGTTGAACATCAACGCTTGGGGCAGCAGCAGGAAGAACAGACTGAACAATACAGGCAAGACGTGCGGTTTCTGCTGAATGCGGGAAAGCACATGCAATTCAGTCTTCACCGTGTCGCTCAATGTCTCGTACCGATAGAGGTTCTCTCCCTTAGGACTGCGCAGCAAAAGGACATTGATGGCAAGAAAGACCAAGAAGCCTCCAGCCACCAGAGAACTCTCCATTGCCCATGCTTTCTGATAACTGCGGAAAAACACCTCGAAGAAACCTGCCACAATGATGAGCACACCATAAGTGACCACCAGTGCCATCTGCGAAGAAAGCAACTTCGTATTCGTGAACAGTTGCTGTTGCCGAGGATAGAGCATACGACTGTAATACAGACGCGACAACAGTTCGTGCCATGCACACAGCAAGGAGAGCACGAACAGGAACAAGAAAAGCACCCACGGACACACATGTGCCTCCGATATATACACAGCAATGCCCATAAGACAAAGGAACAGCAACGACTCACAAATATGAAGATTGCGCTTGAAGGAAGCTGCCTTCCGCACCTTGCTGTAAAGGTAGGATTTCGTCACCCAAGGCAAAAACAGCAAAGCACTATAAAAAGCAGCCATCACCTCGTCTGCCCCAAATTGCAGCAACATCAACAAAGCCACAAACATCACCACAGCCGAAGGTATCTCCTCGGCTGCACAAAGGCTTGGAATCCAAAGCCACGGATTATGTTGTTTGTGGTTTACCATATCTCATCCCTTCACCATTTCTTCGTCAATTCCGCATGAGGGTAATAAAAAGCAAGAATCTCTTCGTAGGGGATACCTTGATCACCCATCACTGCTGCACCAATCTGGCAAAGTCCCACACCATGCCCCCAGCCTTTTCCATGCAAGATGAAGCCATTCTCCGTTTTCTCCACCTCGAAAGCCGACGAATACAGATGCGACTCGCTGAGCCACTTACGGATTTCCAGTTCCTTGCCCACCGTCAGCGTACGTTTCTCGCCCACAATCTTCATTGTGATGATTCTACCCGAAGCACCACGTTCTATAGGAACAAGGTCAAGAATACGTCCAAAGTCAATGCCCGACTTTCTCCTGACGAGTTCACTCAGTTCATCAGTCGTGTAACTCACCGTCCATCGATAAAAATCCACCGTCTCTTGGTCATAGTTGTTCAGCACCTGCGAAAGAATACGCCTGTCCCTCGTATTGCAGTAAGGGTCAGCCTTTGCCGCCAGATAAGGGTGATGAACGGGTTGCCAGCATGATTCAAACACTTCGGTCATGCCGCCGCAACACTTTGAGAAACGGGTATCGCAAATCTTCCCCTCGTATGTCAACACCTGTCCACATGTTGCCTCAATCGCCTTCACCACATTCGGATTCGATTGCCTTGTGATGCCCTGATAGCGTTGGCAATGGTCATCGGCACACACATCAAAGCCCACATGCTCCTCACTGTCATACCAACGGATGATGCTGCCTTCACAATTGAGAGTTGAGAGTTGAGAGTTGAGAGTTGAGGGTTGAGAGTTGAGGGTTGAGGGTTGAGGGTTGAGAGTTGTCCATTGCCCACCATCCATCATCTTCAACAACCAACTGCGCGAAATCACAGCATGCGCCTTCAGCAGTTCCAGCGAAGCATTGGCACTCATCTCACTGCTGATAACACTTGTCAGATAGGTCTCCACAGGCACTACATTGATAGCCCTCACCTGTCCATCCTCCTCCTTCAGCAACAATGCCCCACAAAATGTCTGCTCTTCCTTCCTCTCCCAATGAAAGCCAATGCCAATCGTCACCTCCTTCAACGTGAAAGTGGCACCCTCCTCACCTGGAGTAAAAAGTCGCTCATGTTCACACGGTTCGAAACAACACTCACCCACAAAAGACCTCCCCTCCGACCAATACGCCGAATGGAAAACCACACGCACCTCCCGTGCCTTCACAATGCCCACCTTAACGTCCCGTTCTCTCCTCATGCCGTTCCCAATTAACACACACACTCAGTCCTTAACTCTAAACCCTCAACTCCCCACCCTTAAATTTCATCACCATCTCCAGTTCCTCGTCAAGCGACATGCCACACTCCTGAATGATTGATCTTGCCAATTCCGCATTCATCCGTTTGAAATCCTCCCCACGCGGAGTGATAAGCATACCACCCATGTCAAGTGCACCAGGACTGACAAGCACCTGTTCCTCCCCCTGCTTATAATAACAATCGGGACGATGTTTCGAACGTGGGATGATGACACTCACGATGCGTTCATAGCCATCCGTGTTGCTTGACTGCGACCATGCAAAAATATTCATCATCGGTTCATATTCACCCTCCTTGACGGGAAGAGCATTATACACCTTGTCAAAAAGAATCTTGCTGGCACGTGGAGTTCGGGTGATGATGACAATGCCCGGGCACAGATAATTGCGAAGGCTGAACACCCCCGTGCTGTCAGCCACCAGATACATGTTCATAGCCTCCATGTACTCCTCCTCACTGATAGGCCAGATGCGCGAGAGATATGGTTTATACAAATCCGCCCAATCACGCTCCAAAGGCACCACCCCACGGCTGCCAGCCTGGAAGTGCATGTGGTCTGGCGCGCTCGCCCCACACTGAGGACCATTATAGAACACAAACATCTCATTGAGTTGCGACGTAATCTCCATCATGTCCTCATAGTAGTCAAGAATCTGCTGCCTGCGGTGATGACGGAGCGGAATGGTGAAGTGCTTCGGAAGAATGGGATTCGGGTTAAGCAGCAGATAATACTTCTTCAACATCGGGCTACTGATTTGTTCTTCTGGTCGATTCACCTCACAGAGGAAACAAGGACGATGCTTGATGGTATGGGCATCCACTTTTGCGCCCGTAGAAACGATACGTGCAGGATTATATTGTGCCATCAATTTACATCCGTCAATCTCCATCTCCATCGTATCAACGTCCGCCAACTGTCCGTAGCGTTCACGGGCTTCCTTCCACACAGGCAATTGCCTTTCAAACAAACTGTTTGCATAACCATCCGTCACACCGCTCTGCCAATACTCGTTCAGTCGGCGACGGTCAATGATTTCCATCGTACGAAGACTGTCCTTATAGACGTTATTGCGGTTCACCTGTTCGGGAGTCAACGAAGCATCGCTGTTACCCTCCCAACGACGACAGAGATACAACTCATCATAGATTCTTCCAATCTTATATTTACGACAGAATGCCAAGCCCACAGCATAGTCCTCCCCATAGGAAGTGTTAGGCATCCCTATCTTTCGGAGCAAAGAAGTGAAGAATGCACGTGGTGCGCCCAATCCATTGATGCGCAGCGCATTATTATGACCATTCTCCGCAGTCCATTCACGATGGTCAATCAGTCCAGGGGGCAGCGTTTCCAACTGGAAATTGCACATTCGGTACGAACCAATCACCATAGCGCAATGCTCTTCATAGAATTTATCCACAATACGCTGTAAAGTGTCCGTGCCACTATACAGGTCATCACTGTCCAGCTGAATGGCAAAACGCCCACATCGGTCATCATTAAAAGCAAGACTCCAGCACCCGCCAATGCCCAAATCCTTACGGGTCGGGATGATATGCACTACCCGCGCATCCTCAGCAGCCAGTTTCTCAATGACCTCCGTTGTTCCATCCGTCGAAAGATTATCCACCACCATCACGTTAAAATCAAAAGTCGCTTGTTGCGACAAGGCACTTCTGATGGCATCCTCAATTGTCTTCACACGATTCCTCACAGGAATGATGACCGAAGCCTCCTTATCGAAGTCATATCGTTCCACCGACACATCCACAATGCTCTCAGGCTCGATGTAAGAACCCACCAACCTCAGATGTTTCGTGCACACAAGTTCTCGCTCCTTCTGCACCTCCCGATTGCGGGGATTCACATAGTCAAACTGTTTCTCTCCGCTGGTGCGCAGGTCCAATTCCTCCTCTGTATAAAGGTACTCACGCAGATGGAAAAGAGCCGAGCGGCGTTTTCGACGCAAAGCAAAAAGTTGCAAGTCATACCAGCCTGAATAGAAGTAGTTAACACTCGGAAACTCCTCCATGTAACTCCGCAGCGTTTCGGCACTGAACAGACTAACTGAGCCGAAATCAAAATCATCGCGCACACTGCCATAGTAGAAGTCCATCGTAGGACATTTGGTCGTCTCACCATTCTTCACCACATAGCGGTCAGCATATACCACAGCAGAGTCCACGCTGCTTGCCACCGAACACATACGGGAAATGGCCTGATAGCCAAAAGTCACAGGAGTCTGTGCCGTACACAACAACGCAAAAGGAGCTTTCAATGCCTCCGTCATCTTTCGGATGGTGGCAGAACTGCGGTAATCATCCACACGAATTACCTCACATCCCTTACACGGGCACTCCTCCCCACCTTTCATCATCACATATATATTTCTCACCAGAGGTTCCTCCTTCAACTGACTCAAGGTCATCATCGTCTTTTCATCAGCGTAGAGGACAAACGCATCAATTGCCATATTTGCAATGCTATTCATAGAATCGTCATTTAGAGTTTTTTATTAGATAGTTGCAAAGGTAGGAAATAATTAGGAATTAGGAATTAGGAATTAGGAATTATTTCTCATCCGAGATGCTTTTTTGCAAAAAAGACAAGTTGAGAAGCAAATAATTCCTAATTCCTAATTCCTAATTCCTAATTATTTCCTACCTTTGCACCCGATTTCAACAATCCGAGTGCCTGACCACCTCGTAAAAACAGGCGTGTACCAGATAACCACGTTAAAAACCAGCGAGTGCTTGACAAACCTCGTTAAAAACAAGAACAAATGAAACAAAACAACCAAGTGAGCGTTTCCTTCATGATTGCAGGAATCGTTTTCTGTATCTGCCTTGTGGCATCCAATCTTCTCGAGACCAAAGTTTTTCGTGCATGGGGTTCCATCACACTCACCTGCGGTTTCTTAGTTTTTCCCATCTCCTACATCCTCAACGACGTCATTGCCGAAGTGTGGGGCTACCGCAAAGCCCGACTTATCATTTGGCTGGGCTTCCTCATGAACTTTTTTGTCGTGGGTATCGGAGGCATCGCCTGCGCACTCCCCGCTGCGGTGGAGGGAAGCGATGATGCCTTCAAGCAAGTCTTCGCTTTTGCGCCCCAAGTGGCAGTGGCAAGCCTGCTCGCCTTCATCGTCGGTTCGTTTCTCAACGCCTTGGTGATGAGCAAAATGAAGATGGCAGACCGCCACAAAGGAAACTTCGACTACCACTTCTCCATGCGCGCCATCCTTTCCACGCTGGCAGGAGAAAGCGCAGATTCCCTCATCTTTTTCCCTCTCGCATTCTACATCTTTCCCCTCTTCTTCATGGGCGAACCCCAACTGCCCCTTCCCCTCATGTCCGAACTAATGTTCACACAAGTCATTGCCAAGACACTCTACGAAATCCTTGTGCTGCCCGTCACCATCCAAGTGGTCAAGTTAGTGAAGCGCTTTGACCGCACAGATGCATACGACGAGAACATCTCCTACAATGTATTCAAAGTAAAAGAAATATGATACTCAATCACCGAAAAGCCTTGGTCGTCTTCTCTGGCGGACAAGATAGTACCACCTGCCTGTTTTGGGCAAAGAAACACTTTGATGAGGTCCGTGCCCTTTGTTTCCGCTATGGGCAGAAACACGTGGCAGAAGTGGACATAGCACGATGCATTGCTGAAAAAGCAGGAGTGCCTTTCGAAGTGAAGGATGTCTCATTCATCAGTCAACTCAGCAGTGGGTGTTCTTTGACCGACACCACCATCCAAATGGATAAAGAACCTCCTTCCCTCTCTCCAGACATCCCCGACGGATGCATAACACCCCCCAACACCTTCGTGCCAGGACGCAACCTTTTCTTCCTATCTATCGCTGCCGTCTATGCCCGCGAACACGGCATCATGAACCTCGTCACAGGCGTTTCCCAAACTGACTACTCAGGTTATCCCGACTGCCGCGACTCCTTCATCCGTTCGCTCAACGTATCGCTCAATTTGGCAATGGACGAACAGTTCGTCATCCACACCCCCCTCATGTGGATTGACAAAGCAGAAACTTGGAAACTGGCTGACGACTTAGGTGTTTTTGATCTCGTCCGCAACGAAACCCTTACCTGCTACAACGGCATCAAAGGCGACGGATGCGGCGAATGCCCCGCCTGCAAACTCCGTCGTCGTGGACTCGAAACGTATTTAACCCGAATCGGTCATTAGGCCACTTCGTGGCTCTGTCGTAAAACAAATTTGAATAATTATCATAATTTCACCCACTAATTTCTATAATTATGATAATTTGTGGATAAAATTATTTTAATTATGGTAATTTGTTTCTTTATGACCCATTTGGGTTTAAGAATAAGAAGTGAAAGGAGTTAAACTTCTCCAAAGCCTTACCCTCTGTCCTCAACTCCTAACTCCTAACTCTAAACCCTCAACTCTAAACCCTCAACTCTAACAATCATGAATCAACGTGAAAATGAAGGGCTTTCTGCCCTCGGCAAAAAGACCGAATACCGTCAAGACTATGCTCCCGAAGTGTTAGAAACCTTTCAGAACAAACACCCCGAAAACGACTACTGGGTGCAGTTCAACTGCCCCGAGTTCACCTCCCTGTGTCCCATCACAGGACAGCCCGACTTTGCTGAAATCCGCATCTCCTACCTGCCCGACCAGCGCATGGTGGAAAGCAAATCCCTCAAACTCTATCTTTTCTCCTTCCGCAATCATGGAGACTTCCACGAGGACTGTGTGAACATCATCATGAAAGACCTCATCAAACTGATGGATCCCAAATACATTGAGGTCACAGGCATCTTCACTCCCCGCGGTGGCATCAGCATCTACCCTTACGCCAACTACGGACGCCCTGGCACGAAGTATGAAGAGATGGCAAACTATCGCTTGCAGAACCACAACATGCAGTAAACAGAAAATGACAGTTACTTACGCCGTAAGATGATGTAAAGGATAACGGGAGCACCCATGATGGGTGTGATGGCATTGAGGGGTATGACGGTGGTGGGTGGCAAAGTGCAAAGGAGATTGCAGAGAAGCGCCAGCACAGCACCGGTAAGCATGGTAAAAGGAAGGAGCACACGGTGGTTGGACGTGCCGAGCAGGAGGAATGCCACATGAGGGGTCGCCAAACCGAGGAAAGCAACAGGACCACAATAGGCGGTGATGACAGCCGTAAGCAGACCTGTGGCAAGGAGGAGCAGATTGCGTGTGCGCTGGATGTTCACACCCAGATTGACGGCATAGTTTTCACCTAAAAGAATGGCGTTGAGGGGTTTGATAAGCAACAAAGCCAGCACTAACCCCACGATGCACAGGGTGGCGAAGATGGGCATCTGCTGCATAGAGACACTGTTGAAATTACCCATGCCCCAAATGAGGAAACTCTGTATGTTCTCCACAGAAGCAAGGAAATTGAGCAAGGAGATGACGGAAGAGGTGATATAGCCCATCATGATACCTGTAATGAGGAGCATGAGGTTATTCTTCAGCAAAGAAGAGAAGAACAACAATAGCCCCATGATGAGCATGGAGCCGAGGAATGCCGCACCCACAATCGCCAGATAGCCACTCCAGGAGTAGAGTCCTGCCGTGATGGTGCCTCCGAAGGCAAGCATGACGATGGCCACACCAAGATTGGCACCTGAGGAGATACCGAGGATGGAAGGTCCAGCAAGAGGGTTGTGGAAGGAAGTCTGCAAGAGAAGACCTGCGGTGGCGAGTCCTGCACCTGCCAGCATAGCGGTGAGAGCGGTAGGAAGTCGGGAACCAAGAATGATGTAAGATATGGCATCTTCAGACTCCCCTCCATGCAAAAGGGTCTGCAGCACATCGGTAGCGTCAATATGAACGGAACCGAAAAAGATGTTGAGGACGAAGAGTGCCACAACACCGATAATCAACAGGCAGATACGGAATCTCATGAGAGTTGACAGTTAAGGTTAGGGTTTTCGTTATGGTTTTAGTCGCTGGTAAAAATACATGGGTTCATGAAGTTGCACTTCCGGATGGGTGATTTGGATGATGTCAGAAAGCATACGATCTGGATGGAAAGGCGAACGTTCATAGAAGAAGGAAGTGCGGGTATTGCACCCCCACACGTTACCTTTCTTGAAGGCATCGAAACGCCTATAAACTTCTATTTCTGCACCCAATTGGTCAAGGGTCATGGTGGCATCAGAGTCATAACGCATCAACCAAATGTCAGCATCGTGGGCAGTGGCATAGACTTGTTCGGCAGAAAGAGGAACGGAGCCGCTCTGCTTGTATTCAGGGAAGGCGGTCTGTGCACCTGCATCGGCATATAGTTGTCCGATGGTGCTGTGCACCCCAGGTTGATACCACACACTGCCATAGAGTTCTTCAGAAAGAATGCGGGGCTTCATGGCAGCATTCTTCACCAATGCACTGAGGCTGTCATAACGCGCCACCAGTGCATCGAACATGGCATTCGCCTCTTTCTCCTTCCCCAAAAGGAGTCCATAGAACTTCATCCATTCTGCTCGTCCCAATGCTGTCGGCTCCATGTATTCAGCACACTCAACGATGGGCATGCCGAGTTGTCCCAATTTGTCATGCCCCGTGTTGCTCTCGAAAGGTGACACCAGCATAGCATCGGGATGAAGTTGGATAATGCGTTCCTGATTGGGCGACATACCATTGCCACAATCCACCACCTCTTTGGTGAGTCCATGGATATACTCCTTCTCACACACACCTCCGATACTTTGTTCCATACCGAGTTCGCAGATAAGTCCACAATGTACAGCAGTAAAGACGAGTGCATTCTTAAGGGGAACATGGATGAGTTGAGAGTTACCGTCCGAGAGTTGAGAGTTGAGAGTTGAGAGTTGAGAGTTAGGGTCCTCCATCAAGACATAAGATCCCAACAAGCCCTCTCCCCAAGGATTCTTGAGTTTCACTTCCACCACATTGTTACCATATCGCACCATCGTGATATTCTTGGCATAACGCATGGGAATGGTGTCGCCTTCACCTTGGAGGGAAGAAGCAGTGTTGCCTCCGCACGACAAGAAGAGTGCGGAGGCAACAAGAAAGAGAAACAGAATGTTTGTTCTGTTCATAGTCTGATCTAATTATTTAACATACTCTACACCCGTGTTGAACACCACTGAGATAGGACCTGTGGCAGTGTTCTCATACTTCTTCACGAATTTGCCCTGAGCATCATACTGGTTCGTGTAGGATGGCAGTGCATAACCAGGATAGCCTGTCTCTGGATTCTCCTGATAGGAAACGATGAAGATGTTGCCAGTCACTGGGTCTGCTGCAATCACTGCAGGGCTGAAGATGCCCTCAGGATTCCAACTGGTTGTTGTGCCTGTTGCTGCATCGTAGATAAGATAGGTGGTTTCAGCAGCGCCGTAAGGAGCATTCACGGTATAAATCTTCTTTCCGTCAGTACACATGGCAGTACCATCCACCACTTTTGTCACCTCGCCAGATGCTGTGATTTTGCGGACACCTGCACCCGTCTGATTCCAAGAAGCATCGTATGTGCCATAATCCAAATAATAGACATCAGAACCAAGCGTGAGAATCTGCATAGGGTTGGTAATCACCTCATCCTTAATTTCCTCCACCTTGCCACTACCGAGGTCAATCTTGGAGATGGAAGGATTCTTACAATTGCCGTAGTCTGAGTTAGCCACGTAGATGCAACCATTGGCAATGGTCAGTCCGTCTGGATAGGAACCAACAGTGTAAGTGGTTTGCTTGGCAAAGTTCACAGTGTCGATGGCTGCCACAATACCATTGCCGCCATTGTTACTGTCGCCATAGAAAGTGACATAAAGGTTTCCGTTCTCACCCACTGCGGCACGAGGGCTGACGCCATCCTTTTCGCCCAAGAGGTCGATGGTGTTGATTTGCTTCACAACAGACAGCGTGTTCTTGTCGCACACCCAAATAGTTGCCTCGGCATCCACCACAATGTAGAGTTTGCTTCCGTACTCTACAATATAGTTGGCTGTCTTACCAAGAGACTTGCCGTTTGCCTTCTGGAAAGCATTGGCAGTCACCGCACCTGCCTGATAGTCAATGTAACTAACATTACCATCAATGTTGGCCTTCTTATTACCAGAACCCACCACGAACATACCATTAGACACGTCCACTTTCTTCAATTCTGGAGTGTCATCGTCGTTGCTACAAGCAGTAAAGAGGGCTGCGCCCATCATCAGTACTGCAAAACTCAAAAGACTTTTTTTCATTTTGTTAGGTTTTAATTGTTAAACGTGAAAAATAATGATTTATTGTTATAACTTATAACTAAGTGAAAATTGAAAGCTTCTGCCAGGCATGGGATAGGCTCCCACAATCTCGTATTGCTTATCTGTCAGATTCTTCAAATCCAAACGTGCCTCCATAACACCATACCCGATGTGGAAACGATGGTAGGCTGATGCACCCAATTCGTAGTAGCCATCCACCCGTGTCCCCTGTAGATGGGCATTGGTTGCCCAACGCTCACTCACCGTTGTCAAGTGGGTTGCGCAACACACCCACGGATTTTCCCATGCCAATGCGAAAGAACCTTGATGCTCGGGCATATAGGCTATTTGGTTTCTGTAATAGGGCGAGGAGGGGTTAGTACGGTTTTGTGCCCGCTGATAACTATAACACCCCGATGCGGTGAGCAGATGGCGCTCGTTGAACTGATGGGTGGCATTGAGCGTGATGTCGGCTCCATATACACGCACCTTGCCAACATTGACGCAGTTCCACACAAACATATTGAAGGGCACTGCCACAATCATGTCTTTGACCCAATTGTAATAGCCATCGAGGGTGGTCTGCACGTGAGTCTTGCCAAAATCGCCCTGCCATGTCGTGCCGATGTTGAGTTGTTCGGTGCGTTCGGGCTGCAAGTCTTTGGAACCGTAATGGAAGAAATAGTTCTCGTTAAACGTGGGGGCACGGAATATCTCTTTATAGGAAGCACGTACATGCCATTGGGGCAACAACTGATAGGATATGCTGAGTGAGGGCGAGAGGCGACGCATGTCGTCAGCCGCATCCCCCTGCTTGGCATCGTTCAGATAAAGTGAATGAAGTAATCGTCCCATCACCGTAAGACGGCGGGTGCGGAATTTGGCCGTAGCCGACTGCAAGAGGGTATTGCGAAAAGGACGAGCGTCGGTGTCAAGTGTACTGCTCAGGTTGTTGAAGGAATAATCGATAGAATAGTCGAATGCCCAATTTTGCATAGGCATATAGAGCAGACAGGCAGAGGTGTAGTATTCACGTTGCCAATAGTCGGCATCCTGTATCTGACTCGCCACCATGCCGTCGTCGTAGAGTGAGGCTGCCCAATTGAACTTGCCGTTGAGTTTGAGGGAGATTTTGGTGGTGAGACGTGTCTGGTACATGAGTTGTCCGAAGAGGTTGCGGTCGCGCAGGGTCTCACGACTGATATTGGAATAATAGTGCACTTGCCCTGGCAACTGACGGTCATTGTCGTAGTAATAAACTTTTCCTGTCAAGCGGTCGGAGGGACGGATGTTCCACACAAAATTCAGTTCGCCATGCCCTGAGTTCATGCGACTGTTCTTGCGATAGTCACTCACTTTTTCCGTCACGTTCTTGATGGTATAGGGGTAGTCGTTCTCGGCATAGGTGTATTCGCCCAAGGCAGAGAAGGCAAAGTGCCCGTTTAGGTTCTGTTCATATTTGAGGAAGGGTGACACATAGCCAAAAGAACCCACCTTCAGTTGTGCCTTGAGATGTGGGCGCACATCGTCGGTCGGCAACTGCAGGGACTGAATTTGGACTGTGGCTGGTGTGGTGACTTGTCGGGCTGGAATGAAGATGTCGTCATTGTCGCCAATGACCAGCGAGAGACTGCCCACATTGTCCAACGAATAGCGAGACATATCTATCTCACCATTTTGGCACTCACTGAGCATGACTCCGTCGTAACTGACACCCGTATGTTTCGTGCCCAAACCACGCACTGACACAGTCTTCATGCCCCCTGCCCCACCATAGTCGCGCAATGTGATACCCGGAAGACGATGCAGGGCATCTGCCATGTCGGTCACGCCCATACGCAGCATCTCACCATGATCCATCACATACAAGGGGGCTGTAGAGGTCATCGTGTGGTGTTTACGACTGTCCACCACCTGCACCTCGTTGAGACGAAGTGAGGTGGTGTCTGTCTGTGCCGACAATTGCACCGTCACGATACTGAAGCCTACAATTATCAAGAGTTTTCTCATTGCCAAAACGAATACAAAGATAAGAGATTTCCTTAACATTACAATGGCATATTGCCATGTTTCTTGGGTGGATTGCTCTGATTCTTGTTGCGCGACATCTCCAAAGCCTGAATGAGACGCAGACGGGTGTCGCAAGGCTGGATGATTTCGTCGATGTAACCCAATTGTGCGGCTGGCATGGGGTTGGCAAATTTCTCCCTGTACTCTTCTATCTTCTGAGCACGCTCTTCTGGAGTGGCTTTGCGATAGAGGATATTGCAGGCTCCTTCGGCTCCCATCACGGCAATCTCAGCAGTGGGGTATGCGAAGTTCACGTCTGCCCCGATGCACTTGGAGTTCATCACGATATAAGCACCTCCGTAGGCTTTACGGGTGATGAGCGTGATTTTCGGCACCGTCGCCTCGGCAAAGGCATAGACAATCTTGGCACCATGACGGATGATGCCGTTGTGCTCCTGTTGCACACCGGGCAAGAAACCTGGCACATCCTCGACGGCGATGAGGGGGATGTTGAAGCAGTCACAGAAGCGGATGAAACGGGCAGCCTTGTCGGAAGCATCAATGTCGAGGGCTCCTGCCAAGAAGTTGGGCTGGTTGGCTACGAAACCAACGGTACGTCCTGCCATACGTCCGAAACCTATGACAATATTCTTTGCAAATTCAGGCTGAATTTCGAAGAAGTACTGCTGGTCACAGACAGGCTCGATGATATTGCGGATGTCATAGGGAATATTGGGATCGGTCGGCACCACAGTATCAAGTTCATGACAGATGCGGTCCACCTCGTCAGTGACAGGATGTACGGGGGCATCTTCCATGTTGTTGGAGGGAATGAACCCAATGAGTTCACGGATGGTCATGAGGGTCTCTTCATCGTTGTTGCAGATGAAGTGGCTCACACCGCTCACAGAGTTGTGAGTCATGGCACCACCGAGGGTTTCCTTGTCCACATCCTCGTTGGTCACAGCCTTCACCACGTTGGGACCTGTCACAAACATCTGGCTCTGCTCTTTCACCATCAGGATGAAGTCGGTGAGAGCAGGACTATAGCAGGAACCACCTGCACAAGGACCAAGGATGGCACTGATTTGAGGGATGACACCCGATGCCATCACATTCCTCCTGAAGATGTGGGCAAAACCAGTGAGGGATTCCACTCCCTCCTGAATGCGGGCGCCACCCGAATCATTCAATCCGATGATAGGGGCACCGTTCTTCAGTGCCAAATCCTGCACCTTGGCTATCTTCTGGGCATTGGCTGCCGAGAGCGAACCACCCAACACGGCAAAGTCGAAGGCATAGACAAAGACGATACGCCCGTCAATCTTGCCATAACCAGAGATGACGCCATCGCCTTCGATGCGTTTCTTCTCCATGCCAAAGTCGGTGCAACGATGCACCACGTGCTTGTCCATTTCCACAAAGGTGCCACGGTCAAGCAGCGTTTCTATTCTTTCTCTTGCTGTAAGTTTCATCATTTTCAATTTTCAATTTTCAATTTAATCAGCGCTTGTTCCACACGAACACTGTCACCCACATTCACTAACAAATTTTTTACAATACAGTCAGCATTGACTTTATAATTCGACTGCATCTTCATGGCTTCCATTGTCAGCACGGTGTCGCCGGCTTTGAGGGTGTCGCCAGGCTTCACGTAGATGTTGACAATCTTGCAAGGCATGGGTGCCGTAATGACATCAGCCTGCACAGAGTCTTGAGAGCCTCCACGGCGCATCTTCATATACTTCGCCTGTGAGTCGAGCATATCAATCTGATAAGTCGAGTAGTTGAGGTTCACACGGTAGTGCTTCTCCCCACTCTCTCGGATGAGTTCGGCATTGTACGAATTTCCATCGTAGATGAGGGAGCAAGTGCCATTTTCCAGCATCGCCACATCCACATCATACACTTTTCCGTCAATGTCTATCTTCACTTGGTTGCCCTCCTTGTTCAGCAGGGTCACTTCCAAGGTCTTGTTTCCAACTTGTATTTCCATCTTTTCATTTACAATTTACTAAGTACAATATGACAATTTACATCCTGTCCGTATGGCAAATAGTTAAATAACTAAATCATTCCATAAATTGTACATCGTAATTTGTCAAATTGTACATGTTTATACTCTCAACACACCTTTCTGCAATCCGAATGCCCTCCAGCGGCTGATTGCCGTATTCTCCACGGTGGGCATAGTGGGTTTATTCTCCTCGAGGTTCATCAAGTAGTCTATATATGCCGCAATGACAGCCATCGGTTCTGAGTCGTTCTTGAAACCTGGACGTGGACGCAAACGATCTTGATTACGCTCGATGAAGTAGGTGTTGTAGTTACCCTGCTTGAAGTCTGGCACATCAATGATGCGACGCAGATAGCGGATGTTGGTGGTCAAGCCTGTAATCTTATATTCATAGAGCACACGACGCATACGCTCGATGGCATATTCACGACTGGTTGCCCACACGATGAGTTTGCCAATCATCGGATCATAGTGTACAGGAATTTCGTAGCCTTCATAGACATAAGAATCAATACGAGTGCCGATACCATGTGGTTCGGTAAGTTGCTTGATCACTCCAGGCGACGGCATGAAATTGTGCTCCGTATCCTCAGCACAGATACGACATTCGATGGCATGTCCACGCTGTCGGATGTCCTCCTGGCGGTAGTTCAGTTCCTGTCCGTCAGCGATGAGGATTTGCTCCTTCACCAAGTCGATGCCCACAACTTCCTCAGTGATGGGATGTTCCACCTGCAAACGGGTGTTCATCTCCAAGAAATAGAACTTATGGTACTTATCCACGAGGAACTCAATGGTTCCCGCTCCTTCATATCCTACGGCACGGGCTGCTGCCACGGCTTTAGCACCCATCTCCATACGCAGGTTGTAGTCGATGAACGGACTTGGACTTTCTTCCACAATTTTCTGATGACGACGCTGCACAGAGCATTCACGGTCAAACAAATGCACTACATTGCCATGCTTGTCACCCAAAATCTGGAACTCAATATGGTGGGGTTCTTCCACAAATTTCTCAATATAAACGGTATCGTCACCAAAACCAGACATGGCTTCGCTCCGAGCAGCGTTGTACATCTCCACCACATCCTCTTCACGTTCGATAAGGCGCATACCTTTGCCACCACCACCCATTGAGGCCTTCAGCATGACAGGAAAACCTATCTTCTTTGCCACATCCACCGCCTCTTCAACCGACTGGAGAGGTTCTTCAGTACCAGGCACCACAGGCACTCCTGCCTCTATCATCTTGCGACGGGCACTGATTTTGTCGCCCATCTCTTCCATCGTTTCGGGTCGGGGACCTATGAAGATGAAACCCTCCTGTTCGCAACGACGGGCAAATTCTGCGTTCTCTGAAAGGAAGCCATACCCTGGATGGATGGCATCCACCTTATGCTTATGGGCTGCTTCGATGATATGGTCAATGTTCAAATAACTGTCGCTACTCGCAGCCCCACCAATGCACTCAGCCTCGTTGGCAAAGAGCACATGACGTGACAAGCGGTCAGCCGTACTATACACAGCCACCGAACGAATGCCCATCTCGTAGCAACTACGCATCACACGGATGGCTATCTCCCCACGATTTGCTACTAATATTTTTCTAATCATAAAATCATTTACAATTTCACTATTTACTATTTACAATTTGCTATTCGGAATGCGTAAATCCACCTGTTTCAATTGTACATTGTAAATGGCCAAATGATACATATATTTACATTTCCTGCTCCGACAACTCATTCGCCTCCATTAGCGCACAATCGTCAGTAATACGCTGGAGCGAGACAGCCGCCATGTTGAGCGTACGGAAACACTGTTTCAACATTACTTGTGCAGCAGGCGTCTTGACACCCATACGTTTTTTGAGGTTGAAGAGTTCCTTAGTGATGCCCAACAATTCATTTGTAGGCAAGAACGTCTCTTCCGAAGCCGTATCAATGGTATTGTCAATCTGCTCCATGATAGCAACCACCCCATCAGCCTTTTGCCTCTCGTCAAACGACTGGCTGATCAAATCCTCCACATTGCCCTTCAGTTGATTCATCAGGTCAATGTATTGTGTATAAGTTGAATGATAGATGTCCATATTTTCACTTTATTTTATTACATCAAGCGCAAGGTGAAGTAACCCAGCACCATACCGATGATACCAATGACAATACCCACCTTCAGCATTTCGTTCTGTTTCACCAAACCAGTTGAGTGTGCAATGGCATTAGGAGGTGTACTGATTGGCAGACACATAGACACAGATGCGGTGATAGCAATGGCAATGAGCATCGTGGTCACGCCACCAATGCTTTCAAGCCTGTCACCCATACCCTTGCACACCACTGCCAACACAGGCACCAGCAATGCAGTAGTGGCAGTGTTGCTGATGAAGTTTGACATGCCATAGCACACCAACATGGCAATGATGAGAATCACGAGCGGTGACCACTGGTCGAAGGGAATGCTTCGGATGGCATTCTCCGCCAAGCCAGATTCATTCAGTGCAACACCCAACGCGAAACCTCCTGCCACCATCCAAAGCACACTCCAGTTCACAGTCTGAAGGTCTTTTGCCGTGATAACACCTGTGGCGGCAAACACGGCAATAGGAATCATTGCCACAGTATTGGCATTCACGCCTGTCACCTTATCGAGCAACCAGAAAAGAATCGTAACGATGAATGTCACAACCACCACTGTTGTGCGCCAATTGTGCTGAATATTTCCTTCAATCGTCAATTCAATCGTCTTTTGTTTGAAAGGGAAAAGTTTCAGCAACAACCACCAACCGATAATCAGCATGATGATGGTCATTGGCACCATATACATCATCCACTCGCCAAAACCGATGTTGAGGTTCAAACCTTCAGGGTCATTCAGATACTTCAGCGCAATCATGTTAGGAGGCGTACCGATAGGCGTACCGATACCACCAATGTTGGCGCCCAACGGAATGGCAAGTGTCAATGCCACACGTCCCTTACCATCAGCAGGCAACGCCTTGAACACAGGAGCAAGGAATGTCAGCATCATCGCTGCAGTAGCCGTGTTGCTGATAAACATGGAGAACAAACCCGTGATAAGGATGAAACCCAACAGCACAATCTCACTTCTCTTGCCGAATGGTTTCAGCAGATAACGTGCCATCACTACATCCAGACCACTCTTCGTCGTGGCAATCGCCAACACGAAACCACCCAAAAACAGGATGATGATGGGGTCAGCAAACGTTGCCATCAGCACCTTGTAACTGAGTAGTTCCGACTTTTCCAAACCCGAAGAATAAATACTCAAAGCACTGTCCGATGTGGCAAACAGCAACATACAGATAAGGCACACAGACGTTGCCCATGCAGGAATCGCCTCCGTCAACCACATCAATGTGGCAAATACAAAAATAGCGATAATGCGCTGTTGCACCACAGTCAATCCCTCAATGCCAAAACAGTCTGTTGGCAAAAATGCCACCACCACCGTTGCAATCACTGAAATGAGTGATGCAATGAATGACTTGTTGTTAAATCGGCTTGACATCTTGTTGCCAGCCTTTGAATCTCTTTGTGATTCCAACTTCTTGAACAGATGAAGATGGAATAGTTTGTTGTTAAATAGTGACATATAATAGTAATTTAGAATAATCATAGTGGAGTGCCCGAGCATCACTGCTGGGGCACTCGGCATTTACAACACTTTCATTGATATTTTATGAAGATTTCATTTTTTACCTTAACGATAACCCTAACGCTAACTTTATCCTTAACCTCCCTTACGACATAACCAGTTAGGGTTAAGGTCAGGATCAGGGTCAAGGTTACAGTTATAGCCACTACCCAAAATCAGGGTAAAGATCAAAGTTCGGCTTACCCAGTCATTTAATAATAAATAATGTATGCTTCCGTCATGTCCGTAGTCCCGCAGACACGCGTTGCTAATGGCAATGGCAGGTCTTCTGACTTCATCCTTACAAGGTGCTCGGTCTTCCCAGAGATTTCAAAGTCTCATCTGTCAGATTCGACCTTGACTCCAGTGACACTGTTGGCAACCCCGTTAAAAAAGGACTCACAGCATCGGGTAATGTCGGGGATTTTCACCCCATTCCCATCTTAGCTCCGTCGCCACACCACCCAATCATGATGTGGGGGAGAACCAATTGCGAGTGCAAAGGTACGGATAAGTGAGCACAAAACAAAGAAAAAACGAAAGTTTTTGCTTTTTTGTCGAACGAGAGTACCTTCGGCGTAGCCAACGGTACGATTAAGTGAGCACAAAACAAAGAAAAAACGGAAGTTTTTGTTTCTTGTCGAACGAGAGTAGGAAGAACGTGCTCACGCTCGAAAAAAAATGCAAATAAATTTGATTTTTCACTCACTTAATCGTACCTTTGAATAAGGTAGGATGCACCTCAACAGTAAAAATAAAGGTCTTTATTTTGTGCTGTCTTCGGTTTTCACTACCTTTGCACCATGATTGAGAAAATGATAGTTTTGGAAGACATTGATCTCGTGACGTTCTACGGAGTGCAGAATGTCCACTTGCAGATGATCAAGGCGCTGTATCCGAAGTTGAGGATTGTGGCGAGGGGGAATGTCATCAAGGTGATGGGTGACGAGGAGGAGATGTGTGCGTTTGAGGAGAACATCACGAAGATGCAGGAGCATTGTGCGAAGTATAATTCCCTGAACGAGGAGGCGATTTTGCAGATTGTGAAGGGGGAACAGCCGAGCGGACATGCTGCGGATGGGAATGCCATCTGCTACAGTGTGACGGGCAAGGCGATTGCGGCACGTTCGGAGAACCAGAAGACGCTGGTGGATGCCTACTACAAGAATGACATGCTGTTTGCGGTGGGTCCTGCGGGTTCGGGCAAGACGTATGTGTCGATTGCCTTGGCGGTACGTGCCCTGAAGAACAAGGAAATCAGGAAGATTATCTTGTGTCGTCCTGCTGTGGAGGCTGGCGAGAAACTGGGTTTTCTGCCAGGCGACATGAGGGACAAGATTGACCCCTATCTGCAACCACTCTACGATGCCTTGCAGGACATGATTCCGGCGCAGAAACTGACGGAATACATGGAACAGAACGTGATTCAGATTGCACCGCTGGCGTTCATGCGCGGACGAACGCTGAACGACGCGGTGGTGATTCTGGACGAGGCGCAGAACACGACGACGCAGCAAATCAAGATGTTCCTCACGCGCATGGGTCAGAACACGAAAATGATTATCACGGGCGACCTGACGCAGATAGACCTGCCACGCAACGTGAAGAGCGGACTGAAGGAGGCAAAGGAGGTGCTGAAGGATGTGAAGGGGATTGCCTTTGTGGAGATGGACGAGAGGGACATTGTGCGGCATAAGTTGGTGACGAGGATTGTGAATGCATATCACAAGTATGAGAGCGAGAAGAAGTACCCGCTGTTCAACGAAGAGAAAAGTAATCATTCAATATAATTTATTATGGCTAAAGCATTAACAAGAACAGACTTTAACTTCCCCGGACAGAAGGAAGTGTATCACGGCAAAGTACGTGACGTGTATAACATCAACGACGACCTGATGGTGATGGTTGCTACTGACAGAATCTCGGCATTCGATGTGGTGCTGCCCAAGGGCATCCCTTTCAAGGGACAGGTGCTGAATCAGATTGCGGCGAAGTTCCTCGATGCAAGTGCTGACATCGTGCCGAACTGGAAATTGGCTACGCCAGACCCCATGGTGACGGTGGGACTGAAGTGCGAGGGTTTCCGCGTGGAGATGATTATCCGTGGCTACCTGACTGGCTCTGCATGGAGAGAGTATAAGGCTGGTAACCGCACGTTGTGTGGCATCACCCTGCCTGAGGGCATGAAAGAGAACCAGAAGTTCCCGAAGCCTATCATCACACCTACTACGAAGGCTGACGAGGGTCACGACGAGAACATCTCAAAGGAAGAAATCATCGCTCAGGGACTGGTGAGCAAAGAGGACTATGAGGTGATGGAGAAATACACCTATGCACTCTTCGATTTGGGTACCAAGATTGCTGCTGAGAAGGGACTCATTCTGGTGGACACGAAGTATGAGTTTGGCAAGCGCGACGGCAAGGTGTATCTGATTGACGAAGTACACACACCCGACTCCAGCCGCTACTTCTATGCTGATGGCTATGAGGAGAAGTTTGCGAAGGGTGAACCTCAGAAGCAACTCTCGAAGGAGTTTGTGCGCCAGTGGCTCATCGACCACAACTTCATGAACCAACCCGGACAGGTGATGCCCGAAATCACGGACGAGTATGCTGAATCGGTGAGCGACAGATACATCGAACTGTATGAGCATATTATCGGCGAGAAGTTTGTGAAGGCAGAAGGCGATGAGGACATCGCAAAGCGCATCGAGAAGAACGTGTTGAATTATTTAATGAGGAATTAGGAGTGAGGAATGAGGAATTGCTAACGCGATGCTTGCAAACCGCATGGCAATTCCTCATTCCTAATTCCTCATTCCTAATTCCTACAACGTGTACGAGCAGGAGCAGATAAAGCCATACGGCACTGAGGGCACGAAGCGTGAGCAGGTGGAGCAGATGTTTGACAACATCGCCCACTCTTACGATGCGCTGAACCATACCCTCAGTTTTGGTGTTGACAAAATCTGGAGGAACAACGCCATTGGCTTTCTGCTCAAAAACAGAAAAAGCACGGATAGCGTACTCGACATTGCCACAGGCACTGGCGACTTCGCTATCCGTGCTTTTCAGAAACTACACCCACAACACATTGTCGGCATCGACATCAGCGAGGGAATGATGCAGATTGGCAGGGAGAAAGTGGCGAAACTCGGACTTTCTGACCGCATCACTTTCCAGAATGAAGACTGCGCTGCCCTCTCCTACCCCGACAGTTCTTTCGATGCCGTCATCTCTGCTTTTGCATTAAGGAACTTTCAAAACCTTGATGAATGTCTGAAGGAGATGCACCGAGTGCTGAAAGACGACGGCCACTTGTCTGTCGTGGATTTATGCACTCCCGTGTCCTTCCCCATGAAGCAACTCTTCTATATATATAAGAAATGTGTGATGCCTATATTGGGGAAACTCTTGTCGAAGGACAAAACCGCTTATTCCTATTTGCCCGAAACGATGGATGCCGTACCCCAAGCGGAACGCATGCAAAGCATCATTGAGCAGGCTGGTTTCCACAACGTGAACTTCCGCCGCCTTGCCTTCGGCATGTGCATTTTATACACAGCAGAAAAATGAAGGAGCCATGAGCGAACAGCATGAGACACACCGCATGGGACGCCGATGTCAGAAGAAGAACTACCGTTTGCCTGGGGCTTACCACATCACCATCAATGTGGCAGAACGGGAATGGCAACCATTGGGGCAGGTGGTAGGGAATCTTGACAAGCCTGATGGCGATGCTGATGCGCCAAGAGTGGAATTGACGGACATCGGGAAGATGGTGGAAGAGGAACTAACGAAAAGCATCACGGCACACTATCCCATGATAGAGATACAGGACCATGTGGTGATGCCCGAACACCTGCACTTTATAGCCGTGGTGCATCATGACATTATCAGCAAAAGTGGGCGTCCCACCCATCTGGGGCAGGTGATATCCGGCTTCAAGAAAGGCTGCAACCGCCGCTATTGGGAAATGACAGGTCTAAAAGCAGAGGGCTACTACACAAAAGAGCGGCAGGGCAACGAAGAAAAGCGGCAGGGCAAACCTGCCGACGCAAGCATCCCACAAGAAGGCACCCCCAGCCTGCGCCATGCGGTTTACCCGCATGGGTTCAAAGTCCCTTCCACCGGCACCACCAACCGCCCGCCCCTCTTCGCCTATGGCTATGTTGATGTCATGCCACTCCAACCCGGCCAACTCGACACACAGCGCCGCTACATCTACAACAACCCACGCAGCCGCCTCATGCGCAACCGTCATCCCCACGTCCTGCATCCACAACGAGGCGGCATCGACACCGCCCTCAAACTCCCAGCCCTGAAAGGCTATCTGCAGCGCGAATGCGGCTCATCCCTCTTCAATGAAGAAACATGGACACAACTAACGCCGCGCTTGCTCATATCAGACGGTCTGGTCACTTGCGACAGTTACGGCAACCGCCAACTGCTGCAACACCGCTTGCTCCCCATTGTTTGCCACCGCAAAGACAAAGCGTCCTTCCTTCTTCAGAAACAGCAGTGCCTCACCGCTGCATCAGCAGGAGCCGTCCTTGTCTCTGCCCGCATTGCCAAAGGCGAACAAGAAATTATTGACACAGCCATCCAACAAGGGTTCCCTGTCATCACCATCGAAGACAATGGCTTGCCAGACCTCTACCACCCCTCGGAGCGACGCGTAGACCTATGCGCCACCAACAAACTGCTCATCGTCACCCCTTGGCGTTACATCTATCGACATACCCACGAACCCATCTCTGTGGCTGAATGCAAGACTATGAATTGCATTGTCCAAGCTTTATGCCGCACAAAGGACTCATGGTGGAAAACGCAATAAGACACAATAAACAAAAACAACTGAAACATGACTACTTACGGATTGATCGGTTACCCATTGGGACATTCGTTCTCGCACAAGTTCTTCACGGAGAAATTTGAGAAGGAGGGGATTGATGCACAATATTTGAACTTTGAAATTCCAAGCATCAAGGAGTTTCCTGAGATTATCAAGAACAACCCAGAGTTGAGAGGATTGAACGTGACGATTCCTTACAAGCAGCAGGTGATGCAGTATCTGGATGAAATCAGTGAGGAGGCTAAGGCGATTGGGGCGGTGAATGTGGTGAGAATAGAGAGACCCTCTCCCATAAAGGGGGATATGTCCGAAGGACAGAGAGGGTCTTTGATTGGTTACAACAGCGATGTGATTGGCTTTGTCAACAGCATTCGCCCATTACTAAAACCGCATCACAAGAAGGCACTCATCTTGGGAACAGGCGGTGCTTCGAAGGCCATTCGCTATGGATTGGAAAAGAAGTTGGGAATGAAAACGCTGTTTGTGAGCAGAAGTGCACGAGAGGGAATGATCACTTATGAGGAGGTGACAGCAGAGGTGCTGAAAGAGTATGAAGTGATTGTCAATTGCTCTCCCGTCGGCATGTATCCCCATGTGGATGAATGCCCTGCCCTGCCCTACGAAGCCATGAACGAGAACAACCTTTTGTATGACTTGGTGTACAACCCCCTCGAAACGCTCTTCATGAAGAAAGGTGCTGAACAGGGTGCAACGGTGAAAAACGGGCTGGAAATGTTACATTTACAAGCCATTGCTTCGTGGAAATTCTGGGAAAAGTGATTTTTTCACTTGGTTTGTTTTACGTTTTACTCTTTTTTTGTACCTTTGTCCCATCGAATTACTAATCATAAATAACCTAAAAAGATGCGGGCAATACTTTTGACAATCATTCTATGGGCGTGTGCGCTCTGTGGCATGCAGGCTCAGACCATCAGGAAGGGCGACAAGTTCTTCGATGGTATGTCACTCTACACCGTGCAGGAAGTGCGGATGGGGAAAATCGTCTATATGACCAGTAACGAAGACAACGAACTGACCCTTGAGAAGGTAGATGGGAAGGAAGGTGAATACACCCTGCAACCCAGTCGGCAGGCAGATGAGCCTCCCTTTGGAAGTCAATGGGGAGGACGGGTGCAGTACATCCATCATGGAGAAAGGAAACTCCTTGCATTCCGCAAACCCAGCAATGGCGAGGTGGTGTGGACGATGGATTTGACACGCAACTCATACGACAACTGCGTCTTGATGCAGCAGATGATGCAACAAGAGGAACCTGAGAATGCTGGTACTCTTGTGCTGAACCGTCCCTATCTTGATGGCATTTCTAAGGCGGATTTGCGCCTGATGCGCAACCGTATTCTTGCAAATCACGGCTATCGCTTCACGTCGAAAGACCTGCAAGAGTACTTCGGCAAGTATCGTTGGTACAAGCCTGTTGATGACAACAGCACCATCAAACTCAACATTATTGAACAAGTCAACATCGAGCTCATCAAGAGTGCGGAAGCAGAGAAATAAACTACAATTTAGAAATAGCCCCATAATCATTATAGAAGATGAAAAGGATTACATTTTCACTCATCTTGGGTGCGTGTGCCCTCGGCATGAACGCACAAGCATTGAAGCAGCAAGGTACATCAGCAGAGCAGATTGTGCCAAAAGGTTGGGAACATTCAGAGGCAGAAGGCGACTTGAACAAGGACGGCATCAAGGATCTCGTGGTGCTTGCCAAGCCTAATTTCAAGGAGAACATGCAAACCCGTGATGATGGTTACGAGTACAACTTCAACCCGTACATTCTCGCCATCTACTTTGGTCAGGAAGGCGGACCCTTCAAGCAGTGGAAGCAATACGAGGATATGTTTGAGCCAGACAGCGAGTGGACAAGCGTGAATGTGGACATCGAAATTACCGAACGTGGCACGCTCAATATCAGCCCCGACCACTTCGCCAGCGCAGGTTCTTACGGCACCAACCAAACCACTTACACCTTCCGTTTTCAGAACGGTGACTTCTATCTGATTGGCAAGGAGTGCACAGAGATGTCGCGCAGCACGGGCGAGATGACCACCGTGAGCGAGAACTACCTGACATGGAAACGCCAGACGATTGAGGACAACGCTTTTGAGGAGGTAAAGAAGAAGGAGAAATGGGAGAAGATGGAGAAAGAACCCTTGAAGAAATTGGGAGATGAGGGACTTGAGTAGTTGAGAGTTGACAGTTGACAGTTGAGAGTTGACAGTTGACAGTTGAGAGTTGACAGTTGAGGGTTGAGAAGATTAGATTATTCACATTATAAAGATAAGATTATGAGAAAATTATTTCAATTTGCAATTTTGGTGGCAGTTATTGCCATGACGGCATGCACGGGCAAAACCGCGCAGAACACGAACGCTGGTGCTGAAGCAGACAGCACGGAGACACCTTGGTATGAGGACATGGATGCCTTGCAGGCTGACCTTAATGCAGCCATTGAGGATGCGCGCGTACTCGATTCCACCAAGGTGGGTGTCAATCTCATGCCCATCAAGAAAGGCACACCCAACGAGGAGTGGGCTACCATTGACGGCAAAGACATGGTGCTGCTTGTCACGCTCGTTGACAGTAGCCGCTTGCAGAAGTTCTTCGGTCAGGAAGGTGTCTATCAGATTGACCGCGAGATGGGTACATGGGTGACCATCCCCGGTGAGTGGCTCAGCAAGAAGGAGGCGTTTGAAGGTCTCGACAGCGTGGCAGCCCACATGCGTATGTTGCAGATGTACGGACTCAGCCCCGACTGCACCTACAACATCATGGTACAGTTCTACGCCGACGTGAAGGGAATCTTCCGTCCTGCATCAGACCCAAGCATCGAAACGACTTCGGCTGGTATCGAGTTCCCTGCATGGGCAGACGAGAACTACAAAGTGGGTGACACGAACTTCCGCGAGTGGTTCCGCTACAACGTGCAGGCAGCCTTCGAGGATGACAGTCCTCTGCCTTGGACACGTCTCGGCTATACCTACGACTGGCACAAAGGCGCGCCTCGTCAGGGTCTTTCAGAGTATATCGTGGTGGATCAGACTTACCTGAAGGTGAAGAGCCACGAAAGCGAGTGGCAGTTCATTCAGAACCTCAGCAAGTAAATCGTACCTCTCGACCACAAACAAGCGTACCCCTCGACTACAGCACATCGTAGTCGAGGGGTACGCTGTTTTATAGAACTACTGCACGTTTAGTTTTCTGCAGCAGGAGCAGGTGTAGGAGCAGGTGCCTCTCCACCGCCCTCTCCTGCACTTTCTCCATCCGTCTTTTCCTTTTTCGGTGCAGGAGCCACATAGACAGAGGCACCGATATAGGTGTTGCGGGGGATGTTCTCTTTGGCTGTGGGGTATTTGCCATGATACTGCGGGAAGTTCTTGTCAGCCAATACCTTATCCATAAAATAGCCAAAAACGGGAAGTGCAGTGCGGCTCCCCTGCCCCAAAGCACCTGTGCGGAAATGGATGCAGCGGTATTCGCCACCAATCCATGCACCACCCACCAAGTTGGGTGCGCATCCGACAAACCAAGCATCGGAGTGGTTGGAGGAGGTACCCGTCTTGCCGCCTAACTCGGTATCGTAGCAATGGATGTATTCCCAAAGCGCCTGTGTGGTACCGCCTGGTTCGTGCATACCTCCATAGAGAAGCCGCTGAAGGTAGAAAGCCGTCTTGTAACGAATGACAGCCTTAGCCTCTGGTTCATCCCGTTCACAGTCATAGATGACTTCGCCATCGCGGTCAAGTATCTTGGTGACCAGAATGGGCTTTCGCTGCTTGCCATCGTTCATTGCTGTGCAATAAGCATCAACGAGTTCCAGCAGATTGACATCGGAAGAACCCAATGCCAAAGACGGTGTGGCTTCCAACTTACTTTCGACACCCATCTTATGGGCAATATCCACCACATTGTCAATACCAGTATCTTGCCCCAATTTGACAGCAATGGTATTGACCGATTGGGCAAAGGCAGACTTCAGCGGCATATTGGCACCTGTGCAGTAGCCGCCCGAGTTGTGGGGTGTCCAAGTGACAAGGCGTTGTGGATCTTGCGCATCAGGCACTTGCAGGGAGATGAGTTGGTCACGATAACGTGTGGTGGGAGTGATGGCATCGTCATGTTCGAATGCTGAAGCATAAACGAAAAGTTTGAAAGTGGAGCCTGGTTGACGCATGGCGGTCACCTTGTCGTACTTCCAACTGTTGAAATCGACGTCACCGACCCATGCACGCACATAACTCGTCTGAGGTTCCATTGCCACAAAGCCGCAGTGCATGAACTTGACCATATAGCGGATGGAATCCATTGTGCTCATTTCCTTCTCCACCAGATGATCCTGGCTATTATAATCAAAGACCTTCACAGAGTGAGGTTGATTCATGTAATAATCAATGGAATCGGCATTGCCATCGAACTTCTCATCCAATATCTTATAGTATTCACTACGCTTGGCGATGTCCTCGATAAAGTCGGGAATCTCTTGCCCTCGTTCGTCGCGCCAAGGGGATTGACTGCCCCAATGATTGTTGAACCGCTGTTGTATGGTGCGCATCTGCTTCTGCACAGCCTGTTCTGCATAGCGCTGCATACGAGTGTCGAGGGTTGTATAGATCTTCAATCCATCGGAATAGAGGTCTATGTTGTTTGCCTTCGCCCAATCTTCGAGATAGTCCTTGACGGCTTCGCGGAAATAGAGGGCACCCCCATCGTAGGACTTCTCAATGGTATAGTTCAGGTTGATGGGTATTTGCGTCAAAGAATCCAGTTCCCGCCGCGTGAGTTTATCATGCTCAAACATATTGTTCAGCACGACATTGCGACGAGCAAGGCTATTCTTGGGGTTAACCTTGGGATTGTAAGTGGTAGTGGCTTTCAGCAAACCCACCAGCACTGCCGCCTGCTCAGCTGTCAGATTCTGCGGAGTCGTCTTGAAGTAAGTCTTGGCTGCCGTTTTGATGCCGAAGGCATTGCTTCCAAAATCCACAGTATTGAGATAGAGGGTAAGAATGTCCTCCTTGCTGTACATGTTCTCTATCTTGATGGCAGTGATCCACTCTTTCGATTTCATCACGAGAATACCTAATCCAGGTACTTTACCCAAGAGTCCGGTGGAGTATTGCGAACGAATCTTGAAGAGGTTCTTGACCAATTGCTGCGTGATGGTGCTGGCACCACGAGGATTGCCCTGCGCAATGTCCTTCATCGCCGCAAAAAGTCCTTGATAGTCAATGCCGTGATGCTGATAAAAGCGTTCATCCTCGGTCGAGATGAGCGCATCAATCACATAGGGAGAAATCTCGTCGAACTTGACAGGTGAGCGGTTCTCGTTGAAGAACTTACCTATCAGCACACTGTCTGCACTATACACGAAAGAGGCATCATTGGTGACAGGGTTCTGTATCACCTCCATGGTAGGAGAGACACCAAAGAGCCCGAGGAAATTGACATCCACAGCTCCCAAATAGAGATAAAAGAAAACGAAGAAAGAGGCAATCGGTGTAATGACTCGCTGATACCACTTACCTCGATATTGGCTGGCATACCATCGCCAACCTAATTTCAAGTAAATCCACAATTTATGCAACAAAGACTTCATTTTCAATTGTTTTTAGCATTTCCTGTATATTCATCTTGTCGGCATCCAGCCAATGGATGTCGGCATCATGCTGATACCAAGTCATCTGCTTTTTGGCATACACACGAGTGTTTTTCTTCATCCTCTCCACCGCCATCGGGAGTTCCCATTCGCCTGCAATCACCTTGAACATCTCCTTATACCCCACCGTGTTGAGGGAATTCAGTTCCCGCAACGGATACACCCTTCTCGCCTCGTCCAGCAATCCCCCTTCCATCATCTTATCCACCCTTGCATTGATGCGTGCAAACAGGTTTGCGCGTTCACGTCTCAATCCGAACTTCACGATGCGGAACGGACGCTCCTTGGTGCTATTCGTACGGAAAAAGGTGAAGGGCTTGCCTGTCATATAGCAGATTTCCAACGCATGCACCACCCGTTTATGGTTTCGTTTGTCAACGATTTCATAATAGTGAGGGTCAAGCAGTTTCAGTTCTGCCAGCAGCGGTTCCAATCCCTCTTTCTCAAACCTATGCCGAAGCATTTCACGGGTTTCCTCATCCACAGTGGGGATGTCGTCAATGCCCTTCGTCACTGCATCGATATACATCATACTCCCCCCCGAAAGCAGCACCGTGTCGTGCGACTGAAACAACTGAGGGAGCAGTTGCATCACATCCTTCTCATACTCCGCCGCGCTGTAGTATTCATCCAACGCCAGCGTATGGACAAAAAAGTGCTCCACCCGCGCCAATTCCTCAGCGGTGGGTGAAGCAGTGCCTATTTCTATGTCTTTGTAAATCTGTCGAGAGTCGGCATTGATGATGGGAGAGCCGAGACGTTCAGCCAACAGAAGGCTCAACTCCGTTTTTCCTACACCTGTAGGTCCTAACAACACAAGAAGATTTTTCATGTCTCAAAATTTTCCCTCTACCTCTGACACCTCCAAGAGATACACAGGCACCCTATTTCTATCCCACAGCACCGATGAAACGGAGATCGCCAGATTCTATGACGCGCATTTCAAGCCTCACCATGTATTTCACTCCATAATCCATCACAATCTGGACATCGGCATAATACTCATCCTTTTCAGGGTTGCAACACGTCTTTTTCACCTTCATCGACTTGATTCGGGAAAGTTCTGGCGTCATGTCATAGTAACCTTTCTTGATATTGCCACACAAGAACTCAGCCACAAACTGCTCCGTGCGACCTTCGAGGAAGTCGTCGTGCTGTTCAGCCACATAACTGGGGTCGAAGAAGCCTAATGTGCCTTTCAGATTTCCCTCCATCAGTGTAGAAATGAAACCATTGGCAATTCCCTTGACTGTGCTTTTTGTGTACTTCTGTGCGTTGACACAAACACATGCCATCATCATGGCAATAAAAAACATACCAAGTTTTTTCATATTCAGAATGATTAAAATTCGTCACTGATGTCAAATCCCTCCAAATCAATCTCGCTGCTGTCTATCTCATCGCCAAACATACTCTCATCATCCATCACGGAAGAAGAAGTGTCCACGATGGGGTTGCGGGCAAACATCTCATCGAAGTCAAGCGTTTGTGCAGGAGGTTCGCCTATAGAACGGGTGATTTTCCCTTCTTTCAGATTCTTACCTGTTTTTATTTCTGACAATTCAATAAAGAACACACGGTCAGCAAGAGGATCGAAAGTATAGAGCAGATGCTGTTTCTCGTCCTCCAAGAACTGGCTCAGTTCTGTCTCTGCCATGATATAGCAGTCTTCATCAGCATCGGTGTCCATCTCCTCAAGAGTTATCTCCTGCCCTTTCTCCCATCCATTCTCACAGATGGTGAATGAGGTCAGTTGATTATCTTCATAACCACATGACTCAAGTATCAACTTGTGCAGTTCCAGAAACTTTGCATCTGCATCAATCTGGATTTCTCGCATGAAGCCATCCACTTCATCTGAGATGATAATAAATCTGTATATCATTTTGAATGAGGAATTAGGAATGAGGAATTAGGAATTACCATGCGGCGAGTGCGCACACCGCGTTAGCTTAACTGTCAACTGTCAACTGTCAACTATCTAATGATGCCTCGCTGGGAGTTGGAAACGAACTCTATGATATATTCTATTTCCTTGCTCATGGGCACCTCTTTGCGAATCATGTCGATAGCCTCATTGACAGTCAGATTACACTGGTAGATCAAGCGATAAGCATGTGTGATGTTGTCAATGACCTCACGACTGAATCCACGGCGACGAAGTCCTATGATGTTCAATCCTGCGTATGCTACAGGTTCACGACCCGCCATCACAAATGGAGGGATGTCCTTGCTGGTACGTGTACCACCTTGCACCATCACAAAACCACCGATGCGGCAGAACTGATGCACGAGCACAACTGCGGAAATGATGGCATTGTCATCCACAATGACCTCACCTGCCAACTTGGTGGAGTTGCCCATGATGATACCGCTTCCGAACACACAGTCGTGAGCGATGTGGGCATTCTCCATGATGAGGTTGTTGCTGCCCACCACCGTCTTGCCCTTGCTGGCTGTGCCGCGATGGATGGTCACATTCTCACGGATGCGGTTGCCGTTGCCTATCTCTACTGTCGATTCCTCGCCCTTGAACTTGAGGTCTTGTGGCACAGCACCAATCACGGCACCGGGGAAAAGGGTGTTGCCGCTCCCCATGTGTGTGCCGGACAGCAAGGTCACACTGTTCATCAGCACGTTGTTGTCGCCAATGGTCACATTCTTGTCAACGAAACAGAAAGGACCTATCTCACAATTCTCGCCTATCTGTGCCGAGGGGTCAATGAATGCTAAAGGACTAATCTTTGCCATATTATTTTTATTTACAATTTTACAATTGACAATTGACCATTTATTTGACAATTTTGCTATTTCTCGCCGAAAGAATGAACATGAAGCACCACTCAAGCGGAATTAAATTGTAAATGGTAAATGGTCTAATGGTAAATGTCATTATTTATTCTTAACGATTTGTGCCGTAAATTCCGCTTCTGCAGCCACCGTGTCGCCAACGAAGACAAGACCTGCCATTGTTGCAATGCCGCGACGCAGAGGACCCATCATCTTCACCTTGAAAATGAGCGTGTCACCCGGCACCACTTTACGACGGAACTTCACGTTGTCAATCTTCAGGAAATAAGTGCTCCAGCGTTCAGGCTCCTCCACATTGCTCAACACCAACAGACCACCTGCCTGTGCCATCGCCTCCACAATCAACACGCCCGGCATCACAGGTTCCTGTGGGAAGTGTCCCGTGAAGAAAGGCTCATTGCTGGTCACATTCTTCACTGCTACAATCTCCGTGTCATCCACAGCAATGACCTTATCCACCAACTGCATAGGATAACGGTGAGGCAAGAGCGAACGAATCTTGTTCACATCCATCAGAGGCTCGTTGTTCGGATCGTATGCAGGACACTGAACCTCATGCTTCTTGATGTCTTTCTTTATCGCGCGCGCGAACTTATTATTTATTGTATGACCAGGCTTCGTGGCAATCACACGTCCCAGAATGGGTTTGCCCACCAAAGCAAGGTCGCCGATGATGTCGAGCAGTTTGTGACGTGCCGTCTCGTTGTCCCATGTAAGGGGCTTGTGGTTGATGTAACCCAGACGGGTGGCATCCATGTGGGGAATGCCCAGCGTGTCGGCGAGTTTGTCGTAGCGCTCCTGTGGCAGTTCCTTCTCATAGATTACGATGGCGTTGTCGAGGTCACCTCCCTTGATAAGACCAAGGTTCAGCAGAGGTTCAATCTCACGCACGAACACAAAGGTACGTGCCGATGCAATCTCTGTGGGGAAATCTTCGATATTGTCAAGATTTGCAAACTGGTTGTCGAGTATCTTCGAGTCAAATGCAATCTGGGCGTTCACGCAGAAGTGGTCGTCGGGGAGAAGAATGAGGTGTTCGCCGTTCTCTCCCTTGATTTCCATCTTGTGCTTCACCACATAATAATCCTTCTTGGCATTCTGCTCCAGAGTACCCACTTTTTGAATTGCTTCGACAAAAAGCAAAGCGCTACCGTCAAGGATTGGCATCTCTGGACCATCCAATTGGATGAGGCAGTTGTCGATGCCACAGGCATAAAGCGCTGCCATCGCGTGTTCGATTGTGCTAATCTTGATGTCGCCTTTCACAAGAACGGTGCCACGCTGCGTGTCACCTACCAAGTCAGCATTGCAATCGACAATTGGCTGACCTTCAATATCTGTTCTTTGAATCTTGTATCCGAAGTTCTCTTCTGCAGGGTTGAACACCGCCGTGATGAACTGACCAGTGTGCAACCCCTTACCTTTCAGGGTGAACGATTCCTTCAGAGTCTGTTGATTTTGCATTTTTATTCAATTGACAGTTGACAGTTGACAGTTGACAGTTATTGACCATCAGTGTCTTCCTTCAACCTTTTTATTATAGTTATTAAAATTTTTATCAATTCTCTATTATCTTCGTTAATTGACCGGTATTCCTCATCCGTCAAATATTCGGTTTTATAAAGAAGTTCCAGCCAGTATTCCGTTTCATCAGCCTCTTTCAAGGCTATATTCAACTTATTAAGAAAGTCCTTGCGACTTTGTGCGTTTTTGCTTTCTCTGGCATTTGCACCAATACTCGTGCCGCTTCTGAGCAGTTGCTTTGACAAGACATATTCCCTCTTTTCATCTGTCAGATACTTGTAAAGCCTCACTATCCGGATTGCAAAGTCAAAACTCTCTGTTCCAATCATGCTTTCCCTCATCATCTTCACATCACAAATTGATTGCCAACTCTCACCCGTCCAACACCCCGCATGGCAACTGTCAACTCTCAACTCTCAACTGTCAACTGTTCAACCTTCTTTTTCAGCGCAGCTACCTCTTTCAGCAGTTCTGGAAGAGAGTTGAGCGCTGCCATGTTCCGAGCAAACTTCTTATGCTCCACAGCCGGATAGCCCATCAGCGTGGCACCACCCTTCTTGGCAAGATTGCCGCCAGCCAAACCTGCTTGGGCACCAATAGTCGTATGGTCACCCACTTTCAAGTGTCCTGCTATGCCCACTTGACCTGCAAACACGCACCATTCGCCCACTTTCGAACTGCCAGCCACACCCACTTGCGCCGACATGACCGTATTCTGTCCCACTTCCACATTGTGCGCAATCTGTACGAGGTTGTCAAGTTTCACACCCTTGCGGATGATGGTGCTGCCCATCGTCGAGCGGTCAACACATGTGTTAGCACCAATCTCCACATTGTCCTCGATGGTCACGATGCCAATCTGCGGAATCTTGTCGTAGCCTTCGGACGTAGGTGCAAAGCCGAAACCGTCGGCACCAATCACACAACCAGCGTGCAGGATGCAGTTGTTGCCCACTTTGCAGTCGTGATAAATCACCGCATTGCTGTAAATCTCCGTGTTGTTGCCCACCTTCGCATTAGGACCAATCGTGGCATGCGGATGAATCACCACGCCGTCGCCTATCTCCACATTCTCACCAATCGCCACAAACGGACCAATGTAGCAGTCCTTACCAATCTTTGCCGTCTTGTCAATGAATGCCAACGAATCAATGCCCACACGTTTCTGCTGCATGCTCTGATAAAGCTGCAACAATTTTGCCACCGATTCGTAAGCATTCTCCACGCGAATCAACGTAGCCTTCACTTTGCGAGAAGGTTGAAAATCTTTATTTACGAGCACGACAGTGGACTTCGTCTCATAAATATAGTCTTCGTACTGGGGATTTGCCAAAAAAGAGAGAGCCCCCTCAACACCTTCTTCAATCTTTGCGAAGGTGCCAATTGTCGCATTACAATCACCCTCTACAGTTCCACCTGTATAATCTGCTATTTGCTGTGCAGTAAAAACCATTTATTGTTCTTTTAGTACGTAATATGTTTGCAAATTTATGACAAATTTCCGACATAACGGCAATTTCTCTCAATTTTTCACTACCTTTGCAGCATAAAACCAACAAATAGATAAAAAAAGCATACTAAAATGACGATTGACAACCACCAACGATACATGATGCGCGGTGTGAGCGCAGCGAAGGAAGACGTGCACAACGCCATCAAGAACATCGACAAGGGAATCTTCCCACAGGCTTTCTGCAAAATCATCCCCGACATCCTCGGAGGCGACCCCGAATACTGCAACATCATGCATGCCGACGGCGCAGGCACCAAGTCCTCGCTGGCTTATATGTATTGGAAAGAAACGGGCGACCTCTCTGTGTGGAAGGGCATCGCACAGGATGCGCTCATCATGAACACCGACGACCTCCTGTGTGTGGGCGCAGTGGATAACATTCTCGTTTCCAGCACCATCGGAAGAAACAAGATGCTCATCCCCGGCGAAGTCATCTCTGCCATCATCAACGGCACCGACGAGCTCCTTGCCGAGATGCGCAAGATGGGCATCGGCATCTATGCCACGGGCGGCGAGACAGCCGACGTGGGCGACCTCGTGCGCACCATCATTGTCGACAGCACCGTCACCTGCCGCATGAAGCGCAGCGATGTCATCAACAATGCCAACATCCGTCCGGGCGACGTGATTGTAGGTCTTTCTTCCTGCGGACAAGCCACTTACGAAAAAGAATACAACGGCGGCATGGGCAGCAACGGACTCACCTCCGCCCGCCACGACGTGTTCGCCAAATATCTGGCAGAGAAATACCCCGAATCCTATGACAAGGCAGTGCCCGAAGAACTCGTCTATTCTGGCTCCTACAAGTTGACCGACCCCGTGGAAGGCGCACCCGTCAATGCCGGCAAACTCGTCCTCTCCCCCACCCGCACGTATGCGCCAGTAGTGAAGAAACTCCTCGACGAGATGCGCGCCGACATTCACGGAATGGTGCATTGCACGGGCGGCGCACAGACAAAGGTGCTGCATTTCGTGGGCGACAACTGCCGCGTCATCAAAGACAACATGTTCCCCGTTCCTCCCCTCTTCAAGGCCATCGCCAAGGAGTCAGGCACCGACTGGGCAGAAATGTACAAGGTGTTCAACATGGGACACCGTCTCGAAGTCTATCTCTCCCCCGAAAATGCCGACAAGGTCATTGCCATCAGCAAGTCGTTCAACATTGACGCACAGGTGGTTGGCCACATCGAGGAAGGCAAGAAGTCGCTCACCATCAAGAGCGAATTTGGAGAATTCAACTATTGACAGTTGACAGGTGAAAGTTGACAGATGAAAGTTGACAGTTGACAATTGACAGTTGACAGTTACCATGCGGGATGTAAGCATCGCGTTAGCCCAACTGTCAATTCTCAATTGTAGTGCTGAAACACTAAAAGACCCCCATCACTGAGGGTCTTTTTTCATGATTTTCATCAGGCTTCACCAAACTGTCAGCTGTCAACTTTCAACTGTCAACTTTCAACTGTCAACTGCCTCACTCCTTCACGTTGATGGCTTCGCCAGCGCTGTTCATGCTGAGTGCCTTGAGCATGTCCTTGAAGTCGCCACCAGGGAAGAACTGAATCTTCTTCACCTTGACGGTCTTCAGCGCCTCGTCGCCCTCCAGCCCGTCGAGCGTCTTGACGGTCTTCGAGTTGAAGGTGGGCTTGAACGAGCCGAACGTGCCGAGCGAAACGCCGTGACCAATCTCCATGTAGTGCACCAGCGACTGCAGCAGCGCGTCCACCACCGCCTTCGTCTGCGCCTTGTTCACGCCCACAATCTGAATCATGCCCAGCAGCTGGTCATAGGTCACAGCAGGGTAAGTGAGCTGGCGAAGCTTGTACACCTCTGGCTTCTCCTCGCGATAAGTCAGCTTGACCTTCGCCTTTCTGTACATAAGTCCCATAATTCGTTTCTCCTTTCTTTTTTTAATTGTTAAACATTCGATTTATTCAATGCATAATGCATAATTCATAATTAGTTTCTAACTCTCCCCCAACACCCCGCATGGTCTCCCCATTACGGGGGAGATGTCCGTCAGGACAGAGAGGGTCTGCTATTCTCCACCTCGCACCACATCTCCTCCCCCCGTCCGAACGCTTCGTACAACAATTCGTCCAGTTCCCCGAACACCTCCTCGCCGTCCTTCATGCCCCGCTTCGGAGGGTACTCCACCTCGCGCCCCTCCTCGTCCGTGTAGTAGCGGAACACCGGACGCCCCACCATCACCCTGTCGGGCAGCGCACGACCGTTGGGAGCATATCCGAAGAACACCTGTCTATGCCCTGGGCATTTCACCACCCGAACCCCCATCGGCGAGTAAGGGCCATGC